>Ga0302320_10003903_pt1 | contig 34188 bp, 30 predicted proteins | sample Bog_T0_3_FD_202130 | JGI IMG/M metagenome (GOLD analysis project Ga0302320, IMG submission 202130) | Peat permafrost microbial communities from Stordalen Mire near Abisko, Sweden - Bog_T0_3 | ecosystem: Environmental > Terrestrial > Soil > Wetlands > Peat | place: Sweden: Abisko, Stordalen Mire...
AGAAACAACAAACATAGTGATTATATCTATATGACGTGACACTACATTTCGCAGCATTTGACAACCGCTCTCAATGAAATCAATGGCTTACGGCCACTCGGCATGCCCAAACTGTAGAAGATGAGTCAGAGTCAACAAGCTCAAGATCGATCGTTCGTTCATCCGAGACATCCCCAACGATCCTGACGACGAAGCTATTACTGCAGCGATCATCAACATGGCCAAGAGTCTGAACTTGAAAGTGATTGCCGAGGGAGTGGAGACTGAGTCTCAAATGTCATTCTTGCGGGAGCACGGTTGCGACGAGATTCAGGGATATTACTTCAGCAAGCCGATCACGGCTGGCGAGGTGGCGATGAAGCTCTTCGACAAACCAATCCAAGTCCAAGTGTAGCCAAATTTCTTCCCAGCAAAGACGCGGCGCGAATCGGAAACGACAAGCGACCTTTCACGCCACTTTGACCCTGTAGACGCCGATTCGGACAAGCGGCAACAAATCGGATGCGGCCGGCCTGCCATGATCGCCAACGATTATCCCCGCGCGTGAATGGAAGAAGGCAGATGCGGATCTACGATTCAGTCCTCGAAAACGCCCATCTGCCAAGGGACGAACCACTGCTGACGAGTGAACGGCGAGTAGACAGCCAGGTTCTGTTCGCGTTAGGCGAAAAGATCTTCCGCCGGGGGGCGGAGAGCTTCGAGAGAAGGCCTAGAGGGTGATGATGATTTTGCCGATCTGCTCGTTGCTTTCGAGATACTTGTAGGCTTCGACAGTCCGATCGAAGGGGAAGGTTTGGGCGATGACTGGCTTGAAGGATCCATCCGCCAGGTGATCGTAGATGTACTTCTTCATAGGTTCCCACTCGGGGGTGCCACGCAGTTCGCCGAAGGTGTAGCCGAACAAGCCGATGGTTCGGCCAAAGGCAGCCAAGGGGAAGGGCGTTGACGTGCCCGAGAGCATGCCATAGATGAAGATGGTGCCACCATTGGCCGTGGCCTGCGCGAGCGTGTTGATGTAGTCGCCGCCCACCGGATCGAAGACGATGCGGGCACCTTTGCCGCCAGTGATCGACCGGACACGCGCAACCAGGTCCTCCTCTTGTGTGACGATGACGTGGTCTGCGCCGAGGGCCAGAAGTTGCTCCTTTTTGGCGGACGTGCGGGTGGTGGCGATGGAGATGCCGCCCTGTGCCTTGACGATCTGGATGGCCGCAATGCCAACGGATGAGCTGGCAGCTGTGATGATGACGAAGTCCCCGGCAGCCACTTTGGCGAAGGGCACGAGCGCGCCATAGGCAGTGCAGTACTGCATCCAGACAGCGGCACCTTCGACCGTGGATAAGGAGTCTGGAACAGCTGCCAGAACCGCCGCGGGAACGACGGCCTGTTCCGCAAGCACCGGGTACTTGTTCATTGAAAAGCCGGGAATGGTGCTTAAACGCTTGCCGATGAGGGCGGAATCGACTTCGGGGCCGACGGCAAGGACCGTTCCGGCTGCCTCGTATCCGAGACCGGAGGGCAGGGTCACCTGTTCCATGTAGACGCCGTGAAAGTACATGCTTTCGGCGCGGTTCAGGCCGACTGCTTGGACTTTGAGAAGAACCTCTCCAGGACCGGGCCGGCGCTCCGGCAGATCTTCAAAGTGAAGGACTTCGGGACCGCCAAGCTGATTGAAACGAATGGATTTCGGCATGATTTTGACTTCTCCTGCTGCATAAGATGCTGACCATGTGTAGTGCGGCGCAAAACATGCACGGGTCTCAATGCGACAATACGTGGTCTTACGCAACGGGCGGCATCTCAGCGCCTATGCTCGCGTTGGCCGCTCCTTCATCGACTCTCCAGTTTCGTCTCTCCTTCGTCAATTGAGCGTCGGCCAGGGAGACCCTTCGCCCGGGCCTCGGATCCAGGTGGCTCACGGAACGGTTCCACAGAAATGGGCTTGTAGCACACTTCCAGCACCGTCAGGTATTCTGTCCCGCCCGGCGCTTGGAGGACCACGCTGTCATCCGCTGCCGACTTCATCAACGCCCGCCCCAGAGGTGACACCCAGCTGATGTGGTTGCGGCTAAGGTCGACCTCGTCGGTGCCTACGATGCTCACCACTCGCTCCGCCCCCGCAGCATTGGCGTAGCGCACGGTCGCCCCGAAGAATGCCCTCGTCTTCGTCCCCCCTCTCGGGGTTTCCGGGTCCACCACTTCGGCGGCTTCAATGCGCTTCGTGAGAAAGCGAATCCGCCCATCGATCTGTCGCAGCCGCCGCTTGCCATACTGGTAGTCGGCGTTTTCACTGCGATCGCCGTTGCTGGCAGCCCACGCCACAACCTCCGCCATGGCCGGGCGTTCTCTGGTGAGCAGAAACTGGTGTTCATGTTTGAGGCGATCGAGCCCGCTCGGCGTTATGTAGTTCTTGGCTCGCGTCGCGGGCTCGTCCCCTGGTGGTTTTCTCGTAAATCCCTTCCGCATCTCGCAGCCCTTCCAACACCAATCCACTGGGTGCCCCAATGAATGCATATGAACGCCGATGGAAAACAAAGTAAGTCATCCACGTTCATGGAAGTTCATCCAAGGCCCTACCTGAACTGAAGGTATCTCACTCAGAACGGGTAATGCCGCGGTCCGGTTTGCATTGTGATCCATCGCAGCGTAGTAAACTCATCGATCGACGCTTTGCCGCCAAACCGCCCATAGCCTGAGGCCTTCACGCCACCAAAGGGCATCTGAGGCTCGTCTTGAATCGCTTGTAGCTCTCAAGACCAGGCTTGATGCTCTTCTCGTCAAGAAACTGTTTTAGCCCTTTTTCGCGGCCATGTTCCCGGTCGCGGAGCTGGGCTTGATCGAGCTTGGCGTACAAATAATCCTCATCCTGCTCCCAGGTGAGCTCGCGGCAGCGTTTGAATCCATGCTTGGCGGCGCGCAACACAACCGGGTTCTTGGTGAGAAGTTTGCGCGCGAGAGCGATCGTCTCTTCGCGCAGGTTCGCGAGAGGCACAGCCCGATCTACGAGCCCCATCTCCGCCGCCTGAGCCCCCGTAAAGGTCTCACCGGTCATGATGTATTCGAGCGCCTTGCGCTGGCCAACTGTGTCTGCCAATGCCTTGCTCACCAGGTTCCCCGGTGGAATGCCCCAGTTGATTTCAGACAGTCCGAATACAGCAGCTTCTGAAGCAATCGCGAGATCGCACGCCACGAGCGGCGAAAATCCTCCGCCAAAGCACCATCCATTTACCGTCGCGATCGTAGGCTTGGCGTACATTCGCAGCAACTTCCACTGCCAAGTCGATGCGTCCCGGCGAATTCTTTCTTGATAGATCTCCGGAGCCTGATCGACTTCCCGGAAGTACTCCTTCAGATCCATCCCAGCTGTCCATGACTCGCCGGCACCGGTCAGCACCAACACCTTGACGTCCGCATCGAGTTCGAGTGTCTCGAGCACATCGCGCATTTCCGGGTTCAGCGTGGGGCTCATGGCGTTTCGCTTCTCTGCCCTGTTGAAGATTACCCACCCAATCCCCTCTTCAACTTCGACCTTTACGGTTGTCCAACGCTGTGCGTAATCCGCCATTGCGATCTCTCTTTCGTGGGAAGTTTATTCTTGCTCGTTTCTACGCCTCGTCGAGCGGAAGGCCAACGTAGTTCTCTGCAAGCGACGTTGCCGCCGCTCGAGAAGTCATCACATACTCAAGTTCAGCAAGCTGCCGCTTGTGATCGAAGGCAGGCTCTCCTTCGAATCGGTGCAATAGCGATGTCATCCACCATGAGAAGCGCTGCGCCTTCCAAATGCGGCGCAGGCAGGTTTCGGAATACCCCATTAGGCGACGTGCATCGCCAGTGCGGCGGTATATGTCGCCGAAAGCCTCAGCCAGATAATGCACGTCGGCAAACGCCAGGTTCATCCCTTTTGCGCCCGTTGGCGGAACGATATGCGCTGCGTCCCCGGCAAGAAACAACCGTCCGAATTGGAGCGGTTCAGTCACAAAACTGCGCATCCCTGTCACGCCTTTTTGCAGAATTCTGCCCTCGGCCGGCTGCCAGCCGTCCAAGCAACGAAGCCGGGTCAGGAGCTCGCTCCATACACGATCGTCGCTCCACTTCTCGACATCTTCCTCAGGAGCACATTGCAGATACAGCCGTGTTACACGCGGTGATCGCATGCTATAGAGCGCAAACCCACGCGGATGGTGCATATAAACAAGTTCTTCCTGCGACGGCGCGGCTTCTGCCAGAATTCCCAGCCATGCGAAGGGATAGGTACGCTCATAGACTGCCAGAGCGCCATCCGGAAACGCGCTGCGACAGACTCCATGAAATCCATCGCAACCCGCAATGTATTCACAGTGGATTTCGTCATTCAAACCATCTCTGTTCACTAGAATGCGGGGTTTGTCCGTCGAGATTGCTTCAACCGAAACCTCGCCGCATTCGAAGCGTACATCCCCGCCGTCCGCCAATCGCCTCTCAATGAGGTCCTTTACGACCTCCTGCTGGCCGTAGACGGTGACATATTTGCCTGTGAGCTCCACGAACGGAATGCGATGCCGTATACCATTCAGGCCAAGCTCAATTCCCTCGTGCCTCAGCCCTTCGCGAGTGAGCCTCTCTCCGACCCCGGCGTCCTGCAGCATCTGGACGCTTGTGTGCTCCAGGACTCCTGCCCGCACGCGTTCCTCGCAGTAGCCGCGGGACCTCGCTTCCAGCACAATGGAATGAATCCCCTTCAGGTGCAGCAGGTGCGAAAGCATAAGCCCGGCCGGACCCGCTCCCACAATGCCGACTTGTGTCGTGTACCGTCCCATCATTCCCCTGCTACTTTGCCGGCCCCTGCCCATTCAGGATTTCCTTTGCTGCGTGAAACGCCGCATTTGCCGCCGGAACCCCGCAATAGATCGCACAGTGCAGAAGCACCTCGCGGATCTCCGCCGCCGTCACACCGTTGTTTGCGGCAGCGCGCAGGTGCATCTTCAACTCGTCCCCGCGATTCAACGCAATCATCAGGCCAATGGTGAGGAGACTGCGCGTATGTCGCGGCAAGCCAGGCCTTGTCCAGATCTCCCCCCATGCGTAACGCGTGATCAGATCCTGGAATTCTGCATTGAGGTCGCTCTTCGCCGTCTCGGCACGATCGACGTGTGCATCGCCCAACACATCCCGCCTTACCTGCATCCCTATTTCGTGCCGATCTCGTTCATCCATTTGCGGACTCTCCTTTAAAAAAGGTGTGTCGTTACCGCGGCGGCAAAGTCATCAGCTGATTCCCAAGCTGAGAGATGCGACGCATGAAGTTCGACATACTTTGATTTTTGTATCGATGCATGCAATGCACGACCGTCTTCAGGGGGGGTTGCCGGATCGTGTGTCCCGCTGATCACCAGAGTTGGTGCGATGGTTTTGCCGGCATCGCGGCTAAGATCTGCATCGCGCAATACGGCGCAGCAGGCGCAGTATCCGGCAGGATTGGTCCCTGCGATCATGGAACGAATCGTTTCTATTTCATCGGGATGCCGAGAGCGAAAATCCGGTGTGAACCACCTTCCGATCGTCGCCGAGGCCAGCGCTAACATTCCTTCACGCTTGACTGCTTCTACGCGTTGGTCCCACATCGCCCTGGTTCCGATCCGAGCCGCAGTATTGGCCAAGATGAGCCGGTTAATCCGTTCCGGCGCATGAATCCCCAGCCAGAGCGCGACAAGGCCGCCAAGAGAAAGCCCACAGACACTTGCACGTTGCACCTGCAGTTCGTCTAAGAGTAGGAGCACATCCCTCCCCAAATTCTCGATTGTGAAGGGTTCTTGGACAACCGAACTTTGCCCATGACCACGCATGTCAAACCTGAGGATGCGGTTCTTCTTCGCGAGCGCTGGCAGGACTTTATCCCACATGCGCGTACTTGATCCGAGCGAGTTGGCAAGGATGAGCAGCGGCCCTTGCGGATCTCCGCTGAGCTCGTAATGCAAACGCACGCCCTTACTCTCAGTCGTGGGCATCGTCGTCTCCCAACACCCTCGCGATAAATCGTCTGGTGCTGCCCAGATAATTACGCGGATCGAATAATCGTTCGATATCGGATGCGGTGAGATGTGCGGTCACCTCGGGCATTTCATTCAGCACTTCAGATAGCTGCCGGCTCTGCTGCCTGGCTTTGGCCGAGGCTTTCCGAAGTAGTTCGTGCGACTTAGTCCTCCCGATCTTAGGCACCAACGCGGCGCTTATTGACTCTGCCAACGGTAGGCCAAGCGTTGCATGCAAATTAGCCTGCATCCGGTCGGAGCGGACTTCAAGGTTTTCCGTCAGATCAATCCCATAAGCAATGGAAGCGGACGTCAAACGAAACGCTTCCGGGATGATCTCCCATTCCGCTTGCCACATTCCGAGCCCTCGCTCCTGTTCTTGCGGCATGGCCAGCAGCATCGTAGCTGCGAGTCCCGGCATTCTCGTATGAATTGCGCGCAAGGCCGCACATGCCACAGGGTTGCGTTTATGCGGCATCGTCGAGGAGCCACCGCGCTTGTCGCCGCCTTCGGTGACTTCCCCGGTCTCCGCCTGCATCAGCAACGCCATGTCGGTTCCCAGCTTTGCCAGGGTTCCCGTGAGGGTCGCCAGCCCCTGCACCAACGAAGTGAAACAATCTCGTTGCGCGTGCCATGGCAATTCAGGCTCAGGCAAGTTAAGCATCTGCGCCAATCGCGCCGAAACGCCACCGCCAGACTCTCCCAACGAGGCCAAGGTTCCGACGGCCCCGCCGAACTGAAGCACGAGTGCACGCCCGGCTTCTGCGTTGACTCGAACTCGAGCACGGCGCAGTGCGGCCAATGTCCCCGCGAGCTTCAGACCAAGCGTGACTGGAGGTCCGGGCTGCAGCCACGTTCGGCCCAGCATCAAGATGTCCCTGTGCGCGTCGATTTTAGCGTGGAGGGCAGCGTCCAAACGCCCCAGAGCAGCCTCGATGAGTTGGAGGCCATCGCGCATTTGCAAGACGAGCGCCGTGTCCAGCAGATCCTGGCTGGTGGCACCGAAGTGAACCCATCGTGCAGCAGCTTCGTCCTGTTCTTCCACAGCCGCGGTGAGTTGACGAACGAATGGGATGGCGATGTTCCCATCGTTGCTTGCCTCATCTACTAAAGATGCTGCGTCAACAAATTCCTCGCCGAGCACTTTCTCCAGGGCCTCTCCCGTCCCCCGCTCTGCCAAGCCCTGGCGCTCAAGTGCAGAGCCCAACGCCCACTCAAAGCGCGTCATTGCGCGCAACTGTGCCGACGGCGAAAACACGCTCGTCATCTCCCGCGTTGAGAAAAGAAATGAATTCAAACTTCCATCGCTCATGGAACTACGCCCTATCTCTACCAACCGAAAAACACAGTCTCGTTCGTTCCTTGCAATCTTATGGTCCAATGAAAAACATCCGCGCATCGGTGATCCGCTTTTGCGATCAAGGTCGCACGTCTTTCCTCGGGAATGGTTAGGAGCAGCGGGTCCGTCTTGCTGGATTCCCCGTCTCCCAGGTATACGCGCGTCAGCAATTGCCGGAGCAGACCGCGCGCGAACACCAGCACCTCAAAATGTAAGCCCTGGCTCTCATCCTCGTTCGAATCAGGAGGGGCAGGGCCCTCGATGACTACCGAAAATTCTCCGTCGCCTCCGGTGGCCACGCGCCTGAACCCTGTTGGGCAGCCGGCAATCGCAAGCTCGGCGTTCAAAGCTATAGGCTCGGTCGATGCACTCCAGAACTCCAGCATCGCATCCGGAACCGCAACACCGTCCCGATCAAGTACCCGTCCTCGAATCGCGATCATCCCGGGTGCTTCCAAACTGGATCCAGGAGTTCGCTCGATCATGCCATCGAGGCCGATGCGGAAATAGGGACCGACCGTCTGCGAACTGGTAGGGATCGGCACTGCGTCATTGCTCATCGATTTCCCTCCTCAAACGGCGTATCGCTCCTTCCGCGAAGAACGATGTCCCAGTTGTAAGCGAGCAGGAAATTGGATTCCGATCGATCCATATCGAGGTGCGAGATAAGCCGCTGTCTTGCGGCTTCATCAGGAATGCTGTTGAAAATCGAGTCCAGAGGTTGTAGCGGATCTCCGGGGAAGTACATCTGTGTCACCAGTCGCGAGAGAATTCCCGCCCCAAACAACGAGAAGTGGATATGCGATGGGCGCCAAGCATTATGGTGGTTTCCCCAGGGGTATGGACCAGGCTTGATGCTCTTAAACCAGTATCGGCCTTGTTCATCGGTCATCATGCGTCCGCCGCCATGAAAGTTCGGATCGAGCGGAGCGTCATACGTATCCACTTTGTGCCTATACCGTCCGGCCGAGTTAGCCTGCCAGACCTCAACCAGAGCTCCCCGCACAGGTTGTCCATCCTCATTGAGCACGCGGCCGTGCACAAGAATTCGCTCTCCAATCGGATCACTTTCGCCATGTGCTGTGAGATCGTTATCACCCTCACGGATGAATCCATGACCGAACACCGGCCCCGTTCTCTCCGTTCGCGTTTTCAGAAGCCGAATAAGGGGCATCCGTGGCGAGCGCGCAACCGTTGATGCATACGGAGGAAAGTGGTACTCAGGTTGAGTGCCCGCTGGAGCTAACTCCACCACGTCCCGATCGGTCATTGTTATCCTCCAGCCGCTTCGAGGGCCAGGGCGATACCTTGTCCCACTCCAATGCACATGGTTGCAAGAGCATGCCTGCCGCCATTCCTCACCAAATGATGTGCAGCCGTCATCACCAAACGCGCGCCACTCATTCCGAGAGGATGTCCCAACGCAATCGCGCCGCCGGCTGCATTCACATGTTCCGCATCATCTGGGAGTCCGAGTTGTCGAAGACAGGCGAGCGACTGGCTTGCGAATGCCTCATTCAACTCAATCCAATCAAAGTCTGCAATGGACTTGCCGAGACGCGCGAGCAGCTTTCGCGTCGCAGGTACCGGGCCCATGCCCATCACCCGTGGAGGAACGCCAGCAGTCGCCATTCCAGTAATTCTCGCGCGCACGCGCAATCCGTGGAATGCAATCGCGTTTTCTGACGCCACAAACATCGCTGCGGCGCCATCATTCACTCCCGAGGCATTGCCCGCAGTCACTGTTCCAGCCGGGAATAAAGGCTTCAGCGCGGCTAGTTTTTCAAGGGTCGTCTCCGGTCGCAGGTGCTCATCGCACGATACCACCTTCGTCTCTTTTTTGCCGGGTATTTGGACGGGTATGATTTCCTCTTGGAAGAAGCCGTTCGCCGCGGCTTTCGCTGCGCGCATCTGGCTGCGCCACGCGAAGGCATCCTGGGCGCCTCGCTCCACAGAATGGTCACGCGCCACATTCTCACCTGTTTCCGGCATAGAGTCGATCCCGTGGAGAGTGCGCAACTCTGGGTTCACAAATCGCCAACCGATCGTCGTGTCAAAAATTTCGGCTGTGCGCTGGAACGCCGCTTCTGCCTTTCCCATGACAAAAGGCGCGCGCGACATGGACTCAACCCCACCGGCGATGATGAGGTCCGCCTCTCCAGAAGCGATGGCCCGGGCGGCCGTACCGACCGCATCCATTCCCGATCCGCAGAGTCGGTTCATCGTCGTCCCAGGAACACTATCAGGAAGCCCTGCAAGCAGCAATGCCATACGAGCGACATTCCGATTATCATCACCGGCCTGATTCGCGCAACCGAGAATGACTTCATCGACCGCTCCTGGATCCGCACCCGGATTGCGTTTCATCAGTTCGCGAATTGGAATCGCGGCCAGATCGTCCGCACGCACTTGCGCAAGGGCGCCCCCGTAGCGGCCAATGGGAGTTCGAACTGCATCACAAAGGAACACTGGCCTCATGCCTCCTCCCCTTGCATCCCGTGCGCGATCGCAGTGCGCGCTTTCAGGTCTCTTAGCGCATCGAGCTCAGCCATTGAGGGTGTCTCGGTCGCTTCGCAATTCTCGGAGACTTTGATGTCCCAACCCGTGCTTTCAGCTATTTCCTTCCGATCCACACCTGCGTGAATACTCGCAACCTCAAGTTCGCGCGACTTCGGATGAGGCCTAAGAATGCACAGGTCGGTAATCACAGCCACGGGTCCCCTTCCCGGCAGTCCCAGCTTCTCCCGCGCCTCGCCCCCCGTGAGAAATCCAACCGATGTGACGAAATCGAGCTTGTCGACGAGCGTGCGCTTTGAATGCTTCACAATGATCAGGACTTCCTTTGCTGACGAGCTGATCTCCGGTGCACCGCCAGCCCCCGGAAGCCGCACCTTGGGTTTTTGGTATGGACCAATGACCGTTGTGTTGATGTTCGCGAAACGATCCAGCTGCGCCGCACCAAGAAATCCAACGTCTACACGTCCACCCTGCAGCCAATAGCGAAAGATCTCCGGTGTCGATACGACCGTGTCTGCCGTTTCCGCCAAATTTCCATCCCCAATTGAAAGCGGAAGAACCGGTGGCTTGGCTCCGATCGGTCCCGATTCAAACACAAGTACCGCATCGGGCGCATGTGTGAGACGTGCGAGGTTGGCCGCCGTAGATGGCAGCCCAATACCAACAAAACACACCGCACCGTTGCGAAGCATGCGCGCCGCAGCGATCGTCATCATCTCCTCCGGCGAATAGGGAACACTCATGCGGTGGCCACCTGTGCGCTTGCATCGTTCTTGAGTTTGCAGTAATCCGCGAAGCTATCGGTGTCGAGAATGTTCTTCTTTACCCAGGCGTTGAAGGTCTCTCGATCGCGTGAGATTTTGTCCCATGCGCGGTAGAAGACATTGTCTCGATCGTAGTATCCATGCGCATAGGAAGGGGTCGCTCCGCGAGGGACTTCGCATACCGCGCTTACCACCCAGCTTGGCAGGATACATGCATTGGGGGGCGCGTCGAGCGACTGCACACGCTCTTCCACCGTGACGATGGCGCGCTTCGCGGCAAGCACAGCTTCCTTTTGCACGCCAAGAATTCCCCAGAGCAGAACATTGCCCTTCCAGTCAGCCTTTTGCGCGTGGATCACCGCTACGTCCGGACGCACCGAAGGTGTGGCCGCGAGCATTTCGCCGGTGAACGGACATGCGATGCTGCGAATCCGGTCGTTTACCCGTGCAAAATCGGACCCTGCGTATCCGCGGAAAACTGAAAACGGCAGGTTGGCAGCGCCGGCAACGTATGCATTTGCCAGATCGCTGTGGCTTCGCTCTTCAATCTCCAGCGGTGCGGGCCACTCATTTTCGACTGCATCGCGGAACCGATGCAGGGATCCAACTCCAGGGTTCCCACCCCAGGAGAAGGTGAGCTTGCGCGCGCAACCCGCTCCGATGAGCTGGTCATAAATCAAGTCCGGCGTCATACGCACGAGAGACAGGTCCCGCTTCCGCTGTCGGATGATCTCGTGGCCTGCCGCAAAGGGGATCAGGTGCGTGAACCCCTCCAGGGCCACTGAGTCTCCGTCGCAAACGTTCTCTGCAATCGCCTCGCTCAAGGAGGTCCACTGCGCCATCTCCGCTCCTTTATATGACAGCGGAATCATATCGATGTGTACAGATTTGTACAAGCCGTGCGATAATCGCGCCAATCGAGAGGCAGCATCATGTCCGTCCGGAAGACAACTCGGCATTTGAAACCGGCGCTCGCCGACGGCTTTGCCGCCCATTCCGGCAACCCAGACTTCATGCTGTCATTGGCTCGGGGCCTGCAAGTCATTGAGAGTTTTGAGGGGCGTTTGGAAGGGCAAAGCATTCTTGAAATATCGCAATCCACAGGCCTCTCTCGCGCTTCTATCCGGCGGATTCTGCTCACCCTGGAGTTGCTGGGCTATGTGGAGCGTTCGCGCCAGGTGCACCGTCTCAAGACACAAGTATTGAGGCTCGGTTTTTCCTATCTTTCTTCGTCGTCCGTTGTTGAAGCCGCCCGGTCGGTGCTCGAAGAGATTACAGAGAAGCTTCATGAGTCCTCATCCATGAGTATGCTCGACGATGGCGAAATCGTATATGTGGCCCGATCGGCTGCAAGCCGCGTGCTGGCGGCCGGCCTCTCGGTCGGAAGCCGCCTTCCTGCGTATTGCACGTCCATGGGACGGGTGCTACTGGCGGCGCTACCGGATGAGGATCTCTCTCGATACCTTGGCGAACTCAAACCCAAAGCTTACACGTCCAATACAATCGTTCGAATTCCACAATTGAGAAAAACGATCCAGCTTGTACGGAAGAACAGCTATGCCATTGTCGACCAGGAACTCGAGATGGGTCTCCGTTCGATTGCGGTTCCTGTCTGCACCCGTAGCGATCGCGTGGTGGCTGCCATCAACGTCGGGACCCACGTCTCGCGCGTAGACAAGGACGCGCTCATAAATCGGTTCCTGCCAGTTTTGCAGGAAGGAGCACGCATTCTTCGGAGTGTGCTAATCTGAGCGCCTTTCAACAAGTTCCTCAAAGAGGCATCTGATGAATTCACAATTCCACGCCGACCATATTGGAAGTTTCCTTCGCCCGGCCGAGTTACTGGAGGCCCGGCGCACCGGTGTCGATCCGAAATCCATCCAGGCCATCGAAGATCGCCACATTGCTAGCATCCTGGACAAACAAAAGGAAATTGGGCTGGACGTTTTCACCGACGGCGAGTTTCGGCGCAGCAACTTTATGAGCGACTTCACCGATGCCGTCGAGGGGTTCGACTTCAGCGATTCGGTGCAGCGCAGATGGAATGACCAGCGGAGCGCACAAAGTACGGAAGCCCCCGTCAGCAGCATCAATGGAATCGTCACCTCGGCTCTCAGGCAGCGCCATCCATTGACTGGCCGCGAATTGCCCTTTTTGCTTGAGTGCGCGCCTGGGCCAATTAAGGTCACGTTGCCCAGCGCAACGCAATTTCCCGCCATTTCCTTCAAGTACGGTATAACTGACTCAGTCTATGGCGATTCTTTCGCTCTGCTCGATGCGGTCGCGGACATCATGTCCCAAGACATCAACTCGCTAGCCAGCACCGGCGTTGCTTACCTACAAATTGATGCGCCCCGATACAGCTACTACCTGGATCCAAGATGGGTGTCGTGGATGGAACGCGAACTGCGCGTCAATGCAGACCAGATGCTGACAGCGTCTCTCGCCGCGGACAACAAATGCCTGGCGGCGGCTCATCATGCGGGCGTTACGCGGGCCATGCATCTATGCCGTGGAAACAACCGCAGCCATTGGTACGCCGAGGGCGGGTATGATGCCATTGCCGAGCGACTCTTTCAGGAATTGGATGTCGACCGCTTCCTGCTGGAATACGACGATGATCGCTCCGGAACATTCGAGCCACTCCGGTTTGTGCCAAAGGAAAAGACAGTGGTGCTCGGGTTAGTTAGCTCCAAACTCCCCGCTCTCGAACAAAAGCAGGATTTACTGCGCCGGATCAATGAAGCCACTCGCGTCATTCCCCTCGACCGATTGGCTCTCAGCCCTCAATGTGGATTCGCCTCCACGATGGAAGGTAACCTTCTGAACGAAGACGATCAGTGGGCGAAACTCCGACTTGTCGTCGAAGTGGCGCGTGAGGTATGGGGCTAGCGGTGTCAATGAAATCGGAGCAGGCCGATGATTGGCGAATCTTCATCACCGAAGCTTGAGATGGAGGACGGAAATCATGAGGAAAACGCGAACGAATACAAAGGAGAATCAGCTCCGAAGATAAAGGCTGGCTGGCTCGCTCGGGCACCGGAGATCTTCCCACATCGGAGATTGCCATATCAGAACTACTCCGCGCGCAAAGCATGCACCGGATCAACTTTTGAGGCGCGCGCCGCAGGCAGCCACACGGCGAGCAGGGCAATGGCGGTAAGGAGGAGCGGCGCCGATACGAACACGGCGGGATCCCAAGGCCTGACGCCGAAAAGGAAGGTGGATAAGAGGCGAGTAAGGCCGAAGGATGCAGCGATGCCGGCGACTACGCCGACCAAGGCGAGCCGCATTCCCTGCCACACAACGAATTTGCGTATCGTCTCGCGGCCTGCGCCGAGCGCCATGCGTATTCCGATCTCCTGCGTGCGCTGCGCGACGGAGTAGGCCATCAAGCCGTAGATGCCGATGGCGGCAAGCAGCAGCGCCACTGCGCCGAAGATCACGAGCAGCAGCATATTGAAGCTCTGCCGCGCGGTGGAGCGACCCATCACCTCATCCATGGTGCGGATGTGACCCACCGGGAATCCCGCGCTCGCAATGCGCAACTGCTCGGTGACAGCGGGAATGAACGGGTGCGGGTCGGTGTGGGTGCGCACGATCCAGAACAGCGGCTGGATACTGGCGTAGGCAGCGTTATAGCTATCCGTGACCTGGGGAATGGGGACCATGATCGTAGGGTCGGCGGGCTTGGCGAGGCCGCTGTTGTGAGAGTCGGCGACAATGCCGATGATCGTTTCAACCCCGCCCGTTTCGTTCGCGTCCCTGATCTTCTGGCCTATGGGGTCTTCGTTGGGCCAGTATTTCCGGGCGAGGGCTTCGTTGATGAGGACCACGTTGGGCGCGCCCGCGATGTCGTTCTCATTCAAATCGCGTCCGCGCAGAACGGGGATCTTGAACAGGCTCACGTAACCCGGCGTTACGCTCATATACTGGCTTCCGTAGCCGTCCTTTCTGGCTGGACGCCCGACGATCTGGAACCCTGTGCCATCTTCAACATCGATGGGGAGCCAAAAGCCGGCGGCCGCAACCTCCACTCCAGGGAGGGCATTGAGCCGCTCGCGGCCATCCCGCAAGAGCTGAGCGATGCCGGCCGAGGTCTGGTAGCGCTGGCCGTTGAGCGACATCTCCATGGTGAGCACGTTGTGCGCGTCGAAGCCCGGCCCCACTTGGTGGAGGGCAATAAAGGTGCGAATCAGGAGGGCCGCGCCGACGAGCAGCACCAGGGCCAGCGAGACCTCGCTGATGACCAGCAGAGAGCGGGCCTTGCTCTGACGGAATCCTGTGCCGGAGCGGTTGCTGGTCTCTTTCAGCGCCGAGTTCAGGTCGGTGCGCGAGGCGGTGAAGGCGGGAACCAGACCGAAGAGAATGCCGGTGAAAAGCGAGACAGCAAGGGTGAAGCCGAGCACACGCCAGTCAAGGCCGATAGCCGAGCCGTCTTCTCCGATGCGCGGCAAGCCGGCGGGGCTGACGGAGAGCAGAGCCCGCACGCCGAAGAATCCGAGGATGAGGCCGAGAACGCCTCCCGTGACGGAGAGCAGCACGCTCTCAGTGAGCAACTGGCGCACGATGCGCGCGCGCCCCGCGCCCATGGCCGAGCGAATCGCAAACTCGCGTTTGCGAACCGTAGCGCGCACCAGCAGCAGATTGGCTACATTGGCGCAGGAGATCAACAGGACCAGGCCCACGGCTCCCAGGATGGTCAGCAGAGAGTTGCGCGCGTCGCCGATGATGCTGTCGCGCAAGGGTCCAACGGTAAACCGCCCTCGCCAATCCGTGTCCGGAAATTCACGGTGGTACTCCGGCCGTGCCGCGGCTAATGCCGCGTTGACCTGGGCCACGGTGACCCCGGGCTGGAGCAGCCCGGTCACCTCAAAGAAGAGGTTCTGGTCCGTGCCAGCCGGTTCAAACTGAAACGGCAGCCAGAGGTCAGCCTGCGGCTCGGCGACGAAGTCCTTTCCGATCACGCCGATGATGGTGTACGGCTCATTGCCCAGGGAGATTGCTTTCCCCACAACGGACGGATCGCCGCCGAATCTGCGCTGCCATAAGCTGTAGCTCAAGACCACAACCTTGCCGCCGTGGGGCGAGTCCTCCAGCGGCGTAAATGTCCTTCCCAGCATGAGGGGCGCGCCGTACACGCGAAAGTAGCCCTCCGTAACGTGAATTCCGTGGACCTGCTCCGGACGGCCACCGGTCAGGTTAAAGCCGGGGCCGGCGTTGTCGTACGCCACGACCTCCTTAAATACCTTCGTCTGTCGCTGGAAGAAGTGAAATTCCGGGATCGAGTGAAGGCTGTTGGCAAGGCCGGTCACTTGCGCCGGAAAATCAACCATGCGATCGGCATCGGGATAGGTGAGCGGCTTGAGCAGCACCGCGTTGACAACGGAGAAGATGGCGGTGTTGGCTCCGATGCCCAACGCCAGGGCGGCAACCGCGGCGATGGTGAATCCGGGCGCCTTCGCGAGCATTCGCACGGCATGCCGCACATCGCTTATGAGAGTCTCCATCCTTCGCCTCCGTAGAGCGGGTTCAACGAAGCACGTCTCTAACCCGCGTGAACTAGAATCTCGCGCTTTGAAAAGTATCGTACAGTGTCTGGGCCGAGGTGGACTTTTCGGGGATCAAACGTCGCCGATCAACCGAGCCATCTTTCTGCTTAGGCCATCGCCGGAAGTGAAGCGCAGCGTGGTCGTGAAGAAATGACGTCGCCGACACCCGGTGGTTGGGCTGGAGCGTGAAGTCACGCCTGAGGAATCTGCGCATGAGCTTGAGCGCCATCGTATGGGCACGGACGACGATGACGATTGGGATCGAACGAGTTCAGTGAGTATCTCCAATCCAATCCCGGAAGACGTTCGACGATCATGGTCTAGAAACGGGAGTAGGCCTTGCTCCAGCTCACCTTGAATCGCGATCTTGGTTTAGCCTGCACGTGAAAGGGTCGTCTCTGAACCCGGGGGCTCTCGTGTCCCGATGCTTGATATGCCGGCCGCTGAGTCGCCATCTCGAGCACCGACACGCTCCAGTGCTCTATGAGCGCAAACTCGTCAAAGCACTCATCGAGCTGGAAGGATCGGACTCCGGGTTCTGAGTGTACCGGCAGTGCGCAGCTGATGTCCTGGCCAACTTGCATTGGCCGAGTTCCGTAATCGACGACTGCACCAACTCGCCCGACCCCGGATCGCACAGTGTGTCCATCGAAGTATTGGGATACACCGTTACAGGAGAAATAGATTCGATTGCCGCCCTCAAGCCATAGCGGATAGTCAAGATTGGAAGCAGAAAGCTGGGACGATGCGTCGCGCTTGTTGTTCGTTCCCCAGGAGAGCGGTGTTCAGCAGCATTTCCAAGATAGACCGTGAAAACGTCGACTTCTCACGACTTTTGCTGCGCGTGCAAATTTGGTCCCGAAATGTATCACCGGCAGCCCTTCCCCTATCCCGGTTGCACACTTTTCGCGTTTTTCACAAACTTCGGCCGGGGGTTGAAGGTCGAAATGGGGGCAATCGATGTCTTTAAGTCCATTAAATAGAAATACTTACCGATTTAGTGGTAGGCGAGGCGGGGATTGAACCCACAACCCCCGGCTTAGAAGGCCGGTGCTCTATCCAATTGAGCTACTCGCCCGTGCTTGTAATAGGTTCCGCGGATCCCTTCCAGATTTGGCCACCGGATCGGAGAAAACATGGAACCGCTCTTCAAACAGTCTATATGTGAACGACTTTGCCTCTCAAATGGCATACCGGCAAATTGGTTGAGTTTCTTCTTCAGTCGAGAAACGTGATACTTCCTGGGCTGCCTACGGCAGTGTAGTGTCCGGTGAATGACAGGATGCCGGTCTGGCGGTCGATGCGAAAGCATGTGATGTTGTCGCTGCGCCGATTGCATGCATAGAGAAAGTTGGCGCTGGGATCGAGTCGAAGTTGCGCCGGGTAATCGCCGATGGTTGGCGTGTGATTGACGAGATTGAGGCGGCCGTCGACGGCAATGGAGAAGGAAGCGATGGTGTTGCTCAGGCGATTCGCCGCGTAGAGAAAGCGCCCGTCCGGGGAGAGAAGAATCTCCGAGGCAAAGCTGGTTCCGGTGAAGCCGGGAGGCAGTGCGGAGACGGTTTGCTGTGATCGAAGCGAGCCTGTATCCGGATCGAAGTGAAAGAACACGATGGTGGAAGCCTCTTCCTGAATGGAATAGAGCCAACGGCCGTTGGGATGAAAGGCGAAGTGTCGCGGGCCGTCGCCGGAGGGCAGCGAAGTGAAGGGCGCATCGGCCGTGGGCGTGAGCTTTCCCGTGGTTGGGTCAAATCCGTAGGTGTAGATGCGGTCCTGAGCGAGGTCGGTCGCGAGGACAAACCGGTGGTGCGGGTCGGGAGCGATCATGTGCGCGTGCGGAGCCTCGTGGCCGGAGATGGCATAGCTTCCTGGCGGAGCGCTGGGCGCCTGGGTGGCGCCGAGATGCGAAACGTCGCTACGAATGTCAGTTGCAGCGCCCAGCGAACCATCGCCGAGGATGGGAAGGACGGCGATGCTGCCGCCCGCGTAGTTGGCGACGAAGGCATACTTCCCTGCTGCATCAAGGGTGAGATAGCAGGGATCGGCGCCTTCTGAGCCGACGACATTCAAGGCGGTCAAGTCACCGGTGGAGCGATCGATTCGATAGGCACTCACCGATCCATTTCCGTCGCGGAAATCACTGACCTCGTTTGCTGCGTATAGATATTTCCCGGAAGGATGAACGCACAGCCAGGAGGGGCTTGGAGTTTTGGCAACGAGCCGGCGGTGGGATAACTCGCCGCTGACTGGATTCATATCAAAAGCGTAAATGCCTTCGCCGTTGCTGCCAGCGCCGGGTGCGCCGGTGTAGGTGCCGACAAAGGCGAGCATTGTCTTCACATCGGCAGTGTTCAGGGCAAGAAGCGGCGATGCGAGCACGGGATGGGCGACGGTGAGGGCCGCACATGACCCGAGGAAGCAACGCCGGGTGACGGCGGAGCGGGGGAAGGGTTCGGACATGTTTTTGTCTCCTGAGAACTTGAGCCAGGTTATGGTTCGGTGCACATCTTTGTGAAGCAAGCCCTGCGTGGTGAATCCGAAGTTTGTCGAAGATCAGCCGCAGATCCTTCGGCTCCGTTTGCCAAGAAACGCTGCAAACTTCGCTCAGGATGACAGACAGCATGATTTGAATCGATCAATAGAGAAGATAGCGCGCGCGAACTTTTGTGAATCTGTCCAAATCATCTTGCCATTGCTCGGCGATGCTGCGCGGATCGTGGCCTGCGACGAGCGCGTCCAGGCTCGCTTTGTTGAGCATGAGCGTGTCCACTGCGGCCATCTTATACGCGGCCGGATAGAGGGCTTGCAACGCGGCAGCCACTTCGAGGCCGAGTTCTGGCGCGTTCAGAACATTTCGATCGACCAGAACGATCTGTACCCCATCGCAAAGTTGATGGGCATAGATCGAGCTCTCCGGCGTGAATTGTACGGGGATGAAGCGGAGGCCGGGAATGTCGCGAGCGTTGAGGGTGCGCGCCAGGTCGGTAGCGTGGATCCACGGCGCGCCGAGGATTTCGAAAGGTGTATCGGTACCGCGGCCCACGGAGGTATTGGATGACTCGATCATGCCGAGGCCGGGATAGAGCGCGGCGGCGGTAAGGCTGCGCATGTTAGGCGAAGGATTGACCCAGAGAGCTCCGGTGGAGTCAAACCAGTCACCGCGCATCCAGCCTTCCATGGGAACGACGGTGAGGTGGGCGCCGGTCTTTTGTTCGATGTTGAACATTTGGGCGAGCTCGCCCATCGTCATACCGTGGCGGATCGGCGTTTGTGCGTAATCGATAAACGATTGTCTCCCTGCGTCGGCGATGGGACCTTGAAGAATGGCGCCGCCGAGGGGGTTGGGCCGGTCGAGCACAACGATTTGCTTTCCGGCTTTCGCGACGGCTTCAAGACAGTAGCCCAATGTGGATTCGTAGGTATAGAAGCGAACGCCAACATCCTGTATGTCGAAGACGATTGTGTCGAGTTCGGCAAGTTGAGCCGGGGAGGGCCGGCGGTCTGTGTCCTTTTCGCCGTAGAGGCTGACGATGGGCGTTCCTGTGGAGGGATCGGTTGAATTCCCAATCGAGGTGGTGTCGAGGTTGCCGGCAATGCCGTGTTCCGGGCTAAAGATCGCGGCGAGGCGAACGCCGGGAATGTGCGCGAGAACATCGATGGTACGCGCGCCCTGCGAGTCAATGCCGGTCTGGTCGGTTACGAGGCCGACGCGAACGGGGTGGTCCAGATCCGGGTGGAGTTCCTTGAAGGCATGGGATTCGAGAACGTCGATGCCTGTTTTCACTTGGCCATTGCGGTAGGTGACTCGTCGAGAGGGCGGTTGCGACTCGTTGTAGCCGGTGATGCGGGAGAGGCGGAGCATTTCTTGCTCGCTGACAGTGAGTGACAGCGACTGGACGACAGCCGTGGCCACTTTGGCACGCAGAGCGACGGTCGACTTCCCTCCCCTGGGATGGACAGAGTTGGTGAGCAGAACAATGCAGGTGTCGGTGGTGGGGTCAATCCACAAGGATGTTCCGGTGAAGCCGGTGTGTCCGAAGGAGCCCACAGGAAGCAGTTCTCCGCGATTGGTGGAGAATGGCGAATCGATATCCCAGCCCAGGCCGCGGAGGCTGGATGCGTTGGCGGGTTGCTGCGGGGTGGACATCTTCTCGACGGCGGGGCGGCTCAGAATGGTGAATCCGCTGAGGAGGTCTTCGGCGAACTTGGCCAGGTCGCCGGCGGTTGAAAACAGGCCGGCGTGTCCGGCAACACCGCCCATGCGCCGTGCGGTGGGATCGTGGACCACACCGCGAAGCATGTGGCCGGACTCTTCGTATTGGGTGGGGGCGATGCGCGGGAGCCATGTGTCCGGTGGGAGAAACCGTGTGTCGTTCATCCTCAACGGCTCGAAGATGTGCGCGGTAGCGTATTCGGCGAGCGAGACACCGGTCACTTTCTCAACGAGGAAGCCGAGGACCTCAAAGTTAATGTCGCTATATAAGAACTGCGCACCGGGCGGGTGGATGGGTTTCTCGAGCATGGCCAAGGCAAAGGCCGCGTCGCGCCCTGTCCAGGGCCTGGAGAGATCGAGATCTTCGCGAAGGCCGGAGAAGTGGGTGAGAAGGTCGCGCACAGTGATATCGCGCTTGCCGTTCTGCGCGAAATCGGGCAAGTATGCGGAGACCGGGTCGTTGAGGCGGATGCGTCCGTCTTGCACAAGCTGCATGATGGACGTCGCGGTCGCAATGCACTTGGTGAGGGAGGCGAGATCAAAGACGGTGTCGGCGGTCATGGGTTCGCGCGAGGGCTCAAGCGATCTCCACCCGAAGGCTTTCCGATGGACGATGGTCCCGTGATGGCCGATGACCAGTACGGCGCCGGGTATGTCTCCGTTGACCACGGCGGTGTCCAGGATGGAGTCCACTGCGTGGAAATCGACAACTGAGGCCGGACGCTCCTGAGCAGGTTTAGCTTGCGCAACGAACGCGCAGGCGAGAAAGATGCCGATGGAGAAGCCAATTAGCCCTGATTGCTTGCTGTTGATCATCGGGTCTCGGTGGACAGCGGTTATCGGTCAAAGACAGCGTGATGCGAGGGCTGGGGTGGCCAAGGGCCTCATCGGTCCCGGATTTGCATGCACTGCGGAAACATGGGACGCCCTGATTTTAACCGGGTTGCCGCAGAGTTCAGGGACTTGCCCGATCAAATGCACGCTTTTTGATTGAAATACCCGTTGTGAAGGTCATTATTTGATCATCTCATCACGGTATGATCAAGAAAGGAGCCAGACTGGCTGTCAAACGACCATCTGGGCCATGAAATCAATGCCAACCTTTGAACACGAGATGTTGCGCGAAATCTACGAGCAGCCGGAAGCGCTGCGTCACACCTTGCAGCTCTACCTCACCGATCATGCGTTGCGGCCGGAGGTTGCGAAGCTCCTCGCAGAGTGGTCGATTCCGGAGGGCGAGATCCTGATCGCCGCCTCCGGTTCAAGCCGGCACAGCGGGCTTGCGGCGGAGATTTTGCTGGAAGACCTTTGCGGGTTGGCGGTGGATGTGGAATACGCCAGCGAATACAGCTGCCGGGGATTCAACAGCAAGGTCGATGTGCGGCATCCCAGCGTGCTGGTGCTGTCGCAGTCGGGAGAGACGTCGGATACGCTGGCAGCCCTGCGCGAGGCACGCTTGCGGGGGCAGAAGACCCTGGCCATTACCAATGCGGCCGGTTCGACGATGGCTTGCGAGGCGGATGTTTCCATGCCGCTGGCAGCGGGGATTGAAAAGGCTATTCCTGCGACGAAGAGCTTTACTTGCCAGTTGGCTGTCTTGTATCTGCTGGCACTTTACGAGGGGGTGCGGCTGGCGCGAATCGATGCCGATGCGTTGGCAACGCACATCCAGGACCTTGAGTCGCTGCCGGGACAGATAGCGGCCCAGTTGGATGAGTGGCGCGCGCGTATGGACGGTTTGGCCACGAAGTACAAGTCCGCGAATACATTCCTGTTTCTAGGGCGTGGGATCCACTATGCCATTGCTCGCGAAGGCGCATTGAAGCTGAAGGAAGCATCGTACGTGCATGCCGAAGGCTACCCGACGGGAGAGTTGAAGCACGGGCCCAATGCGCTGGTAAGTGATTCCGTGCCGCTGATGGTGCTGGCCACGGTAGACCGGGATCTGGATGCGTCGGTGTTTCGCTACGAGAAGACGCTGCAACTTCTGCGCGACATGCAGGCTCAAGGGGCGAAGGTGATCGCCATTGCCAATGTGGGCGACGACGAGGTGAGGAGCCTGGCGACCGATTGTGTGTTCGTGGAGCCGGTTCCCGAATACTTGTTGCCGATTGCGGAGGTTGTCCCGCTGCAACTGTTCGCATACTTCATGGCGTTGGCGCATGGGGTAGATGTCGACAAACCGCGCAACCTTTCCAAAGCTGTGGTGGAGAGTGCGACGGCGGTTTGATGAAGTCAACGGGCAGGCCGTGATCGCGCAGGGGCATCGTAAAAGGCCCGTCGCCAGCCGCGGATCCTTCGACGACGCTTCGCTCCGGATGACAACGTCTTTCTAGGAACGTGGCGAACGAGCCTTTTGCAGCACTGTGTATCATGGTCGCATGTTCAAGCTGCGACGGATGACATGGGCGCTGAGCGCTCTCATCGGGCTCACCGGCTGCGCACTGGCTCATGCGCAGATCGACACGTTCAAAGCCGAGTTTGAGGCCACACTGGCGCGGCATGGCGTGGTGGGCGGGGGCTTTGCGTTTGTGCGGGGATCGGAGCCCGCTACGCAGTTCTTTTTTGGACAGGCCCGGCATGAGACGGGGCAGGGTGTGGATGCGGAAACCTCCTACAACTGGGCATCCATCACCAAGACGATGACGGCGATTGCAATTTTGCAGTTGCGCGACCGGGGTCTGCTTTCGCTCGATGATCCGGCGGTGCGGTACGTGCCGGAGCTGCGGCAAGTACACAGCGCGTACGGGCCGATTGAAGCTGTCACGATTCGGCATTTGCTAACGCATAGCGCAGGGTTTCGTAACCCGACCTGGCCGTGGGATTGCGACGACGCGACGAACTGCGACTGGCAACCATTCGAGCCCACGCACTGGACGCAGGTCGCTGCAATGCTGCCATACACGCACATCGCCTTTGCACCCGGGAGTCGGTGGAGCTATTCCAACCTGGGCTACGTGTTCCTGGGGCAGATCATCGAGCGGTTGAGCGGCGAAGATTTTGAAGTGTATATCGACAAAAATATTCTCAAGCCGCTGGATATGCACGAGAGCTATTTTGACCGGGCGCCTTATTTCCTCGAGTCGCACGTGTCGGCAAGCTACCTGCGCGCGGGCAGTAAGCTGATGGCGCAGCCGTTGAATTTCGATACAGGCATCACGACGTCGAACAGCGGCTTGAAGGCGCCGATTCCGGATATGGTGAAGTATCTGAGATTCCTGATGGGCGATGCGGCGAATCCCCGGTACGCGTACGTGCTCAAGCGCAATTCGCTTGAAGAGATGTGGGCCGGAGTGCTGCCGACCGTTGAGCCAGGACAGGTTTCCACATCGTATACGGCGAGTTTGCAAGGGGCGCAACCGAGGATGGGTTTGGGGTTTTTCGTCGTGGAGTCCGGCGGGCATCGCTACGTCTACCACGATGGCGACCAAGGCGGGTTTTCGTCCGAGTTGCTGATCGATGTGGCGGGACGGAATGCAAGCATCCTGGCCGTGAATACCACGGATACCGGATCTCCCCAACCCGCAAACACCCTGCATGCGCAGTCGAATACGGAACCGGACCGGACGACGGACCTGCGGCAGAACCTGCGAACGGTGTTGGTGGAGAAGGTATTTCCGGCGTACGAAAACCGGCCCTGAGGGACGATTCCCACGGCTCGAAGACGAGACTTGGTGCTCGACTGCCGTGCTGCCCCTATCCTTCGATTCCCTTCGATGCGCTTCGGTCGCTCAGCGACAGAGTTGGGAGTGGGCAAGCGCTAGATAAAAAGACCGGGCAAGACTTCGCCGGCTTTGCCTTCGACGACGCGGGTGAAGGCGCCGGCATTTTGGGGATCTTCCGGACCGACATAAACCGTCCGCGCGCCCTGCTGGCGAGCCCAATGGACAAAGCTTGCCGCCGGATACACCGCCCCCGATGTGCCAATGACGAGCATGAGCGAGGCCTGGGAGATCTGTTTCTGGATGCGATCCATCGCCAGCGGGATCTCGCCAAAAAAGACGATGTGGGGCCGAAGCAAGGCTCCGCAGGAGCAATGCCCGACCTCACCCAGATTTTGGTAGACGGTACGATCTTCGATCGGCGGTTGGCCGCATTCGTCTCTACAACGCGCTTTGGCCAGCTCTCCGTGCATGTGCACAAGACGCAGGCTTCCAGCGCGCTCATGCAGATCGTCCACATTCTGGGTACAGAGATAGAAACGGTCGCCAAGGCGTTGCTCCAAGGCCGCCAGTGCGAAGTGAGCCGGATTGGGTTGCGCCAGCGCACCTTGGGCGCGGCGCTGGGCGTAGAACTCCCAAACGAGGGCGGGATTTCTTTCCCATGCCTCCGGCGTGCACACATCCTCGATGCGGTGGCCGGCCCAGAGACCATCCGAGGCACGAAATGTCGCGAGACCGCTCTCGGCGCTGATGCCGGCGCCGGTAAGGACAAAGACGCGATCGGTGGCGGAGATGGAGATTCTATCTGCCATCACGGCTTCAAGGCTCCAGGAGGAGCTTGCCTGTCGTCTTGCGCCCTTCGAGATCGCGCTGTGCCTGCGCAGCCTCGGCGAGGGGATAGAGGTGCTCGGTGCGCAGCTTCAGATCTCCGGCGGCAATCCAATTCAAGACATCGCCGGCGCGCCATTCCAGATCGGCACGGGTGCCGATGTAGTGCCACAGGGTGGGACGGGTGATGAAGAGCGATCCTTTACTGCTGAGCTGGATAAGGTCGAACGGCGGGACCGGGCCGCTGGCCGCGCCAAAGAGCGCCAAAAGCCCACGCGGGCGCAAGGAATTCAGGCTGCCTTCGAAGGTCGTCTTCCCGACAGAATCGTACACCACGTCGACGCCTTTGCCTGCGGTGAGGCGCTTGACCTCCGGCTCGAATTCTTTTTCGGTGTAGAGTATGACGTCGGTTGCGCCTGCGATCCGTGCCAATTCCGCCTTTTCTTCCGTGGAGACAGTGGCGATGACACGGGCGCCCAGGCGCGTGGCCATTTGAGTGAGCAAGAGACCGACGCCGCCGGCTGCAGCGTGAATCAGGGTGGTGTCGCCGGCCTTCAACGGGAATGTGGAATAGCCAAGATAGTGCGCGGTCATGCCCTGCAGCATGGCGGCCGCGGCCTGCTCCATGCTCAGCGCCGCTGGAATCTTAACCAGGCTGGCAACGGGCACAAGCGCATATTCGGCGTAGCTGCCGAGGACGCTGACGGAGGCCACCGCATCGCCTGCTTTGAACCCGTTGACGCCAGGCCCCATCTCTTCGATCGTGCCTGCTGCTTCGCTGCCGGGCACCAGTGGGAGCGACGCCTTGTAGGTCCCCTTGCGGAAATAGACATCGATGAAGTTGACACCGGTGGCCTCCACACGGATCAACACCTGCCCAGGCCCGGGTTCAGGGATGGGCAACTCGGCCACCCGCAAGACTTCCGGACCGCCTGTCTGATGAATCTGGATTGCTTTCATGTCAGGGCCAGAATGCACCCTGAGGCCGGGCTTCTGCAAGCGCTTCTCTGGATGCGCCCGTTCCGCGAAGAACCGTCCCAAGCCGATGCAATGAACCCCGCCGTGGTTGGGCGGGGTCCAGAGGAGGTATGCAGCGTGTCGAGCAGATCAATCGCGATCGGAGAGAATGCCCTGCTCCTCGGGAGAGATGAGCCGCACCAAGCGATCCACGGTATAGGGAGCGCGATTCTGCATCGTGTGGTAGTGACGGACCTGCAACTCGCCGAGAAGGCCAATGGCCAGCATCTGGATTCCCGCGACGATGAGGACGGCGCCTACGACAAACAACGGACCGTGCTGGTCCATCAGGTTAAGGCTCGGGTGGAGCAGTTTGAGGCCGAGCAGAACGATGGAGATGACGCTGCCTGCAAGAATACCCAAAGCACCGAAGCCGCCGAAGAAGTGCAGCGGCCGTCCCATATAGCGCAACAGAAAACGAATGGTGAGCAGGTCAAAAAAGACGCGGAAGGTGCGTCCGATGCCATAGTGGCTCTTGCCACGCTCGCGGTTGACGTTCTTGATGGGAATCTCGCAGATGGAAGCCCCGTACCAACTGGCAAGCGCGGGAATGAAGCGGTGCATTTCGCCGTAGAGCGGGATGTTCTGGATGACCTCGCGGCGATAGGCCTTGAAGGTGGTGCCAAAGTCGTGAATGTCGACGCCGGAGAGCTTGGCCATCAGCCAATTGGCGCATCGCGACGGAAAGCGACGCATGACGAAGTTGTCGATTCGCTCCTTCCGCCAACCGGAGACGACATCGTAGCCCTCTTCGAGCTTCTCGAGGAAAGCTGGAATGTCGTTTGGATCGTGCTGCAGATCGCCGTCCATGGCGAGGATAAAGTCACCGGAAGCGTGATCGAAACCGGCAGCCAGCGCAGACGTCTGGCCGAAGTTGCGGCGCAGTTTGACGACCAGCACACGGCTATCGACGGCTGCGATTTCTTCGAGCAGCTTGTAGGAGCGGTCGCGCGAGCCATCGTCGACAAACACCATCTCGAAGCTGTCACCAACCTGTTCCATCACCTGCTTCAGGCGGGCATACAAGGCGGTGACGTTCTCTTCCTCGTTGTGAAAAGGAACGACGATCGAATATTTCGCCATACTGCAAGTATAGATGCGCTTCGGTTGAGAAAAGATCATGATTTTCGAGGGTTCCCTGTTCGACTGGCATGCGGCGGCGCGGGGGCCTTCTCTACTTTAACCGAGTTCCACAATTGGGACATGCCGGTTAACGGTCCAGTTCGTCGAGCATTCCCTGCATCTCGCTCATTGCATGCGTATTACCAGTCTTAGCCGCGGAAGCAATCCCTTCCTTCAAACGGGTAATCGCTGCGGGGTTCCGTCCTGCATTGGCGAGGGTTTGTGCGGCCATGAAGTAGCCGGCCGTGTAGTCTGGATCGTTTTTGAGCAACGTGTCAAATTCTTCGAGGGCTTGGTTGACCTGACCGCGGCCGGCCAATTCCATGGCGAGACCGTAGCGAGCGAAGCTGTTGTTGGCGTCGAGCGCCAAGATCTCTTTGAGTGCTGCGATCTTGTCCATGCAGAGAGCTGCGGCTTTCCGGATCCGTGGGGAGCCATGCGGGATTTGCACATTTGGCGGGGATTGCTGAAACTGGAGGAAGAAGCTTGGCAAGGTTGAGCCCGATCCGCTTTGTTCGCCGCCTTGTTTCATTCTACAAGCGAGCCAACCTTGGAACGGCGGCCAAGCCGTGGAGAAAGCACATGACGAGTTCGAATGGAAATTCCCCAGAGGCCAGTCCGGCGGCACGCACGGTGGCCAGCACCCAGTCGGAGATGACGGAGATCATTTTGCCCAACGACACGAACACGTTGGGCAACCTGCTCGGCGGCCGGCTCATGCACTTTATCGACCTGACCGGAGCGATGGCTGCTTATCGGCACTCGCGGACAAACGTGGTGACCGCGGCGATGGATCACATCGACTTTATCCGGCCGGTTCACCTGGGCGATTTGGTGACACTGCGTTCGAGCGTGAATCGAGCGTTTACGAGTTCGATGGAAGTGGGCGTGAAGGTTTGGGCGGAGAAGACGCGCACGGGATCGATTGTGCACGTGGCCAGCGCCTACCTGGTCTTTGTGGCGATCGATAATGAGGGACGGCGGGTGCGGATTCCGGAAGCGATTCCTGAGACGGCCGATGAACAGCGGCGCTACGAAGGCGCATTGCGCCGCCGGGAAAATCGCGAGGCAGAGGCGGCACGGCGAAAAGAAGCAAAGATTGCCACCGATGCGGAGGGATTGGCCACCAATCTGGTGGGATGACCTGTGCTGTACAGAATGATTTGAGTTTTTCAACATCACAACGAGATTCAGCCGCAAAGACAAAGGAGTCACACCGCACATGGCACACGGATCTAACATGCCTTCTCCTCTTGCTCTCCCTGGAGTTTCCAAGATTATTGCTATCGGCTCCGGCAAGGGAGGCGTTGGGAAAACCACGGTCGCTGTGAACCTGGCAATCGCCCTATCGCGACTGGGTCAGCGCGTGGGGTTGATCGACGCCGATATCTACGGGCCGAATGTGCCCCTCATGATGGGATCGGCGCAACAGCCGGCGGTGGGAGCGAATAACCAGATCATTCCCAACCTGACCCACGGCATCAAAACGATTTCGATAGGCTATATTTCGCCGGGCGACAAGCCGCTGGTGATGCGCGGACCGATGCTTCACCAGATCATTCGGCAGTTTTTGCAGCAGGTGGAGTGGGGCGAGTTGGACTACCTGATTGTGGACCTTCCTCCCGGAACCGGAGATGTGGTGATTTCGCTGGTGCAGACGGTGCCGTTGACCGGCGCGGTAGTGGTGTCGACCCCGAGCGACGTGAGCCTGCAGGACGCGCGCAAGGCGCTGGAGATGTTTGCGCAGGTAAACGTGGAGGTGCTGGGTATCGTGGAAAACATGAGCCACTTCACCTGTCCGCATTGCCATCACGAGATCGACATCTTCTCCAAGGGCGGTGCGGAACGAACAGCGACACAATTCAACATCCCTTTTCTTGGATCGATTGAGTTGATTCCTTCGATTCGCGAAGGAGGAGACCGGGGACTGCCGGTCACGCTGGCGGGACCGAAGAGTCCGCAGGCGAGCGAGTTTTATGGGATTGCGGAAAAGTTGATGGTGCGGGCGGAAGCTGCGGAGGCCGCCGCCACAGATGTAATTGAGATCAGCTGAGAGCGCCGATTGGCAAACTGACGACTTGAAGAAACAGATGAGACGCCCGTCCCCGGTCCCCCAATGCGAGGGACCGGGGGCACCCTCAACTGGGTGGGAAAGATGACGAGTATCGGCCAGCCGCCAGCCGGTGAGCGCGGCGGGTTGGGGGTCCGAGGTTTCCCACCCTTCCGCAAAAATGCGCGGCCTAGAGGGTACCCCGATGGGGCACGCGGTGTTTGTGTGGCCTTGGGAAAGTGGAAGCGGGTGGTGTTGGTTTGAGTAGCGAGATCAAAATCCGTCCGGTTGAACCCGCCGACTTTCCGTATTGGAGGGAGCTGTGGGATGGCTATAACGCGTTCTACGGGCGCGCCGGCGAGACGGCGTTACCGGATCGCGTGACCCACATGACCTGGGCTCGGTTCTTCGATGCCTACGAGCCCATGCAGGCTCTGGTTGCCGAACAAGGGGGTGTGCTGGTGGGCCTGGTGCACTTTATCTTTCACCGTTCGACGATCTCCATCGCGCCAACCTGCTATTTACAGGATCTGTTCACGATTGAGGCGATGCGCGGCAAAGGCGTGGGCCGCGCGTTGATTGAACAGGTTTACGAACGCGCCCGCAAAGCGGGTTCGAGCCGGGTCTACTGGCTCACGCACGAGACGAATGAAACAGCGATGAAGCTGTACGACAAGGTTGCTGAGAAGTCGGGATTTCTGGTTTATCGGAAAGCGTTGTAGCCAGGCTTCTCCGATATTTCTCCACAGAGGCCGAAGTACAACCGCGGATCCTTCGACTCGCTACGCTCGCTCAGGATCACAGGTCTCTTCATTTGGGGATAGTGATGCAAGCGTGCCTGCCTTTGCTCAGCTAAAGTGCAAAGTGCAGGCACGCTCACGGGCCTTTCTAGCGCCAGTGTCCCTCGCGCGTTTCCCAATGGTCGCCGCGGTGCACCCAGCGGTGCGCAACCCAACGTCCACCGGGATGGGGTGGACGATCCCAGCGGCCGGGGACCCAGACATAGCGTGCACCATCCCAGCGGTGATAGCCATCGATCCAAACGAAACCACGTTCCGGCGGCGGCGGACGGCGTTCTACGATGACGGGCGGTGGCCCGATGCGCACAACGACTTGCGCATGCGATGCTGCAGGCCAAAGAGTCAGAGCCAAGAATCCTGCGATGGCGAGTTTCTTCAACATGGAACGTGTCCTCCAGGGTCTATTCCCGGATGCTTCCTGCATTCCGGTCGGTTGTACCATATCAACGGTACCTGAGGGAAATAGTTGTGCGGCGGAATGCAGATGTTCCGCCGATTGGCATTACGTTCGTACATCACGAGCGTGGCGTTACGAGCGTGGCGTTCACTCACGATCACAGGAAGTAGTCGAAGTCGGATTCAATCTTCAGACGTCGTTGAATTCTGAGAATGTGGCCGGGAAGACGCAATGGATTCAGTTCCACGTAATTGCGCGAGCCGTTCCACATGTAGCGCGCGCCGGTGAGAAGGTCTTCAGCTTCGTAGCTGCGATCCTCGGGAATTTGCAGGTCAAAAAGCGGCAGAGTGACGAAGCCGGATTGGGTGTAATGGGGATCGAGATTCACGACGACCAGGATCAGGTTGGAGCGGTCGTCGGACTCCTTGGTGAAGGCGATGAGCTGATCGTTTTCCGTGGCGTGGAACTTGATGGAGCCGTCGCGTTGCAGGGCAGCGTTGTCGTTGCGAATGGCGTTGACGCCAGCGATGAGCGGTTGCAGGGACTCGGGCGCGTCCAGATCCCAGTGGCGGATTTCGTACTTTTCTGAGTTGAGATATTCTTCGCTGCCACGGCGGACGGGCGCGTGCTCCATGAGCTCGAAGGCGGGGCCGTAGATGCCGTAGTTGGAGCCGAGAGTTGTGGCGAGGAGCAGGCGGATGGCGAAGACGGCGCGGCTGCCGGTCTGAAGGAACTCGGTAAGAATGTCGGGCGTGTTGGGCCACTGATTGGGGCGGAAGAAGTCGACCACCGGGGGCTGGGCGAGTTCGGTAAGGTAAGCCGCGATTTCGGTTTTGCCATTGCGCCAGGGGAAGTAGGTGTAGGACTGGCTGAAGCCCAGCTTGGCGAGGCGATACATGATTTTGGGCCGGGTGAAGGCTTCGGCGAGGAACAAGACTTCAGGATGCTCGCGCTTGATGGCGGGAATGACCCAGGTCCAGAAGGGAAAGGCCTTGGTGTGCGGATTGTCGACGCGGAAGATGGTGACGCCTTGCGCAATCCAGTAGTCGAAGACGCTTTTCAGCTCTTCCCACATGCCGGTCCAGTCTTCGCTTTCGAAATCGAAGGGGTAGATGTCCTGGTATTTCTTGGGCGGATTTTCGGCGTATTGGATGGTGCCGTCGGGACGCTTGCGAAACCAGTTTTCGTGCTCGCGAACGTAGGGGTGGTCGGGCGCGGCCTGGAAGGCGATGTCCAGCGCCAGGGTGAGATCGAGTTTCTTGGCGGCGGCGAGGAAGCTGCGAAAGTCTTCGAGCATACCGAGGGCGGGATGGATGGATTTGTGTCCGCCGAGTTCCGAGCCGATGGCCCAGGGACTGCCTTCATCGCCGGGCTGGCTGACGGGGTTGTTGTTCGGGCCTTTGCGGAAGTTGACGCCGATGGGATGAATGGGCGGCAGGTAGACAACGTTGAAGCCCATGGCGGCGACATAGGGAAGACGCCGCTCGCAATCGGCGAAGGTGCCGTGCTTCCCTGCTTCGGCAGCGGTGGAACGGGGAAAGAATTCGTACCAGGCGCTGAAGCGGGCGATAACGGGATCGACGACGACGGGGTAGAGGCGGTCGGACTCGGTGCGGAAGTTGCGGTCGGGGTAGCGCAGGGCTAGCGCGTGGAGTTCGGGGTCGGTGGCGTGGGCGCGAAGATCGGCCGGGGCCTTGGCGGAGCGAAGGATGTCTGCGCGGCTCTTGAGATCGGCGGCATCGGGGCCGGTGGCGCGCTCGGCTGCAGCGGCGATGAGGTCGGCGCCGATCAAGTAGTCGACGGGGGCGTCAGTATCGGCCTTGATGCGCTTGAGCAGATCGCGATGCCAGGTTTCGAAATGGTCGACCCAGCCCTGGATCTTGAAAACATACCGGCCCAATTCGGCGACGCGGAAGGTTGCTGTCCAGCGGTCGTTGACCAGGGGCTGCATGGGAATTTCTAGCCAGGTTGCGGAGCCCTCGCGTTGGGCGAGGAGCGAGGCGGCGATGGCGTCGTGGCCGTCGGTGAAGATGTCTGCTTCCACGTGCACCTGATCGCCGACGGTACGCTTGATGGGAAAGCGGCCGTCATCGACGGCGGGAGAAATCGATTCAATCACGACGCGGTTGCGTCCGTCTTGAGTGGTGATGGGCATGGGGTGCGCTTTCTCCTCGATGTTTCGATGCGGGGCTCGCCTCAGGGGCCGAAGCCCGATTCATGGCGATGTACGCTCTTGCGGGGGAGTGCTCTCCCACCCTTGGACGCAAAAAACGCGTCCAAGGATGGGGCACCCAGAGTTTCCGGTGCTCTCCCTGCCTTGCACGCAAGAAACGCGGCCAAGGATGGGGCACCCGAAGTTTCTCTTGACTTGCGGATGAAAGACCGCGCGGTGACGGTTCATGCTGGCTTCGACTTTTGTTGTGCGATGAGTTGCTGGTAGAGGGCGATGGTCTGGTGGGCGATGGCGGTCCAACTGAAGACGTCTTCAACGCGGCGGCGGCCAGCCTCGCCGAAGCGACGACAGCGGTCTGGGTCGGCGAGCATTTGATTGAGGCGCGCGGCCAGGTCACGGGCAAACTTCTCCGGGTCGCTGGGAAAACTGGTGACCGGATCCTGTTCGAAGGGCACCAGATAGCCAGTCTCTCCATCGACGACGACTTCTTTGATGCCGCCTGTGGCGCTTGCGACGACCGGGGCGCGGCAGGCCATGGCTTCGAGATTGATGATGCCGAAGGGCTCGTAGACAGAGGGGCAACAGAAGACCCGCGCATTGCTGTAAAGCTGAATGGCCTCCTGCTTGGTGACCATCTTTTCGATCCAGACAATGCGGGGATGATGGGCGCGGGCGGCTTCAACTTTCTGGCGAAGTTCGGCGGCGATTTCGGGGGTGTCGGGGGCGCCGGCGCAGAGCACAACCTGCACATCGGTGGGAAGGTAGTTGATGGCATCGACGAGATGCGTGACGCCCTTCTGGCGGGTGATGCGGCCGACAAACAAGACGTAGGGCACGCTGGGGTCGACGCCGTAATCGGCCAGGGCCTGGGTCTGGTCTGTCTTTTGATACTCGGCGAGATCGATGCCGTTGTAGATGACGTGAATGCGGGCGGGATCGACATCGGGATAGGCGGCCTGAATGTCGGCCTTGGTGCCGTTGGAGACGGCGATGATGGCGTCGGCATCGAGAATGGCGGTGCGCTCCATCCAGGAGCTCATGGCGTAACCGGAGCCGAGCTGCTCGGCCTTCCAGGCGCGCAGGGGCTCGAGCGAATGGGTGGTGAGGACGAAGGGCACACCGTAGAGCTTTTTGGCGAGGAAACCGGCCATCGAGACATACCAGGTGTGGGTGTGCACCACGTCGATTCCCTGGAGAGCCTTTACCTGAGTCAGGTTCAGGCTGAAGGCCTCCAACGCGCCTTTGAACTTGCCCTCGGTGCCGTTGGTGATGTCGGGCCAGGGTTCCGCGCCGCGCACGTGGAGGTTGCCCTGGTCGAGATGCTGCGGGCCCCAGCAGTGGACCTCGACTTCAATCTCTTTCGCCAATTCGCGGCTCAGGTAGTCGACGTGGACTCCTGCTCCGCCATAGACCATCGGAGAATACTCGCGTGTGAACAAGCCGACTCGCATGAAACGTCCTTTGCCTTGGTTCAAGACTGGCCCGGCTGCGCGAAAAAGAGCTGCCGGAGTTCGTTGGGGATGAGTCTATGTCGGGGGCTGGGGCGGGTGCAACCCTGGCCATATCCCGGTTTCATTGCCATGCGCCTTCCATTTCTTCGGTGAGGATTCTGGCGGCAGTGACGCAGGCAGCGCGGTCCACGTCGAGGTGGGTGACGAGGCGGACGAGGCCGGGTCCAACGGCGCTCATGAGAACGCCACGGGCCTTGAGACGGGCGGTCAGATTGGCGGCGCTTCTGCCGCCGGA
>Ga0302320_10003904_pt1 | contig 34188 bp, 36 predicted proteins | sample Bog_T0_3_FD_202130 | JGI IMG/M metagenome (GOLD analysis project Ga0302320, IMG submission 202130) | Peat permafrost microbial communities from Stordalen Mire near Abisko, Sweden - Bog_T0_3 | ecosystem: Environmental > Terrestrial > Soil > Wetlands > Peat | place: Sweden: Abisko, Stordalen Mire...
CTGCTTCACCCGAAAGCCTTACGCTCAAGAAATTCCTCGCCTCCAAAATCAGCCTTGTCCGCTGCGGTTACGCCGCTATCCTCGGACTGGAGAAAGCGGCATGAACGTACCACTCTCCAGTAAATAGTATCGAATATCTCATTTTGTCGTGTCAATCGTCTCAAACTTTTTTGGGCAGCGCGAAAGTCACAGCAGCGCCGGCGGCTGCGCCTATAGCAACGCCCATGGCGACTCCTTGCGCCACGTTGTCAATGGCAGCGCCAACTGCTGCTCCAACGGCTACGCCAATACTAATACCCATCCACATCGCCGTTCCTTTACGACAGGTTTTTGGTGTTTGTGGTGTTGTTTGTTGTGTTTGCACGGATTTTGCCAGCGCCGCAGGTCCAACCTGAACGGAATTGGTGGAAATCGCCCCGGCGAGGATGGCGGTAGTGGACGAAATGCCGCGCCGACTGAAATAACGGTGCAACTTTTCCAGCGCGCGGTTCACGCGCATCCGGGCATTATCCTCACCCGTGCCCAACTCCGCGCCGACTTCCGGAAAATTCCTGCCTTTAAAAAACCGCAGCACCAGCGCGTCGTGGTCTTTCCGGCCCAGCGTTTCCATCGCCCCGTCCAGGAGTGGCGCGATGTGCGTCCAAGTTTCGGATTCCGATTCGTTCAAAACGGATTGCATATGCGCCTCCTGTTCCCGCTGCTGGCGGCGGCTATGGGTTCTCAACGCCCTGGCGCTGACTTAGCGCGTCGTGCGGCACAGCCAGCCGGGCAGGATGGTTTGGTCACCCAGCGCATCGGCCTTGCGCGCCAGAATGATGAACACGGCCTGGGCGATTTCCTCGGCCAGATGCGGATCCCGCACCTGCCGCAGCGCCACGGAAAAGACCAGATTGACATGCCGGGACACCAGCGCCGCAAAGGCGGCTTCGGAATGTCTCCGGGAATACTCGCGCAGCAACGTCAGGTCGTCGTTCAACATTTCCTTGGTATATCCCCGCAACTTGGAAAAGCGAACAATTTATTCACGTGACAGCTCATTTCTTAAGCCTCTTGACAACAAAGTGGGCGTCCTTGTTTTCTGGGTCGTAATATGTGCTAACAACAACCCAGCCATCCTTGGCCAAATCATTCAAAGACTCGGTCTGGGTCAAAAGCACGTCACGATACTCCCAAGCCGATGGCGATGGATGCGTGCAACAACCGGTCAATAGCTGGCAAGCTGCTGCCAATGTCAGAAGAGTAATTATGGATGTTTTCATAAACGTGGTGTTTTTCATAAAGTGTGTAGCCACCTAGCCAGTCAATCCCTTGGTGGTTAGGCTGCGGCTTCATGTCTTGCTGGCTCGAAAAGGCAATGCCAGCAACACAACGCAACCAATTCCTAAGACGATGGAAATGACCAACATCCAATTATAGTCGTGCCAAATCTGGCTGGGCAACAGCAGCCAATATACTGCCAGGTGCGCAGGATACACCACAGTACCGCAGGTTTCCAAACCTGCCGTATCGCCGATTTCCAAATCGGCAGAGCGCCGGCAGCTCGAGCGCGTAGGAGCCGCAACGGCCAGCGGGTTTGGAAACCCGCGAGACAGCAGACTTGGAAGGCTGCGGTACGGCGCGTGGTCGCCTATCCCGGCGACTTTCCAGTCGCCCGTTCCGCAGACGGGAACACGGGACTGGAAAGTCCCGTGAACCCGCAGGTTGGAAAACCTGCGCCACAACTTTGCGGATCGCGCCGGTTCATGGGTTCAAGGCGCGAATTTGTACGGGGAAATCTCTCCTGGAATCGGAGCGCCGAGCACCGCCTCGGCTCCTTGGATACGGCTGTTCGCCAACTGGCCGGGACGGTGCCCGGCGCTCCCATCACCCGGTTCGTAATCCAATCCGCACCCGTGGGTGGGCGTGTCCCCGCGCGAACTGCCCGCAGAGAAACTTTGAAATCCCGGCCCGGAACCGCTATTTTGACCCGATGTTCGACTCGTTAAGCAGCAAGCTCCAGAATGCGTTCAAGAATTTGCGCGGCCTCGGCAAAATTTCCGAGAGCAACGTTGCCGAGGCCTTGCGCGAAGTGCGGATGGCCCTGCTCGAGGCCGACGTGAATTTCAAGGTCGCCCGCGATTTCATCGAGCGCGTCAAAACGAAGTCGCTGGGCGCGGAAGTCATTGCCAGCATCCAGCCCGGACAGCAGATCGTCAAAATTGTCAGCGACGAATTGGTCGCCCTCCTGGGGTCGGCGAACGCCGCCTTGAACCTTTCGGGCCAGCCCAGTTGCATCCTGATGGTGGGGCTGCACGGCTCCGGCAAAACGACCTCGTCCGGCAAGCTCGCGCGGCTGCTGCTCAAACAGGGCCGCGCGCCCTTGCTGGTGGCGGCGGATGTGTATCGGCCCGCGGCGATGGACCAACTGGAAACGCTCGGCAAACAGGTGGATGTGCCCGTGGTCATCAAGCGCGGCGAGACGGACGTCTTGAAGATCGCGCGCGAGGCGCTGGATTTTGCGCGGGCGAACAACCGCAACATCTTGATCTTCGACACCGCCGGGCGTTTGCAGATTGACGAGCCGCTGGTGCAGGAACTCGTCCGCCTGCGCGACTTGGTGGAGCCCCAGGAAATTTTGCTGGTGCTGGACGCGGCCACCGGCCAGGAAGCCGTCAACGTGGCCACGCATTTCGACCAGGCGCTGAACATCACCGGGTCCATCCTCACGAAATTGGATGGCGACGCGCGCGGCGGCGCGGCGTTGAGCCTGCGGAGCGTCACCGGCAAGCCGATCAAGTTCGCCGGCATGGGCGAAAAACTGGATGAGTTCGAGCCGTTTCATCCCGAACGCATGGCCTCGCGAATTCTGGGCATGGGCGACGTGGTGAGCCTGGTCGAGAAAGCCGCCGAAGCGGTGACCGAGGACGATGCCCGGCGCATGGAGGAAAAGATGCGCAAAGGCGAGTTCACGCTCGATGACTTCCTGGAGCAACTGCGCGCCATGAAGAAACTGGGCTCGCTCGAAAGCATCGTAAAAATGCTGCCCGGGGGCGGCGATGCGCTCAAGCAGATGGACATCGGCAAACAGGAGAAGGAATTCAAGCGCATGGAGGGCATGGTTTGCGCGATGACGAAAAAAGAGCGGCTCACCCCGGCCATTCTCAACGCCAGCCGCCGCCGCCGCATTGCCGCCGGCAGCGGCGTGACCGTGACCGAGCTGAACACCATGCTCAATAAATTCTTCCAGATGCAGACGATGATGAAAAAGATGGGCAAGATGTCCAAGATGATGGCCAAAATGGGCGGCGCCATGCCCGGCATGTTCCGGCGGTAAAGATTTTAACGCAAAGGAACACAGCCGCAAAGGACGCAAAGTTGTTTTTGGGTCTTGGCATGTTTGCGCCTTTGCGTTAATTCAGTTTTGCTTAAATGCCCGTCCTCAACGGAAGGTCTGGCACGAGCGGAAGACGACAAACGGTGCCATTGAAAACGCTAAGAGTCATGCTGGTTATCGTCACGATATTGATCTCCTTCATTATCGCGCTGCACGTCTTATTGTATGAAACCACGAAGGCCGTCAAGGCAATGGCTCAAGACATATCCCAGGAATTCAAAGCCGCCTTTAATACCGCTCCCACGGTAACGATCAATCACCATGTGATCACCTCCGAATCGCATCCCATAGCCGAACTGGCGACCGCGTCCAAAACCATGGGGGTGGACACCACCTATGTTTCCACCTGGCTGCATAGCACCAAGACCATTTCGGTGCGGGGAGTTTTTACCGCCAAGGCCGGGTTCGACCTCAACCAGCTCTTCAAAATCAACGTCCAGACCAGTCCCAGAATGGTGACGGTCACGCTGCCCAATCCAAGAATTTTGTCCGTGGAAATGACGGCCAATGAAATCACGGACGAACAAGGCGGAGTGATCAACTGGCTTTACCCACAGGACCATGAAGCCGCGCTAACACAATTGAGCGACGAAGCGAAACTGGAAATCACCAAATCCTCGATCAAAGACGCGGCGAAGGCGGAAATGGAAAAGCGGATCCGGGCAATTGGGGCCCTGAAAGATGTGCCGGTCAGAATTCAGTACGATTCTGGCCAACTGCTGCCGGGAAAAACTGGAGAGTGACAATCCGACAATAGTCGGCAAGTGTGAAAAGGCAGAAACTTGACGAGCGGCTTGGGAACTGGCATGATGAAGCTGGTTGCCAGCATAGCTCAGTTGGTAGAGCACGAAATTCGTAATTTCGGGGTCCTCAGTTCAAACCTGAGTGCTGGCTCCACTCCCCACAAAACACGGGTGTGGTCGTACACGCACTCCCAAAATCCGCGGCGATTTTTCTTGCCAGAGCCCCAGCCAAAACCATCCTATCAAACCTGAATTCTTATGATTTATACAAAGTTGCAGTGGTGGGAACGCTTCCAAAAATATTACACCGAGTTCCCGGAACTTGGCCTGGCCATCGACTTGAGCCGCATGAACGTGGACGATGCGTTCTTCGCGGCCATGGAACCCAGAATTCAAAAGGCCTTTGCCGACATGGACGCGCTGGAAAAGGGCGCCATTTCCAATCCGGACGAAAAACGCATGGTCGGCCACTATTGGCTGCGCAGTCCGGCCCTCGCACCCACCCCGGAAATTCGAAAGGAAATCGAGGACACGTTGGCCAAGATCAAGGACTTTGCGGGCAAAATTCATTCCGGCGCCATCAAAGGCGCGGGCGGTGAATTCAAGAACTTCTTGCTCATCGGCATCGGCGGTTCCGCGCTTGGCCCGCAATTCGTCGCCCAAGCCCTGGGAAATCCGCGCAAAGACAAATTGAAGCCGTTTTTCTTCGACAACACCGATCCCGACGGCATGAACCGCACTTTGGCCGCTTTGGGCAAGAAATTGGATCGGACGCTTTGCATTGTTATTTCCAAGTCCGGCGGCACCAAGGAAACCCGCAACGGCATGTTGGTTGCGCAAGCGGCCTATGAAAAGGCCGGGCTAAAATTCGGACAGCATGCTGTCGCCGTGACCATGTTTGGAAGTGAATTGGATAAATACACCCTCGCGAATGAGTGGCTGGAACGTTTCCCGATGTGGGACTGGGTGGGGGGCCGCACCAGTGAGCTTTCGGCGGTTGGCCTGCTGGCGGCAGCGTTGGAGGGAATTGATATCGCCGGTTTGATTGCTGGTGGCCAGTTGGCTGACGCCGCCACACGCAGGCCTATCGTTAAAGATAACCCGGCAGCCCAGTTAGCACTAGCTTGGTACGCTTCAGGTAACGGTAAAGGCACTAAAAATATGGTTGTGTTGCCTTACAAAGATCGTCTTGAGCTGTTTTCAAAATATCTTCAGCAATTGGTAATGGAATCTCTTGGCAAAGAACGAGATCTGAATGGAAATGTGGTGAACCAAGGCATCTGTGTGCTAGGCAACAAAGGATCAACTGACCAACATTCTTATATTCAGCAACTTAGAGATGGATTAAACAATTTCTTCGCCACCTTCATCGAAGTGAAGAAAGATCAAGTGGGAGAGCCTGTTTTCACGGAAACAGATGCCACTTCGGGTGACTTTTTGGAGGGGTTTTTCCTCGGAACCAGGGCTGCTTTGGCCGAAAACAACCGTGAATCAATCACCATTACCGTTAATGATGTTAACGCTTCAACAGTTGGTCTGTTAATCGCCATGTTCGAGCGGGCGGTTGGACTCTATGCGAGTCTCATCAATATCAACGCCTATCACCAACCCGGCGTGGAAGCCGGCAAGAAGGCGGCTGGAATTGTCTTAACCATCCAGCGCGAGATCATAAATCTCCTCAAGACCAATTTGAATCAGCCATATAATGTTGTCGAAATCTCGAAGTCAATCAATCGCGAAGAAGATGTGGAGACAGTTTTCAAGGTCGTTGAACATCTGAGCGCCAATAAAGTGCGGAAGATAAAAAAGCGGCCAATGCGAAATGCGTTTGAGGCCCGCTACAAAATGGTTTAGGTTGTACGATGTTCGTTTATCCAAAGCGGTATGATGTGATCGTGGTGGGTGCCGGCCACGCTGGTGTGGAAGCTGCATTGGCTTCAGCTAGAATTGGTTGCAAAACTCTATTGCTGACTATAAACGCTGATTCCATCGGACAGATGTCCTGCAACCCTGCGATTGGTGGCTTGGCTAAAGGACATCTGGCACGCGAAATTGACGCTCTCGGAGGTGAAATGGGCAAAGCCACCGACATGACGGGCCTTCAATTTCGGATGTTGAACAAAAAAAATGGGCCAGCCGTGTGGGCTCCACGGGCGCAGTGTGACAAAAAGTCGTATCAATTTCGGTTAAAATGGGTTTGTGAATCTGAGCCGAACTTGGATGTCAAACAGGGGCAATCATCACGAATCCTCCACAGGGATGGAGTGGCCTTTGGATTGGAGACGACGTTGGAAGTTCAGTACTTAGGAACATGCGTGGTGGTTACCACTGGAACATTTCTGCGCGGGTTGATGCACATTGGCACCAGCCAACAAACAGGCGGTCGGGCAGGCGATGCGGCTGCAATGAACCTCTCAAGTTCGCTTCAAGAGCTTGGCTTGGAGCTTGGCCGTCTGAAGACAGGTACTCCGCCACGACTCCTCCGTCGGTCCATTGACTTTTCAAGGACAGAAATTCAGCCAGGTGATGAACCCGTCTCCTACTTTACGTTTTGGAAGGAGGATTTGTTCCACATGGAACAATCGCATGTTCCAAGTCCAGTTTTTAGCCTTTCTGGAGGCAAATACCCTCCAGGTTCTGTTTTGGACCGAATCAACGGCCAGTTGCCGTGCTACATCACCTTTACGACCTCTAAGACGGCTGAGATCATCCGTAAGAATCTCCACAAGTCGCCGATGTATTCTGGGCAAATCGAAGGCATTGGGCCTCGTTATTGTCCATCCATTGAAGACAAGATAGTGAATTTCGCCGACAAGGAACGCCACCAGATATTCTTGGAGCCTGAAGGTATCGGGACGGACGAATTTTATTTGAACGGATGTTCGACCAGTCTTCCATTCGAAGTTCAGGTGGATTTAGTTCGCACCATCATCGGCTGTGAGAATGCCGAGATCCTTCGTCCAGCCTACGCCGTCGAGTACGATTTTGCTTATCCGACCCAGCTTTTTCCGACCCTCGAAACAAAGGTCTGTGCCAATCTGTTCCTTGCTGGACAAATCAACGGAACCTCCGGTTACGAAGAAGCAGGGGGTCAAGGCATAATGGCCGGCATCAACGCCGCACTCAAAGCAAAAGGCAACAAGTTGATTGTGCTGGGCCGTGAGGAGGCATACATCGGTGTGCTGATTGACGATCTCGTGACTAAAGGAACGACCGAGCCTTATCGGATGTTCACCTCGCGTGCCGAATATCGTCTGCTCTTGCGCCAAGACAATGCCGATTTGAGATTGAGCCAACTAGGCTATAATATTGGGCTGCTGCCAAAGCGGAATGGCGACTTGGTTTCGGCAAAAAAGACAGCCATTGAAAATGAGATAAGTCGTTTACAAAAAACATTTTACTTAAAAGATTCACTGGCCAAAATCTTGTCGCGTCCAGAAGTAAAATACCGTGACTTGCCAGGCCAAGACGAGAAGCTGTCGGACGAAGTGGTTCAACAGGTTGAAATCGCAGTCAAATATTCCGGCTATGTGTCAAGACAGGAAGTAGAGGTTTCCCGTCTAAGAAGTCTGGAAGAAAAGCGCATTCCAGCCACGTTCGATTTTTCGACTGTTCCCAGCTTGCGACTGGAAGCGCGACAGAAGCTTGCGAAAATTCGGCCGCAAACAATCGCCCAAGCCGGGCGCATTTCAGGTGTGTCGCCCGCTGACATCAGCATCCTGCTGGTGTGGCTGAAGCGCGCTGGCACCGCCAATTTGAACGTGGAGGAATCCCTGGCTAACACCAGTTCCTGCGAGAGCTCGCTTGACGAGGAATGAAAACCGATAAAAGCCAGCGCTCGGAAGCTTCCAAGCTTGACGTCGCGAAGAGCCGCTTCATACTGCTCTCAGCGTATGGTTTGACTTGTGCTATCGTTGTGCGCTTGCGTTCGCCAGCCATTTTGACTAATTTCGAATTCAACCACAAAGCGTAATGACTCCAGAGCAGGATCCCAAAATCATCGCCGCGAAGCTATGCGAGTTTGCGCGGACCAACTTCGTCGCCGAAGGCGTGCAATTTGACGAGAACAGCCCGCTGTCTCAGGCGGGCATTGATTCGTTTGCCTTGGTGGAATTGGTGCTCTTTTGCGAGCGCGTCCTCGGCGTACGGGTTCCAGACTCCCACTTGACGGGCACCAATCTGGCTTCCATGTCTTCCCTGGCCGATTGCATTGCCGAATTGGCGCGCAACGGTCAACCACCGGCCTGATATTCTGGCTGGTTCCACCTATGCCCGACCTGCCGCGTCGAATCCGATTGGCTCCAGGCGATTATTTCATGCATGGGCAGGATTGCCGCATGCGCCGGGTCGGCCTGCCGGGCAACGTCTGCTGCGCCGTCATTAAATTGGGAAAAGGTTTTGACGTGGAACAACTGCGACGGCGTATTGCCGGGTCGCCCGTCATGGATTGGCTGGCTCGCGCCCAGATTTTCCGACCGCTACCGATGATTTTTCCTCCGCTCTGGCGCGCATCTGGAAAACCGCAAGCCATTCTATTCGAGCATAATACGAAAAACGGCACACCGGACATTGCGGGCGTGTTACCCCCCGAGGTCGCACAACGCGAATTGCACGCCAGCCGCGGGCCAGGGTTGGCGTTTGATGTCATGCGCCATGCCGACGGCACCAGCCACCTGTTTCTTTCCTGGAACCACACTCATCTCGACGCGCGCGGATTGGATTTTTTGCTGAATCACCTGAACGGAGAACCTTCCGCTAAAAATGTGCCGTCCGTGGAGAATTTCATCAATCCCAAGCAACTGGGCTGGGACCTGGCCGGTTGGTGGCCCAACGTAAAACAGGCGCGCGGCTCGCTGAAATGGCTGCACGAGTCGGGGAAAGAACCGCTGTTCAGTTTGCTGCCAGTTGGCCGGCGTCCGGCGCAGTGCCGGAACAATCATCGCGTCATTTACTTCACTGCGGAAGAAACGGGGCGCATTGACGCGCGTTGCCAGCAGTTCAACTGCGGCTTCCGGCGCAGCCATTTTTATCTCGCGGCCTCCCTCCGCGGCTTGCACAGCGTGGCGGTTCAACGCGGAAACCAGGACGGCGCCTACTTGATCCCAGTCCCGCACGACACCCGCAAGCGCGGCGCCAAAGGCCCAATTTTTTCGAATCACCTTTCCATCCTGTTTTACCGGATCGAACCCAAATTTGCGGGGCGAATCGGCGACATTCTCGGAGAATTGAGCCGGCAGATGACCGACCAGATCCGTGACCGCTTTCCAGAATCCTGCATGGCGGCGCTGGACATGTTCAAGCCCCTGCCGCTGGGTTACTATGTGCATCATCTCGGCAAGCCGACGCGCGGCAAGATTGCCACGTTCAGTTTCTCGGATTCAGGTGAAACATGCGCCGGAATGAAGGAACTTTGGGGTGGCCCGATTCAAGAAGTGACGCACTTGGTACCCTCCTGGCGGCCGCCCGGATTGACCATCATCTTTTTGCGATTTAACAACCGGCTCTCCGCATTAATATCGTCGGTGGATGACTGTTTGAAGCCGGCCGAAGTGGACGGCATGGAACAGGATATGCGCCGGGCTTTGCTGGAAGAGACAGGGTGATGAAAACTTCAAGTGCAGCCACCAGAACCCGCGGACAGGAATGTCCGCGCTCCGAGACAGCGTGATGAAGATTCTGCTCGTAGCCACCAACCGCGAGCGCTCACCTTACCCGGTGGCGCCGCTGGGGGCACTATTCGTCACCGGCGCCGCGCGCGCAGCCGGTCACGAGGTGGATTTTTTGGACTTGGGCCCCGCGCTCCTTCCGGCCCATGCTTTGCGGAAAGCGTTGGCAAACAATGATTTCCAAGCCGTCGCCTTTGGCATCCGCAATCTGGACAACTGTTGGTGTTTTGCCCCGCGTTCGTATTTCGAAGATGTGCGTGAACTTGTGGAAATCGTGCGCGAGCGTTTCGCCGGGCCCTTGATCCTCGGCGGCACGGGTTTCTCGGTTTCTCCGCTTGGCTGGATGCGCCGATTGGACGCGGAGTGCGGGGTGGTGGGCGAGGGTGAGCGGGTGTTTTTGGAGGTTCTGGCGAGGCTGGAAAAAGGCCAGCCGCTCGACGGCATCGAAGGCGTCGTTCTCCCGAAAAAAGCGGCCCCTGCGGCCTCGCTCCCGGCCACAGCCATTGACCAGCTAGGCGAGTTGCCGTTGCCGGCCCACGACCTTTGCCGCTATTCGTATTATCAGCGGCACGGGGGATTTGTGGGGGTGCAAACCAAGCGTGGTTGTCCGTTTAAATGCTCCTATTGCATCTACCCCAAGCTGGAGGGTCGGCGGTACCGGCTGCGTCCGCCCGAAGTGGTGGTTCAGGAAATTGCCACCGCCGCGCTGAATTCCAAAGCGCGCCATTTTTTTTTCGTGGACAGCGTGTTCAATGACCCGCGGGCTCACGCCCTCGCCGTGTGCAAAGCGCTGGCCGGCCGCAAACTGCCCGTCCGGTGGTCAGCCTTTTGCAATCCGGTGGGTTTCGATGCCGAACTCGCAGGGGCCATGGCTGAGGCCGGCTGCGAAGGCGTGGAATTCGGCTTGGATGTTGCCAGCGACAAGATGTTCGCGGCGCTGGACAAGCCTTTTGGCCAGGCAGAAACGAGAATTGCGCTTAAGGCGGCCCATGATGCCGGCCTGCCGTTTGCGAATTTCATGTTGTTTGGCGGCCCCACCGAAACGTGGAAGGATGTTCAGGACACCCAGAATTTCCTGAACGACTGTGCGCCGGCCAATGCCGTTTTTGCCACGCTGGGCATCCGCGTTTTTGACAACACGCCGCTAGCCGCTATTGCCATGCGCGATGGCCAAGTGTCCCCGGATCACGATTTGTTTGCGCCGGCTTATTACATCTCTTCGGCCATGGCGGAAGACATGGAAATGAAGCTGGACCGCATTGCGCGGCGGCGCGAGGAATGGACTTCGCCGGTGGACTGGCGGCGCTTCGTGACCCGCTTCGGACAGAAGGTGACCGTGCTGCTGAATGTTCGGCCGCAGTGGAAAAATCTCCGCAGCTATGGCCGGCACATGAGAAAAAAGGAAAGCTGACATGAAACGATACGCAGAGACGCGGAGAGGCGCAGAGGTCGTTGGAGTGCGGCGCGAAGCGGAGGGCCAGGCGTTTCGACCGCGTGATAATCCTGGAATTATCAGGCAGCCCTGTTATCCCAAAAAGCGGCGGAGGGCCGCACGCAGTCCAAGACGCTTCGCGAAATTGAAGGCGCTTGGTGGTCGCGTCAGCGTTTGGAGTGCGATGGCTTCAGCACCGCTTGCGAGCGGGCGAAGGTTTTCGCGGTTCCGTTGGCGTGTGGCAAATACCAAAGCGGCGGTGAACGCGCCGCACTCCAGACGCTCCGCGAGACTTGAGGCGGTACAAATTTCGCGCCAGCGTTTAGGGTGCGGTGGCTTTGGCGCCGCTTTTGGGCGGACGAAAGTTCAACCAATTTCACAGAATTGCCGCGCTTGCGAAAGCGGCGGTGAACTCTCCAAATGCTTCGCGCTCATAGTGCGACATTCGGCGTTCGGGCTGCTTTCGGATTTCGGGGATTCGGAATTCGGGATTCAGATTGGACGCCTTCCAGTATGAACCAAGCATGAACGTGGCACCGCGCATTGAAACCACGACCCTCATTACCGACGTGCTGGTGATCGGCGGCGGGGCGGCGGGCGTGGCGGCGGCCACGGCAGCCGGACGCGCTGGCGCGCGAGTCGCGTTGCTCGAACGTTACGGATTTCTCGGCGGGCTCGCCACCACCGCGCAGGTTGGCACCATCTGCGGACTCTATTTGCGCGACACCACGGCCACGGCTCCTGCGCCGGTTGCTGGTGGATTTCCCCTGGAATTTGCCGCGCGCCTGCAATCCGCCTCGCGCACCAAACCGCTTTGTGTGGATCGCGGACTATGGGTGTTGCCATACTTCCCCCCGGATTTCGCGCGCGCGGCGGATGCCGTCATCGGTGAAACCAAGAACATTTCGTTGATTTTACACGCCACCGTGGCGGACGCGCTGGCCGAGAACTCCCGCCTCCATGAAGTGCGCGTGCTGGCCTGGAACGAACCGCTGCGGTTTCGTTCCGGCGTGATCGTGGATTGCACGGGCGAAGCCACCGCAGCCGCGCTGGTCGGCGCCGCCTCGGAAAATGGCGCCATGGATCAGGCCCCTGCGCTGGTCTTTGTGCTGGAAAATGTTGATCCGGGGCTGGCCGCGCGCGGTTTGCTCGAAGTGCGGCGCGAACTGCGCCTTGCCGTTCAGGCCGGCGCTCTCCCCGCAATCTGCGAACGGCTGTCATTGATTCCCGGTTCAGGCGCCAACGGCGGTTTTGCGTTCAAACTGAGTCTGCTTCCCGCCGGTTCCACGAGCGCGCTCTGGCAGCAAGTCACCAATTGGGAACGCGAAGCCCGCGCGTTGCTGGAGCCGCTGCTCCATTTCCTCACCTCGCGCGTCGCCGCCTGCCGCAACGCGCGTCTCGCCTCGGTCGCGCCACAATTGGGCGTCCGCTCCGGCCGTCGCATTCTTGGCCGCGCCCGCCTCACCGAGGACGACGTATTAGCCGCGAGGAAATCAGCCTCGGGTATTGCGCGCGGCGCCTGGCCGATGGAGCGCTGGGGCAACAGCCCCAAACCAGAAATGACTTATTTTGCCGAACGCGACTTTTATGACCTTCCGCTGGATTGCCTGCGTCCCGTCGAACTGGACAACGTCTTTGTAGCCGGTCGTTGTCTTTCGGCCACGACCGGGGCGATGACTTCCGCGCGCGTCATCGGCACGGCGCTGGCCACCGGCTGGGCAGCGGGAACAGCGGCGGCGTTTCAAGCCGCCGGCCGGCCGCTGGACGAGGCGGTGGCCCTCATTGGAAAACAGATGATGGGATAGTCCGAAACATAATCCGAAAGCCATTCCTAAAATAATTTTCCAGCCGCGCATCCATATCTTGCCCCGTGCAATCCTGAAACTTAACCTTCGCGCATGAACGTTTTTGAAACCCTGGCCCGTTCCGCGCGCCAGTGGCCCGACCGCACGGCCATCATTGACGCCGGCGGCCCGCTGGATTACCGGTCCCTTTGGCAGGAAGTGGATGCGCTGCGTCTTCAGCTCGACCGGCTGGGGGTGCGCGCGGGACAAGGCGTCGGGGTGCGGGCCCGCAATGGCCGCGCCTTCGTCATCGGCGCGCTGGCGGCGCTGGGCTGCGGCGCGGTCATCATGCCGATTCATCACCAGTTGAAGCCGGATGAATTGGCCGATCTGCTGGCGCAGGCGCCGTTATGCGCGATACTCGACGACGGCAGCGGCACGGCGCAACCGGGCCAGACCGTTCCCCTGGATAATTCGGGCGGGAACGGATTGCGTTTCACACGGCTTGACAATGATCAGCCGTCGCTCGCCCCGGGCATTGCAGACGCGGCCTTCGTGCGGTTCACTTCCGGCACCACCGGCGCCGCCAAGGGCGTGGTCCTCACCCATCGCGACGTCCTGGAGCGCACGCGCGCCGCCAATTGCGGCCTGGGCCTGACTAGCGCGGATAAAATCCTTTGGGTGTTGCCGATGGCGTATCATTTTTACGTGTCCATCATCCTTTATCTGGAGGTGGGCGCCACGGTCATTGTCAGCGCCGACTATCTGGCGGGCAGCCTGCTGGAAACCGCGGCGAAACATCAGGCCACGTTTCTGTACCTCACCCCGATGCACGTCCGCATGATGAACAGCGATCAGTCCGGCCGCGCGCTGCCGCCGTCGCTCCGGCGGGTGATGTCGGTTTCCGCCAAGCTGCATCCGCAATCGGCCCGGGATTTTCTCGCGAAGTATCAGGCACCGGTTTCCCAGGGATACGGCATCATCGAAGTGGGACTGCCCATCCAAAATATTGCGGAAGCCGTCGAACATCCGGAGGCCATTGGCCGTCCGGTGGACGGTTTCGAAGCAAAAATCGTGGACGAGGCCATGCAACCGCTGCCCGACGGCCAGCCCGGCCAACTGGCTTTGCGCGGCCCCGGCATGTTCTCCGGCTATCTCAATCCGCCGCGGTCGCGCGCGGAAGTGCTGCACGACGGCTGGTTTCTCACCGGCGACCTCGCGCATCGCGACAGCGGCGGCCGCATTGTGCTGGACGGGCGGACCACTTCGGTGATTCACGTCGCCGGCCACAAGGTTTTCCCCGAAGAAGTCGCGGCGGTGCTGGATCATCATCCCGCAGTGTTGCGTTCGCGCGTCTCCGCCCGGCCGCATCCGCAGATGGGCGAGGCCATTCACGCCGAAGTGCAATTGCGCCCCGGCCAGGCGGCCACGCCCGAAGAGATCATCGCCTTTTGCCGCCGCCGGCTGTCCAGCCAGAAAGTGCCAGCCTCGCTCGACCTCGTCGCCGAAATCAGCACCACCTCCAGCGGCAAAGTCCGGCATGGCTGAAATACGGTCAGCCAATGCGAAAGGAGATTTTTTGAATGACGGTCTTGCCATAGCTGTTCTGTAGGCGGTCCAGGATTTCCTTGCGCCGGTAGCGTACAATCTCGGAAAGCCACGCGCTGTTGTCCACATTCACAAACAGCGTGCCTTTGTGCAGATTGGCTGGCTGCGCGTGCGCGGTCACCGCCGGGTCAATCAAGGAGTTCCATACTTTCACAACTTCGGCCTCAGCCTGCCGGGCATCGAGCCGCAGATCCTTGAGCAACGCGGGCAGAACTTCGCCGGCACGGCGCGCGGGGGTGGTCCGGGCGACCTCCAGCGGTCCGTAATCCACGCGGCGCCATTGCGCGAGCACTTTTGCGCGGGCGGCGGCGGGATTTTTCTTCGGCGGCATCGGCCATAGAATAGCTCGGGACACCCGTGGCGTGCCATAATGAAATTGCAAAAATCGCGCTTGAAAGCACCGACTTTGTAGTGCAAAGTACGAGCCATGAATCCGAATCTGGCCGAGGAGAATCTACAGACCATCCGCCAACTGATGGAGCGCTCGGCGGTGTACCGGCGGGCGCTCGCCCCCATCATGCTGCTGGCGGGAATACTGGGATTGCTGGCGGCGGCGGCGGCGCTGTATTTTCAGGTGAATTCGCCCCGGCCGTTCGCCGGGTTGTGGCTGGGCACCGCCTGCGTGGTGATCACGTCGGCCTTCTTGCTGGTCCGCCGCCAAACCCTCAAGGACCATGAACCGTTTTGGTCGCCGCCAACTTATCGCGTGGGCCAGGCCCTGCTGCCGCCGCTGCTGTCCGGGTTGTTCCTGGGCGGGTTGCTGGCGCTGCTGGACAGCAACTGGTCGGTGGATTTTCCGATGGTCCTCATCTGGCTTTTGTTTTACGGGTGCGCGCTGCATTCCGCCGGGTTTTTCATGGTGCGCGGCATCAAGTGGTTTGGCTGGATTTTCATCGCCGGGACCATCGTTTTGACGCTTTCAATCTATCTGGCCAACTGGTCCGTGCGTCCGCCGGCGCCCAATCTCGTGATGGGCCTTTTCTTTGGCGGATTGCATCTGGCCTACGGTGTTTATCTCTACTTCACGGAACCGAAGAACCCTGTCGCGTGAATCCCGAACCGTTCCTGCAATTGGATCGTCTGATCCACGAAAAAGGCCGGCTGGGCATCATGTCCATGCTCGCTGCCTCGCCGGAATTGTCGTTTACCGAGTTGCGCGAAGCGCTGGGCATGACCGACGGCAATCTGACCACGCACATCCGCACCTTGCAGCAGGAAGGCTACGTTTCGGTGGCCAAATCCTACCAGAACAACCGCCCGCTGACGACCTGTTCGCTCACGGCCACGGGCCGCAAGGCCTTTGCCGAATACATCAACCTGCTGGAACAAATCGTCCGGCAAAACAAGCCGCAATAAAATTGTTTGAACGAAAACCCGCCCGTGCGGTCTTTTACTTTGTGGTACAAAGTAAGTTCAAATATGAACATCATTCGCGCTGCACATTTGGGCATGTGTTTCGGAGTCAAGGACGCCATCGCCCTGGCCCTGGAAACCGCCCGCCAGAAGCCGCTCACGATCTTGGGCGACCTGGTGCATAACGAAACCGTCCTGGCGGATCTGAGGGCCAGGGGCGTCCGCATCAGCCAATCCCCCGCGGAGGTGGTGACGCAAACCGTCATGATCACTGCCCACGGCGCTTCCGGACGCAGAATCGGCGAGACGCGCCAGTTGGGACTGAACGTGCTGGAAGCCACCTGTCCGCTCGTCCACCTGGCGCACCGCAGCCTGACGAAGCTGGTGCGAGAGGGATTTCATCCGGTCATCATTGGCAAACGCGACCACGTGGAAGTGCGCGGCATGACGGAGGATTTGGAGCGGTACGAGGTCATATTGTGCGAAGACGACGTGGCCGGCCTGCGCGAGCAGTCGAGATTTGGCGTCATTGCCCAAACCACGCAGCCGATCGAGAAAGTCCGCGAACTGGTTCAACGCATCCGCGACCACTTTCCGAATTCCGAAGTGCGCTTTGTGGACACCGTCTGCCAGCCAACGAAACAGCGGCAGGGCGCGGCGGTGGAACTCGCGCACCAATGCGACGTTGTGGTCGTCATCGGCGGCACACTTAGCAACAACACCCACGAACTGGTCAGAACCTGTTCCCGGTTTTGTGCGCGGGTCCATCACGTTCAAACGGCGGATGATTTGCAGGGGGATTGGTTCCGCGGAGAAGACGTCATCGGCCTCACGGCGGGCACCTCGACGCCAGATATTTTGATTGATGAGGTGGAACACAAACTCCGGGCGATGGCGGCAACGGTTTATTCGGACCGCTCACAAATTCCAGCATGAACAAAATTACTTCAATAACGCCGGCTTTGGTTCCGACCGCCGGCACGGCGGCAAACGCGCGGAAACGCATTTTGCTCATTACCCCGGAGAATCCGGAGATCCGGCGGGTTCGGTGGAGGCAGTTAAATAATTTTACGCAGCTCACGATGCCCTATCTCGCGGGTTTCATTGACGAAGCTCGATACCAGATTGAACTGGTGGACGAATACAATCAGCGCATTCCTTATGAGCGTCCAGTGGACCTCGTGGCCCTCACCGTCAACACGCCCAATGCCACGCATTGTTATCACATGGCGGCGCGCTTCCGGGCCGGGGGCGCCAAAGTCGTGATGGGCGGACCCCATGCCACGTTGCGGCCGGAGGAGGTGGCGCAACACTGCGACCACCTCGTAGTCGGTGAAGCAGAAGAGACCTGGCCGCAGTTTCTCGACGAGTTCCACCGCGGCTGCCCCCGTCCGCGCTATATCTGCGAGCGCACGCCTTCATTGCGCAACCTCCCGATTCCCCGCCGCGATTTGATCCGGCACCGCCGATTCACCAAGGGCGCGGTGTTTGCCACGCGCGGATGTCCCTATGCGTGCAGCTATTGCAACCTCAAACAAGTTTATCGCCCAGGATTCCGCACCCGGCCGGTCCGGGAGGTAATTGCGGACATTCAAAGCATGGTCAACCGGTATTTTGTATTCTGGGACGATAATTTTTTTGGTGACCGGGACTATGCCATGAGGCTGTTGACCGAACTCAAGCCTTTGCGACGGCGTTGGGCGGCGCAGGTCAGCATTGACCGTTGCGCGGATGACCAGCTCCTGCGCCTCGCCCGCGAATCCGGCTGCGTCTATTTGTTTATTGGCTTGGAGTCTTTTTCCGAGGCTGGTCTGGCCAGCGTCAACAAAGGGTTCAATCAGACGGCTCGCTACGCCGAAACCATCCGGCGCATCCATGGCCACGGCATTTGCGTGCAGGCCGGAGTGATTTTTGGGTTTGATACCGACACGGATGAAGTTTTCGGAAACGCACTTGCAGCTTGCGAGTCGCTGGGCATTGACGGCGTCACGGCCAGCGTGCTGACACCGCTGCCGGGCACCCGGCTGCATGAAGGGATGAAGCAAGAGGGGCGGCTGACGAGTGACGATTGGACTGCCTACAATGGCAAGACGCAGGTGGCGTTCCAGCCCAAACAGATGTCTGCTGAAGATCTGTTTGCAGGATACATGTGGTTTCGGCGGCGCTTCTACTCATATGGTTTCATGTTTCGGCGAATGGCGGTGTCACGGACGAATCTGGTCCACAACTTCCTGGTGAATCTAGGTTATAAGTGGTCGCTCAAACCAATTCCAAGCCGCCTGCGCCGGCCAGGTCAGGTGCGGGAAACTTTTGAGAGCGGCTTATCCGAAGCCATTCTTGGCGCGGCGTGCCTGCCCCGACTGGGGAGCATTGCTGCCAAAGACAAAGGAATAATATGAACTGGCTGTCCACACTGCTTGAAAACGTTCCAAGCGATCCATTTTATCAACCTCGCAAACCGCTTTGGTTGCCGCGCGAAATGTCCGATGCGCCAGTGTTACCGCCGCCGGGCTCGCACCGACAGCCGCAAATGCGCACCGTGCTGCTCATCAATCCGTTTTATGCGAAATCGCCGCACGGCAGTTTTGGCAAGCACGTCCTCACGCCGACACTTGCGCTGACCTCGATTGCCGGTGCGACACCACCGCATTGGCAGGTCCGACATTGGGATGAGAATCTTTTGCAGGGATTGCCGCCAGCCGAACCGTTGCCGGAGGTGGTCGGCATCACCGTGCATTTGACGTTTGCCAAACGTGCGTATGAGCTGGCGCGCTGGTATCGCGCGCAGGGCAGCCAGGTGGTTCTGGGCGGTCTGCACGTGCTATCGTGTCCGGAAGAAGTTGCGCCACATGCGGATGCGCTGGCCATTGGCGACGGCGTCCAGCTTTGGCCGGAAATTCTGCGCGATATCGAGCGCGGCCGGTTGCGTCAACGCTATGAGGCAACTTACGAGCGGCCGTACACACTCGACCCACCGCCACGCCGGGACTTGCTTCCGCGCCGGAGCTTCTTGACCACCACGAGCCTGATCGCCACGCGCGGCTGCCACAATCGCTGCGGCTTTTGTTATCTCTCCACCGACCGATTGCGAATGCCGTACCGGGTGCGCGAGCCGGAAGACATCCGACGACAATTTGAAACCGACGACCAGCCTTACGCCGTATTCACGGACAACAACCTTGGTTCACGCCGCGACTATTTGCGTGAACTGTGCCGCGCATTGCGGCCCGCGAAGAAGATCTGGAGCGCGGCAGTGACGCTGGACGTGACGGACGACCCAGCATTGGTGCGGGAAATGGCGCTGGCCGGTTGCACGGGCGTATTTATCGGATTTGAGTCCCTGACAGATCAAAATCTGGCGGACGCGCACAAGCGCACGCCGCTAGCGGAAGATTATGCCCGGCGCGTCCGGATGTTTCACGATCTCGGCATCCAGGTGAACGGCAGTTTCGTGGTGGGTTTCGACAGGGACCGCAAGGACACGTTCACAACGCTTGTGCAGTGGATTGAAGCGGTCCGGATGGAGTGTGCCACGTTTCATATATTGACGCCTTATCCCGGCACGCCGCTGTTCCGGCAATTGGAAACCGAAGACAGGTTGCTGCATCGCGACTGGGAAAAATATGATACCGCGCATGTCGTCTTCCGGCCAAACCAAATGACGCCGGAGGAATTGCTGCTTGGCTACGACTGGCTATATCGGCGGCTGTTTTCGCACGCGTCCATCTGGCTGCGCAAGCCGAACGAGCTTTCCGCTCTGCCAGCTTATTTCGCCGGCTGCTATCTCTACAAACGCTCGAACCGACTGTGGCGGTTTCTGATCAAGCGCCAACTGGTTCACGCCGTCTGGCGTCCGCTGGTGGAAATGACGCGCCTGCGTCATCTGGCCTTCCGACAGCGCCTTGAGATGCAAACGAAACCGGCGGTTTGCGGAACACCCATCCCGGCGAGTGTATGAGCCGAATATGAAAAGACAACCAGAACAATTTGCCCGGTGGTGGATGATGATGATTTACGCGACCGCGATGGCCTGGGTGGAATCCGCGGTGGTGTTTTACTTGCGCTCCATGATCAATCGCATCGAGCCATACCAGCCGGACCCCTTTCCTATCATAGGCGGGTTCGGCTGGGTGGAACTGATCCGAGAGTTTTCCACCATAGTGATGTTGTTTATGGTGGGTTGTCTCGCAGGACGCACTTGGCGGGCGCGCCTCGGTTATTTCGCCATAGGGTTCGGCGTGTGGGACATCGCGTACTACGTCTTCCTGAAAATCATCTGCGGCTGGCCACATTCGCTGTTCGATTGGGATGTTTTGTTTTTGCTGCCCATGCCATGGTGGGGGCCGGTGCTCGCGCCGGTTTTGATCTCCCTGCTGCTGATTTCATGGGGCACCATTGCGAGCCAGTTTGAACGCAAACGCCCCCCTAAGTTGTCAAACTGGCGCGTGTGGGCTCTGAATTTTGCCGGTGTTGCCCTCGCACTTTACGTTTTTATGGCGGACAGCCTTGCCGCCGCGCCGCGCGGTTTGCAAGCCGTCTGTAGCGTGTTGCCTGAGAAATTCAACTGGCCCATGTTCGCCGTCGCATGGTTTCTGATGGCGGCGCCGCTCATCCGGACCGATTGGAGATATCGGAAGTGGCAGCGAGCAAAGCCAGAAATCAGCGGGACCATTCAAGATTCAGATGCATATACAAACGCAACTTGAAACAACCAAGCCTCACCTTGGCGAAATCGCCACGCTGCTGCGCGGCGACGTGGAGAAGACTGCCGCGTGGAGTGAGTCTGGGGACGCGCGCCGGGTTGCGCTGCAAATCGCAGTCATCATCGCTGGAGCCGGCTGTTATGGCGCTGCCATGGGTTGGTGGCGTGACCCACGCCAGGCACTCTTTACAGCCATAAAATTTCCGCTCATCATCCTGCTCACGACCATTGGCAACGCGCTGATCAATGCCATGCTCGCGCCGTTGCTGGGCTTGAACCTCCCGTTCCGACAGACGTTCGCGGCCATTCTTATGAGCTTTGCCGCCGCGGCGGCGATTCTCGGCGCATTTAGCCCGCTGATCGCGTTTCTTGTCTGGAACGCACCGCCAATGTCGCCCCAGGCAGTTTCAGAATCCGCCTACAGTTTGATCAAGTTGGCGCACGTTGCCGTCATCGCTTTTGCCGGGACAACAGGAAATACGCGGTTATTTCAGTTGCTTGCACGTTTGGGGGGCAGCCGTGCGGTTGCGCTACGGGTCCTGTTCGCGTGGCTGGCGGGCAACCTTTTTCTTGGCAGCCAGCTTTCCTGGATTTTGCGTCCCTTCATCGGCTCACCCGCGCTGCCGCTGGAGTTTTTCCGCGCGACGGCCCTGCACGGTAATTTTTATGAAAATGTCTTTCACTCCTTCCTACAAATTCTCAACGACTAACCATTCATCCGAAATCGACCTATGAACGAACCAACTCCTGTTCCGCCCGTGATGCAAACCGCATCGCCGCTTCCTGCTCCCGCTCCGCCCTCGTTGCATGAACCGCGACCGCTTGGCGATCCCGCGGAGCGAGCCCCCATTTCCAACACCTTCGTAGCCATTGAGGCGATCCTGCGGCATCCGCGCCGGCTGTTGTTTCAGATGCGTCAACCGGGCGCGGGCAAGCTCATCGCGGCGATGATTTCTGCCTCGCTCATTTGCGGCCTGATCTATGGGGTTGTGGTCGGCACATTTTCCGGCGGCACTCAGCTCTGGATCGCACCGGTAAAAATTGCGATGGGCCTGCTGATTTCGGCAGCGATCTGCCTTCCCAGCCTCTACATCTTCGCTTGCTTGAGCGGTTCACAGGCGCGGCTCGTCGAGGTTTGCGGTCTGTTGGCGGGACTGCTCCTGTTGATGACGTTATTGCTCATCGGCTTCGCGCCGGTCGCTTGGATTTTCTCCGAATCCACGGAATCGCCAGCGTGGATGGGTACGTTGCATTTGATATTCTGGCTGGTGGCCACGGTGTTTGGCCTGCGATTCATGAAAGCGGGATTCTCCCACGCGAACGCCCGGTCCCAAGCCGGCATTAATGTCTGGATCGTCATCTTTTTGCTGGTCGCGTTGCAAATGACCACGGCCCTGCGCCCGATTCTCGGCAAATCGGAATCTTTCTTTCCCGCTGAAAAGAAATTTTTCATTGGCCACTGGGGCGACTGCCTGAAGTCGGCGCCGGAAAAATCCAAGGGCGCTTCGCCGAACTAGACTGGAATTGGCAATGAATCACGAACAGATTCTTCGCCGCCGCATCCGCTGGCTGAGCTGGTTTTTCATTTTTGGACTCGCGGTGAGCGGTGCAACAGCAATTCCTCTGCGGTTGGAAGTGGACCAACTCATCAGCTTGCTGGGAGGGAGGGAACCGGCGGTCCAGAATTCCGGCACCGTTCTGGCGGACTGGCTGTTCAAAGCGCGGGATGCGCTGCGCGACACGGAAGCCCGGCATCCATTTCTTTTCTACGGCACCGACTGGCTGGCGTTCGGACACTTCGTCATCGCCATCGCTTTTATTGGCGCATTGCCCGAGCCGGTGCGGAACCGGTGGCTGTTCGACTTTGGCTTGATTGCCTGCGTACTGGTGGTTCCCTACGCTTTGGCTTTTGGCGCGTTGCGCGGCATTCCGATTTGGTGGCGGATGATTGACTGTTCTTTTGGCATTTTCGGCTTCATTCCGTTATGGCTCTGCCGCCACTGGGCCCTGGAACTGGAAGGGCAGGACAGTGACGGGAGAGTTGAGGCTGGAAAATGAAAAATTGCACACCCACGAAACGATACTCGAGACGAACATCCGCGGTGGCTGGTTTTTGCCTGTTGGGTGGGTTTTTTTGTCTTGTTCGGCGTCGCCGCGTTCAAACCGGGGATGCTAAGTCGGCTGGAACTGCTCGGTCAGGTACCGGAAGGCGACTCAAAATATGACGACTGGCAACGGGCGCAAACCACCAGTTGGTGGGGCAAGCCATTGGACCCAAAAGCATTTTGGAAGGGCCGTGTGCTGTGGAACGATAAAAGTGCGACATCGGATGCCCAGCGACACGGTCGCCTGTATCCTCCAATGCCATACGAGGACACCAATCGTCCACCGTACCCTAATGATGAGGGAATTCATGGCGGTTATTCAACGGATGGCCCAAACATATCTTATGCAAGTTCGTCGAAAGAGAGGGCGTTTTGGGACAGATTTGATAAAACCCATCCAAGACCCCCTGAACAATTAGAGGCCGAGCAGGAAATTGCGGACGTCAAATTGAGCAGTGACATTCCAAAGATCGAAAGGGAGCTGTATATTCGGCTTCAAAATGCGGCTGACTCCTTTAAGAACAACTATCCCCCGGAATCTCTTACAGAAGATGCTATGTTTTGGTCCTATGTAGAAGCGAAACGTGCTGAATACCAGCGCCTCCTCAACATGGGCGACAAGACAAATGAGCCAGTTTTTAAAGTTCTGCTAAACAGTTTGACAGTGGATCGGAAATACGTGACGGAACCGCTCACTCCGGACCAAATCAAGGCGGCAAATTCCTGGAAGGTTGCCTATTTGCAACGCCTGCGCCGGGAGAAAACGGATGAGCAATACATTCAGGGTTATCTCAGGGCATGGGGCTTGAATGCTGCGGAGGTATTTGACCAACGGTAAAAAGCGCCAGAGGGCTGGACGCACTCCAAGACGCTGGCGCGAAAGGCGGTGATCGCCTCTATTCGCGAAGCGCTCGAAGTGCGGCAACTTCAGCACCTTTTCGCACGGACGATGGTTTTCATTCGTTTGGTGGCACGCCGCTCGCAGAAAAGCGGCGGTGAACGCGCCGCACTCCAAGCGCTCCGCGAGTGCCGGACAACCCTCAGATTCGCGAAGCGCTTGGAGTGCGGTGGCTTCAGCACCGCTTTCGTAAGGACATTGGATTTCGTCAGTTTGCTGGCGCATCATGCGCCCGAAAGCGGCGGTGAATCCGTCTCCGTTGCACTCCGACGCGACAAGACTGCACTCCACACGCTCCGCGACGATCGGAGACGCTTGGCAGTCGCGAAGCGTCGTGGAGTATGTGTCCCGAGGTCTCGGGACTGCTTTGGCGGGACGCACGCGAGCAGCCCTAATGCGAATCTGCATGAAAGACGTGTTTTTTCTTCGCACCATTTCATTGCTTTTCCCAGGCATATTGATCCAAGGGAAACGCGCGCGGGTCGAAGACCGGCGCTCCGGCGTCGGCGCGCCGCGCTTTCTCCTCGACTATCGGCGGGGAAACAAAAACATTGGCGCGTGCGCATCCACGTCATTTTCAATCCCGCCGCGCGCGGCAACAAGGCGCGGCGGTTCCGGCGGCATCTCGACGAGATGGCGCAACAATCGTTTTTCAAGGCCACCACCGCGCCGGGCGACGCGCGCCGGTTCGCTGCCACGGCGGTGACAGAGGGCTTCGACGTCATTGTGGCGGCGGGCGGCGACGGCACCGTCAACGAGGTGTTGAACGGCATTGGCGATATTCCCGGCGGCTTTGGCCGCGTGCGGCTGGGCGTGCTCCCCTTGGGCACGGTGAATGTCTTTGCCCGGGAATTAAAAATCCCTCTGCGGCTCGAATCCGCATGGGAAGTCCTGCGGCGCGGACGCGAATCCCGGATTGACCTCGGCCGCGTAAATTACCTGGAGGACGGCAAGCCGGCGCAGCGCTATTTCGCGCAACTGGCCGGCGCCGGCCTGGATGCCCGCGCCGTGGAACTGGTAAGCTGGAGGCTGAAAACCAACGCCGGTCCGCTGGCGTATGTCGTGGCCGGCTTTCAGGCGCTGGCGGAAAAACAGCCGCGCCTCTTGGTGTGCGCGAACGGAGGAAAAATCGAGGGCGAGCTGGCGCTGTTCGGCAACGGGAAGTTTTATGGCGGCCCGTTCGAATTCTTTCCCGGCGCCAGCTTGGCCGACGGGTTGCTGGATGCCTGCGTGCTTCCCCGTGTCTCGCTGGTCTCGCTGTTGCGGCTGATCCCGGGACTCCTCCTGCGGCGGAAAATGCCGGCGAAACAGGTCCGACTGCTGCGCGCACAAACCGTGGAGGTGACGAGCGACATGCTGGCGGCGTTTGAATTGGACGGCGAATGGGCCGGTTATCTGCCGGCGACATTTTCCGTCGAACCCAAGAATTTGCGCGTGGTGGTGCCATGATTGCCTGCGAGAATTTGCTTGCGATTTCAGCCTTCGACCATAACCATGGATTCATGGGCCACAAGCGCAAACCCACGGCGCACCAGAAGCAAATACGGGTGATCGCGATTTTTGCCAGCGTATTGCTCATTGCCGCCGTTGTCGGGATGATTCTAATGATGAATCAGCCGGTGGGCGGTTATAACTGGCTGCAACGACTGCATCATCACTGAATCAGCCCGCGCCGCCGCAACACCGTCTCCATCGCCTTGTCCATGAGGAATTCCGCCAGCGGTTTGGTGGCTTCGTCCAGTGCGGCCACGGCTGCCTGTAATTGCTTTAAATCGCCGGCGCCGCCAGAACTTTCCGTCGCCAGCGCGGATTCCACCTCACGCGCGGCCGCCTCGATATTCATCCGGTAATCCCCCGCTATTTCCCCGCCAAAATCTGCGAGCGCCTTGCGCGTGGCGGCCAGCGTTTCATCCGCCTTCAGTCTGGCCTCCACCCAGCGCCGCGCCGCCAAGTCGTCAAACGCGTGCTCGACAGATTCCTCGACCATTTTTTGCACCGCGCTGTCGTCCACGTCCACGGCCGATTTCATCTCCACGATTTTTTCCCGGCCGGTGCGCGTGTCCCGGGCCAGGACGTGCAAAATGCCGTTCGCGTCAATTTCAAACTGCACGCCCACCCGCGGCACCCCGCGCGGCGCGGATTCAAACTCCAGAGTGAATTTTCCCAGGCTCCAATTGTCCTTCGCGCGCTCGCGCTCGCCCTGCAAAACATGGATGAGCATGGAGCGCTGATGATCCACGGCGGTGGTGAACAGCTCGCCCGCTTTGACCGGAATGGTCGAGTTGCGCGGAATCAGCACGTTCATCAGACCCCCAAATGTTTCCAATCCCAGCGACAGCGGCGTGACATCCAGCAGCAACACGTTTTTGAAGCCGCCCGACAGGATTTCGGCCTGGATGGCGGCGCCCAGCGCCACCGCCTCGTCCGGATTCTGCGAGGTGTTCAATTGCGGCCCTGCGGCCTGGTGATATTCGGTGCCGAGCCGGATGCCCCCGCGCGTCTCCTCAAATTCCACGCAGCCGAAAAGCTCGGCGACAAATTTGCGCACCAGCGGCATGCGCGTCTGGCCGCCCACCAAAATAACCTGGTCCAAGTCCTTTGGCTCCAGCTTCGCGTCTGCCAACGCGCGCAGGCAATGCGGGCGCGTGCGCAAAATGATATCGCGCGTCAGGTTTTCCAGTTCGCCGCGCGTCAGGGTGTGACTGAAGGAAAAGTCCGGCGTGAGAAACGGGAGAGCGATTTCGGCGTCCGTGTCGGTCGAGAGCTTGATTTTGGCCTGCTCGGCGGCTTCGCGAATGCGCGCCAGTGCGATCGCCGACTCCCCGTCGGCGGTGGCGAAGAAGAGTTGCGGTCCGCCCGCGGCGGCTATTTTACCGGCCAGGAACTCGACTATGCGCCGGTCCAAATCATCACCGCCCAACCGCGTATTGCCGTTCGTGGCCAGCACCTGAAAAACCCCTGCGTTCAGCTCCAAAATCGAAAGGTCAAACGTGCCCCCGCCGAGATCATAGACGGCAATCCTGGACTGCTCCTTGAGTTTGTCCAAACCGTAGGCCAGGGCGGCGGCCGTCGGTTCGTTGACGATGCGCTCGACGGTGAAGCCGGCGAGTTCGCCCGCGCGTTTGGTGGCGTTGCGCTGGGCGTCATTGAAATACGCCGGCACGGTGATGACCGCGCGCGTGATCGGTTCGCCAAAATAATTTTCCGCATCCCGCTTCAATTTTTTCAATACTTCGGCGGAGATTTCCTCAGGCGTATAATTTCGGCCTTGAATCGGGAACGTGACCGCACCGCCGCCGGGACAACTCAGCGGATAGGTGACCGCTTTTTCTTCCCCGGCAATCTCCGCGCCACGCCGGCCCATAAAACGCTTGACGGAATAAATGGTGGAGGCGGGTTGCACGGCCCGCACCCGGTTCGCTTCCTGGCCGACCAACGCCGCGGCGTCCGCAGCTGGGAAATGCACCACGGACGGCGTGAGCCGCCGGCCGCGGGCGTCGGCAATGACGAAAGGAATGCCCGAATCCACCGTGGCGACGAGTGAATTCGTGGTGCCCAAATCTATGCCGACAATCTTGCTCATGCTGCGCCGGAAAGTTAACCGCTAATTTTTTCAATGTCCACAAGCCGTGGGCCATATTCAACAGCGCCCCGGAGATGCTGCCCGCCAGCGCGGAAAAGATTCGGCGGCTGCGTCCCCGCTGGATCCTGCCGTTTCATTTTGATTTTCTGGACGGCGAACTGCACCGACGCCGGTTTACGAAATTGTATGGGTTGGAAGATTGGGGATGAGCAGCAGTTGGTGGAAGCGACGGCACACAGCGGGCGCTATGCCGACGCCCGCGATTTCATGCGCGGCGCGTTGGGGGAGCTGGAACTGCGGGATGAGTTCGAGTCGCCGGCGCTGAAAGCCGCCTGGTGGAAGGTGTGCGCAATCAGCATCGGGCTTATGGCCACGCCATCCAATGGTTCCCAAATTTCTTTTCGCCCGATGGGCCTGTCCCTGCTTTCATTTCTTGCCGGCCATTTGGATCAGTCTTTTGTTTGCAAATGCCTTGCCCGAGTGGGATTTCAGGTAGCGTTCGAATTCCAAGGCCCGGCTTTCGTGTTTGCAGGCGCAATAAAACTCGATCTGCCAAGGTGCAAATTTGGCGGTATGCGGACTGCCACCCTGGTTATGGGTTTCAAACCTCTGCTTAAGATTCGCCGTGAAGCCAATATAGGTCTGTTCCGATTGGCTTTCGCTCCGAAGAATATAAACGTAAAACATGCCCGTGCTTCGTTTCGCTTCGCTCAACTACGCAGGGCACGCTTCGCGTCTAGATCGCAAACCTTAACGGTCATTGACGGACTTTACCCACAGCGTGGCCTGCCACGCGTAGCCCACAGGGCGAAGCGTGGTGGAGGCGGCGGGAATTGAACCCGCGTCCCAAGTCAACCAACCAGCCGCGACTACATGCTTAGCCTGGAGAAGATTTTCTGCTATGCGATGGCGTCCAAGCTCGAATCGCACTGCCTAGTCCGCATGGAATTTTCTCGGTCAACAACGCGCGGTCTCCGCCGTCAACCATGCCTGCAATGGCGTTCATCCAGCGTAGCAGGTGTCTGCCGGCGAACGTCGGGGCACTTAGGCCGCGAGGGCTAATTGTTCGTTAGCTTTTTAGTTTTGATGCGATGATTTACGAGGCCAACGCATCGTCCTCGGCATGCCGCCTCTGGCGTGTTCACCTGGTCGAAACCAGTACGCCCCCACAAGCGACTGCCCATATAATCGCCTGAAATGGCCGCCAGGTCAATGCGATACATTGGGATACATCGGGATACATCGGGAGCGGTGCAAGCCTGTCGACAACATCAATTTGTTCGGTCCTGGTCCATTTCAAAGATCTCCTCGATGCTCAGTTTGAACAGGCGGGCGACCTTGAACGCCAACGGCAGGCTGGGGTCGTACTTTTCCGTTTCGATGGCGTTGACGGTCTGGCGGGAGACGCCGAGTTGGTCCGCCAGGTCGGATTGCGACCAAGCCCTGGCCGCGCGCAATTCGCGCAGACGATTTTTCATTTATACCTCCGCCACGAAAAAATCGCCCCGACTCCATAATAGGCCCACATCAGGTAAAACGCCCACTCCCCATGGAATTCTGGCGCGCCCATGTCACGGAGGAACAAATAACTGAAACAGGTGAATCCGGTGGCAATGGCTGAAAAAGCCATGGCCTCTGTCACCACTTTTCGCCACATCTCATCCATTCCCTCAGCAACGAAGCGAATGATGGTGGCGGCCAGATAAATCATTGGCAGTAGCGGCAGGAGCACCAGCCAATATCGTTGCGGCAATTGTCCGGTGTAAAAGTGGTTCAGCGCGACTAGTCCCAGCACGTATCCGGTGAGGCCGATGGTCATTTGTAAGCAGTATTTTTTGAATGGAGGTTTCATAAACTTCATTTGAAACGGCGGTTAAGGATGAAATAGCCGAGAACATAAAAGACACAAAGCAGGCCAAGGGTCACCGGAAAGTTGGGCTTGTCCAATGCTTCAAGATGAAACTTGAACTTGGTCGCCTTCAAAACGGCGCCGGAAACTCCCGCTGCGTCCAACAGCGGCCAGAGTGAAAGGAAACACAGCGTGGCTGCGGCCCCGAAGAGCCAGGCGCCGAGAGTGATGCAGCGCTGCAATTCGTCCATGCCACGCATCCAAGCTGCCATGTTGCGCGTCCAAAGCAGGACAGCGAGCAGCGGAATGAGTTCGATGGTTGCCCGCAATCCCACCGGCCAAGTCTGATATTCTTCCTGCAAAGGCAGATGGCTGTGGAATAGGAATACATTGGTTGCGCCGGCAATGATGGCGAAGAACAGCCAGCAGTTCACTTTTACGTCAGTCCAAAGACAGTATTTCTTCAGATGAAACAATTCTTCAGGATCGTTCGGTTTGTTGTTCATAACGGGATCAATGTAAAGCATACTTGTCATTATGTCAAGCACACTTTACATTTATTTTCAGGCAGCACTTGGGCGAAAGTACTTGCTGTTGGTTTGTTTCAGAAATCGTATATCGAAAATCGTAAATGTGGTCGGAACCTCACGTCGGCGACTAAGAAAAAACGCGGCTGGAATTGCTTCCAGCCGCGTTTGCGTCTCCTCGGTTCTCCTGGTTTTTCAGCGGATCAATAATCCATTCCACCCATGCCGCCGCCGCCGCCACCATGACCGCCGCCCATCGGAGCCGGCTTTTCCTTCTCGGGCAGGTCGGTGATGAGGCATTCGGTGGTGAGCAGCAGGCCGGCGATGGACGCCGCGTTCTGCAACGCACTGCGGGTGACTTTCTTCGGATCCACGATGCCGGCTTTCACGAGGTCTTCGTACTGGCCGGTGGCCACGTTGTAGCCCTCGTTGCCCTTGGCTTTCTTGACGGCTTCGACAATGACGCTGCCTTCGACGCCGGCGTTTTGGGCCAGCGAGCGGAGCGGTGATTCCACGGCGCGCTTCACGATGGCGATGCCGATGGCTTCGTCTTCGTTCGCCGACTTGGTGGCTTCAATGGCGCCGATGCAGCGCAGGAGGGCCACGCCGCCGCCGGCAACGATGCCTTCCTCAACCGCCGCACGGGTCGCGTGCAATGCGTCTTCCACGCGCATTTTCTTCTCCTTCATTTCGGTCTCGGTCGCGGCGCCGACGTTGATGACGGCCACGCCACCGGCGAGTTTCGCCAGGCGTTCCTGCAGTTTTTCGCGGTCGTAGTCCGAGGTGGTTTCCTCGATCTGACGGCGAATCTGGTTCACGCGGCCCTGGATGTCGCTGTTCTTGCCGCTGCCTTCGACAATGGTGGTGTTTTCCTTGTCAATGACCACGGTCTTGGCGCGGCCCAAATCGGTGAGTTCGATGCCTTCGAGCTTGAGGCCGAGGTCTTCGCTGATGAACTTGCCGCCGGTGAGGGTGGCGAGGTCTTCCATCATGGCCTTGCGGCGGTCGCCGAAGCCCGGCGCCTTGACGGCGCAGACATTGAGCGTGCCGCGGAGCTTGTTCACGACGAGGGTCGCGAGCGCTTCGCCTTCAACTTCTTCGGCGATGATGAGCAGCGGCTTGCCGGTGCGCGCGGCTTTTTCGAGCAGCGGAAGCATGTCCTTCAAATTGCTGATCTTTTTCTCGAAAATGAGGATGTACGCATCCTCGAGCTTGGCTTCCATCGTCTCGGCGTTGGTGACGAAATACGGCGAGAGATAGCCCTTGTCGAACTGCATGCCTTCGACCACCTCGAGCGTGGTTTCGATGGACTTGGCTTCTTCCACCGTGATGGTGCCGTCCTTGCCGACCTTGTCCATGGCGTCGGCGATTTTGTCGGCGATTTCGAAATCCCAGTTGGCGGACACGGCCGCGACCTGCTTGATTTCTTCCTTGTCCTTGACCTTCTTGGAGATCTTGTCGAGATGGGCGACGGCGGCTTCCACGGCCTTGCCGATGCCGCGCTGGATGCCGATGGGGTTGGCGCCGGCGGTGACGAACTTCAGGCCCTCGCGATAAATGGACTCGGCCAGGAGGGTGGCCGTGGTCGTGCCGTCGCCGGCGATGTCGCTGGTCTTGCTGGCCACTTCGCGGACCATCTGCGCGCCCATGTTTTCATAGGGGTCTTCCAATTCGATTTCCTTGGCCACCGAGACACCGTCCTTGGTCACCGTGGGGGAGCCGAATTTTTTGTCAATCACCACGTTGCGGCCCTTGGGCCCGAGCGTGGCGACGACCGCCTTGGAGAGTTTGGAAACGCCGCGCAGGATCGCCTGGCGCGCCGCTTCATCGAACAATAATTGTTTAGCTGCCATAATTTTATTTGATATTTATTGGTTGTGAGTGGAGAGGTGGATCATTCGAGGATGGCGATGAGGTCGTCGGAACCAAAAATCTTGTATTCCTTGCCGTCAATCTTGATTTCCGTGCCGCCGTATTTCGAGACGAGCACGCGGTCCCCGACCTTGATTTCGAAGGCGACTTTCTTCCCGTCGTCGTCGGTCTTGCCGGTGCCGAGCACGCGGACAATGCCTTCCTGCGGTTTTTCCTTGGCGGTATCGGGGATGATGATGCCGCCCTTTTTGACTTCTTTTTCTTCAGCCGGCTCGACCAGAATGCGGTCACCCAGCGGTTTGATGTTCAATGCCATATTTGTTTTGTTTTGTTTTGTTTAGTTGCTACGAATCACGTCCCTGTCCGCACTCACGGGAGGGATAAATTTTTCAGCCCTTCTTCTCGTCAACGACCTCGGCGTCAATCACGCCTTCGTCCTTCTTTTTGTCGTCGGATTTCGGCTCTTCGGCGTGCGGCTGCCCGCCGGCCTGGGCTTTTTCGGATTCCGCCTTGGCCGCTCCGGCTTTGTAAAGTTCGGCGCTGACGGCCTGCCACGCTTCGTTCAGCTTCTCGCTGGCGGATTTGATGGCCGCCGCGTCGCTGCCTTTCAAAGCTTCTTTCACGGCCGTGACGGCGCTTTCGATCTTGCTCTTGTCGGCATCTGAGATTTTGTCCTGGTTGTCCTTGAGCATCTTCTCGGAGCGATACACGGCGTTGTCCGCCTCGTTGCGCGACTCGACTTCCTCCTTCCGGGCCTTGTCCTCGTCGGCATGGGCCTCGGCGTCCTTGCGCATCTTCTCGACTTCGTCCTTCGAGAGCCCGCTGCTGGCGGTGATGGTGATCTTCTGTTCCTTGCCCGTGCCGAGATCCTTGGCGCCGACGTGCAAAATGCCGTTGGCGTCAATGTCGAAGGTCACTTCAACTTGCGGCACGCCGCGCGGGGCCGGCGGGATGTCGGTAAGCTGGAATTTGCCGATGGTCTTGTTGTCCCGGGAGAACTGGCGTTCGCCCTGTAACACGTGGATTTCCACGCCGGGCTGGTTGTCGCTGGCAGTGGAGAAAATTTCCGATTTGCGGGTGGGGATGGTGGTGTTGCGCTCGATGAGCCGCGTGAACACCCCGCCCAGCGTCTCGATGCCGAGCGACAGGGGGGTAACATCCAGCAGCAAAACGTCCTTTACCTCGCCCTTGAGCACGCCTCCCTGGATGCCCGCGCCGACGGCCACGACTTCGTCTGGATTCACGCCCTGATGCGGCGGCTTGTTGACGAGGCGGTGAGCGGTTTCGACGACCTTTGGCATGCGGGTCATGCCGCCGACGAGCACCAATTCGTCAATCTTCGCAGCGTCAATGCCCGCGTCCTTCAAACAGGCTTGGACCGGCTTGATGGTACGCTCGAACAAGGCATCGCAAAGCTGCTCCATTTTGGAGCGCGTCAAGGTTTTTTGGATGTGTTTCGGGCCGCTGGCGTCCGCGGTGATGAACGGCAGATTGATGTCGTATTGCTGCGAGCTGGAGAGCGCGATCTTGGCCTTTTCGGCCTCTTCCTTGATGCGCTGGAGGGCATCGGGCTGCTTGCGCAGGTCCATTCCGGATTCGCGCTTGAATTCGTCAAGAATCCAGTCCATCAGCTGGTTATCCCAGTCATCGCCGCCGAGGTGCGTATCGCCGTTGGTGGCTTTCACTTCAAACACGCCGTCGCCGATTTCGAGGACGGAAATGTCGAATGTGCCGCCGCCCAAGTCATACACGGCGATTTTTTCGTCCTTCTTCTTATCGAGCCCGTAGGCGAGCGACGCGGCGGTAGGCTCGTTGATAATGCGGAGCACTTCCAAACCCGCAATGCGGCCGGCGTCCTTGGTGGCTTGGCGCTGCGAATCGTTGAAGTAAGCCGGCACAGTGATCACGGCCTGCGTGATTTTTTCGCCGAGGCGCGTTTCAGCATCGGCTTTCAGCTTGGCCAGAATCATCGCCGAAATTTCCGGCGGGGAGAATTGCTTTGGCTTGCCGTCCACTTCCACTTCCACCGCGACGTCGCCGTTGCCAGCCTTCACGACCTTGTAAGGGACGCGTTTGATCTCTTCGCCGACTTCGTCGTATTTGCGACCCATGAAGCGCTTGATGGAATAAACGGTGTTGCGCGCATTAGTGACGGCCTGGCGCTTGGCGGCGTCGCCAACGACACGCTCGCCGCTCTTGGTGAACGCCACGACAGACGGTGTGGTGCGCTTGCCTTCAGAGTTTTCGAGCACCAGCGGTTCCCCGCCTTCCATGACGGCCATGCAGGAATTCGTTGTCCCGAGGTCAATGCCTAAAACTTTTGCCATAAAATTGATTGGTTAAATTGAATTGATTAAAATATCTTCCCCCAACCTATGCAATAATAGTGCCGAAGTCCGCCAAATGTTTAGAAAGTGAGGATTCCCCTTTAAATGAGGGCCTTAATAGGATTCCAGCCGCTGCAGAACTGTCCTAAAAACTGTGCCATTAACGCCATTTTGGCACACCATCAGCGTAAATGGCACAGTATGTTTGGCACAACCAAGAGAACAAATGATGCCCACGGTGGCAATGCGTGGTGCGTCAAAAGGGCACTTGAAGTCTGAGCACCACCGAGAAATGGGGGAAATTCCAATAACTACACTCACCGCTGATAAATCAAGCCCCAGTAGTGATGCGACGAAGCAGTCTTA
>Ga0302320_10003907_pt1 | contig 34165 bp, 36 predicted proteins | sample Bog_T0_3_FD_202130 | JGI IMG/M metagenome (GOLD analysis project Ga0302320, IMG submission 202130) | Peat permafrost microbial communities from Stordalen Mire near Abisko, Sweden - Bog_T0_3 | ecosystem: Environmental > Terrestrial > Soil > Wetlands > Peat | place: Sweden: Abisko, Stordalen Mire...
GCCGGGGCGAAGCCACGGTCATGAGGGCCCGCTCCTCGCCCCCCGAGTGGCGATGTACAGCTGGCTGATGCCGCCGGAGAGCGGAGCGTGCTGGACGGCCTGGAAACCAGCCAGTTCCAGCAGGTGCGCCATCTCCGCGGCCGGGGGCAGGTAGGCGAGGCTGCGGGGCAGGTACCGGTAGGCGGCGCCGTCGGACAGGACGGAGCCCACCAGGGGGACGCCGTAATCGCACCAGATGCGGTGGCCCGCCCGCAGGAGGGGCGCCTCTGGAGCGCCGAGGTCCAAAAGCGAGATGCGCCCGCCGGGGCGGGTGAGACGGGCGAGCTCAGAGAAGAGCGAGGCCAGGTCAACGACATTGCGCAGGGCGAAACCGCTGACCACGCCGTCGAAGCAGTCTGGGCGGAAGGGGGCGTGCAGGGCGTCGCCCAGCACCAGGGGGGCGGTGGTCCGGGCGTGGGAGAGCATGCCCGGGGACAGGTCCACCCCCACCCGCTGGTAACCGGCCCGAGCCAGCCCCCGGCACAGGTCGCCCGTACCGCACGCCACGTCGAGCACCAGCGAGCCGGGGGGCAGGTCCAGGGCTTCGATGCACCGGCGACGCCAACCGGTGTCCAGGCCCATGGCGACGATCCCGTTCACCAGTTCGTAGCGCTCGGCGATGGCGTCGAACATGTGGCGGACGGCGGTCTGCTTGTCTGCGCCTGTAGGGAGGGCAGCTTTCATCACGGGCAGGTTAGTGCCCGGGCGCAGCCAGTAGCATGGCCCGCTGATGTTCGAGGCCCTGTCCGACCGGCTGGACGGGATTTTCACGCGCCTGCGCGGCCGGGGCCGGCTCAGCCCCGAGGACGTCGACGAAGCGCTGCGGGAGATCCGCATGGCTTTGCTCCAGGCCGACGTCAACCTGCTGGTAGTGCGTGATGTGATCAGCCGGCTGCGGGCCGAACTGGTGGGAGCGGAACTCTCCGTCAGCCTCAGCCCTGGCCAGCAAGTTGTGAAGGCCGTCCACAACGAGCTGGTGCGCATCCTGGGGGGGACGGCGTTGCGGTTGACATACGCGCCGCGTCCTCCCACCGTCGTGCTGCTGGCGGGCCTGCAGGGCGCAGGCAAGACGACCAACGCCGCCAAGCTGGCCCGCTGGTTCAAGCAGCAGGGCCGCAACCCGCTGCTAGTGGCGGCCGACCTGCAGCGGCCCGCCGCCGTTGAGCAGTTGCGCGTCCTCGGCCGTCAGGTCGGCGTACCCGTTTTCTCCGAGGACTCCAGTCCGGTGATGGTGGCCAAAAAGGGCCTGGCCGAAGCGGTGCGCGTGGGCCGCGACGTCCTCATTGTCGACACGGCCGGGCGCCTCCACATCGACACGGACATGATGGACCAGGTCCGGGAGATCTCCGAGACGGTCCAGCCCCACTACACGTTCCTGGTCATCGACGCCATGACGGGCCAGGACGCGGTGACGACCGCAGAGGCGTTCCACAAGACGCTGCAGCTGGACGGGGTCATCCTCACCAAGGTCGATGGTGACGCCCGGGGCGGCGCGGCGCTTTCGGTGAAGGAGGTGGTGGGCAAGCCCATCGCCTTCGCCTCCACCGGCGAGAAGCTGGAGGACTTCGAGCTCTTCCATCCCGACCGCATGGCCGGGCGGATCCTGGGCATGGGCGACGTGCTCACGCTGATCGACCGGGCTGAGACCGCCATAAAGCGCGACGACGCCGAAAAGGCCGTGGCCCGGATGGCCGAGGGCCGTTTCACGTTGGAGGACTTCCTGGAGCAGCTGCAGGCCGTGAAGAAAATGGGCCCGCTCTCGGGCCTGATCGGGATGCTCCCGATGGTCCCCAAAGAAGTGCGCAATATGGAGTTAGACGACGGGATGCTGAAGCCGGTGGAGGCGATAATCCACTCCATGACCCCGGCCGAGCGGGCCGACCCGTCACTGATAAACGGCTCCCGCCGGACGCGTATCGCCGCCGGGTCGGGGACGTCGGTACAGGCCGTCAACGATCTTCTCGACCGTTTCAAGCAGGTCCAGGCCTACATGCGCACGGTCCCCGGCCTGGCCGGGATCTCACGCCGGAGCACCGGCAAGAAAGCTGCCGCCAAGCGCAAGAAGCGTCGTTGACGCCTGCGCCCGGCGCCTGGGCCCCGCGGTGGTCTCGGCTCGCCTAGACTGAGCGGGTCCACTGGCAGTTGAGGTGGGGAATCTCCATCCCCCGCCCGCTCCTGAACAAGGGAACGAAAGCAAACGACATGGCAGTCAAGCTCCGCCTGATGCGGATGGGCAAGACCAAGCAGCCGACCTACCGGGTGGTGGCGGCGGACAGCCGTTCGCCCCGTGACGGCCGTTTCATCGAGATCGTGGGCAGTTACGCCCCCCGCGAAGCGCAGAACAAGGTCGTCTTGAAGGCGGACCGGGTAACCAAGTGGCTGAGCCAGGGCGCCCAGCCCACCGACCGGGTCCGGCGTCTGCTGGCCGGTGCCGGTCTTATGGAGGCCGCCCCTATTCGCCTGCCCAAGGCGGCGCCGGCGGCGCCCGCGGACAAGTCGAAGTGAGCCATCGGTGAGCGACCCCTACAACCGCGCCTCGAGCGAGCCATCAGAAGCAGACCCCTATAACCGGGCCCCAGGCGGGACGGCGAGCGCTGTGCTCGCTTACTTGGCCCGCCACATAGTCGACGAGCCGGACGCGGTCGGGGTGGAGACGACCGGAGGGGGCGGAGGGCAGCCCATGCGCCTGTTATTGCAGGTGGCGCCGGGTGACGTGGGCCGGGTTATCGGACGCCGGGGCCGCACCGCGCAGGCCATCCGCGCCGTTACCCGGGCGGCCGCGGCGCGCGACGGTGAAGAGGTTTTCGTCGACATAGCGGACTGACCGCCGTGTTGCTGGAAGTGGGCCGCGTCGCCCGGCCCCACGGGCTACGGGGCGAGGTGGTGGTGGTGCTGGTGACGACGCTGGACGAACGCCTGGCACCGGGGAGCGCCCTTGACTGCGCCGGCCGCGAGCTAGTGGTGGAAAGCTCCCAGCTGGTGCCCGGCCCCGTCGGCGGCCCGAAGGGGGGGCGCTGGCTGGTGCGCTTCGCCGGCATCGACAGCCGTGAAGCTGCTGAAGGTCTGACGGGGTCCGTGCTGCGGGCAGAGCCGGCGTCCACGGCGTTGGGCGAGTTGTTCGTTCACGAGCTGATCGGGGCCGAAGTTGTCGAGCGTTCCGGGCCGAGCCGGGGCACCGTCGTGGCGGTCGAAGCCAACCCGGCCAGTGACCTGCTCGTGCTGGACAGCGGGGCGCTGGTGCCCGTTCGTTTCGTCGTCGCCTCCGAGCCGGGCCGGCTCACGGTAGAGGTGCCGGCGGGGCTGTTCGACCTGTAGTCATGAGAGCCGAGGTTTTTACCATCTTCCCGGACCTGGTCTCGAACTGGTGCGGGGCCAGCCTTCTGGGCAAGGCGTGGCGGGGCGGGGCGATCGACATCGTCGTCCACGACCTGCGCGCGGGGGCCAACGACCCCCACCGCAGTGTCGACGACAGCCCGTTTGGTGGGGGGGCGGGCATGGTGCTGGCGCCCGGGCCTGTTTTTGCGGCCGTCGAGGCGGCGGCCCCGGTGCGGCCGCTCTACCTGCTGGGCCCCGGTGGCCGGCGCTTCGATCAGGCGATGGCCCGGGAGCTGGCCCAAGGCGAGGGCTTCTCCCTGCTCTGCGGGCGCTACGAAGGCGTTGACGAGCGGGTGGCCGAGCACCTCGTCGACGGTGAGCTGGGCATCGGGGACTACGTCCTGGCGGGCGGGGAGGCGGCGGCCGTCGTGGTTGTCGAAGCGGTGGCCCGCCTCGTCCCCGGGGTCATGGGCAACCTGGCTTCGAGCGAGGAGGAAAGCTTCACCGACGGGTTGCTCGAGTACCCGCATTACACGAGGCCGGCCGAGTTCCGGGGCTGGGGAGTGCCCGAGGTGCTGCTCTCGGGCCATCACGAGCGTGTCGCCCGGTGGAGGAGGGCGGCCGCGCTGGCCCGGACGTTGGAGCGCCGGCCCGACCTCGTGGCGGCGCGGGGCGGGCTTTCGCCTGCTGAACGGGCGCTGCTCGCGGAGTGGGGCTTCGATCGTCTAATCTCTTATGTTTATGGGCCCGACCGACCTGATCGACCGTGAGAGTTTGCGAGACGACGTCCCCGAGTTTTCCCCTGGGGACACCGTAAGAGTGCACGTGAGGGTGGTCGAGGGCAACCGCGAGCGGGTGCAGGCCTTCCAGGGGGCCGTGATAGCTCGTAAGGGGTCCGGAGTGCGTGAGACGTTCACCGTGCGCAAGGTGAGCTCGGGCGTCGGTGTCGAGCGGACATGGCCTGTCCACTCGCCCTCGATCGCGCGCGTGGAGGTCGTCACTCTGGGCGATGTCAGGCGGGCCAAGCTTTACTATCTGCGGGACCGGGTAGGCAAGGCGGCCAAGATCAAAGAGAAGCGCCTCGCCCACTGAGAGGGTGCGGACCGAGCCGTCTGGATCTCTGGACAGAGCCTCTCCGCGTCGTACGATGGTGCCAGTGGGAGCACATCTGAGAGGAGTGCCATGAGCGCGGAAGACCTCGAACGTTACGAGACCGAGATCGAGCTGGCGCTTTTTCAGGAGTACCGGGCCGTGCTGCCCATGTTCCGCTATGTAGTGGAGACGGAAAGGCGCTTCTACCTGGCCAACGACGTTCGTATGGAGGCCCGGGGCGAGGGGCCCCGCACCTACTTCGAAGTGAAGTTGGCCGACGCCTGGGTGTGGGACATGTACCGCCCCGCTCGTTTCGTCTCCAGCGTGCGCGTAGTGACGTTCAAGGACGTCAACGTCGAGGAGCTCCCCGAAAAGGACCTCTAAAGGCCTGCGCAGCCGTCTACCCGCCGGTCTCCTCGGCGTAACCGTCCCAGGCTCCTGGCAAGGTGGTGGCATGGGGCAAGGCGGCACCGACCGGCGCGGCGACGACCGCGGTGCGCTGGGCCGGGCGGGCGAGGATCTGGCTGCGGCGTGGTACGAGGCCCGGGGTTACGAGGTCTTAGCGCGCAACTGGCGTTGCCGGGCGGGCGAGCTTGACATCGTGGCCCGCCGAGACCGCCTGCATGTCTTTTGTGAGGTGAAGTCGCGTTCGTCCTCCGCGTTCGGAGTGCCGGCGGAGGCGGTCGGCCCGGCCAAGCGTGCACGGCTGAGGCGCCTGGCTGCGCTGTGGTTCGCCGCGCAAACCTCCGCTCGTCCCGGTGCAGCCTGTGGGGCCGGTGCTCCCGCTGGGGCCGGTGCTCCCGCTGGGGCCGGTGCTCCCGCTGGGGCCGGTGCTCCCGCTGGGGCCGGTGGAGCAGGCTGGGGAGGTCTTGTCCGGGGAGGTCCCGTCCGCTTCGACGTAGCCTGCGTCCTCGGCGGAGCGCTGGACGTTATCGAGGGCGCTTTGTAGGTGTCAGTGGCCCGGGCGCCGGCGGTCCCGCAGCTGCCAGCAGGGGGTATGCCAGTGCCGGCGCAGGTCCGGGGCTTCCCGGGGGACAACCACAAGGTGAGCCGTCCCGGGCAGGATCTCCTGGTTGCAGCCGGGGCAAACGTACGCCTTGCGGGCCTGAGAGGGGCTGATGCGGCGGAGCTGGACATCGCTCGGCTCGTCGGTCGCGGCCAGGTCGATCAGGTCCTGTAGTTCTTGCAGGCCGCCAGGGGGATGGTCCGCGCCGGGGCTCTTGCGACGTCGGGCGGGCCGTCGTACCACGGACGCCAAGTTAGCCCCAGGCGGCACTGGTATTGTCCGACTACTGAACCGGTTCGGGTGGTTGGCCCGGCCGTGACGAGGAGAGGGATCTGTGAGGTACGGCCGATTTGACGACGCCAGGCGCGAGTACGTCATCGAGCAGCCCGCGACGCCCACGCCCTGGGTCAACTACCTGGGCACGGAGGACTACTTCGGCATCATCTCCAACACCGCTGGTGGGTATTCGTTCTACCGTGACGCCCGGCTGCGCCGCTTGACCCGCTACCGCTACAACAACGCGCCATTTGACCTGGGGGGGAGGTACCTGTACCTCCGGGACGGCTCGAACGGCGAGTTCTGGTCCCCGACGTGGCAGCCGACCCAGACCGACTTGGAGGCTTACGAGTGCCGTCACGGCTTGTCCTACACGGTCATCTCGTCGCGCCACCAGGGGATCAGCGCGGAAGCCCTCTATTTCGTACCCCTCGGCACCTCTCTCGAGGTGTGGCGGCTGCGCGTCCGCAACGGGCGCTCGGTCCCGGCGCAGCTCTCGGTCTTCTCCTCGGTGGAGTTCTGTCTCTGGGACGCCCAGGACGACGCCACCAACTTCCAGCGCAACTTCAACATTGCCGAGGTGGAGGTGGAGGGCAGCGTCATTTACCACAAGACCGAGTACCGCGAACGCCGTAACCACTTCACCTACTTCGCCTGCTCCATGCCCCTCGCCGGCTTCGACACCCAGAGGGAGGCGTTCCTCGGCCCGTACCGGGGCTGGGACCGCCCGACAGTAGTGGAAAGGGGCGAGTCGGCAGGTTCGATCGCACATGGCTGGGCGCCCCACGGTTCGCACCATGTGCGCTTGGCGCTGGGCCCGGGCGAGAACGCGGAAGTCATTTTCGTCCTGGGTTATGCGGAGAACAGCAAGGATGACAAGTTCGACCCCGCCGGGAGCCAGACCATCAACAAGCGGGCTGTCAGACCGGTGATCGAGCATTGGCTCAAGCCGGCGTCGGTCGAAGAGGGCCTGCAGGGCCTGCGCGAGTACTGGGACCGGATGCTCGGGAAACTGGCCGTATCGACCTCGGACGCCGACACCGACCGCATGGTCAACATATGGAACGCGTACCAGTGCATGGTGACTTTCAACCTCAGCCGGTCGGCGTCGTTCTACGAGTCGGGGATCGGGCGGGGCATGGGGTTCCGAGACTCGAGCCAGGACCTGCTCGGTTTCGTGCACATGGTCCCCGAGCGCGCCCGGCAGCGCATGGTGGACATAGCCTCCACGCAGTTGCCGTCCGGCGGCGCCTACCACCAGTACCAGCCGCTCACCAAACGGGGCAACGACGAGATCGGCTCGGGCTTCAACGACGACCCACTTTGGCTCGTCCTGGCCGTCACGGCTTATGTGAAAGAGACGGGTGACTATTCGGTACTGCACGAACAGGTCCCCTACGACAACGTTGCGGGGAGCGAGGCGCCCTTTTACGACCACCTGCGCCGCAGCGTCAATTACACCCTGGAGCGCCTCGGCCCGCACGGGCTCCCGCTCATCGGCCGGGCGGACTGGAACGACTGCCTCAACCTCAATTGCTTCTCCGACACTCCCGGAGAGAGCTTCCAGGTCACCGAGAACCGGTCCGGCGGTAGCGCCGAGTCGGTGTTCATCGCTGGCCTGTTCGCGCTGGTCGCCGGGGAAATGGCGGCGCTGGTCGAAAGCGGGGGCGGGTCAAGCTGGGCCGAGCCCGGCGAGGCCGAGCGCTACCGCCGGGCGGCGACGTCCATGGGAGCGGCCATTGCTGAGCATGGCTGGGACGGGCGATGGTTCAGGCGTGCTTACGATTTCTTCGGCGAGCCGGTGGGCTCGAGCGCCAATGAAGAGGGCCAGATATTCGTCGAGCCCCAGGGCATGTGCGTCATGGGCGGGGCGGGCGCCGACGGACGGGCGCGGCAGGCCCTTGACAGCGTCCGGGCCAAGTTGGCCACTCCCCACGGCATCGTGCTCAACCAGCCGTCCTATACCCGCTACCACCTCGAGTTGGGAGAGATTTCGTCGTACCCGCCGGGTTACAAGGAAAATGGGAGCGTCTTTTGCCACACCAACCCGTGGGTGATGATCGCCGAGACCTTGGTGGACGACGGGGACGCCGCTTTCGACTACTACAAGCGCATAAACCCCTCGGCCCGCGAAGCCATCAGCGAGGTGCACCGGGCCGAGCCCTATGTGTACGCACAGACCATCGCCGGCCCCGATGGCGCCACCTTCGGGGAGGCGAAGAACTCGTGGTTGACAGGTACGGCGGCGTGGAACTTCGTGGCCATTTCGCAGTGGATCCTCGGGATCCGGCCTGATCACGCCGGCCTGCGGGTCGACCCCGTCCTTCCCGCGGCCTGGGACGGCTTCGACGCCGTGCGGGTCTTCCGGGGCGCCACGTACCGGATCAAGGTGTGCAAGGTCGCGGGCGCACAGAAGAGCCGGGTCGGTTACCTGGTGGTCGACGGTAAACGGGTCGAAGGCAACCTTGTGCCCCTGGCGCCGGAGGGGGCCGTGGTCGAGGTCGAAGCGTTCACCGCGCCCGTCGGCCCGGCCTGACCCGTACAAGGCCGTTGTCGGCCGCAGGTCGGAGGTTCCCGTCACCGGTGCCTTGTAGCGTCTGACCCGTTGCTCGTGGCCGGCAGCCGGCCTCTTCACATCAGATCGAACGTCTGTCTGGAGGGTCGCGCATGCTGGCAACGGTGTCTTCGGCCACGCTGGTCGGGGTCGACGGTCACGCCGTCAGCGTGGAAGTCCATGTGAGCAACGGCCTGCCGGGGTTCCGGGTGGTCGGCCTGCCCGACACATCGTGCCGGGAGGCTCGAGACCGGGTCCGGGCCGCCCTCATCTCTAGCGGCTTCAACTGGCCCCAAAAACGGATAACCGTCAACCTGGCGCCCTCGGGCTTGCGCAAAGCCGGTTCCGGCCTGGACTTGGCGGTGGCGCTCGGCGTACTGGCGGCCGACGCCCAGATCGGCACTGCGCCTCTGGCCGGCTTGGCGTTCATCGCCGAGCTCGGTCTCGACGGTTCCCTGCGAAGGGTCCCAGGCCTGCTTCCCCTCGTCGCCGCCAGCGGCGAAGAAGGGGTCGTCGTCCCGCCCTCCTGCGGCCGCGAGGCCTGTCTCGTGGGACGGGCGTTGACCAGGACAGCCCCGACGTTGATGGCGCTCGTCCAGGCGCTGCGGGGGCAGGCCCCCTGGCCCGAGCTGCCTCCCGGTCCCGAGCCCGTGGAGGCCTCCACGGTCCCCGACTTGGCCGAGGTGCGGGGCCAACCGTTGGGGCGCCGTGCCCTGGAAGTGGCGGCCGCCGGAGGCCACCACCTGCTGATGGTGGGCCCCGCCGGGGCCGGCAAGACGATGCTGGCGGCTCGCTTGCCAGGCCTGCTCCCCGCGCTGTCGGCTGACCAAGCCCTAGAAGTTGCGATGGTCCACTCCGCGGCCGGGTTGGACGTGGCGGCCGGCGCCCTCTGTCTGCGCCCACCGTTCCGCTCGCCCCATCACAGCGCCTCGGCGGTCTCGCTGATCGGCGGCGGCGGAGCTCGGCTGAGGCCGGGGGAGATCAGCTGTGCCCACAACGGCGTCCTGTTCCTAGACGAGCTGGCCGAGTTCCCGGCCGGTGTACTCGACAACCTGCGCCAACCCCTAGAGGAAGGACGAGTGGTGGTCTGCCGGGCCACTGGGACAGTGGCTTTCCCGGCCCGCTTCATGCTGGTGGCGGCGATGAACGCCTGTCGCTGCGACGCCGACGGTTCTCCCGGGTCCTGCCGGTGCAGCAGCGCCGCCCGGTCCCGCTACGTAGCGCGCCTGTCCGGGCCCCTCCTGGACCGGTTCGACCTCAGGGTGCGGGTACCCCGACCTCTGGTCGAAGACCTGCTTCGGCCCGGTGGCCCGGCCGGGGAGGGGGCCAGCGAGGCGTCAGCCACCGTGGCCGCCAGGGTCTGCGACGCTCGCGGGCGCGCCAGGCAGCGCGGCGCGCCGGCCAACGCTCAACTGCCGGCTTGGCGACTGGACGACGTGGCTCCTGTTAGTGCCGGAGGAAGGCGACTGCTGGAAAGAAGGCTCAGGGAAGGGCGATTGTCGGCGCGAGGCCTGGACCGGGTGCGCCGCGTCGCCCTGACGGTCGCCGACCTGGCCGGCGACGAACCTCCCCTCGGTGAGGAGCACATCTTGGTGGCGCTGGCGTTGAGGGCACCGGGCGAAGAGGGCCCGGGGGCCTGGCACGAGCCCGTCGCCTCGTACGGGACGCCGGCGGAGGCCCGGCCGTGGTGAGTGTGCTCCCCGCCCTCGACGGCTTGCCCCCGGCCGCCTATGCGGCCGCTCTTGCAGGGCTGCCCGGGGTCGGTCCGGGCTGGCTCGTGGCCGTCCTGGCTGAGCGGTCGCCCCGGGAAGCCTGGGCGGCCGTCTTGGCGGGGGAAATAGGGCCGCCGGTCAGAGGGCGCCCGCGACCCGGGGCCCATGAGTGGGCAGGGGCGGCCGGACGCCTGGACGTAGCGGGGCAGTGGGAGCGTTGCCGGCGCGCCGGGATCGGCGTGTGCTGGCCCGGGAGCCCCGGTTACCCGGACGTACTTGGACAAGGCCCGGCCCCTGCCGGCGTCCTGTTCTCGGCCGGAGCGTTGGACCGCCTCGGGGACCGCCGCCGAGTCGCCATCGTCGGGACCCGCAGGTGTACACCGGACGGGACCGACATCGCCTACCGGCTGGGTTACGACCTCGCGGATGCCGGCGTATGCGTCATCTCGGGGCTGGCGCTCGGCATCGACGGGGCGGCCCACGCCGGGGCGCTCGCGGCCGGGCGCGAGGCCGGGGACCGCAGTGGCGGCGATGGCGGCGATGGCGGCGAGGTTGACGGTCCCGTCGTCGGCGGTACCGTCGGGGTGGCGGCCAGCGGTGTTGACGTGGTGTACCCCCGCCAACACGCCGGGTTATGGCGGGAGATGGTGAGGGTGGGGGCCATTCTGTCCGAGACACCGCCCGGGCACCCGGCCCAGGCGTGGCGCTTCCCGTCCCGCAACCGGCTCATCGCCGGTCTGGCCGAGATAGTGGTGGTCGTGGAGTGCCACTCCAAGGGTGGGTCGTGGCACACGGTCGAAGCCGCCATAAAGCGAGGCGTGGAGGTCGGCGCCGTACCGGGGTCGGTGCGCAGCGCGGCATCGGTAGGTACCAACCGGCTCCTGCACGAGGGCGCCACCCCTGTCCGGGGCGCCCAGGACGTCCTCGACGCCCTCGGCGTCTTCGATGTCCTACGGGCTCGACCTCAGGCGTCCGGCCCGACGAGCCCGACGAGCCCGGCGAGCCCGGCGAGCCCGGCGAGCCCGGCGAGCCCGGCGAGCGCCTCGGGGCCGATGCGCACCATGGAAGATGTTGTCCTGGCCGCCGTCGGCTGGCGACCGCTGTGCCTTGACGAGGTCGTCGAGCGCAGCGGCTTGCCGTTGGCCGCCGTAGTCATCGCCCTCGACCACCTGGAGGAGAAAGGGGCCTTGGGAGCGGAGGAGGGCTGGTGGGTGCGCAAGGCCCATTGAGCGTTAGCCCCACAGGCCCAGACGCCGTCCCGGTCAAGGCCCCGGGTTATTCCCGCCGGGTTATTCCTGGTGCCACGGGCACCACCAGGTGGTGCGCCCGCCTACGGTGTCGCGTTGCAGGGGGCGGCCGTCCTTGGGGCAAGTGCCACCACCCCTGCGTTCGTCCATGAGGTCCCCCGTGTGCGACCCGCCCCTCGTCCCGAGCTCGGCCACGGTTGCCCGCAGATGGCGGTGAAGGCGGCGCACCTCAGGCGCCGACAGGCTGCCCGCGGGCCGTTGGGGGGAGAGGCTGGAGCGCCACAGGACCTCGTCGGCGATGAGGTTGCCCACGCCGGCCAGACGGGATTGGTCCATGAGCCGGGCCTTGAGCGGGGCCCGGCTGCCGTCCAGGGCGGCGCTCAAGCGCCCCAGCGTGACCGAGGCGGCGTCGGGGCCGAGGCCGGCTTCGGCGGGATCGAGCTCCACCCCACCGAGGCGTCGCGGGTCGCGGACGCGGAGGTGGCCACCATCGGAGTACACGAGCCCGAAGCGGTCGTAACGGGCCAATGGAGCGTTCGTGGAATGTCGCAGTTCCGCCACGCCGGCGGCCCCGTCGACCACCAGCCGACCGCTCATACCGAACCGCAGGCCCAGGACAGGTCCCCCCGCCCCGTCCGGGCCCTGGGTCTCCAGGAGGAGGAGCTTGCCCCGCCGCCGCGCCGCGCTCAGCTGGTAGCCGATGAGCTCCTGCAGAGTGGCCGGGACCAGGCCGCGCTTGAGGTACCACTCGTCCGGTGTCTCGATGGCGCTGATCTGGCGACCGAGAGCGGCCCGTTCAGCCAGGTCACGGTAGGCCTCGACCTCGATCATCTCCGGCATGGCGCAAAGTCTCAGGCGCCGTAGTCGGCGCCTTTTGACGTCGGTACCTGGATCCCGCAGTTGACCAGGCCCTTCTCGAGGCGACGGCAGACTGTCTCGAGCACCGCCACGCGGGCGTAGTGCTTGCTCTCGGCGGCAATGAGGTCCCAGGGAGCGCCCTTGTGGTCTGTCCGGTCCACCATTTCGTTTACGGCGTCCACATAGGCATCGCGCTTGTCACGGTTGCGCCAGTCCTCGTCGGTCAGTTTCCAACGGCGTAAAGGGTCGTCGCGCCGGCGTTCGAAACGAGCCAGTTGCTCCTTGGAAGAAATGTGGAGCCAGAACTTGACCAGGATCGTGCCCTCGGCGACGAGGATGCGCTCGAAGGCCACGATCTGGCCGTAGGCCCGCTTCCATTCTTTTTCGGTGGCGAAGCCTTCGACCCGTTCGACCAGGACCCGGCCGTACCATGTCCGGTCGAAGAGGGCCATGCCTCCCCAGCCCGGGAGGTTGGGGTCGAACCGCCAGAGGAAGTGGTGCCGTTTCTCCCGGTCGGTCGGCGCGGCATAGGACTGGACCCGGAAGTGGCGGGGGTCGAGGCCGGAAACGAGGCGCTTGATGGCCCCGCCCTTGCCGGCGGCGTCCCAACCCTCGAACAGGATGGCCAAGGGCGGGCCCAGACGGCCGTCGCCCACCAGCCCGCCGGCCAGCAGCCGAAGATGGAGAAGCCGGCGCTGGAGGGCGGCGACACGCTCCTCGCTCTGTGCCGCCGACATCTTGAGGGAAAGGTCTACCTGGTCAAGCTTGTCCATATCCGCCATACAACTCCTCTTGGCGCTGGCGTGCACTTCCGTGCCGGCCCGCCGGCGAGGCTCACCGGATCCGGGCTGGACCAGTAGGGGGGCCGTCAGCCAGCCAGCGGGCCACCAGAAGGGCCAGGTCGACGGGGTAGACAACCTCGTCGGTGGTAGCCAGTTCGGCCAGGGGCCACCAGCGCCAGGACTTTATGAACCGGTCCTCGTCCTCGGTGAGCGCGGTGGCCCGCACCGTGAAGCTTTGGGTGCGGACCACGTAAAACACCTCGGCCTGGTGGAACGCACGCCCGTCGAAGAAGAAGTCGGCCCGACGCGTCCAGACCACGGGCCCGAGGTCGCCCAGCGTGGTCCCGGTTTCCTCGTACAGCTCACGCCGGGCGGCGTCCTCGGTGGGCTCTCCGTCCTCGGCGCCACCTCCCGGCACGAACCAAAAGGGCAATGCGGTGGGGTCGGAGGGATCGCGGCCGCCGAGCAGCAGAACGGCGGGAGTACGGTCCACCAGCACGACCCGGGCCGCCCGGCGCTCGGGGACGCCCTCGGGCACGCCGTCGCCCGCTTGAGCGGGGCGTGAGCTAACCATTGTCGGCCAGGTTATGGCTCTGCCCGGAACGGGAGAGCCGCCGGTTTCCGGCGTAGTGCGCTCGTCGACGGTACGATACCACTGTGGGCTTTCTTAGCAGCGCCCTGAGTGGGGAGAAGGCGGCAGATAGCGGCCAATACCCTTGCGTGCCGGCGGCGCCTGGGCGGCCGAGATGACGGCTCCCGCTGCTGGCGCCGTGGCCTCGACCGACCCAGCCCCTTCCCTCAGGTCGGCCGTCGTCGACGAGCCAACGCCGGCGCTAAAGCGCCCTGCTCGGGCCGGACCGGACGCGCTCTGGCAGTTCACGGCGTGGGCCATGTCGCTCACCGACCTTTCGCCAGCGAGCCGGCGGGCGTACGAAAACGGGGCGAAGTCGTTTTTCACCTGGGCCGAGCGGGGCGGGACAGTTGGCCCCGAGCAGGTCACGCGGCTGGTGCTACGCCGCTACCTGGCCTACATGGCAACGCGGCGCTACGCCCGCCAGAGCGTGGCCCAGAGGGCGTCTGCCCTGCGCCGGTATTTCCGCTGGTTGCGGCGGAACGGGACGTTGGCTTCCGACCCCACTGTGGGCCTCGCCGCCCGGACCGGGGACGGCCGGCTTCCCCGGGTGCTGTCCCGAGGGGATCTCGAGATCATCCTGGACCGGCCACCGATCAGGGCCACCGAGGTGGCCCCCGAGGTCCGCCTGCGCGACGACGCCGTGCTCGAACTGCTGTACGGGAGCGGGTTGCGGGTGAGCGAGCTGTGCGGGATGAGCATGGAGGACCTCGACCTGAAGGGCCGGTGGGCGACGGTGTGGGGCAAGGGGTCCAAGCAGCGCCGGGTCCCCATTTCTGCGCCCTCGGCCGGGGCCGTGGAGGCCTGGGTGCGGAGTGGTCGGGCCCTCATGGCCGGGCCAGGTTCTCCGAAGGACGCTCTTTTCCTCAATTCCAGGGGCGCTCGCCTCGGTCCCCGCGACGTGCGGCGCATACTGGATAGGCGTGCGTTGTCACCCACGCACCCGCATGCATTAAGGCACAGCTTTGCCACTCACATGTTGGACGGGGGCGCCGACCTTAGAGTTGTCCAGGAGCTGTTGGGTCACGCCAGCGTGAAGACCACCCAGGTCTATACGCACGTGAGCAAGGAGCGCCTGTTATCCGTGTACGAGACGTCACACCCGAGGGCCTGATGGAGACAGAGGACGAGGTTTCGCTTTCAGCCGACGAGCTGTGGGCCGAGTACAAGTCGACCGGGTCGCGGGAGCTGCGCGACAAGTTGATCGTGCGCTACTCGCCCCTCGTCAAGTACGTCGCCGGCCGCGTGTCCGTCGGCCTCCCGAACACGATCGAGCAATGTGACCTGGTTAGCTACGGCATCTTCGGGCTCATCGATGCCATCGAGAAGTTCGACAACGAGCGGGCCATCAAGTTCGAGACCTATGCCATCACCCGGATAAAGGGCGCCATTATCGACGAGCTGCGCAGTATCGACTGGGTACCCCGCTCGGTCCGGGCCAAGGCGAGGGCGATCGAGAAGGCCTACGCCAAGCTGGAGGCCCAGCTCCTGCGCACGCCCACCGACACCGAGGTCGCCCGCGAGCTCGGGCTCTCCGAGGACGACTTGCAGGCCCAGTTCTCCCAGATCTCCTTCGTAGGCATCGTGGCCCTGGACGAGGTCCTGTCCGGGGGCGACAGGGGAGAATCCACAACGCTGGGAGATACCCTGGCCGACCGCCGCGAGGGGCCAATGGCCGCCTTCGAGGTCGAGGAGATGAAACAGATCCTGGCCGGGGCCATCAACCGGCTGGCTGATCGAGAGAAGATCGTTCTGTCCTTGTACTACTACGAAGGCCTCACCCTGGCCGAGATCGGCCAGGTCCTGGGTGTGACGGAGAGCCGGGTGTGCCAGATCCACACCAAGGCCGTGCTCCAGCTGCGCGCTCGGATGCTGGTGCCCGACAAGGAGAGCGCCTAGTCAGACGCCGGCGGCGAGGCCCCCTCGACCGTCTGGGTGCCCTGGAGCTCAGCCGTTGCGGTCCAGTGCCGGGTGTGGGTCGGCCGGGCCAGCGTGTAGGCTGGAGCCCGGTCTCGTTGGTAGGGGCCGACAGCCCTTATTAGAGCGGTGTCAAACATATGCCCGGGCGCGTCCACGGTCGTCACCGGTCCCGTTTCCTTTGGACGAGGCAGGTGGCGCAAGCGTCCGAGGGGTAACAACCGATGGAGAGGAGAATTATGGCCGTCGTAACGATGCGGCAACTGCTGGAGGCGGGAGTCCACTTCGGGCACCAGACGAGGCGCTGGAACCCGAAGATGAAGCGCTTTATTTTCGGAGAGCGCAACGGCATCTACATCATCGACCTGAACCAGACCCTGCAACGGGTCGACGTTGCCTACTCCTTCGTGCGGGACATGGTGGCCAACGGCGGCAGCATTCTTTTCATCGGTACGAAGAAGCAGTCCCAAGACCCGATCGCCAAGGCGTCGGAGACGTGCGGGATGCCCTACGTGAACCAGCGCTGGCTGGGCGGGATGCTGACGAACTTCACGACCATCGCCGGGCGGGTAAAAAAGATGACGGAGTACGAGCGCATGCGCTCGTCGGGCGACTTCGAGGCCATGCCCAAGAAGGAGGCGCTCATCCTGACGAGAGAGCTGGAAAAGCTCGAGCGCAACCTGGGCGGTATCCGGGACATGTCCCGGCTGCCCGACGCCGTGTTCATCATCGACATCAAAAAAGAGCACATCGCCGTCTCAGAAGCCAACAAGATCGGTATCCCGATCATCGCCGTGGTCGACACCAATTGTGACCCTGACCTGGTCCAGTACCCGATCCCGGGGAACGACGACGCCATTCGCAGCGGCACCCTCATGTGCCGGGTGATCGCCGAAGCCGTGCAGGAGGGCCGTTTCGTCGCCAGCCGCAGGGGGACGTTCGCCGCCGCCGGGCCGGCGCCGGCCATGGCCCGTGCCACCTACGTGCCCGCTGCGGTGCCGCAGTACCCGGCCTCCGCCGGGGGGCCGGCTGTGGAGCCGGAGGGTGAGGTCGCCCCGGCCGGGACGGCAATAGGACAAACAGAGGACGCCGTCATGGGCGCCCCGACCGCAAGCGCGAGCACGGCGGCGCCAGACGACGCCCGGCTCGAGCCGCCGACGGTGGGGGAGGCCGGACCGGCTGTGGAGGTTGCGGCGCCTGAGGCTGCCGCATCGGAAAACGGGAGCTAGGAGCGCAAGAAGATGGCAGAGTTCACCGCCAAGGACGTGCAGGCCCTGCGCGTCGCGACCGGGGCCGGGATGATGGACGCGAAGCGCGCCTTGACCGAGGCTGACGGCGATCCGCAAGCGGCCACGAAGTGGCTCAGAGAACGCGGTTTGGGAAAGGCGGCCGAACGGGCCGGACGCGAGAGCGAACAAGGCGCGGTGGCGGTCTCCTATGACCAGGCCGCCAATGCCATTGCCCTCGTGCAGCTGCGTTCGGAGACCGACTTCGGAGCGAAGAGCCCGGATTTCGTCAACCTTGTCAACGAGCTGGCCGCCCTGGTGGCCAGCGAAGGCGAGGAGGCGGTGGACCAACGCAAGTCGGCCATCGAGGACCTCAATATCGCCCTGAAGGAAAACGTGCAGCTGGGAGAGGTGGTCCGTTTCCAGCCTGCCCCGGGCAGCGTCGTTGACTCGTACCTGCACGTGCAACACGACAGGGGCGTCAACGGCGTCATCGTCGAGCTGGCCGGGGGGGCCCAGGAGCTGGCCCACGACGTTGCCGTCCACATCGCCTTCGGCAAGCCGAAGTACCTGCAGCGCGAGGACGTGCCTAAGGAAGATGTTGAAGCCGAGCGGGCCACGTTGGAGACCTCGACACGCCTGGAAGGCAAACCTGAGGCGGCGCTGCCCAAGGTCGTCGAAGGCAAGCTCAACGGCTGGTTCAAGCGGGTCCCCGGCGGGGTCCTGCTGGAGCAGCCGTTCGCCAAGGACGACAGCCATTCCGTGGAGAAGGTCTTGGGACCGGCGCGCGTGGTGCGCTTCGCCCAGGTGGTGATCGGGGGTTAATGGGCCGACCGGGAGCGCCCTGGAAGCGCGTCTTGCTCAAGGTCTCGGGCGAGGCCCTGGCCAGCGATGCCGCTGACGAGGTAATCGACGGGCTCGTCGTCGAGCGCCTCGCTAAAGAGGTGGCCGAGGTGCACGCCGCACTGGGCACCGAGATGGCAGTAGTGATAGGCGGCGGCAACATCTGGCGGGGCACGACCGGCTCGGCCACCGGCATGGACCGGGCGACCGCCGACTACATGGGCATGTTGGCCACCGTGATCAACGCCCTTGCCCTGCGGGATGCTCTCGAGCGAGAGGGCCAGCCGACGCGGGTCCAGACGGCCATCGGGATGTCCGAACTAGCCGAGCCGTACATAAGGTTGCGCGCCATCCGTCATCTCGAAAAGGGCCGGGTGGTGATATTCGCCGCCGGCACCGGGAACCCCTTTTTCACCACGGACACGGCGGGCGCGCTGCGGGCAGTGGAGATCGGTGCCGAGGTGCTGCTCAAGGGCACCCACGGAGGGGCGGACGCCATCTACACGGCCGATCCCCGCCTCGACCCCACGGCCCGCCAGATCGCCGACATCCGGTACGACGAGGTGCTGGAAAAGGACCTGCGGGCCATGGACCTCACCGCCATAACCCTGTGCAAAGAGAACTCCTTGCCCATCCTTTATTTCAGCATCATGGAGGAGGGCAACCTGCGGAGCGCCCTCGACGGGGAGCAGATAGGTACGCTTATCCACTGATGACAGACATCCTGGTTGATGCCGCGATAGAGGAGTGCCGCGACCGGATGGCCCGGGCCGTCGAGCACGCCAAGAGCGAGTTCGCCAGCATCCGCACCGGCCGGGCGGCGCCGGCACTGGTCGAAAAGCTGAAAGTCGACTACTACGGTGCCGAGGTGCCTCTTCAGCAGCTCGCCGGGTTCCACGTTCCTGAGCCGCGGACGCTCGTTATCGCCCCCTACGAGAAGGGGCCGGCCGTGATCAAGGCGATCGAAAAGGCGGTCCAGTCGTCCGACCTCGGTATAACCCCGAGCAACGACGGTTCCGTGATCCGCCTGGTGGTCCCTGTCCTCACCGCCGAGAGGCGCAAGGACCTGGCCAAGCTCGCCCATCACCGTGCCGAAGAGGCAAGGGTGGCAGTCCGTAACGTGCGGCGGGCCACAAGGAAAGACCTGGAGGGCCTCGAGAAGGACGGGGATATCTCCAGCGATGAGCTCGATCGGGCCGAGAAGGAGCTCGACAGGCTTACGCACGAGTACACAGCCGAGATCGACCGCGTGCTGGCCCACAAGGAACAGGAGCTGCTCACCAGCTGAGCGCTCTGCTCCACCGAGGGCCTCGGGGTGGTCGACCGGAGGAGGGTTCCCACTGAGTCTTTTCGACAATCCCAGCAACCGGCGTGGTCGGCGCGCCCGCAGTGCAGCCAACGTGCCTCCGCTGGAGCTGAGCGAATGGGGCGAGGGAGGGCCACCGCATGACTACGACCCTCAAGCGCCGACCGGGCCGTTGCCGCTTGGCGACCTGACCGAAGTCGCCGAAGTCGCCGAAGTCGCCGTTGTGGCCCCGGTGCCTGACGCGCCTGAGCCTGACGCGCCTGAGCCTGACGCGCCTGAGCCTGACGCGCCTGAGCCTGGGGCCGCCGTCTCTCAGGTCGTCGTGCCGCCGGAGGCACCCCCGCTTGAGCCGGCCCTGTCCGAGCCGGCCGTCCTCGAGCCAGCCGTGCCCGAGCCAGCCGTGCCCGAGCCAGCCGTGCCCGAGAGGGGCGAAAGTGCAGGAGGAGGCGGTCCTGGGAGGGACGGAGAGCTGACCCCTCCCGGTACCAACATTACGGTGGTTCCCGGACAGATCGGCTACCCTCGTGACGTTGTACCAGGAGCGGAGTTGGTCAAAAGAGTGAGCTCGGACGAAGGTACGCAACTACCTCATTGGGCGGACCCACCGACCGGCGAGGTGCCACGGGCGCTGGCGGGTGTTCCGGGCGCGGACGACGACCTGCAGGGTTGGAGGTTGCTGGGCTCGAAGGGCCTGCGTTGGCGGGAGGATATGAGCGACTGGTCTGACGGCCCCGGCGTGGAGGACTTGGTCGACCGGGACGAGGGACGGGCGAACCCCATGGAGCCGCCCGCCGGCAACCGGTTTTCCTTCGATGAGGACTTCGAGCGCCTTGAACGTCAGCGCGCCGAACGGGCGAGCACCGCTGCTGACGCCACTGTCGAGATCGTGGATGTCGCGGGTGCCGCGGCCGGGGTAGCGGGGCAAGGTACCGGCCACGGCGAGGTGAGCGGGGGTGTTGCTCCCGCGCTGGCCGCAGAGGGGCCAGGGGATGGCTTGGGCGGCCCCGAGGTGGGCGCCCCGCGGCAGGCCACACCGCAGCAAGGGACGACGGGGAGCGAGAGGGTGGCCGGCGCCGGCGCCCCCCCCTTGTTCGTAGAGCCGGTAGGAGAAGCCAAGGGACCGGTCGGTACCGCCGCCGCTGGCCCCGCCGGGCGGCCCGTCGGCGACAACGGGGAAGGTGTGGGGGCACCGGGCGCGGGCTCCACAGGGCCTTCCCCCTCAGGAGGAGAGGGAGAGATGGCCGACCGTACTGCCACCAGGACGCCCGGCCGTGGGCAGGCAGGCCTCGGCCGTGCCGGTCGAGGACCGGCTTCCCGAAGGACGGCCGAGGCGGACGCCAAGTCCGCGGCGGCGCGTCACGTCCGGGCTCCCTACGACGTGGGGGCCGAAGCCGGGGGACCTGGCCGTAACGTTGCTGCCGCGGTGGGCACGGGCTTGACCCTGGCCGGCCTGTTCGTCCTCTGCTACGTGATCGGGCCGGCGGCGCTGGTGGGCCTGGCGACCGTTGCCATTGCCGGGTGCGCCCTGGAAGCCTTCGCCATGTTCCAACGAGCCGGTTTCAGGCCGGCAACACTGGTTGGGGCCCTTGGTAGTGGCGGTGCGGTGCTGGCCGCCTACTGGAAGGGCACGGCGGCCATGTCGGAGGTCTTCGTCGTGGTGCTCTTCGCCAGCCTGGCGTGGTACCTGGCCCGAGTGGTCGAGGCGCGACCGGTCGTCAACGTGGCCGTGACCGTGTTCGGTTTCGCCTGGGTCGGGGTGCTGGGCTCGTTTTCGGCCTTGTTGTTGCGGGCCCACTTGGGCAGCCATCTCTTCCTCGGTGCCCTGGTACCGACTGTGGTGGCCGACATGGGGGCGTGGTTCGTGGGCAGCCGTCTCGGCCGCCACCCGATGGCCCCGACCATCAGCCCGTCCAAGACGTGGGAGGGCTTTATCGGTGGTGGCATCGCCGCCCTCGTGGCCGGTGCCGTGATCGGCAGCCGGGTATCTCCCTGGGGCGGCATACGTCACGGCCTCGAGCTCGGACTGGTGGTAGCTCTGGTGGCCCCGCTGGGCGACCTCGTCCAATCGATGGTCAAACGGGACCTCCGCTTGAAGGACTCGGGAGCGCTGCTGCCGGGGCATGGGGGCCTGCTCGACCGTTTCGACTCGCTACTGTTCGTCCTGCCTGCCACCTACTTCCTGGTGCTCGTGCTCCACATCGTCAGCTAGACAAGTGACCGCGACGCGGACCGTCTGCCTCGCCGGCAGTACCGGGTCCATCGGCACCCAGGCCCTCGAAGTCATAGAGGCCTGCGGGGGCGACTTCGAGGTGGCTTCTCTCGGCGCGTCCTCCTCGGTGGCTCTCCTGGCCGAGCAGGCCCGCAGGTGGCGGCCACCACGGGTGGCGATCGCCGATGCCGCCCGGGCGGCCGAGCTGAAGAGCCTCGTACCGCCGGGTACGGAAGTCCTGGCCGGTGAGGGCGCCCTGGCGGCGATCGCCGAGGATGCCGACATAGTGGTCAACGGAGTGGTGGGCTTCGCCGGCCTGGCCGTGACCTTGGCTGCTCTGAAGGCGGGCCGGCGCCTGGCCCTGGCCAACAAGGAGTCCCTGATCGCCGCCGGTCCCATAGTCCAGCGGGCGCGCCAGACGCCCGGAGCGGAGCTGGTGCCAGTCGACTCGGAGCATTGTGCCGTTCACCAGTGCCTGCGCAGCGTGGGCGGGGCACACTTCGCCGGTCCGGCGCTGCGCCGCATCGTCCTCACTGCCTCCGGAGGGCCCTTCAGAGGCCGTTCCCTCCACGAGCTGGCCGAGGTGACAGTGGAGGACGCCCTGGCCCACCCGACCTGGAAGATGGGCCCGAAGATCACCGTCGACAGCTCGACACTGATGAACAAGGGCCTCGAGGTCATCGAGGCGCACCTGCTGTTCGGCGCCGGCTATGACCAGATCGACGTGGTCGTCCACCCCCAGTCGATTGTGCATTCCATGGTCGAGTTGACCGACGGTGCCACCATCGCCCAGCTCTCGATGCCGGATATGCGCCTGCCGATTGGCTACGCCCTGTCTTACCCTGGTCGGATGACGTCAGCTTTCGGGGCCATCGATTGGGCGACGCTCGGTCGCCTGGAGTTCGAGGTGCCCGACCCGGTCGCCTTCCGGTGCTTACCGCTCGCCTACGAGGCCGGCAGGCAGGGTGGGACGGCGCCGGCGTGCCTCAACGGCGCCAACGAGGTTGCCGTCGACGGGTTCCTAAAAGGACGCCTGCGATGGGTCGATATACCTTCGGTGATCGAAGGGGTAATGCAACGTTTTATCGCCAGTGAGCCGCGGGACTTGGAGGACGTCTTGGCCGCCGACGCTGAAGGCCGGGCGTTGGCGACCGAGGGCGTGGAGCGCGCCGTGGCCGGCCACTCCCTGCCCTCCGGGCCCGGCACCGCCCGTGGCTGACTACAGAGGGACAGGCGCCGCCGACCAGATGGACCAACGCGAGCAGACGGGCGCCCTTTTGCGCCTGGCCGTGGTCGTCGCCGCCGGCCTCATCGTGGCCGAACTGTTCGGGGCGCTGGCCACCGTGCTGGTAGTCCTCGGTCTGCTGGTCATGATCGTCCTGCACGAGCTGGGGCATTTTGTCGCCGCCAAGCGGGCGGGCATGAAGGTGAGCGAGTTTTTCGTGGGCTTCGGCCCTCGGCTGTGGTCGGTACGCAAGGGTGAGACGACCTACGGGATAAAGGCACTGCCGTTGGGGGGGTACTGCCGGATCATCGGCATGACCAACGTCGAGAAAGTGGACCCGGCCGACGAGCCCCGCGCTTATCGCAACCAACCGACGTGGCGCCGCCTGACAGTGGCGTGCGCCGGTTCGTTCGTGCATTTCGTACTGGCCTTTGTGATGCTCGTGATCTTGTTCCTCGGGCCCGGCGACATCGGCAACTTCGTGAGCAACCCCCCGTCCAGCAGCCCGGTGGCCGCGGTCGAAGGGTTCGCCGGGGGCCCGAGCCCGGCGCAACTGGCGGGCCTGAAGGCGGGGGACCGCATCATCGCAGTCAACGGGCGGCACTTCAGTGGTTGGGACCAGCTCACTGCCTACCTGCGGGCCCGTCCTGACCAGCGGGTGGCCCTCACCATCGAGCGAGACGGCCACAGCTTCGTCACGTCGGTGGTGCTGGCGAATGGCGCCGATGTCAGGTTGAAGGGCCAGAAGACGGCGCTGTACGCCAAGCCGACCGGGTTGCTCGGGATCGAGATCAAGCCGAGCCCGGTGCGTTTTGGACTGGTGGGCTCGGTCGAGCATGCGGGCACGGCGTTCGGGGCTACCGCTGTCACCTCGGTGACCGGGCTGGCCCGGGTCGTGACCGACTTCGGCGGGTATACGCACATGCTGGCCAGCCAGAAGGCGGCCGATAGCCCCACGGCCGAGCGATTCGAGTCGCCGGTTGGAGTGGTCCGCCTAGCCAACGAGGCCACCAGGATCGGCCTGTCCGAGGTGCTCTACCTCCTGGTCCTCATCAACATTTTCGTCGGGATCTTCAACATGCTCCCGCTGCTGCCCTTCGACGGCGGTCATGTGGCCATCGCCATCTACGAGAAGGTGCGCAGCGTGCGTACGAGGCGCCCCTACCATGCCGACGTCAACAAACTGGCCCCCGTGCTCTACGCGGTGCTGGCCATTCTGGCCTTTTACGCGATCTCCTCCCTCTTCCTTGACTTGAGGGACGTGCTCTCCTGAGCTGTCTGGGGACGCGCCGGCCCCGTGGTAGACGGCGGTCAAGCCTGTAGCCTGGGGCCAGTTCCGGCAACCGACTAGGCGTGTCGGTACAACCAATAGGAAGGTGGCCGTGGATCGTTACCCCCGGAAGAAGACCCGCCAGATCATGGTCGGGACGGTCCCGGTGGGCGGCGACGCCCCCGTTACCGTGCAGTCGATGACCACCACCAAGACCGCCGACGTCGAGGGGACCCTGGCTCAGATTTACGCGCTCAAGGCGGCGGGAGCCGACATTGTCCGTTGCACCTGCAACGAGCGCGAGGCGGCTGAGGGCCTGGCCCGCATCGTCCCTCGCAGCCCGGTCCCCATCGTCGCCGACATCCATTTCCATGTGGAGATGGCGTTGGCTGCCATCGAGGCAGGGGTGCACTGCCTGCGGCTCAACCCCGGTAACCTGCGCAAGCCGGAGGAGATCAAGCTGGTGGCCCGGGAGTGCAAGGACCGGGATATACCCGTGCGCATCGGGGTCAACGGTGGGTCCCTCGACAAGCGGCTCTATGACAAGTACGGCGGGGCCACACCCGAGGCGCTGGTCGAATCGGCGCAGATCGAGTTGGGCCTGTTCGCCGAGGTCGGCTTCGACAACGTCAAGATCTCGGTGAAGGCGTCAAGGGTCCCGGTCATGGTGGAGGCCTACCGTCAGCTCTCCGAGGTGGTCGACCATCCTTTGCACCTTGGCCTGACCGAGGCCGGCCCGCCTCCTGCCGGCACCATCAAGGGCACAGCGGGGATCGGCACGCTGCTCATGGAGGGCATCGGGGACACGATCCGGTACTCGTTGACCACCGACCCGGTGGAGGAGGCTAAAGCAGGACGGACCCTGCTCGAGGCCCTCGGTTTGCGCGAGCGGCGCAACGTAGACCTGATCGCCTGCCCCTCGTGCGGCCGGGCCGAGATCGACGTCTACCGGGTGGCGCAGGAAGCCCAAGTCGCCCTGGAGTCCCGGTCGATCCCGCTGCAGGTCGCCGTGATGGGCTGTGTCGTCAACGGCCCGGGAGAGGCTCGGTCGGCGGATCTCGGGATAGCAGCCGGCAAGCACCGTGGGCACCTTTTTATCCGGGGCGAGATAGTACGGGTGGTGCCGGAGCAGGATATGGTCGCCGCCCTGGTCGAAGAGGCCGAAAAGCTCGTGAAGGAGGGGTTCGAGGCCCGCCTGGCCGCGGCTGACAAGGGAGCGGCCAGGGAGGCGGAGGCGGACCGCGCTGCGCTCCTGGACGCCCAGGGGTCGGACGCCAACCGCAGCGAGGCCCTCGTGGAGCTTATAAACCGCCGTCTGGACGCCCGGGGTACTGCCGGCGAAGCCCAGGGGCCCGCCACTGGCCGCGGGGGACCAGCGCCGGCGGGGTGAACCTCGTCGACCAGCCACTGAGGGGCGTCGTTCGTGACGCGGTAGCGGCTTTTGACGCCCGGTCCCAACGTGAGCTGGAGTCGCAGCGATGCATCCTGGCCGAAATGGACCGTCTGGCTGACCCCTTCGACAGGCATGCCGGCCCTGTGCACCTCACGGGCTCGGGCATCGTCAGGGGCCCCCGGGGCACGGCGTTGCATATGCACCGGAGCCTGCACCTTTGGCTTCAGCCCGGCGGCCACCTCGAGACTGGGGAGGCGCCCTGGGAGGCAGCGCTGAGGGAGACGGCAGAGGAAACCGGGCTCCCGGTGCGCCACCCGGCGGGCGGCCCCTTTCTGGTGCACCTCGATGCTCACCCGGCCAACGCCCATTTCCACCTGGACTTGCGCTACCTGCTGTTGTGCGACGACGCCGAGCCGGCCCCGGCCGCCGGGGAGAGCCAGGAGGTGAGGTGGTTCGGCCTGGACGAGGCGATGGCCATCGCCGACGCCGGGCTGGTGGACGGTCTGCGACGCCTGGCCCAGCTCGGCCCCGGCCCGCTCGAACGGCTCTGAGGTAATGTCCAAGCTCAAGCTTGACCTCCACGAGATATACAACCGGGGCGCCGAGATCGACCGAGCGCTCCGGGAGGTTATGCAAGAGGCCGTGAGGATCAAGGCCAAGGAGGTCGAGATCATCCCCGGCAAGGGGTCCGGGCAGCTGAAGAAGAGAGTGGTCCGCTTCCTCGAGACGCCCGAAATGCGGGCGCTCTACCATCGCCTTGAAAAGGACAAGGACAACTGGGGCCGGGTCTTCGTCTACTTCCGCTGGAAGTGACGGGAAGCCCGGATCGGCCGGCGGTCGAATTCGCGAGCGCGTCCTACCAGAGCTCAGGTGAAGCGGGAACGACCTGGGATATAATAAGTAGTTGTCACCGGATGGTGATGCCGGGCGTGGGTTGTCCTGCGTGGCAGGATGCCCACGCTTTTGTATGACGCACCTTGACCAAAGGAGGAGGTGAGATGGGCGCCGAAGAGAAGATTGCCGACTTTATAAGACCGATCGTGCAGGCCGCCGGCCTGGAGATTTGGGATGTCGAGCGCGCCGGAGCCTCCCTGCGGGTTATGGTCGAGCGGCCCGGGGGCATAGACCTTGACGCCATCTCCGAGCTGAGCCGGGCGCTGTCGAGCGCCCTGGACCAGCGGGACGACCTCGTTCCTGATGGCCGGTACACCCTCGAGGTGTCGAGCCCGGGCCTCGAACGTCGTTTGCGGTACCCGAGGCACTTTGCCTCCTACATAGGTCAGGAAGTGGCCGTGAAGACAGCCTCGCCCATAAACGGGGTGCGCCGCATCAAAGGCACGTTGGCGGGTGCTACGGACGAGGACGTCACCCTCGAGACGCTGCTGCCGAGTGGCGAGGTGGGCCAGCTGCACGTGCCGCTGGAGCTGGTCGAGCGGGCCAACGCCGTCTTCAACTGGGGGCCCGCGCCCACCACTAAAAAGCCGGCCCGGCCCGCGACGAGGGCGAAAGTGGCGGCCGCGGCGAAGGCGACAGCCCGCCGGGCTGACCTCGGCGACCAGGCCACGGACGTCGTCCTGGCTGAGGTGCCGGAGGAGGCCCTATGAGAGACAACCTGGCGTTCCTGGAAGCCCTGCAACAAATAGCCAAGGACAAAGGGATCAGCGTCGACGTGCTGCTCGACGCCCTGGCCAACGCGCTCGTGGCTGCCTATAAGCGCATGCCGGGGGCGGCCGAAGAGGCAGTCGTGACCATCGAGCCCGACTCCGGCGAGATCCGCGTCTACGGCCAGGAACTGGACGAAGAGGGCGCCGTCGTGCGCGAGTGGGACGACACCCCCAAGGATTTCGGGCGCATCGCCGCCCAGACGGCCAAGCAGGTCATCTTCCAGCGCCTGCGCGAGGCCGAGCGGGACCTCAAGTACGAGGAGTACGCCGGCCGTGAGGGCGACATTGTCACCGGCATCATCCAGCAGAGCGACAACCGCTACACGCTCTTGGACCTGGGCAAGGTTGAGGCCCTCCTCCCTCAGGCCGAGCAGGTCCCCTTCGAGCACTACGAGCACAACGCCCGGCTCAAGGCCTACATCGTTGAGGTCCGCAAGACGAGCAAGGGCCCCCAGATCGTGGTGTCCCGGACGCACCCGGGCCTCATCAAGCGCCTCTTCGAGCTCGAGGTCCCCGAGATAGCCAACGGGATCGTCGAGATCAAGGCGGCGGCCCGCGAACCTGGCCACCGCACCAAGATCGCTGTCTGGTCCAACGACCCCAACGTCGACCCCGTCGGCGCCTGCGTCGGGGCACGAGGTGCCCGCGTCCGGATGGTCACCACCGAGCTACGAGGGGAAAAGGTCGACATCGTCCCTTACTCCGAGGACCCCCGGGAGTTCGTGATGCGTGCCCTGCAGCCGGCCAAGGTCAAAGACGTCCTGCTGGACGAGGAGTCGGGGACGGCGACGGTCATCGTCAACGATTACCAGCTGTCTCTTGCCATCGGCAAGGAAGGCCAGAACGCCCGCTTGGCCGCTCGGCTGACGGGCTGGCGCATCGACATAAAGAGCGAGAGCCAGCTGGCTGAGGAGGAGGCCTACGCCGCTCAGGAATGGGCCGAGGGCGAGTGGGTGCAAAACGAGGCCGGCGAGATGGTGTGGCAGCCTGCAGGTGGCGGCGAAGCGCTGTCGGCGGAGGAATGGGAAGCCGGTTCGGCCGGCCGGGCCGCTGAGGAAGGCGCCCCTGTAGCCGGCGGCGGTGCTGCCGCCCCCGGCCCATCGGCCGAGGCGAGCGAGCCCGGTGCCGCTATAGCCGCTGCAGGTGACGGTGCCGCTATAGCCGCTGCAGGTGACGCCAGTGCAGGTGACGCAAGTGCAGGTGACGCCAGCGCAGGTGACGCAAGTGCAGATGAGACGGTCGTCGAACAGCCGGCTGGGAGCGCGCTCACCGGGGAAGGAGTGGGGTAGACGGCAGCCCCGGTCCGCACCTGTATTGGGTGCCGCGCCAAGGGGGAGACGGGTACACTGGTGCGCGTTGTCCTAGGACCAAACGGCCGCCTCACCGTCGACCGGACGGCCCCGGGACGCGGTGCTTGGTTGTGCCGGGTGGGTAGTACGGAGCTGGCGCAACCGCGGTGCGTGGCCGAAGCAGGTCGTCGCGGCGCTTTCGCCCGTTCCTTGCGTGCTGGTGTCGAGCCCGGTGATGTCGCCCTGCTGCTTGCTATGGCCTACGAACATGCGAGGATAGGAAAAACAGACGGCGCTGCCGGCAAGGCGCCCGCGATCGAACACGAGGAAAGGGACTAAGGAACAACTTGGCCAAGAAGATGCGGGTCTATGAGTTGGCACGTGAGCTCGGTCTCACGAACAAGGAGGGCCTCGACCTATGCCTGGCCATGGGCATCGGTGTTACGAGCCATTCTTCGAGCATCGAGGAGGCTCAAGCTGACCGTGTGCGGCGCCGGGCCGAACGGGAGGGGTTGAAGCGAGCTCATCAGCCCGAAGAGCCTGCACCCGAACATGACCGGCCGGCACCGGCCGCAGGGCGTTCCTCTTCGCCCGCCCCGTTGCAGACGCCGACCTCGCCTCTCGCCGGAAGCCCCGCAGCTGGTGTTACCGCAGGCCCACAAGCAGAGACGGTGGCCGGTGTGGTCGGCCGAGGCCTGGGGGCCACGAGCGCGGTACCGGTGCCACCAGCCGGGGTGTTGCCCATCGCGCATCCCCAGACCGTGTCCGCCGGCACGCGTCCCACCACGGCTGCGTCGGCCGTGTCAACGGCGCAGTCGAAGACCGAGAGCGGCCCGGCCGCTCCTGGTATGGGCGCGCCCAGCACGGCCCCCGCCAGTCCTTCTCCCGTCGTCAGCTCTTCCAGTCACCTCCGGGTACCCCCGCCGCCCGGGGTCGTGGCCGCGTCGACCACCGCGCACGCCTCTGGGGCCTCCGCGGGCAGTACGGTCCGGCCTTCCGGGCCGGTCGCGCCCGTCGGACCGTCGGCGGTCCCGGCCCCGGCCCAGGCCCGCCGTGAGGCGCCCCCCCTCGCTTCCGGGCCAGCACCATCTTCGGTGGTCAAGGCCGCCCCTGCTGGGGCGCAACCCGCCTCGCCGGTGGCTCGGGCTCGTCCGACCGGCCCGGCGCCCGCCGGGGGTGCCCCGGCACGTACCGATCCCGGTGCCGCCACCACCCCCCGCCCGGCCCCGGGGCCGGGCCAGGCTGCCGGCCCTCAAAACCGGGGAGCCTTGTCACCCATGACGGGTAAACCCATCCCGCCCCCACCTGGTTTTCGAGGACCGGTGTCCCCCTTGACGGGCAAGCCGATCCCTCCGCCCGTGCGCGGTCCCAGCGGGGGCCCCGGCGGTGGCGCCAACAGCGACTGGGGCCAGCGGTCGGGAGCTCCGGGGGACGGCTCGGGCCGGCCCGGAGGTGCGGGTGCATATGGCGCCGGCCGTACCGGCGACAGAGGTCAGGGCCGTCCACCGATGGCGGGTGGACGTCCGCCCGTTGGGCGTAGCGGTCCTATGGGCCGTCCCGGAGCCCCCGGTGCAGGTGCGCCGAGGCCCGGTTTCGCTGGCCCCGGTGGCCCGCGTTCCTCCGGGCCGGGAGGCCCGGGGGGCGGGATGGGAGCAGGTGGCCGTCCTGGCGGCCCTCCGGGCATGCGACCGGGTGGGGCGCGCCCGCTGGGTGGCGCCCGTACCGGCCCCGTCTCCCGTGGCCCTGACGCCACCTACCGGACGCCACCCGGCACGCCCTTCCGGGGTGCTCCTGGGGCCGGCTTCCCGGCTCGCGGCGCGGGCCGGCCCGGCGGGGGCGGCCCCGGCGGGGGCCCCGGCGGTCGCGGGGGAGGTCGCCCGAGCGGACGGCGGTCACGCAGCCGCAAGGCCAGCCGCGAAGAGCTTCAGGCGCAATCGCCGACCACTTACACCGCTTCGCACGCGCCCGTCCCCGAGGGCGAGGTAATAGTCGAACGGGGTTCTACCGCTCAAGAGCTGGCCCCCAGGCTCAACCGCAGCGCCGCCGATGTGGTGCGTTTCCTGCTCACACAGGGCGAAATGGTGACCGCCACCATGTCGCTTTCGGACGACATGATCGAGCTGTTCGCGGCCGAGATCGGCGCCCAGGTGCGTCTGGTCGAGGCGGGCGAGCAGAAAGAAGCCGAGCTCCAGGCCCGGTATTTTGCCGACGAGGACGACGAGGAGTCGGACGAGATGTTGCGGCCCCGGCCGCCGGTCGTGACGGTCATGGGCCACGTCGACCATGGCAAGACGACCCTGTTGGACCGCATCCGCGAGTCCGATGTCGCCTCGGGGGAGACGGGTGGCATCACCCAGCACATCGGCGCCTACCAGGTGACCACGGACACGGGGCACGTCGTCACTTTCATAGACACGCCGGGCCACGAGGCCTTCACCGCCATGCGTGCTCGCGGCGCCGAGGTGACCGACATTGTGGTGCTCGTCGTGGCAGCTGACGACGGGGTCATGCCTCAGACCGTGGAGGCCCTCAACCACGCCAAGGCGGCCGATGTGCCCATCATCGTGGCCATCAACAAGATCGACCGGGCCGACGCCAACCCCGACCACGTTATGCAGCAGCTGTCGGACCTGGGGCTGGTGCCCGAGAAGTGGGGCGGTGACACGATCATGGTCGAGGTGTCGGCCATCCAGAACCTCGGTGTCGACGACCTTCTCGAGCAGTTGATGGTGGTCGCTGAGGTCGAAGAGCTGCGTGCCAACCCGGAGGCCCGGGCTCACGGCACCGTCCTCGAAGCCAACCTCGACCCCGGCAAGGGGCCGGTGGCCACGGTCATCGTGCAGAACGGCACCCTGCGGGTCGGGGACCATGTCGTCGCCGGGGCGGCCTGGGGTCGCGTCAAGGCCCTCATCGACGACAAGGGCGACAACATCAAAGAAGCGCCGCCGTCGTTCCCCGCTCAGGTCCTCGGTTTTGATTCTTTGCCCGGCGCCGGGGACGAACTGCGAGCGGTGGCCAATTTCCGGACCGCGCGCGACGTGGCCGAACAGCGCGAGCAGCGCTTCCGCAGCGCCGACATGCGCCGCAGCGCCTCGGCGACCAGCGGGGGCGCCAAGCTCGAGGACATCTTCGAGCAGATCCAGCGAGGCGAGGCCGCCACGCTCAACGTGGTGGTGAAAGCCGATGTCCAGGGCTCGCTCGAGGCCGTGACCGAAAGCCTGCGCAAGCTGGAGCGTGAAGATGTGAAACTGGCGTTCGTGCACCGAGCGGTCGGCGGCATCACCGAAAACGACGTGGCGCTGGCGGCGGCGTCCAACGCCACCATCATCGGCTTCAACGTCCGACCGGGCCGGGAAGCCCGGGCTATGGCCGCGGCTCAGGGCGTAGAGATCCGTACCTACGAGATCATCTACAAGTTGATCGAGGACATCCAGGCTGCCATGGTCGGCATGCTCGCCCCCGAGTACGAGGAGATCCTGACCGGTGAGGCCGAGGTGCGGGAGATATTCCGCATCCCGAGGATCGGGGCCGTGGCGGGGTGCTGGGTGCGCACCGGCGTTATCACGCGCGGGTCCAAGGTGCGGTTCCTGCGCGACGGGGTCATCATCTGGAAAGGGTCGATCACCTCGCTGCGACGCTTCAAGGAGGACGTACGTGAAGTGCACGAGGGCTTCGAGTGCGGCATCGGCCTGTCCAACAACCAGGACCTCCGGTCTGGCGACATCATCGAGACCTACGAGGACCGGGAGATCCCCCGCACCTGAGCCCGTTGCATTCGGCGGTCTTGAGGGTGGAGCTTCACCTGCCTCTCGCCCGTTCCCTGAAAGACAAGCGGTCCGTGCTGCGGCCCATCCTGGACGGCGCCCGTCACCGCTTCGGGGTCGCTGCGTCCGAAGTGGGCCAACAGGACCTCTGGCAGTCGGCCGAGCTCGGCTTTTCGGCCGTGTCCTCGACGGTCGGGCATGTGGGGGAGGTACTGGACAATGTGGAGCGCTTCGTGTGGTCCTTTCCGGAGGTGGAGGTGAGCTCGTGCGAGCGTCTCTGGCTCGAGGTTTGACGGCCGGGACGCGGCGGCGTCGCCCCCGGCCGGCCGGGTGGGCAGCGTGAGCGGTCGGGGCCGGCCGGCGCGGCCGACTTCGAGGTACTACTCCCGCATGGCCAGGGTAAACGAGGTGCTGAGAGAGGTGCTGGCCGAGGAGATCGAAGTGCTTGGCAGCACCGATGCCCGGCTCGAGCTCGTGACGGTCACCGCTGTCAGTTGCGAGCCCGACCTTCGCCACGCCACGGTGCTCCTGGCATCCCTGCCCGACACCGTCCGCGAGGCGCTGGGCGAGGTCCGCCCCCGCCTCCAGGCGGCCATCGCCCACCAGGTACGTATGAAGCGCACGCCCCAGCTGTCCTTCCAGGTCGACCCGGCCGTGGACCACGGCGAGCTGGTCGAAGAGATCCTCCGCGAGCTGCGCTCCAGCGGGGAACTGCGCGAGGGCTCGAGCTCCGAGCCGGCGCTGGTGGAAGAGGCCGAAGACCTGGCGGGCGGGCCGGCGGGCCTGAGCGGGGACGACACGGGGGGCGAGGCTGAGGCCGGAGGCGCCGCGGGCACGAGCGCCGAGCCGGCGGTGTGAGCCCGGTCGACGGTCTTCTCGTCCTGGACAAGCCGGCCGGGTGCACGAGCCACGACGTGGTGGCTCGATGCCGGCGCATATACGGGCAAAAAAAGGTAGGCCATGCCGGGACCCTGGACCCCGACGCCACCGGAGTGCTGCTGGTAGGCCTGGGACAGGCGACCAGGTTGCTCCAGTACCTCTCGGGCCTGTCCAAGCGGTACGCGGGCGAGGTGGTCCTCGGAGTGGCCACGTCGACCCTGGACGCTCAAGGTACCGAGACGGGGAGATGGGATATGACAGATGTGACCCTGGAAGTGGCCAGAAAGGCGGCGCTGACGCTGACGGGCGAGATCGCCCAGGTCCCGCCCATGGTCTCGGCGCTCAAGGTCGGCGGTCGGCGCCTGCACGAGCTGGCCCGTGCCGGGATCGAGGTGGAACGGGCGGCCCGAGCCGTGACGGTGTCGCGTTTCGAGGTGGACCTTGCCTGTCCCGCCGAGGCGGACGCGCCAGCCGGTCCGGGCCCGGTGCTGGCCATCGACGTCGTGTGTTCGTCGGGTACTTATGTGCGCAGCCTGGCCGCCGACCTCGGTGCGGCTCTGGGCGGGGGCGCCCATCTACGCCGCCTGCGGCGGCTGGCCGTGGGGAGCTACGGGCTGGAGGAGTCGGTGAGCCTCGGCACCCTGGAGAGGATGGTCGACCCGGCCGGGGTTGTCCTCCGGCCGCTCGAGGCCTTGCGGGGCATGGCGAGGGCAGTGGTGCCGGGCGACGTGGCCGCGGCCGTGGGCCATGGGAAGGTACTGCCCGTGGCCGCGCTCCGAGGATGGGGCGCCGAGGGACCGGGCCCATGGGCGGTCGTGTCCGAGGAAGGGACATTGCTTGCCGTGTACGAGGCCCACGGGCCGCAACAGGCGAAGCCCGCGGTCGTGCTGGCGTCTGCAGCCGCTGACGGCGCCTTGAGCTAAAGAGACTCCCATGCCCCCCTGGCGGGAGGCGCCACGATGTATGAGAATCGTGCTGGGCCCGGCTGAGCTCGTTCGTTCTTGGTGCGCTCGAACCCGATAAAGAGACTGAAGCCAGGGGTCCTCCCGGCACCACGAATTGTTGTCCCGTGCACGTTTCACAGGTTCATTGATCGGTTGACCCCGCCGGCCCGCCCAAACCGAGTTGACCGAACGAGGAGGTCGGTGATGGACCTGATGGTGGAACGGTGTGCCGGTGTGGACATCGGCAAAGACGAGGTAGTGGCCTGTGTACGCACTCCTGGCCCGAACGGCAAGGGGCGTCACAAACAGACCCGGGCCTTCAGTTCTTTCACGTCCCAGCTCGAGGCGATGGCCGACTGGTTCGCCTCCGAAGGCGTGACCGAGGTGGTGATGGAAGCTACGGGCCCGTACTGGAAGTCGCCCTGGTACGTGCTCGGGGAACGAGGGTTCGACCTCAAGTTGGTCAACGCTCGCCACGTCAAGATCCTCCCGGGGCGCAAGAGCGACGTGGCTGATGCCGAATGGCTGGCCGAGCTGCTCGAGCACGGGCTGTTGCGCTCGAGCTTCGTGCCCCCGGCGGAGATCAGGCAGCTACGGGACCTGCTAGTTGACTGAACTACCTGACCGCTCACAGTGACTGGTTTTGAAGCGGGCCTGCCCTTCTTTTAGTGCGCCTTTGCTTTTGACCGGCACCCAGCGTCACCGGTGCAGGCTGGGTAGTTCA
>Ga0302320_10003911_pt1 | contig 34147 bp, 25 predicted proteins | sample Bog_T0_3_FD_202130 | JGI IMG/M metagenome (GOLD analysis project Ga0302320, IMG submission 202130) | Peat permafrost microbial communities from Stordalen Mire near Abisko, Sweden - Bog_T0_3 | ecosystem: Environmental > Terrestrial > Soil > Wetlands > Peat | place: Sweden: Abisko, Stordalen Mire...
CCATGAACCCGGGATGCACGTTGCCCTGCGCGTAGGGCAGCACCTCGCGCATGAACTCCGCATGAACGCGCGCCAACTCTTCGCCCTGCCGCGGTGCAGGCGACTGAAAGCGCGCCCGCACCTCGTCTGGAATCGGCTGCCAGACGGGCCGCTCTCGGATGTTCTCGATGTAGCCGAGCATGTCGTCCAACATGCGATGCGCCTGCGCGCGAAACCTCGCCCAATCGGTAGGGTCGAGAGTTTGATTCATTTCCGCAACAGGATCAGTGCATGCTTTGCCGTCCGGATCAATCTTTGAGGGCGCCTGCGACATTCGTTCTCCCTGAGGGTATTTTACGTGGTGCGCGGACTCTGTAGCGGAAACGTTAACGGGGAGGCAGCGTTTGATCGCTCAGTACCCTCGGAAGGAGTACCATGCGGCGTTGAGTACCGCCAAAGTCGCATTCGACCCTCGATCCTGCGTCGGCTCAGTTTCGACAGCATATACTGGTGACGAAAGGGGCGAGAGCTTGGACACCGGCCAGAAATTGACGAACCGTGACTTCTACCTTTGCATCCCGTTTGTCTTCTCCGGATTGCTCTGCTTCGCACTTCTCCTTGCATATCCTTGGACGCATGAGATTCGTCCAATTGTCTTCTCTATTTCGCTGCTGATCTGTTTGGTTTCTTTTATACTCGTAAACAATAAGAAGGTGATGCTTCAGGCGTTAATTGCCTTTATCGCCATCAGAATGCTGTGGTCGCTCCTGGTGATGGCGTTGCACAATCGGTGACCCGCTGCCTATTGCGCCTCCGTCAAACCAACTGACCGATTACGCGAGTTTGCCAACGGTAGGAAACTTGAGACGAGCTGCCCGTCTCACGTCCCCTGAAGAATCCAGCAGGAGCCAATAGAATCTATGACCTTATTGTTCATCCGTGCTACACTGTACTTGCGCTCAGTGATTTGGCCGTGAGCGGCAGCGAGCCCCATCAAGGCAAGTTTGCCTGGCACAGATTTCCCCAAGCCCCTACAGCGTATCCACATGAGTCTCCCATCCTGGGGGCCTCTGCCATGGGTCAAACCAGGCCCGGCAGTAGACTATGCGTTTGTCTTCCTCAAAGAGGACGGGCGCGAGCGAACCAGGGAACGCAGCAAGCGTGGGAGCGTGGAGCCGGCCGGCGTTGCGCCGTCTGGCGATGAAGTAGCGTGCGGCAGCTCCGGGCCTCTGGCGTTCCCTCTTGAATGCTTGGCTAGTCTTAGATTCGACTTTCGGTTCTCCCTTACGCATATTGATAAGCAGGCTCGCGCCCCTGAATGGGTCCGCGCGCTTCTATGTCCGGTTCCGTTTGCAGGCCGCGAGCAACTCTGGCGGCTCCGGAACCCCTAAGGAAATGACTTAATTTTGACGACACAGTTTTCTCAGTTTTCTCTTTCGCCCGCCCTGATGGCGCGGCTTGACGCGAACAAATTTGAAATTCCCACTCCGGTGCAGGCCGGCTGCATTCCGCCCGCGCTCCAAGGCCGCGACGTGCTGGCCACCGCGCAGACCGGAACCGGCAAGACCCTCGGCTTCCTCATTCCAATCGTTGAGCTGCTGCAAAAGGCGACCGCTCGCGGCCCCGCGGCTCATGCGCTCATCCTGCTGCCCACGCGCGAGCTGGCCATGCAGGTTGAGCAGGCCTTCCTGGCCATCCGCTCCAGCTCAGATCAGACCGTGGCCCTGGTGGTCGGCGGCCTGGCCGAGCGTTCGCAACTCGATGCGATTCGCCGCGGCGCCAAGCTGATTGTCGCCACCCCCGGCCGCCTTGAGGACTATCTCAAGCGCAAGCTGGTGCGCCTCGATCAGGTGAAGATTCTGGTGCTCGACGAGGTTGACCGGATGCTCGATATGGGCTTCCAGCCGGCCATCGCGCGCATCGCCGCCACGCTGCCGCTGGTGCGTCAGACGCTCTGCTACTCGGCCACGCTCGAAGCTTCTGTAAAGGACGTGGCACGCAAGTACCTCAACAGCCCCGTGCGCGTCGAGATCGGCTCGGTGCTTAAGCCCGCGGAAAATGTCGAGCTGCGCACCTTTGAGGTCGAGCCCGACAAGAAGCAGGAGCTTCTCGAACACCTGCTGGGCGCGGAGACAGGCAGCTTCCTGGTCTTCGTGCGCACCAAGCATGGCGCGGATCGCGTGGCGCGCAGGCTGGTTCGCAGCGGCCATTCGGCGACGCAGATTCACGGCGACCGCTCGCAGGCCCAGCGCAACCAGGCCCTGCGCAGCTTCTCCGAGGGCCGTCATCGCGTGCTGGTGGCCACCGACGTAGCCGCCCGCGGCATCGACGTAGCCAACGTGGCGCATGTCATCAACTTCGACATGCCCAAGATGGCCGAGGATTTTGTGCATCGCGTAGGCCGCACCGGCCGCGCCTCTGCGCATGGCATAGCTTCAACCTTCGCAGGACCGGCTGAACGCGGCGACCTGAAGAAGATTGAGCGCACCCTGTCGATTCAGATGAAGCGCTTCCGGGTAAGGTCGGTGGCGGACGCTAAGGCAGCGTAACAACAGCGGAGGGTTTTGCTTCCGTGTCGAAGACCCACGCGCCAGCGTGGGTCTTCGTGTTGTTTGGGCTCTATTTTGCCTTCATCTCAAAGGCCATCGGCAGCAACTCGCGAAACGCCATCGTCCGCACTCCATCCTCGGCGGGGAAGATCACCGGCGCATCCGGCAGGATGAACTCGGAGAGCACCTGGCGGCAGGCGCCGCAGGGCGGGCTTGCGGCGTCGTTCAGGTTGGCGACGGCGACGGCCTCCACGCGAATCTCCGGCCCGAATTGGGAGACGGCGCGAACCAAAGCGGACCGCTCGGCACAGATGGTTAGCCCGTAGCTCATGTTCTCCACGTTGGTTCCCGTGGCGATCTCGCCATTCGTGAGCCGCAGAGCCGTGCCCACCCGGAAGCCGGAATAGGGCGCGTAGGCGTTTTGGGCGGCCTGGCGCGCCAGATCGAGCAGGCTCAGCAGCGCGGGGTCTGTTGAAAGTTGGCTGTTCATCGGGTGTCGCCTCTCTTTTCAGTGTGAGTTAATGCTAGAACATCTGCGCCGCTGCTGGGGAGCGGGACAGAAGATTGCACAAACCCGCTTCTGCTCACGCACAAACCCAAAGGGGTCCGTGGTCTCCCACCCTGGCGGCAAAAGCAAGAACGCCGCAAGGATGGGGCGCCCAGCCTTTTCGGCTCGAACGGCTGGTCCCTGTTCCCTAGTCCCTAGTCCCTGGTCCCTGGTACCTGGATCCTGATCTCTGATCCCTGTTCCTCAAGTTGCGCCGCATTTCTCCGATGAACGGCTTGAGTGCTCGCTGTGCCGGGGTCCGTCCCGGCCGGGCGGATGAGTGGGTGCGATGGATGAACTGACCAGGGAGTTCCTGATCGAGAGCCAGGAAGGGTTGGACCGCATGGAGCGCTGTCTGACCGATCTGGAGGAGCGCCCGCAGGATGCGGAGCTCATAGGTGATATCTTCCGCTCGGTGCATACGATCAAGGGAACCACGGGGTTTCTGGGCTTCAAGCGGCTGGAAAAGCTGGCCCACGCCGGAGAAAACCTGCTGGGTCTGCTGCGCGAGAGCAAGCTCACCGCGGACCGTCCGCTGATTACCGGACTGCTGCAACTGCTGGACGGCCTGCGTTCCATACTCAAGACAATTGAAGCGGAGGACAACGAGGGCGAAGGCGACGATGCGGTGCTGATCGCCAATCTGGAAGAGTTGCAACTGCCCGCGCAAGCACAGGCAAAGCAGCCGGTCCATGCCAGGGCTGGCGGCCAGGCCGCCTCCGCTCCTCCCCTGCCCAGGCCTCCGGCAAAGGTCAAACCCGCGCCGCCCGCCGCCTCCGCGCCGCCTCCGTTAGCGCCGGCTCCAGCCCTTCCGGCCCTCGCTCCGGCCCAGCCGGCGGAGGCTGTCGAAGCCCCGGCGCCGGGCGCCAAGGCTCCCTCGGCGCCCGAAGGCGATGCCCCCCGGCAGCGCGTCCAGACGGCTGGAAGTGCCGCCGAGAGCACCTTGCGCGTGGATGTGAGCTTGCTGAACCGGATGATGAACCTGGTGGGCGAGCTGGTGCTCACCCGCAACCAGGTCCTGCAGGCCACCTCGGCCGATCCCGGCATGACTTTGCTCTCGCGCCGCCTCGATATGGTCACGGCCGACCTTCGCGAAAGCGTGATGAAGGCCCGCATGCAGCCGGTTTCGAATATTTTCTCCAAGATGCCCCGCATGGTCCGCGACCTCTCGCAGGCGCTTGGCCGCCGCGTCCGCCTTGAGGTCGAGGGGCAAGACACCGAGCTGGACAAGAGTCTGCTCGAAGCCATCAAGGACCCGCTGACCCATGCGGTAAGAAACTCGCTGGATCATGGCATCGAGCCGCCAGAAGCGCGCGTTGCCGCCGGCAAGAACCCGGAGGGGATTCTCAAGCTGCGGGCCGCGCAGGAGGGCAGCCACGTCATCATCGAGGTCTCTGACGACGGTGCCGGCATTGCCGTGGAAAAGGTGCGTCAGAAGGCTATCGAGCGCGGCGCCATCACCGCTGGACGCGCCGTGCACCTGGGCGAGCGCGAACTGCTGCAACTGATCTTCCTGCCCGGCTTCTCGACGGCCGACGCGGTGACCAACGTCAGCGGCCGCGGCGTGGGTATGGACGTGGTCCGGACAAATGTCGAGAAGATCGGCGGCAAGGTGGAGATCGACTCCCGCGCAGGCAAAGGAACGACGCTCCGGCTGCGCATTCCCCTGACGCTGGCCATCATTCCCGCCCTCATCGTCCGCAGCGTCAACCAGAGCTTTGCCCTGCCCCAGGGCGCGCTCTCTGAGCTGGTGCATATCTCCTCGGAGCAGGCTGCCACGGCTATCGAGTGGATCGAGAACGTGCCGCTCTACCGTCTGCGCGGCAAGCTGCTTCCCCTGGTCTTTCTTGACCGGTTGCTGATGCCCGGCGTGGAGCATAAGGCCGCGAGCGAGCGAGACAACTTCATCGCTGTTCTCGACCCCGACGGCCGCCGCTTTGGCCTGGTGGTTGACGGGCTGGCCGATCCCGAGGAGATCGTCGTCAAGCCGCTCTCGGCGGTGCTCAAGGATATCGGTCTCTTCTCCGGCGCGACCGTGCTGGGCAACGCCGAACTGGCGCTGATTCTCGATCCCGGAGCGATCGCGCTGAAGGCGGGGGTGGCCATGCGCGAAGAAGAGCCCGCGTGCGCCGTTGAAGGCGAGCCCGGCGCCGGAGCCGTCAAGGGACTTGAATACCTGTTGGTGGAGGCGGGCGGCCATCAGGCCGCGGTGCCGTTGACCGACGTGCTGCGGATCGAGCAGGTTCCGCTCAAGCGCATCGAGTACATCGGCTACCGGCCGGTGCTCAACTTCGAGGGGCAACTGCTGCCGGTGGAGGATTCCGGCGGCGTGCTGGCCGCTCTCGAAGGCAATCCCGAGGCCCAAATCATCGTGGTGGTTTGCCGCGAGGGCAATCGTCATGTGGGCATTGCCGTTTCGCATGTGCTGGATGTGGCCGCCGGAGGCGACCTCTTCCAGGCTGGAACCGCGCGGCGCACCGGCGGCGTCACGCTCTTGAAGAATCGCGTTACCGGAGTTGTTGACCTGGGAGGCGTGGCCCCGCTCGCCGCCGGGGATGAAGCGCCTGCCGCATGGAACCGGATGGAGGAGACGCTGGCATGAGCACGGCGACAGTTGCACTGCATGGCAAAGAGAAAGCGGCGGCGACGCTGGTGGAGATGTGCACGGTGCGCCTGGGAAACACAGTTTTCGGCGTGCCGATCACTCACATTCTTGAGATTGTGGGCGCGGCGCGGCCGCGGCCGGTTCCGCTGGCGCCGGTCTTTGTGGGCGGGCTGGTCCACTATCGCGGCGATGTGCTGACCACCGTGAGCCTGCGCCAGTTGCTGGGATTGCCGCCCAGGGAGGGCCGACAGGATCTTCTGGTCCTGGAGAATCCCGGCGGGATCTTCGGCTTGCTGGTGGATTCGGTGGGCGAGGTGCTGACCGTCTCGTCGGCTGACCACGAGCCCAACCCCTCGATTCTCAACGAGCGCCGCCGAGCCTTGTTTGCCGGCGCTTACAAACTCAAGGACAGCCTGCTTGTCATGCTGGACCCGGAGCAACTGGAGCCCATGCGTCTCAGTGCGGGCCGGGCCGCTTAGCGCCCAGGGCGGGCTCTTTTGAGGAGGTGACCATGCGAGCTTTGATTGTCGACGATTCCCGCTTCGTCAGGGGTTATCTGCGCGGCCTGCTCGAAGAGAAGGGAATCGAGTGCGAGGAGGCGGGCGACGGCCAGGCGGGCATGGAGATGCTGGACTCAAGCGGATCCTTTGATCTCGCGCTGCTGGACTGGAACATGCCGGTCATGAACGGCCTCGATATGCTGAAGCAGTTGCGCGCCGAAGGATATAGCGACCTGAAGGTGATGATGGTGACCACCGAGGCCGAAAACGACTTTATTCTCCGCGCTCTCGATGCGGGCGCCGACGAGTACCTGATGAAGCCTTTTGACGACGAGGCTCTGACGGAAAAGCTGGCCATGCTCGGTCTTGTGGAGGCCTGAGCGATGGCCTCCGGCCGCCTGACCCGGATTCTCATTGTGGATGACTCGGCAGTGATGCGGAGCCTGCTGCGCTCGGTGGTCTGCTCCGACGCCGGCCTGGAGGTGGCTGGCGTGGCGGGCGACGGCGAATCGGCTTTGAGCGCCATCGAAAACCTCCATCCCGACCTGGTCCTGCTGGATGTGGAGATGCCGGTGATGGACGGGCTGGTCACCCTCAGAAAGCTGCGCGCGCGGGGTCACAGAATGCCGGTCATCATGTGCAGTTCGCTCACCCAGCGCGGAGCCAGAGTGACCATCGAGGCCCTGGCCTGCGGGGCATCGGATTATGTAGCAAAGCCGGCCGGGCAATCTGGCCGCGATACCTCCATCCAGGCGCTCTCTCAGGAGTTGCTTCCCAGGATTCAGGCTCTTACCAGCCAGACGCAGCCGGTCTTTCCCGGCGCGGCGCTTCACCCGCTCATCCTTCCCGTTGGGTCTCCGCCCAGAATCCGGCCGGTTTCGTCCGTCCCGGCCGCATTGGCTATCGGCGTCTCCACCGGCGGCCCGGCGGCTCTCGATAAGCTGCTTCCCGCGCTGCCGGCGCACTTTCCGCTGCCGGTACTGATTGTGCAGCACATGCCGGAGTTGTTTACCAGGCCCTTCGCCGAGCGGCTCAACGGCCGTTGTCCGTTGCAGGTGCGGGAGGCTCAAGAGGGGGACCCGGTGCGCGCCGGAACCATCCACATCGCCAGGGGCAACTGGCACATGGAGGTGCTGGCGGCCTCGCGCATCGGCTTGCCGGCCACGCTTCACCTCAACCAGGGCCCGGAGGAAAACCACTGCCGCCCCGCCGTTGACGTGCTCTTCCGCTCGGTGGCCGCGGTCTACGGCTCAGGCGCGTTGGCCGTGGTGCTCACCGGCATGGGCTCCGATGGAATGATGGGCTGCCGCATGATCCGTGACAGTGGCGGCGGTGTGCTGGCCCAGGATCAGGCCACCAGCACCGTTTGGGGAATGCCCGGCGCCGTCTGCAATGCCGGATTGGCGCAGCGGGTTCTGGCGCTCGACGCCATCGTCCCGGAGATCCTCAGGCTGGCCGGACGGACGCGCACGGAAGTTCGCGAGCTTTGGGAGGCTGCGGTCTGACGATGCAAACCTCCTCCAACGTCGACTACGGCTATCTTCGCCGGCTCGTCTTCGGGCTCTCGCGGAACGTGCTCGATCCATCGCGCGACTATCTCTTTGACACCCGCCTCACCAGGCTGCTGCGCAACCGGGGAATGACCCACCTTGAAGAGCTTGTCCAGCACCTCAAGCTCCGGAAAGACCCGCTCCTCGAGCGCTCCATCGCCGAGGCCATGACCATCAACGAGACCAGCTTCTTTCGCGATGGCCGTCCCTTTGAGCTGTTGCGCGCCGAGCTGCTGCCCAAACTCATCGACTCCCGCTGCTATGCGCGCACCCTGCGCTTCTGGAGCGCGGCCTGCTCCACCGGCCAGGAGGCCTACAGCCTGGGGATGTTGATTCACGAACATTTTCCCCTGCTCGCCGGATGGACCATCCGCATCGAAGGCACAGACATCTGCTCCGAGGTGGTGGAGCGCGCCCAGGCCGGCCGCTATCACCGCATTGAGATGAACCGCGGCCTGCCCGCCCGCTCGGTGGTCCGCTACTTCGACCATGTGGGCGAGGACTGGGTGGTCAAGCCCGTGATCGGCAGGATGTGCAACTTCCGTCAGGCCAACCTCTGCTCGTCGCCGCTGCCCTTCAGCCGCATCGACGATCGCTTCGACGTCATCTTCCTGCGCAACGTCATGCTCTACTTCTCGCAGGAGTCGCGCAGGACGCTGCTGGCAGGCGTTCACAAGCTGCTGGCCCCGGATGGCATTCTCTTCCTCGGCTCCAGCGAGCAGCCCGCCGACCCGACGATCTGGACTCCGGTCCTGGCCGGCGGGACATGCCACTTCCGGCCAAGACAGCCGAGTTGAGAGGCGGCTTCTAGCCGCTAGCTTCTAGCCTTTAGCTATCAACTAGCCGGTAATCTCCTTTGCTTTTCGGAAGGCGCAAAGAACCTTAATCGCCGACCGGCTAAGAGCTAGAGGCTAGCAGCTAGAAGCTGCTTCCCAGCAGCCTCTCCACTTCAGCGTGCAGCCGCTCGGTAATGGCTGCCTCGCTCTCCTCTGGCGCAAAGCGAATCGGCTGCCCCACATGCACCTCTATCTTGCCCGAGCGGAACCAGCCCCGGCCCTCGGCCTTCAGCTCGCCCAACCCGCGCAGCCCCACCGGCAGCACAGCCGCTCCCGACTCCTTCACCAGCAGGCCGATGCCACTGCGGAAGCTCGCCAGAGTTCCTGAAGCCGAGCGCGTGCCCTCGGGAAAGACCAGCACGTTGTAGCCGCGGTCCAATGCTGCTCCGGCATGAGCAAAGCTGCGCTGGAAGTTCCGCCGCCGGGGCAGGGGAAAGACGTTGAAGAGCGCCGTCAGCAGCAGCCAGATCAGCGGGCCCGGCGGATAGAAGCCCCTCTTGCCCGCCGGTCGCTCGGGATTGCGGAAGTGCCGGTACTCCTCCAGCATCTCGCCGGCCATGGCTACCGCAATCCGTCGCCGCATCGGGCCGGGGAGAGCGTACTCGAGCAGCGGCCCGTCATAAGCCGTGACATGATTGGCGACGATCAGCATCGGCTCATCGGATGCGGGTAGCTCCGGCGCGACCACTTTGGGATTCGCCAGCAGCCGGACCAGCGGCTGCGCGACCGCCTCGGCAAAGGCCACGCGCAGCCATTGGAAGGCCAAGAGCCACGGCCAGCGCGGATAAATGTAATGCACCGGCTCAGTCCCAGCCTGATCAGCAGTGGAAGAACCCAAGCCGGAGGGAGACGGGGGTTTTAACCCCCGTGTAAGGCCAACAGAATCGATCTGGGCTTTAGCCCCGGAGGAGCGCATTTCGCCATCCTCGCCAGCCACCAGCGCGCGCAGCTCTCCGAGTGTGCGCGCCTCTTCGAGCTGCCCGTTCTCGGGCGCGATGCCCAGCCGCTCCTCCAGCGCCGCCGCCAGTTGCACCCGGCTCAGGCTGTCCAGGTGCAGATCCTCGGTCAGCCGCAGTTCGTCACCGACGCCAGGCGGCGTTTCGCCGGAGATCTCGGCGATAAGGGCGAGCAGCCAGTCCGCCGAAGCTCCAAAGGCGCTGGCGCGGGCCTTTGCAGCCTCACCCGTGCCGAGTGCGGCAGACGCGGACTGGAGTTCAGCCAGCCAAGCCTCCACAGCCTTGCGCCGGACCTTGCCCGTCGGGGTGCGCGGCAGGTCCGGCTCCGGCCACAGCACCCAGCGACTGAGCCGCTGAAACTCCGCCAGCCGCTCATTGGCGCGCGCAATGGCCGCTGCCGCCTGATCTCCGCTGCCGCGAACGGCCAGCACGGCGCAGGGCTCCGGCCCTGAGGCCGTCTCCATCGCCACCACCGCGCAGGCCGCCACGCCCGGCTCCTGCTCGATGGCCGCTTCCAAATCCTCGGGGTGCAGATTCACGCCCGCCGCCGTCACGATCACCTCGCTCTTGCGCCCCACAAAGCGCAACTCCCCGCCCGGCTCTTTCTCCGCCAGATCGCCAGTGGCCAGCCACTCCTCCTTGCGCGGCCGCAGCGCGCCGCCCGACCAGGTGGCGTGGGAGATCACATCGCCCCGCACCAGCACCTCGCCGTCGGCCGCCAGCTTGACCTCGCGCCCCGGCAGCGGCTTGCCAATCGTCCCCCGCGCCACGTGGAAGGGGTGGTTGAGCGTGACAATCGCCGAGGTCTCCGTCATTCCGTAGCCCTGCACCACCACAAACCCCAGCGCATTCCAGAACTGCTCCAGCTCGCCGCCCAGCGCTCCGCCTCCCGAGATCAGCGCCCAGAACTTCAGGCCGAACGCGCCATGCACATCGCGGAAGCGCCACCAGCGCTGCCACGGTCCAATGCCCTTCGCCGCGGACACGCGCTCCGCCAGATCCGGCAAATTGGTTTCGAGATGCGTCTTCAGCAGCGCCATCACGCGCGGCACTGCGGCCAGCACGCTGATGCGCTCGCGCATGATGGTCTCGATCAGCCGCGCCGCCACCAGATGGCCTTCGAAGTGCACCTCGGCGGCAAAAATAGGAGGAACCCACAGCCCCATCATCTGCCCGAAGACATGGCTCAAGGGCAGCGTGTCGTAGATCCGCAAGGGATGCACCAGCAGCCGCTCCCAACGCATGTAGGGCTGCGCCCCCTCTTCGATGGGCGCAACGCTGGCCAGCACATTTCCGTGGGTCAGCACCACGCCCTTGGGATCACCGGTGGTGCCGGAGGTGAAGAGAATCTGAAGCGGCGTCTCGCGCGAAAGCCCCTCGACCGGGCCGGCCTCTTCGGCGGGCAACGCGCCGGGCCAGACTTCAAAGGCCAGACGCGGCCATTCCAGAGGTAACTCGCGCAGCAGCAGCGCATCCCCCACCGCCAGTTTCGGCCGCACGTCAGCCGCCACGCGCGCTGCAAACTCCGCTGTCCCGTAGGCGTCCAGCGGCACCGCCAGCACCCCGCGCAGCATGCAGCCATGGAAGGCCGCAATCCACTCCGCGCCGTTTTCTCCCCAGATGAGGACCCGGTCGCCCGGCCCAATCCCCCGCTGGTCCAGCAGGGAGGCAAAGCGCCCCGCCAGCCGCGCAATCTCCCCATAGCTGGTCGTCCGCCGCCGGTTGCCACGGAAGCGGACCACCGCAATCTGGCGGTCGAAGCGTCGGAAATCGTCGAGGAGTGTAGCCAGATGATCCCGCATGAATGCCTCGGCAAGGACCATGGTAAGCCATGCGGCTGAAAGACGCTGGCAGCGCTATGCTCAATGCATGGACCGGCCTGCCGCAGTTTCTGAATCAACCGAAATGCCGGACTCGCTCGCCTGCTTCCATCCCGTCACTGCGGAGTGGTTTCGCGCTGTCTTCGATGCGCCCACCGCGCCGCAGCGAATGGGCTGGCCGGTGATCGCCCGCGGCGAGAGCGCGCTGATTCTGGCGCCCACCGGTACGGGCAAGACGCTGGCCGCCTTTCTCTGGTGCCTGGACCGGCTGATGCTTGGAGACAGAGGTCAGGGATCAGGGGTCAGGGATCAGAACGAAGGGACTAAGGGACTCGGGGCCCCTGAGCGCGGTTGCCGGATCGTGTATATTTCGCCACTGAAGGCGCTGGCCGTGGATGTGGAGCGCAATCTGCGCTCGCCGCTGGCCGGCATCGCCAACATGGCCGCGCGCCGTGGCATCGAGGTCCGCGAGCCCTCCATCAGCGTGCGCACCGGCGACACGCCCCAGCGGGAGCGCGCCCGCTTTGCCCGCCATCCCGCCGACATTCTTATCACGACCCCCGAGTCGCTTTATCTGCTGCTCACCTCGCAGGCCGCCGAGGCGCTGCGCACCGTGGACACGGTGATCATCGACGAGATTCACGCCCTGGTTCCCACCAAGCGCGGCGCACACCTGGCGCTCTCGCTGGAGCGGCTGGAGGCGCTGACCCGGCGGCGCATCCAGCGCATCGGCCTCTCGGCCACACAGCGCCCGCTGGAAGAGGTCGCGCGGTTTCTGGGCGGAGTGGAAGGGCAGGGAACAAGGACTGAGGGACTAGGGACTGAGGGACTAGGGACTAAGGAACCAGGGACTCGCTTCGCAGAATTAGGAAGAGCCGTGGTGAGTGCCGGGCTTGGCGTTGACGAATTCGAGCGAAGTCAGTTCTTTGAAGATTCCACCAAGGAGTATCAACCGCAAATTCCTAGTCCCTCAGTCCCTAGTTCCTTAGTCCCTGACTCGGCTAGTCCCTCAGTCCCTAGTCCCTCAGTCCCTGACTCGGCGACCGCCGAGTCCCTCCGCTATCGCCCCGTCACCATCGTCAACGCCGGCGCGCCCAAGCAGTTGAAGCTGCGCATCGAGGTTCCGGTCGAGGACATGGCGCGCCTCACCGAGATGGAAGAGCTGCCCAGCGGCCCGGCCTCGCAGGCCCCGCGCCGCGTCTCCATCTGGAATGCCATTCATCCCCGGCTGCTGGAGATTATTCGCGAGCGTAACTCGACGATTCTCTTCGTCAACAGCCGCCAGGTGGCCGAGCGGCTGGCCGGCGCGCTGAACGAACTGGCCGGCGAGCCTATCGCCCGCGCTCATCACGGCTCGCTGGCCGCCGCGCAGCGCTCCATCATTGAAGAGCAGTTGAAGGCCGGGCAGATTCGCGCCCTCTGCGCAACCTCAACTCTGGAGCTGGGCATCGACATGGGCGCTGTGGATCTGGTGATTCAGATCGAAGCTCCGCCCTCGGTGGCCAGCGGGATGCAGCGCATCGGCCGCGCCGGCCATCATGTGAACGCGGTCAGCGAGGGAATTCTTTTTCCCAAGTACCGCGCAGATCTGGTGGCCTGCGCCGCCGTCACTCGCGCCATGCACGAGGGGCAGATCGAGTCCACGCGCTATCCGCGCAATCCGCTCGACGTGCTGGCGCAGCAACTTGTAGCCATCGTCGCGCATCCGCCGGGCAAGGCAGGGAACAGGGAACAGGGATCAGGGATCAGGAAGCGGCCGGGCGCGCAATCTCTACGCCTAAGAAAGCTGGGTGCCCCATCCATTCCGCTTTTTTCTGCGGAATGGGTGGGAGACCACGAACCCCAATCGGCCTCTGTTTACGAGGAGATGGAGCCGGGAACCGCCAAGCCCGAAGTCAGCGTCGATGCCCTCTTCGATCTCGTCCGCCATGCCGCGCCCTTCGGCGCTCTCAGCCGCTCGGCCTTCGAGGGCGTCCTCGATCTGCTCAGCGGACGCTACCCCTCCGACGAATTCGCCGAACTCCGCCCGCGTCTCACCTGGGACCGTGTGCGCAACGTGGTTACGGCCCGCGACGGCGCGGCGCGGCTGGCCATTCTCAACGCGGGTACTATCCCCGATCGCGGACTCTACGGAGTCTTTTTGGCTCATAGCGAAGGCAAAGCCGTGCGCGTGGGCGAACTCGACGAGGAGATGGTCTTCGAGAGCCATCCCGGCGAGACCTTTATCCTCGGCGCATCCACCTGGCGCATTACCGAGATCACCCACGACCGCGTTCTTGTAACACCCGCCCCTGGCGAACCAGGCAAGATGCCCTTCTGGAAGGGAGACGGTCCCGGAAGGCCGCTGGAGTTCGGGCGCAGGATTGGCGCGCTCGTCCGCGAACTCCGCGCGCTGCCAAAACCCGCAGCTCTTACACGCCTGGTTGGTGAGCATGATCTCGACCCTGGAGCCGCGGAGAGCCTGATGCAGTTTCTCGCCGACCAGGAGGCCTCAACCGGCGCCGTGCCCGATGACCGCACCGTGGTGATCGAGCGCTGCCGCGATGAACTCGGCGACTGGCGCGTCTGCGTCCTCACGCCCTTCGGGAGCCGCATCCACATTCCCTGGGCCATGGCGGTCAGCGCGCGGATCCGCGCAGCCGGCGGCCCTGAAGTTGAAACGCTGTGGGGCGACGACGGCTTTGTGCTGCGCTTTCCCGACACGGACGAGCCGCCCGATCCGGATTGGTTTCTGGTCGAGTCCGCCGAAGCCATGCAGCTTGTCCTGCGCCAATTGGGTTCGACGGCCTTGTTCGCCGGGCGCTTTCGCGAGGCTGCCGGCCGCGCGCTGCTGCTGCCTCGCCGCCGCGCCGATGCCCGCTCACCGCTCTGGCAGTTGCGCAAGCGCTCTTATGATCTGCTCAGCGTGGCCTCGCGCTATCCATCGTTTCCGCTGCTGCTGGAGTCCTATCGCGAATGCCTCCGCGATGTCTTTGACATGCCTGCGCTGATCGAAACGCTCCGTGCAATTGAACAGCGCCAGTTGCGCGTGCATGTGGTGGAGACTCGCAAGCCCTCGCCCTTCGCGGCGTCGCTTCTGTTCAGTTACGTCGCCAACTTCCTCTATGACGGCGACGCCCCGCTGGCCGAGCGCCGCGCGCAGGCGCTGACAATTGATCAAGATCAGTTGCGCGAGTTGCTGGGCGAGGCCGATCTGCGCGAGCTGCTCGATGCCAATGCCATCGCCGAGGTCGAAGAGGCAGCGCAGTGCCTTGCCGAGTCGTATCGTGCCCGCTCGGCCGACGGCATCCACGATCTTTGTCTGCGCCTCGGTGATCTCTCGCGCGAAGAGCTGGCCCGCCGCGTGGCTTCGCCGGAGTTATTGCAGCATGTGGACCGGCTGGTCCGCTCGCGGCGGCTCCTGGAGCTGCGCATTGCAGGCGAACGCCGTCTGATTGCCCTCGAAGATGCCGCCCGCTGCCGCGACGGGCTGGGAATTCCGCTGCCTCCGGGACTGCCGACGGCGCTGCTGGAACCGGTTGCGCATCCTGTGCTGGAACTGGTTCGCCGTTATGCGCGCACCCATGGCCCATTTACGCTGCGCGAGCCGGCGGAGCGTTTTGCGCTCGACTCCGCCGCCGTCGAGGATGCACTGCGACAGCTTGCTCACGAGGGCCGCGTGCTGGAAGGCGGCTTCCGTCCCGGCGGACTCCATCGCGAGTGGTGCGATGCCGAAATTCTCCGCCAGATTCGCCGCAAGTCCCTGGCCAGGCTGCGCCGCGAGGTCGAGCCCGTCGAGCAGCATACGCTGGCCCGCTTCCTCACCCACTGGCAGGGACTGCTCATACCTCGACGCAGCGCGAATCTCGACGCGCTCTTGGACGCCATCGAGAGCTTGCAGGGCGCGCCGCTGCCCGCCTCGCTCGTCGAAACCTCCATCCTGCCCGCGCGGCTTGCGGAGTACGCGCCGAGCGGTCTCGACACGCTCATCGCCGCCGGCGAAGTGGCCTGGGCCGGCGTGGAGCCAATCGGCGAGCGGGACGGCCGCATAGCCCTCTTTCTCGCCGACAAGCTGCCACTGCTTTTGCAATCGCGGCCCATCGTCGAACCCCTCACCGAGCGCGAGGTGAAGCTGCTGGCCGTGCTCGAATCCACTGGCGCGAGCTTCTTCGATCCGCTCCATCAGGCCTTGGGGGGCGGCTATCCCGGCGAGACCATTGGCGCATTGTGGAGTCTGGTCTGGCGCGGCCTCATCACCAACGATTCGCTGCACGCCCTGCGCGCCTACATCGCCCGGCCAGAGAGCACGCATACGCCGCGCCGCTTGCAGACCGGAGCAGTCTTCCGGTCGCGCAGAACTACGCCGCCCACCGCGCAAGGCCGCTGGTCGCTGCTGCCGGTGCGCGTGCAAAAGGGCGGGCAAGCGGCTGGTGTAGCGCCGGACTCCAGTCCGGCTGTACTGCCGGCGTCCGCGCCGGCAGCCGAGGCGCATGGGCCTGAAGGCCCACGCGACAGCCGGTCAGGAGACCGGCGTTACGCTCCGTCGCAGACCGAGTCCAGCCACGCTCTCGCCCTGCAACTGCTCAACCGCTACGGCGTACTGCTGCGCGAATCGGTCGCGGCGGAGAACGTCCCCGGCGGCTTCAGCGCGGTCTACGACGTGCTCAAAGCTCTGGAGGAGAGCGGGCGCATCCGCCGCGGCTATTTTGTCGCCGGTCTCGGAGCCACGCAGTTTGCCTTGCCCGCAGCCGTCGATCTGCTGCGCCAGCTACGCAATGAGCCGCCGCGGGAAAAGCCGGAGTTCGTGCAGTTGGCCGCCACGGACCCGGCCAACCCTTATGGCTCCGTCCTGCGCTGGCCCGATCTGCCCGTTGCCGAGGAGGATGCCGAGTCCGCTCCTCGCGTGCTGACCCGCGCAGCCTACGCCGAGGTGATTCTGCGCAACGGCCAATTGGTGGCCTGGCTCAGGCGCGGCAATCCCAACCTGCTGGTCTTTCTGCCAGGGGAAGAGCCGGAGCGTTCGCAGGCAGCCGCGGGGCTGGCGCACTTCCTCTGCGCGCGCGGCCAGCAGCGCATGCGCTTGAGCAGCCACCAGGGCGCGCTCATCACCACCATCAACGGCCAGCCCGTCGCGGCGCACCCCTTGGCCCGCTTCCTCATGGATGCCGGCTTCCATCCCGGCCCGCTGGGGATGCACCTGCGCCGCATTCCGCTGGCCGTCATGCACGGCGAGCCGCCATCGGAGGGGCTGCAATAGCCTATGCCCGAAGGCGACACCATCTTCCGCACTGCCCGCGCACTGGGCCGCGCACTGGCCGGCAAGCCTGTCACGGGCTTCCGCTCGACTTTTCCGCTGCTCACCCGCTTCCACGAAGACACGCCGCTCGTGGGCCAGCTTGTCGAGAGCGTCGAGTCGCGCGGCAAGTGGCTGCTGATTCACTTCTCCGGCGGCGGCACACTGGCTTCCCACTTGCTCATGTCCGGCAGTTGGCACATCTACCGCCCCGGCGAGCGCTGGCAGCAGCCGCGCGCGAACATGCGCATCGTGATTGAAAACAGCGACTACCTCGCCGTCGGCTTCCGCGTCCCCGTGGCGCGCATGTTCACAGCTCTCTCGCTCGCCCGCGACACCAGGATTCCGCGCCCCGCCCTCGACGTGCTCAGCTCGGAGTTCGACGCCGAGGCCGCAGTGCGCCGCGTTCTGGCGCACAGCCAGGAAGAGATCGCCGATGTACTTCTCCATCAGGAGGTGCTGGCCGGGATTGGCAATGTCTTCAAGTCGGAGATTTGCTTTGTCACCGGCGTTAACCCGTTCTGCAAAGTAGCCGCGCTCAGCCAGCAGCAGGCTTCCGCCCTGATCGCAGCCGCGCAAAAGCTCGTCGCCGCCAACGTGCTGGAGGATTCCGGGGACGCCATCGTCACTTACGGAGGCCGCAAGCGCCGCACCACGCACGAATCCGACCCTGGTGCCAGCTTATATGTCTATGGCCGCAAAGCTGAGCCCTGCCGCCGCTGCGGCGAGCCGATTCGCGGACGCCTGCAAGGCCCCGATGCGCGCATCACCTTCTGGTGTCCGCGCTGTCAGCCGATGCCCGACGGCTCCCAGATCGATGGGTAAATGGGACATCAAGCGCTGCCCGCACCTCAGCGCAAAGTAAAATGGAAGCATGGCATTTGCAAGTGTGAAGAAGATTGCCGAGGCGGATTTTCCCACCCGCTGGGGAGCCTTCCGCATTCTCGGCTTTGAGGGAGCGCCGACAGCGCCGCGCCCCTGCGACGAAGCCCCGGCCGGCGGCGCGAACCACAATGGAATCGAGAGCGGCAAGGTTGAAGGGCTCGTGGCGCTTGTCATGGGAGACATTCACTCCGCGCCGCCGGTGGTGCGCATCCACTCGCAGTGCCTCACCGGCGACGTTTTTGGCTCGCTGCGCTGCGACTGCCGGCTGCAACTGGAGCTGGCCATGGACAGAATCGCCCAGGAGGGCGCGGGCATTCTGCTTTATGAGCAGCAGGAGGGCCGCGGCATCGGCCTGATGGCCAAGCTCAAGGCCTACGAATTGCAGGATCAGGGCATGGACACGGTCGAGGCCAACGTCGAGTTGGGTTTTGCGGCCGACTGCCGCGAGTACGAGCTGCCTGCCGAGGTGCTCAAGCTGCTCGGCGTCACCTCAGTCCGGCTCATCACCAACAATCCTGAGAAGGTCGCGGCCCTTGAAGCGGCCGGCATCGCCGTCACTGAGCGCGTCTCGGCCGAGGTCGAGCTGCAAGACAGCTTCGAGCGCTACCTGCGCACCAAGCAGGAGAAGATGGGGCACATTCAGGATTCGCCGCTGAATGAGGACTGAACCCGCAAACGGCCTTCGATCAATGCTGTCGAAGTTGTTGATTCCGGGATACAGCGGATGGGCGCTCGCTCTCCCTTGTCCTCTTATGGCATTTCCAGGATGACTGCACCCGGATGGCGCCGGTTCCAACCTCACAGGACGGCGCGGCAGCGGTTCGGCGCAACGCGAAGGCAAGGATACTGGTTTCCCTGGGTCCTGAAAGCGGATCCTGAGAAACCCGGCGATGAGATGCCTGGATCAGGGAAGGCTGGCGATATACGTTCGGACGCGGTCTTCGAGTTCCTGCAACTCCGGGCAGCGCTGTTTGATGCCGGTGTAGTTTCGCAAGGCTTCTAGCATGAGCTGCCTGCGGCCGCCGTCCGGATAGCGGGATTCCTCCTGACCATGCCTTTGGAGAAAAGGACCAAAGTAGTCTTCCTTGATGGAAAGGTCCGCGCGCATCACTCCCCATTGCCAATCTTGTTCCCACTTGTCAGAGAGGCCGGCGAGCAGCCAGGCTTCCACTTCAGGGACGGCGGCGCAGCAAATCACCCGAATGGATTTGGCGATTGCCAAAGCCTGTTGTTCAAACTCTTCTTCCAGCCTGGCAAATTCGGAGCTCCGATCCTTGCCGTCGGAGTCAGGAAGGAAAAGCACGAGATGCTTATGGCTGTAGAGGTCGAGGATGGTTTTGGGAAAGAGACTCTTCGCGTGCTCGTAGCCATTTGTGCGCGGATTTGCCATGACTTCGATATTGGCGCGTGGCCTGCCGCATTCCGCAAACAACCTCTCGCACAGCGGCTTCAGGATTGCGCCGTTGTAAGTCGGGTTTTCGGGAACAACCAGGATGTTAAGACTCATGGAGGACGGACTCTAGCCAGCCTTCCTCGAAGAGTTGATCGAGGCTGTAGTTCTCTTGAATCAATTCCTCGAGCTTTGGAACCTCAGCCAGGGAGCGCATCTTCGTGGCCCCGGATTCGGCGTCGCGGGTACAGACAAAGGTGGTCTTGCGGTCTTCTTCGGTGAGCCAGGCCAGCAAGGTGGGCGAATGCGTCGTGGCGAAGACCTGCGTTCCTGTCCGCTTGGATTGGGAGCGCATCAGTTCGAGCAAGAGGCGCAGGCGGCTCGGGTGCAGGCCTTTCTCGATCTCCTCGATAACGAGAACCTTCGGCATCGAGGGCTGGAAGAAGGCGGCTGCTAAAGCGATAAAACGAAGGGTTCCTTCTGAGAGGACTGGCGCGCGGAATTCCTTGTTGCCCTCTTTGATAGCAACCATGAAATCATTATTGAGACCTTCAAGGGCATAGATGTCATCGACTTCGTCGGGACGAAGTTCCTTAAGCCACTCAAGGAGTGCTGGTTTGCTTCCATTGGCCTCGATCCCGTGGATAAGTGCGGCGAAGCCTTCGCCATTCTCTCCAAGACTTGCCAACTTTGATGAGTAGCCCCCTAGATTTGCTGGAAGCGGGTCAAGAAACTGCATGTCGGCCATCGCTGTCGATGCATAGTTAAACCGCTTGGCCTGGACGCCAATTGTCCCCGGGAAATATTCGTAGCTCATCGATCTGGTAATTGGGTCCAACTTAGCCCGCTTATAAATGGCAGTGAGGCATCCGAGCGTGGTTAGCTTAGAGAGATCGATAGGCTCTTGCGTGGATGGCCTAATTGCACGGTCGACGACGGATCTCTTGTTGTCCTGATTCATAAGTATTTCAGACCCACAGAACATGGACTCATCGTTAAAGGCGGGATCGTCGTTGGTTATAGAAAAAGCAAGCCTATATGTCAGTTCGCCGCCCAGGTCTGCCTGAAGCTCTTCTCCGCTAAACCCGACCTGGAATTCAACCTTTTCCGCTTGGGAGTCATCGGGCCTACGGAAGGCCACGTACCTCGATCCTCCTCTGATTCCGTCCCATTTCAGACTGATTGGCGACGCAGGCATGCCGTTGAGAATCCCATCAATACTGAGGCCACTTCCGACGCCTTGGAGGAAGTGAAGCGCGTCCAGGAAGTTGGATTTTCCGCTGGCGTTTGCACCTACGAGGAGATTGAAGTGGCCGAGCTTGAGATCGACACTCTCAAGGCTTTTGAAGTTGCGGATTTTGAGTTCGGAGATCACAGCCACGGCCTCGCGGTCTTTTGCATCTGCCCGGCAAGGTCAAAATCGCGGCCGGAGTCTGCTGAAGCCAGTGTAGCCTTTTCTTGCGTTCGCCGGAAAGGGAGTGCGGTGACTGTGTTGATGCCGGTCCTGTCGTCTCAGCGCCAGCGACGGGGCGGATGGGAGGTTTGGCCCTCTGATGGTCTGGTTCGGGATTCCCAGAGGGGCTAAAGCCCGCGCCGATTTTGTTGGCTGAAAGCAGGGGTTGAAACCCCCGCCTCCGCCCGGGTTGATCTACTCCCCACCCGGCGGAGCCGTGCCTTGACACAATACGGAGGCCGCCGCGCAAGAATCTGTGCCGGTTTTTGCAGAGAATTACCTTGGATTGGCGGACAATGTAAAAAGGTCGAAGAGGGGAAAGATGGCGAAGGCTGGTCAAAGGACGAAAAAGGTCGAGCGGCAACAGCCAACCTCCGCCCTTCCGCCCGGTTCGTACAACCCTCAACCGGGCATACTATTCTCCTCTCCTTCGCCTTTCTGAGGCACCCCACCCCCCTCTTTACTGTGAAACCGTGAAACTGTGACGAGAAAAGGCGCCATTTCGTGGCCAGCCGTCCAGAGCCAGTCCTGAGCCTGGAGCGTCTTCGGCGCTCGTATTCACAACCAAAGTTTTGTAAACACTGGAGTTGAAGACGCCTTAGAACCTGTATACCAGGCCGAAGGCGGCGCGGGAGTTCCGGCGCATATGCGGAGAGTAGTTCAGGGCCGGGGTGTTGCCTATAAATGAAAACGATGATGCGATGTCGTCGCCGGAGGCGCGCAGGGCAAAGCGCTGGCTCAGCTTGTAGTCCATGCCGCCCCCGGCTCCCGCCGCAAACGAGATGCTGGGAGTCTGCTGCTCGCCGCCCGTGTGCTCCCCGCCCAGAAGAACATGAACGAAGACGTCGAGGCGTTCGTAGACATTGCCGTGAAACTCCGGGCCAAACAGGACCGCATCCACAGTCGGGTTGCATGACGCCGACGTGGGGCACGGGTTGCCCGAGGCGACCGCTGCCGGGTAAAACGCTCCATCGGCAGTGATGCCAAAATACTTGCCCCAATCGCGGGTCACCGACAGGTTCACGCCCTGCAATCCATGGCGCGACCCGTTTACCTGGTTGAGGCTGGTATAGCCGTAGCCGGCGAAAACATTCCATTTATAGGTGGGTTCGGCCGTCTCGGCGCGCTTCTGGCGCTCCGGGGCAATCTGGCTGGCAGCCGCCAGGGGCATCAACGCGGCCGCAACCACGGCCAGAATCGAAAGCAACGACTTACTCTTCAATTTGGGACTCTCCTCAAATGCCTTGGTGTCTATTCTGCCGCTGGAGGGGCCTGGACCCTCCGTGCGTCCGCCGCGGCCCTGATCGGCTGCCCTCTCAGGCCAACCTCTCCTAGACTATCCTCTCAGGCCCGGTTCGATGAAGCCCGAAGTCGATTTCCCGCCGCCCGATGCCGATTAACGGCTCTCTACCGGAACCCCTTCGGAGAGCTTGACGAGTTTTCCCGAACTCTCCGTCACTGTGACTGCGATTCCCTGAGAAAGATAGCGCTGGAAAGCTTCGGGGCGAGACCGGTCCATCTCCCAGTCGTTCTCGATGGCCACCACGGTGTACCCACCCGGCGCCACATCGCGCAACGAAAAGCTGCCGTCCGAGTCCGACTGGTCGATGCGCGTCAGAGCACGGAAAACTGCCGGATCCTTCGGGACGAGGACGACCATCACGCCAGCCTGGCCCTTTCCACTTTTGCGTACAAAACCTTCGATGCGCGTCTCGCTGTCGCTGAGGATCACGGAGAGCGTCAGCGGCTTGTCTCGAACAGTCAGCAAATCCCCGGCGTGTGTCGAGCCATTCGCCGTTGTCGAGACGACCGTCATCAGCCTGCCCTGACCGGCAGCGTCTCCGCTCCAGGCCAGAAGCTCCCATCTCCCTGGCTGGACGGGATGGAATTGGAAGCTGCCCTGACTGCTCTCCGTGAAGATCCGACCTGCCGGAAGCGCAATATCCTGAGGGCTGAGAACCATCGTCAGCCTGCTCGGCAGCGCTCCCCCGGAGGCGGTTCGCACGGTTCCAGAGACACTCACGGATGGCGTGCCCAGGCTGGGGTCAATCTGCTGACTGCTGGTAGCGTCAAACTCCATGACCCGCGGCGGATTGCCCTGCGTCATCTCGTAGTGGCCAGGAGCCACGCCGTAGAATTCGGCGTCGCCGTTTTCTGTTGACCTCATTATGGGCGGATCAAAGGGCCCGGAGGGGGCCGTAGCGCCAAAAATGGTTTGCCGAAGCTGCGTAAAGGCTCGCGGTCCGTCCTCTTTGTCGGGCCCCGGAACCGTCAGATGCAGGGCCGGAACCGCGCGCAGATTGACGTTCACCTCCTCGCGATTGCCGCCAGTGAGCAAAATGCTCGATGCCGACGATTCGTCGGTGGTCGAGTCGAAGAAGGTTACCGGGTAAGCTACGTCGAGCGCGACGCCGGGGCCGCTTTCCGTCCGCTGACGAGCTTCGGAAGCAGAGCGATGCAGCGCATACCAGGGCTTCGCCGTCACAGCCACCAGATACTCGCCTGGCGCGAGGCCGTCGAACTCGTAGGCTCCGGTGTCATCCGTTCTGGTTTCACCCGCCCCAGTGATTCTTGCGCCGGAGCCTGGATGGCGGGGTTTGAGGAAGAGCATCACCTCGGCGCCCTCCACTGGGTCGCCGCCGTCTCCGGTCACTACGCCATGCAAAGAAGCTCCGGGCGTCAGCCGGAAGACAATTCCGCTCGTGTCCTGATCCGCGCCGGTCACAATTGCCGTGCTGAATCCATCGTGCTCGTCGTAGAAGGCCGTCAGGAATCCCCGCTTCGAGACCGTCAACGGGTACTTGGCCGCCGCCAGCCCCGCCAGCGCAAAGCGCCCCTCGCTGTCCGTCTCCACCAACGCCACGGTGTTTCTGAACTCCTCGGAGAGTAGAGAGACCGTCGCCCGCCGGACTGGCTCTCCGGTAGCCGAGTTCACCACCGTCCCGGCGATGCGGTAGCCGCTCGCAGCGGCCTTGTAAGCCGGTCGTAATGGGGCAGGAGGAGCGCTCTGCGCCCGCATCCCCGTTCCTGCCAAGAGCAGGCCGATACCGCAAATCCATGGAGCGGCCATTCTTCTCATCGTCCCGGCACCTCCAGCATCAGGCCGCTCGTCGTCCCAGCGGAGAGCGTCACCTGCTGGCCGGGCGTGGGCAGCGCCGCCAGCACAGCCGGGTTGCGGTATTCCAGCCGTACCGGCCGTTCGAAGACGTAGACGTGATAACTGCCCGGCGCAAGCCCGTCAACTGTTAATGTCGCGCCGGAGGAGGGGTGCATGTTCAACGGCGGAATATCGGCCGTGGTGTCGAAGTCCGGAACCACGTAGACGGTATAAAACGGCTCGTCTCCGGGGAGGAAGGCGGAGAGCGCCGGCGGCAACTCCAGCGTGAGCTTCGCGCAGTCGTCGCGCAGTGTCAGCTCCATCGGCGGCGGCGAGGAGCCCAGAGGCACTTTCAGCGGCTCGCGGGCCAGGTTGATGCCGCCGGCCGTGAAGGAATCCACGCACAAACTGCGGTCGAAGACTTCGGTGCTGATCCAGTGAGGGCCGGGATTGGGGGCGATCTCCAGCAGATCAGGACCCGACCTCTCCGCGATCGCGTCTGTATTGAAGCCCACGGGCGCATCGCCGGCGCTGGTGGCCGTCACCATCACCTGGTTTCCCAGCCCCTGGCGGGAGCTGGCGCCTGCCTGCGCAGCCGTCCGCACTGTTCGAAGGTGTATGGGCCACCGCGACACCGGCGCAAGGGGAATCTGCAGGTTGGTCACCGGGTGGCCGTCGACGGAAAACTCGGAAATTCCGGAAGAGGCCGACCGCCTCCGCGCTGCTTCTCCTCCGGGGTCGATTTGGACTGTAGTCAACTCATTCGATGAGACGCTAACGAAGAGCGTGTATGTCCCATCCGGAAGACTGGCCTGGGCAGTGTGCGTCGTCGCGTCGAACCGGCCGGTATAGGCCTCCGGGCGCCCCGCCGCATCCAGCACCAGCACCATCTGCGACTGTGAGTCGGACGGTCCTCCCGGGGGGGCGTTACCTCCCAGATCCTTTCCATTCGACGAAATCTCAGTAGCTGCGACATTGTAGAAGTATTCGAGGGTCAGCAGCATATTGGCCTCCGTCTGTTCGCCGGCCCGGAGCCGGATGCGCGTTGCATCGGAAAACTCCCGCGCCTCGGGATAAAAGATGCTGGCATAGCCCTGGCGCGCCACGCTGGCCACTCGGTTGGCCGCGACGGCGGTCACCGCCGGTTCGCTTTCCATTGCAGGCTGGGTAAAGAGCGCGTAGACGCCGCCGGGAAGGCCGCCGAAGCGGTACGCCCCGTTGCCGTTGGTCTGCGTGGTTCCGTTCTGCGCCCAGACAGCGCGGCCGTTGCGCACAACCTGCTTGAGCAGCGTCACAATAATCCCCTGCGCCGGGTCGCCGGTGGAGAGTTCGATGCGGCCGTGAATCGCCGAGGCGGGGCTGAGCTTGAACTCGAGCTCCGGCATCTCGGCCGCCACCAGCACGCTGTGCGCCGGGCCATCATCCTGGTAGTCCACGTCTTCAGAGGCGTAAGGGCGGTCGTGGAAGCCCGGCTTGCGAACCTGGATGGTCTGCGGTCCCACCGGCACGCCGGGAATCTCGAAGCGGCCCTCGCCGTCGGTCAGCGCGCCAGTGTCGGCCTCGCCTTCGATCCGCACCAGCGCCCGCGGCAGCGGCTGGCCGGTGGCGGCGTTGCGCACCACTCCGAGCACAGTCGCCAGCACGGCAGCCGGAGGATTCCCGGCCGCGACCTGAGGCTGCAGTCCACCGGGCGGCTCCTGCGCCAGGCTCGCTGCCGCAGCCAGCAAAAGCGCCGCGCAGAAGACCCGCTGCCGCAGGCCTTGCCGGGGGGCGAGCCTTCCGCCCGTGCTTTCATGGATTTGAAGAGGGTCCACGCTCTATTGTGACGGCTCCGAGAGAGAATTGGAATCGGCCAGCGATGAAAAAGAGACGCTGCCGCACGCATCTTCGCCCATCAGAAGGTTTGCAGCGCATTGTTCCTCCCAGGGCCAGAGCAGCGTTACGCCGGTCCGGCGGGCCATTGACAGGCGCGCTCTTCTCAGCCTTTCGCTCTACAATCCATACAAAGGGGAAGCTCATCTTGAAAATGACTCGAAACAAATGCCTTTGCGCTACAGCTTTGGCTCTTTTCGTGCTGGTTTCCGCCGCCGGAGCCGGTGCGCAGCAACTCTCGCCGAAGCTTCAGAACGCCATTGGCCACTGGCAGATCGTCAACAGCGACGGCACGCCGGGCGGCCAGGCGGAAATCTACCTGGAGAACGGGAAGCTTTTTGGCAAGGTCACGCAGGTTCGCCCCGGCCGCAATCCGCACGACGTCTGCGACAAGTGCTCCGGCGAGTACAAGAATCAAGTCATCCTGGGCATGGTCTTCCTGCGCAACTTCCACCCCGACGGAGACGACTGGGTGGGCGGAACGGTGGTGGACCCGGAGAATGGTTCCGAGTACAAGGGCAAGATCTGGGCCGTCGGGAGGGACAGTCTTCATATGCGCGGCTATATCGGCATCTCCCTGCTGGGGCGGACCGAGGCATGGGTCAGGATTCCCTGAGCGGCCAGCCCGGGCTCCCGGCGCACCGGAAGATGAGCAATTGGTATACTGGTAATGTGAGTACAACTTTGCTCGATTCCATCTCAAACGGTGACCGCTCTGAGACTTCCCCAAGTCAGAAAAGGGTGTTGTTGCTCAAGCCGCGCGGCTTTTGCGCCGGAGTGGTACGCGCGATCGACGTTGTCAAGATCGCTCTTGAAACCTTCGGCGCTCCGATTTATGTGCGCCGAGAAATTGTTCACAATCGGTATGTGGTGAATGAGCTGGCGGAAAAGGGCGCGATCTTTGTCCATGAAATCTACGACGTGCCCCGCGGCCAGCGCGTCATTTACTCGGCCCACGGCGTTTCGCCCGCGGTGCGGGAGATCAGCAGGGAACGCAACCTCAGGGTGATCGATGCCACCTGTCCGCTGGTTACCAAGGTTCACATCGAGGCCGTCAAGTTTGCCAAGCAGGGCTATTCGCTGGTGCTTATCGGCCATCGCGATCACGACGAGATCGAGGGCACGCTGGGCGAGGCGCCCGGGGTGACCCAGGTGGTTTCGAACGTCGCTGAGGTTGCCGCGCTTGAGGTGCCCGATCCCAATCGCGTGGCCTACCTGACCCAGACCACGCTCTCGCTGGACGAGGCGAGGGATATCATTCACGCCCTCAAGCTGAAGTTTCCCAACATCGTCGGCCCGCACTCGCAGGATATCTGTTACGCGACCGAGAACCGCCAGGTCGCGGTCCGCAACGTGGCGCACCAAGCAGGCCTGGTGCTGGTGGTGGGCTCAACCAACAGCTCCAACTCGAACCGGCTGGTCGAGGTCTCGCGCAACCTGGGGACCATCGGCTACCTGATTGACAACTCCCAGGCTATCGACCCCGCGTGGCTCCAGGGCGTCAGCACGGTTGCGGTTACGGCCGGCGCCTCGGCTCCCGAGGTTCTGGTCGAGGACGTGGTCAATTACCTGCAACAAAACGGTTTCGATCACGTCGAAGAAGTAGAGGTTATGCCGGAAAACGTGCGCTTCGGCCTGCCGCCGGAGATTGTGCAGGCCATCGGCAGCGCCGGTGGGGCAGAGCCTGTGGCAGTGCGGTGAAGATAGGGACTAGGGACTTAGGGACCAGGGACTAGAGCCTGAGGTGATTCAAAGTCGCATGAGCTTTCATCAAGGGAAGAGACAATCCGTTGCGCCTCGATTTGGGCGGTTGGATGCGGATCTGGCAGATGTGCAGTCGGCCATTGACCGCTCCCGGGACTTCCTGCTCTCCATGCAGCATCCCGAAGGGTATTGGTGCGGGGAACTTGAAGCCGACGCAATGCTTGAGGCGGATTACATCTTTCTGCACACGCTGCTGGAAAGCGGCGATCCGGGCCGGCTGAAGCGCGCGCTCACCGAGATGATGCGCTACCAGAACGAGGATGGCAGTTGGAGCATCTATCCCGGCGGCCCAGGCAACCTTTCGCTCTCGGTGAAATGCTACTCATCGGCCAAGCTGATGGGTGTCAGCTCTCAAGACCCGCGGCTGGCCAAATGCCGCCAGTGGGTTCTGGCGCACGGCGGCGCGGTCGAGTGCAATACCTTCACCAAGATGTACCTCTGCGCGCTGGGCGAGTACGACTATGATGCGGTGCCGGCCATTCCGCCGGAGATTGTTCTCTTTCCCAAGTGGTTCTACTTCAACATCTACGAGATTTCTTCCTGGTCGCGGTCGATTCTGGTGCCGCTGGCGATTATGTACGCGAGGAAGCCGTTCAAGAGGATTCCGCCGGAACAGGGGATTGACGAACTGTTCGTGGGCGGGCGGTCCAACTCGATTCTCCGCCTGCGCAGGGACCGCAGTTCCATCTTCTCCTGGCGGAACTTCTTTATTGTTCTTGACCGGATGATGCACTGGGCCGAGGCGATTCACATCCGCCCGTTGCGCGCGCTGGCTTTGAAGCGCGCGGAAAAATGGATGCTGGAACGGCTGGAGATGACCGACGGGCTGGGCGCCATTTATCCGGCGATGCTGAACGCGATCATCGCGCTGCGCTGCCTGGGCTACTCCGAGGACGATCCGCAGGTGATTCGCGCCCGCGATGAATTTGAAAAGCTCGGCATCGAGGAGCCGGCCAGCGATGGGATGCCCGAGCCTACTTTCCGAATGCAGCCTGCCGTTTCGCCGGTGTGGGACACGGCGCAGGCGGTTTGCGCGCTGGGCGAGGCAGGCGTGGCCCGTACCGACCCGCGCATGATCAAAGCGGCGGACTGGATGCTCTCAAAAGAAGTTCGCCACAAGGGCGACTGGGCCGTGAAGGTTCCCAGGACCGAACCAGGCGGCTGGTACTTCGAATTCAACAATGAGTTCTATCCCGACACCGACGACACCGCGCAGGTGCTGCTGGCCCTGAACAAGGTGGATAATCCCCGCGAGCGCTATCAGCACCAGGTGGCCGAGCGCGCCATCGCGTGGGAGTTCGCCATGCAGTGCAGGAACGGCGGCTGGGGCAGCTTCGACAAAGACAACACCAAGATGATCTTCCAGTACATCCCCTTCGCGGATCACAACGCCATGCTCGATCCGCCGACGGTGGACATCACCGGGCGCATGCTGGAGATGCTGGCCAGCTACGGCTACGCGCGCGGCGACAAGCGCGTTGAGAAGGCCATCCAGTTCATCTTCAAAGAGCAGGAGCCGGATGGAAGCTGGTTTGGCCGCTGGGGCGTCAACTATATCTACGGGACATTTTTGGTGCTGCGCGGGCTGGACGCCATTGGCGTCGATCATCTTGAGCCGCAGGTGCAGCAGGGGGCGGAGTGGCTGCGCATGGTGCAGAATCCCGACGGCGGCTGGGGCGAAACCTGCGGCAGCTACGACGATCCGAACACGCGCGGCGTGGGAACGAGCACTCCGTCGCAGACGGCCTGGGCGCTGCTCGGCCTGCTGGCCGCCGGCGACGACCGCTCGGACTCGGTGGCCAAGGGCGTGCGCTGGCTGCTGACCCGCCAACAGGTTGAGGGCAGTTGGGACGAGGCGATGGGCGAGGGCGCAGTCCGGCAGAGTATCATCACGGGAACGGGCTTCCCCAGAGTCTTCTATCTGGCCTACAACATGTATCGTCAATACTTCCCGCTGGTGGCTCTTACCGCCTACAAGCGGGCGATGGAACGGAAGAGCAGCTATTAGCTGCCGGCTCTCAGCTTTTAGCTCGTGCCTGATTGTCTGAACGTCTTTAACGGGTTTTAGTAATTAGCTAGGAGCTAGAAGCTAGCGGCTACAAGAAGATTTCATGGAACGCGCCAGCGAAGACGGCGCTGGAGGTTAATGCAAATATGGCTGTTCCGATCTCCCAGATGGCGACGGTTGCCACCTATGTGCTGAAGAAGAGGCTCACCGGCCAAAAACGCTATCCGCTGGTGCTGATGCTTGAGCCGCTCTTCCGCTGCAACCTGGCCTGCGCGGGCTGCGGCAAGGTGCAGTATCCGCCTCACATCCTCAAGAAGCAGCTCACACCCGAGGAGTGCTTTTCCGCGGTCGAGGAGTGCGGAGCTCCCATGGTCTCGCTGCCCGGCGGCGAGCCGCTACTGCACCCTCAGATCGTCGAGATCGTCAACGGGCTTGTGGCGCGCAGGAAGTATGTCTATCTGTGCACCAACGCGCTCGAACTCAAGCGGCGGCTGCCGGAGTTCACGCCCTCCAAGTACCTCACCTTCTCGGTGCATCTCGACGGCCAGCGCGAGCATCATGACTTCTCCGTCTGCCGCGAGGGCGGCTACGAGATTGCAATCGAAGGCATCCAGGAGGCCGTCCGGCGCGGCTTCCGCGTCACTACCAATGCAACCTTCTTCGACGGCACCGATCCCAACAGCGTGCGCGGCTTCTTTGACGAAGTGATGGAGATGGGCGTCGAGGGCATCGTGCTTTCGCCCGGCTACAGCTACGACAAGGCGCCGGATCAGAATCACTTTATGGGGCGCGCCCGCGTGCGCCGGCTCTTCCGCGCCATCCTCTCCAATCGCAAGCCGTCGTGGAAGTTCAACATGTCACCTCTATTTCTTGAGTTTCTGATGGGCAAGCGCAACTACGAGTGCACGCCGTGGGGCTCGCCGGCCTATAACATCTTCGGCTGGCAGCGGCCCTGCTACCTGCTTCAGGACGGCTACGCGGAGAGCTTCAAGGAACTGATGGAAACGACCAAGTGGGAAGAGTACGGCGTGGCCAGCGGCAATCCCAAGTGCGCCAACTGCATGGTCAGTTGCGGCTACGAGCCCACAGCGGTGATTGAAGGCTTCGGCTCGCTCAGGGGATTCTGGGCCATGGTCCGCGGCTCTTTCAGCAGCTATCGCGACGAGCACGCGCTGAAGCTGCTGAATGAACCTGCGCCGCACGGCCCATCGACCCTGGTGCAGATCGCGGAACCGGCCGAGAGCCTTGAGGTGACCAACGCATGACCGCTGAAGTTTTGAAGTATACGCGGGAGCAGGTCGAGGCGCTGGAACTAGCTCCCGGCACGGAACATGAGAGGCTGGAAGGCTGGGTTCCCGCGCTGGCCGGAGACCAGGATCTGTGTCAGGCTCTGGAAAAGGCCTTTGACTATCGGGGAGACGTGACGCTGACGCTCAAGTCCGGCGAGCGCATAGAGGCATTCATCTTCAACCGTCATACTGGAGCAACGCTGACCGAATCCTTCGTGCAGTATTTCACTCCCACGGCGCCCGAGAAGCGTAAAGTCGGCTACGCCGAGATCGCGCGGCTGGAGTTCAGCGGCAAGGACCGCGCCGCAGGCAAGCACTGGGAGGATTGGGTGAAGGCTTACAACGAAAAGAAGGCGGCCGGAGAGAAGAATATCGCGCTCCACCCCGACAAGTTGGAGTAAGAATGAGGTGAGCTTCCGCCTAACCCTTTAGGGCGCAGGCCATCCCTGCACTCACCCAAGCAACTTCGCCTTGAATCCCTGCTCCGCGATCACCGCAACCGCCTTCTTATCGAACGAAACAAACGTCTCTCCGCCCAGCCAGCACGCCAAGTGCATGAGTGTGCCCGGTGCAGCTATCAGTGTTCGGTAACGGCAGGGACTATTCTCCATAAGACGCGGACCCCGTTCGCCAGTTGGTTCTGGGCGATCTATCGCATGAGTCACGACAAGAAGGGCATCTCAGCCGTGCAGTTGGCCAAGGAGAAGATTGAGCGTGAGATTCGCTACTACATCACGAGCCTTCGGCCCGACGCCGCGCGGCTGAACGCGGTGATTCGTCAGCACTGGGGCATCGAAAACAAGCTGCAGTGTGTGCTGGACGTAGGCTTCAGCGAAGACCTGGACCCCAAACGCGCTGGCCACGCGGCGCAAAAATTCTCCATCCTCAACCGCATCGCGCTCAACCTGCTCAAGCAGGGCAAGACTTCCAAACACGGAATCAAGGGAAAACGACTCAAAGCTGCCTGGAACCAACCCTACGTGCTTAATTTACTGGGAATTTGATATGCGTCGGCCCTGGGCGCGGCCTGAGCCGCGCCCTTCTGAAAGCAATCGCTACTGCTGCGGCTGGGAAGCCGGCGCGGGGCTTTGAGGGGCGGGTGCGAGCGGGGCGTCGGCGGAGGGTTGGGTTTCAGTTTTCTTCTTTTTGGAGAGGCGGGTCTTTTCTGTGGTGGTGGTGGCGGACTTTTTCTTCTTTTTTGTGGAGGTATCGCCGGCCAAACCCAGCGGACCGGCCTGGGTCTGGCGGTCGGAAACCTCGGCGGCATCCGGCGCGGCCGGGGCCATGGCGTCGGTCTTATGGCCTTTGACCTTGGCATGCTTGACCTGTTTGGCGCGCGCGCTGTATCGGGTCTTGACCGCCGGCCGGGTATCGTTCTCCAGCGGATTGACCGGCTCCGGGGCGGCACTGGCCGTCTGCTGCACCGCGCCCGCATCCTCGGTTGGGGTCTGCCCCGCGCCGGGAAGCGTCTTGGTGGGCGCCTGGCCATAGCGGATCTTTTCCCTCTTGCCGGGCTTCATCGTGGCTTGATCGGCTCTGCCGTGCTTCTTCTTGCCCGCCTTGGCCGTCGGCGCCGCGGGTTCAGAAGCGGCAGTCTCAGAGGCCGCGGCTGCCTGGGGCGTCTTCTGCCGGAAGGTGCGCGTACTCTCCCGGAAGCGCGTGCGCTCCACCTTCTTCTTCTTCTTCGGAGCGGGTGGCGTATAGGAGCTGTAGATAGGCTTGGTCTCCCGCGGGCTGGCGCCGGTATCGGTGTAGCCGGGCTTGATATCGATATAGGCCTGCTCGCGCATGGTGGTGAGGTAGCCGCGCATGGCCGGGTCCATCTTGCTCATGTAGAAGTTTTCTTGCACCTGCGGCTCGACATCCCTGAACGGGGGAACGCCGCCTGCTATGTGCTGCACGACCTTGAGGATGACATAGCCCTGTTTGGTGCGAATCGGCTCAGTGAACTCCCCGCTCTTGAGGGCGAAGGTCTTCTCTTCCAGCACCTGGGCCAGGGCTCCGCGCTGAAACTGCCCCAGATTGCCGCCCTCGGCCGCCGTCGGGCCGTCACTGAAGGCGTGGGCCAGTTGGGAGAAATCGCCACCGGCATGGAGCTTGGCTTCCAGGTCGTCGGCCTTGGCCTTGGCGGCGGCCAGCTTTTGCTGGTCCTCCGGCGGCTCAGCCGTTTGCCCATCGACGGAGGGTGCCGGCGTCCCGGTGGAAACAAGAATCTCGGCCAGCGTCACGCTCTCCGGCTGCGCGTATTCCTGCTTGTGCGCCTCAAAGTAGCGCTGCGCCTCGCCGGGGGTGAACTGAATCCGGCCGCCGACCTCCTGGCGCATCACCTCCTGGGTGATGATCTGGTTGCGGATATTGGCCTTGAAATCCTCAAAGGAGACGCCCTGTTCCCGGGCGGCCTTTTCCAGGTCTTCCATGCTCTCCAGGTTGTTCTGCTTGCGAATATCGTCCAGCCGCTTGATCAGCTCGGTCTCGCCGGTGATGTCCAGCTCCTTGCCCTTTGAGAGCCACAGTTGCTGGTCGATCAAGTTGCGCAGCAGGTCGGCATGGGCCGCGGAGATCTCCTGCAGGGTCGAGCCGTGCTGGCGCATCTCGGCGTCCATCTCCTTCAAGGCCCGGTCGTAATCCGAGCGCGTGATGATCTGGTCGTTGATCCGGGCGATGATCTCCTCAACGGTCGTGCCGCCATAGGGGCTCTCCGGCGCGGCGGGATGGGCGCTTTGCGCCAGTGCGGTACCTGCAAGCAGCGCCGTCAAAAAGACAAAAGCCGCGGGAGTGCGAAAGATTCGTAGATTCATAAGGTCAGTAGAATGCCGGCGGCTGCATTTCCCCGCCAACTCCATAGACGCCATTGTAAATGCCTGGGCAGCAGCAAAGCGATTCCGGGCGCGATTGGGGGGAAATGGCCGACGAGTGAGGGCATTTCCGGCGGGCTGCAACTCGACAGAATGGAGGGAGGAACTCTGTTTTCGAGAAAAGTGGGTGTAGGGGCGTGGATATTTTGCGGAAACGGCGGGGCAGGAGCCGGCCAAAAGATGTGAAAGTGGCTCAAAAGGGCTGTTTTTTGGTCGTTTTTGGATGTTTTTTGCATAGAATTAGGGTCGTTTTGGCTAGGGTTAGGACAGTGGACAGTTGTCAGTGGTCAGGGATCGGGAGGGAGTGGGCGATGCGGAAGAAGGATCGAGAGGTGGCGCGGATGAGGCTGGATGTCGAGATGCGGTCGTATCGGGCGGCGGGAAGGGCGAAGAATCCGACGAATGAGCTGCTGCGGGCGGTGCGGCAGGCGCTGCGCGTTCCGGTGGCGGAGATCGCGGAGAAGATGGGGGTGAACCGCTCGGCGATTTTTGATCTGGAGGCCGGGGAGCGGAAGAACACGATCCGTTTGAAGTCGATGTCGCGCATGGCGGGGGCGATGGGGTGCAAGGTGGTCTACGGAATTGTGCCGAAGAACGGCAAGACGCTGGGAGAGTTGGCGGAGGAGCGGCTGTGGGCGGCAGTGCTGGGAGAGACAGGGAGTAGGGACTAGGGACTGAGGGACTAGGGACTGAGGGACTGAGGGACTAGGGACTGAGGGACTGAGGGACTAGGGACTGAGGGACTGAGGGACCAGGGACTGAGGGACTGAGGGACTGGAGGGACCAGGGACTGAGGGACTGAGGGACTAGGGACTGGAGGCGTTTGCAGAGAATTATGCGGGTTTGCGGTACGCTTGAGCAAAGACACGGAAAAAGAGGTGAGCGCAGAACGGAGGGCAGGAGAGAGCCTTCCTGATCTT
>Ga0302320_10003912_pt1 | contig 34143 bp, 31 predicted proteins | sample Bog_T0_3_FD_202130 | JGI IMG/M metagenome (GOLD analysis project Ga0302320, IMG submission 202130) | Peat permafrost microbial communities from Stordalen Mire near Abisko, Sweden - Bog_T0_3 | ecosystem: Environmental > Terrestrial > Soil > Wetlands > Peat | place: Sweden: Abisko, Stordalen Mire...
TCGTTCCACTGCTGGTCAACGCCATACCCGAACAGCTCGCCGCGGTAATCAAGCTCACGGCGTAGCCGGTCTTACACGAAATACCGAGGCATAAAGCAAATTAACGCGGACCGGGCGCACGACGGCCTGCCCGGCGGGCGTGGCGGCCACGGGCACTAATTGAAGTCAACCAACACCGTTAACTTCACTTAGTCAGATAAGTGAAGCTAAACTGTGGCAGTGATTTCACTTCGCCCCGTCACCTACGAGAACGTTCGTTGGGAACCACAGGGGGTGCGGCACGCGAGCACGGCGCTGCCGAGGTACGGCACCTACCGCCCCGCTGTGCCGGCCAACATTGCCAACCTGGTCCTGGACCTGCCGCCATCCGCGTTCGCAGACGCCGAATCCGCCAGCCACGAGATCACGCGCTTCGACGCCGAGCTCGGAGGCGAGATCGCACCGTTTACCGCCGTGTTGCTGCGGTCGGAGTCAGCCGCAAGCTCGCAGATCGAGAACCTGACCGCATCAGCCCGCGCTATCGCCGAAGCGGAGCTGCCCGGCGGCAAGCCCAAGCGCAACGCAGAGATGATCGTCGCCAACACCGCTGCGATGCAAGCAGCGGTCACCCTGTCCGACGCTGTCGACGCCGACGCCATCCTGGCGATGCACCGCGCGTTGATGGCCAAAGAACCACGCCATACGCCAGGCGAATTCCGCACCGAGCCAGTGTGGATCGGCGGTGGCTCCACCCCCATCGGCGCGACATTCGTCGGCCCGCGCCACGAGCTGGTCCCCCGCGCGATTGGCGACCTGCTCGCCTTCGTGCAGCGCGCCGACGTTCCCGCGCTGCCGCAGATCGCGGTGGCCCATGCGCAGTTCGAGACCATTCACCCCTTCACCGACGGGAACGGACGCACGGGCCGCGCACTGGTGCAAGCCATACTGCGCAACAAAGGCCTGACCCGACAGGTGACGGTGCCGGTCTCGGCCGGGCTGCTGGCCGACACCGGCGCATACTTCGCCGCGCTGAATACCTACCGCGACGGTGACGCCGCGCCGATTGTCGAGCGCTTCACGCAGGCCAGCATCCTGGCTATCGCAAACGGGCGTCAACTAGTCGCCGACCTTCGCGATATCCGGGAGAACTGGAACGACGTGATCACCGCGCGGTCCGACTCGGCGGTGTGGAAGGTCGCCGATTTGCTGACCCGCCGCCCGGTCGTCAACGCTGCGCTACTGGCGCAGGAGCTGGGCATCGAGTCCACCAACGCTCACCGCTACCTCAACCCACTCACCGAGGCGGGAATCCTCATCGAGACGACCAGTGCACCCCGCAACCGAGTATGGCGTTCGCCGGAAGTGCTCGCCGCGCTCGACGCGTTCGCCGAACGCGCCGGGCGGCGAGGCTGACCGACATTTTCATCCTGCCAATCAACTCGGGCTCGCGGACACTGGCTTTGGAGCTTATCCGTGAGAGACGGCCGGGTCGGGTGCGCGGCGAGTGGAGGGCAGCGCTATCTCAGTCGCAGCGTGCAAATAATGCGGCCTTCGACGTCGATTTCGATTTGGTAGAGGTCGTTGCCTATCGTCCGGAGAACAGTTTGGGCTTTCCCTTCGCCGCGTTGAACGACATGCTCGCCCGTCTTTACCGTGTTAGCGGTGACTTGGTTAAGCCGGGCGCGGTCGGCCTTTGCCTGATCGTTTATTACGTCGAACAAGCTTCTGCCCTGCTGGCCCAGTTCTTTTACAGGCTCACCGAGCTTAGGCCGCGCAAGGGTTTCTTTGACGAGCGTCACCGCGAATCTGCCCAAGGCACGGAACGGGTCGCTTCTGCGTGCCGAGGTCGCCATCGCGGAAACGTTAGCGGCCTCGGTGGCCCCATAAGCCCCCGCAGAGCTGAACAAAGCCTGCACGAACTGCGCATGAAACGCCTCGGCTTGCGCGCTGAGGGCGTGAAACTCCTTGCCGTGGCCGGAAAAAAGCGCCGCGATCGCCGCCGACACCTCATCTAGCGCGGCGGGTGCCAGCGCGGTAGTCGAAGCCGCCGTCGCCCTATTGGCCTCGCTGATCGTCGAGCCGAGGCTGGCTAGATCCGAAGCCGCGGCGTGGACGAATTCCGGTGCTGTGAACACAAACGACATGCCGACCCCTCTAACCGCAACAGCCACAAAACTCAGTGGTCGCATCCCGAGTGGCGACAACGGGATGGTACCTGGGTCGCGCCGACCTGTCGTCGTTCTTCAGGGAGCTAGCCGGCAGCACCGCGACGACCGTTGGCGGCAACGGCGGACCAGCTGGGCACGCCCTGGTCTAACAGCGCGTCAGCTGGGGACTGCATACCGCCGGGGTGGCGCCTCGGCGACCCACCTGTCAAACTCCGCCGCAGCCTCGAGTAGTGCCGCGGCCAGCTCGCGGGCCTGGTCGCTCTTCAACGGCATATCGGCGTCCACATCATGGATCGCGATGCCCGGAGGTGACAGGATGTCGCCGTTGTCGAGGGTGCCGTCTGACCACTGGAAGGCATGCACCGAAACGCGGATCGGGTGGTCGGTGAGAGGCCGAGTCGCGCCGACGATGAATCGGTAGTGCGCCTGATCTCCTTCTGGCTCCCAGTCGTCGACCCGGGCTACGCCGGCAGGAAGGGCGACGTGATCGGGTGTACTCATGGCTGCTTTCCCCCTTAATTGCACGTGGCTAAAGACTCACCAAGGCGTCGGCCGCTGCTGCTCGGACCTCGTCGTCGTAAACCGCGGTGTATTGCTCGGTGGTCAGAAGTGATTCGTGGCCGGGCAGCCTCTGGATAGCCCGAAGGTAACGGTGACGTTCGCCACCTCGATGCCTGAGCTTTGGCTGGTGTGCCGGCGTAGGCTGAGCAGTAGCGTTGCTGTCAAGTTGCACCCAGTCGTCGGTTCAGACTCGGGGAATCAGCTTCCCAGGAGAGCAGAGACACAAATGGCCGACCCGATCGCGAGACGACCCAGGATCCGCCAATCGCCGGGCGAGGTCGCGTTGAAGTTCGCTGCCCGCCTCATTCTTCCAACGATAATCACCGGAATGATGGCGGCTCCGATTGCTACAGCTGGTACACCTCGCATAGTGCCGCTGGGGTGCGGGGTTACTTGGACGCGCGTGGGGGGAGCATTTATCGCCTCACCAGGCGTCTGTCCACAACAGCCGCCGGCTTCACAGCCCCCGCCGGACGGCCCGGCGTCTGACCCCGGTCCGCCACCGACTCCGTAAGTGGTAACTGTCGAAAGCCTCAGTTAATCCAGGCCCTAGAACTCCGCTGATGCTAGTCGGCGTTCGTCGGTGCTAGACGACGGGCTGGCCGTCGCTGCCATTGGTTAACAGGCCACCAGTGCCAAGGCCTCCGCCGCCGCCTGCTCCGCCGGTGCCGCCGTCACCTCCGTTATTGCTGTTGCCGCCGGCACCCGCCCGACCGGCCCCGTCGGCACCCGTATTGCCCCGCCGGTTCGCCTGCACGGCAACGGCTTTACGGCCGTTGGGGGGTGCCCGAGTACAGTAACTGCGATGGCTGTCGCCACGTCGAATGAGCGGATGATCGCCGGGGTCGCCGCCGCGTCCGTCTCGCTCGGGGTAGCCCAGCTGGTGGGCATCCCGTTCGGTGCGCAGGCCGACGCCCGTGCTGCGATCGGCTCAGTGGTCGTCGACCTGACACCGGGGCCCATCAAAGAGTGGGCGATTCAGACCTTGGGGTCTCTGGACAAACCCTTCGTCGCCGTCGTCCTCCTCGTGGTGATCGCCACGATCGCCGCGATCGCCGGCAGCCTCGAGACTCAACGGCGCCCGCTCGGCAGCGCCGTGATCGCCGCGGCGGGCGTCCTGGGATGCCTCGCAGTGCTATCCCGGCAGGGCGCGACAGCACTCGACACGATCCCCACCGTCGCGGGCGCCGCCTGCGGCGTGACGGTCTTACGCTTGCTCACCCGTCGGTTCTGGCCCGGACCCGGCGACCCGGAAGGCAGAGCCGACCACGAGGAGCCGGATACTGGCAGGCGCAAATTTGTCATGTTCGGGTTGCTCGGACTCGGACTAATGAGTGGTGTTGCGGGCGCGGTCATCACGCGGTTGGTGCATTCGGTGGCCGCTGACCGCAACGGCTTCGCACTCCCCCGACCACGCACATCGGCGCCAGCGATACCTGCCGATGTGCAACCGAAAGGCGTTGCGCTACCGAGCTTTGTCACCGCCAGCACCGACTTCTACCGGGTTGACACCGCACTCAGTGTTCCCCAACTCAGCCGCGGCGACTGGCGGCTGCGCATCCACGGCATGGTGGACCGCGAAGCCACCTATAGCTTCGACGACCTCGCCCACCTCGACGTCATCGAAACAGTGACGACGTTAACCTGCGTATCGAATCCCATTGGGGGCAAACTTATTTCGACGGGCGTCTGGACAGGCTACCGGGTGGCCGATCTGCTGGCAGCGGCTGGTGTGCATGCGGACGCCGACATGATGCTCTCGACCTCGATCGACGGGTTCACCGCCGGCACGCCAGTGCAGGCGCTCACCGATGGCCGCGACGCGCTCCTAGCGGTCGGCCTCAACGGGCAAGCGCTGCCGATCGAGCATGGCTACCCGGCCCGGCTGGTGGTACCCGGGCTCTACGGGTACGTGTCGGCCACCAAGTGGGTGGTCGAGATGGAGCTGACCCGCTTCGACAGAGCAAAGGCGTATTGGACCCGGCAGGGTTGGGCACCGCGTGCACCCATCAAGACCGAGTCGCGGATCGACGTGCCAAAAGATGATCAGAGCGTGCCGATGACGCCCGTTGTGTTTGGCGGTGTCGCGTGGGCGCAGAATCGCGGCGTGCGGGCGGTGGAGGTCCGCATCGACGATGCCGCGTGGCAGCCCGCTGAACTGGGTGCGAGCTATTCCAATGAGACGTGGCGATTGTGGAGCTTCCCCTGGCAGCCGAAAAGCCCCGGAAAACACACCATCACCGTGCGCGCCACCGACAACACCGGAGCGGCCCAAACTGCAGATCGGGTTGGCACCGTTCCCGACGGCGCCACCGGCTGGCACACGGTGAACTTCACCGTGGCGGAGGCGTGAAGCGCTATTTCGACGAGATCTTCCGCCAACTGAATACCGCAATCCCGATGCCGATCAACGACGTGATCGGACCAATGATGGACCAGGTCGTGGTGTTACTCATCGGGCTACCGCCGAGCACTCCGAATCCCTGCAACGCCCAGATCAAACCGAACAACGCGACAATCAACCCGACCCCGAATGTAACGACGAAACCCCTGCTCATACAGGCAGCCTAAGCGCCGACCCGTTTCTCGCCTCGACGAGGTGGCGGCGGTGGCCTGAACTTTATTGGCGCCGGCGATGGCAGCGACGGCCCGAACTCCGGCGCCGGTTAATCAGCTTTCGCGCTGTCGACCTGATCCTGACCGTATTCGATGACGGGCGCTGAGTCGCCGTAGATGTTCAGAGTGTGGATGAAGCGGTGCAATCCCATCGATCCGGCGCAGGTGAACCCGAGCTCGATGATCTGTGCGGCGGTGAAGTGCTCACCCAGTCGCTTGTAGAAGTCGTCGTCCATGGCGTGGTGGTCCGCGGAAAGCAGGTCGATGAACTCGACGGCCATCTGCTCCTGCGCGGTGAGTGTGCCGTGGCCGGGCGCAAGCAGACAGACGACGTCCTCGTCGGTGATCGAATCGTGCTTGCGTGACTGGCTGCAGGGTTCGCATTCACCGAGTTGCGCACTGCGTATGCGGAGCAACTCCAGGATGCGGCCGCCGAGCAGGGAACCCGCACCCATTTGGGTCCTGGCCATGTTGACCTGCTCAAGCTGGGCGCTGCGATAGGCGAAGATCTGCAGCGGCACCGGCGTCGCGTACAGACCGGCGGCAACGCCCGCGTCCACGATTTCGCGGGAGCGTGAGCTGAGCTCTTCCATAGGAATTGGTGCAATTCGCGGCATCAAATCAGGCTATCTCTTCTTGTGCTTCACTGAAAAGCGATTCCCGCCCCGACACTTTGGGAGAATTCGATGTCCAGACTGGCCGGAAAGGTCGCGATAGTCACTGGAGGCGGGGGCGGGATTGGTGCCGCTACGGCACACGAATTGGCCCACGAGGGTGCCGCAGTGGCGGTCGTCGATATCGACGAGGCGAAGGCTGCCGGCGTCGCCGACGAGATTCGGCGAAGCGGGGCGCGGGCGATCGCGATCGGCGGCGACCTATCCCGGGAGGAAGCCGCACAATCTGCGGTGAATTCCACCGTGGCAGAGTTCGGCCGGGTCGATATTCTGCACAACAATGCCGCCCTGACTGTCAGTAGCTTTTTATCGCGAGACACCACGGTGGCCGAGATGTCGCTCGATGTCTGGCAGCGAACATTGGACGTCAATCTCGGAAGTCAGCTGCTGATGTGCAAGTACACCGTTCGCGAAATGCGGGAAAACGGTGGCGGTTCGATCATCAATATGTCGTCGGGAGCGGCCCTTTCCGGTGACCGCACCCGCTTGGCCTACGGGGTATCAAAGTCCGGCGTGCATGCCCTGACGATGTATGTGGCGACCAGTGAGGGAAAGCGGGGCGTGCGGGTGAACACCATCGTGCCCGGACTGATCATCACTGATGCCGTACGCGCGCATCTCACCGAGGACATCATTGCCGGCCTCAGCCGCGCCACGCTGACGCCGTACCTCGGACAACCGAAAGACGTGGCCGACCTGGTTGTTTTCCTGGCTTCGGAGCAGTCTCGCTACATCACCGGGCAAATGATTTCGATCGACGGCGGGATGTCCGCACACGTCCACGTGGACGCCGGAGATTAGGTGCTCAGATGCTGGTAGGTCCGAGCGCGTACGCGCCGGTCTCCGGGTGGTGGTACCAGCCGCTGGCGGCGTGGGTGCCGCCGTCGACGTGGATCGTTTGGCCGGTGACGTAGCTGGCCAGGTCGGACGCGAGAAAGACTGCCGCGCCTGCCATCTCGTCGACATGACCCGCTCTGCCCATCGGCACCGTGTAGCCGATCCGATCTTCGAAGCCGGGCGGCGCCATCTGCCTGATCCCTTCGGTCAGAGTGATGTCGGGCGCCAGCGCGTTCACCCTAATGCCATGCGGCGCGAGCTCGAGTGCCGCGGTCTTGGTGTAGTTGACGACACCGGCCTTGGCCGCCGCATAGGTCGCATAACCGGGCGCGGCGCGGACGCCTTCGATCGAAGTGACGCTGATGACGCTGCCGGGCAGTTTCTGCTCAACGAGGACGCGGGCCACTCGCTGCGTGCACAGGTACACGTGGCGCAGGTTCGACTTGTACAGCGCGTCCCAGCCGTTCTCACTGGTGTCCAGGATCCCTGACCAGAAAACGCCGCCGGCGTTGTTGACCAGGATCGTCACCGTCCCGAGTTCGGCGGAGGTTTGCGCCAGCGCGGCGTCCACCGCGGCACTGTCCCGAACGTCGACGGTTAGGCCCAGCGCACCGATCTCCGCGGCGGCAGACGCACACGATTCGGCGTCCCGTTCCCAGATCGCGACCCGCGCGCCGAATGCTTTCAGCCCCGCCGCGATGCCGCGGCCAATGCCCGCTCCACCGCCGGTGACGACCGCGACCCGGTCGGTCAGGAGAACGCTTGAGGGATCGAGTGTCATGAGGATGAATATAGACCAATCCCACTTCACGGTTTACAGTCTTGACCAGATATGTTCGATATGTAACAGCGTGGAGGGCTTGCATGGCCAGCACAATCTTCGTCACCGGGGCGACCGGGCAGACCGGAGGCAACGTCTGCGAGCAGTTGATCGAGCGCGGCGACCATGTGCGTGCCCTGGTTCGGAATCCGGACGAAGCCACGGCGCTTGCCGGCATCGGTGTCGAACTGGTCAAGGGCGACATCAGAGACGCCGATGACGTACTGCACGCGGCCAAGGGTGCCGAGGCGGCGATCCACTGCGCGGCATTGCTGGGCGGCGCGAGCCAGGACCTGGAGGACTTCAAGGCTGTCAATATGGTTGGCACCACGAATGTCCTCGATGCGGGGAAAGCCCACGGCATGCGTCGGGTTGTCGCGCTGAGCACCGCCACCTTCTTGAATCTGAGCGCCGGCCTCGACTTCGAAGAGGCCCCCGTTCTCAAGAAGCCGCCGAACGACCCGTACACGGTCACCAAACTGGCCGCTTTTCTAGAAGCGCACAAGCGCGCTGCGGCCGGCGACGACGTGCTGACCTGCCACCCCGGCGCGATCTTCGGTCCCGGTCTGGTCGTCGAACGCGCCTTGCATCGCACCAGTTTCAACCGGGTGCTGTTGGCGGGGATGCGCGGAAAGATCAAGCGCTATCTCGCTTTCCCGGTGACCTGGGTGGCGGGAGCGGATGTCGCGAAGGGCTCGGTTGCCGCGCTGGACCGCGGGGTTGCCGGTGAGCGCTACTTGTTGATCGGGCCGCCCGAAGGCACCTGCAGCACCGCCGCCGGTATCAATCGCGCCTGCGAGGTCGCCGGAATCGATCACCGCGTCGAGGACCTCGACTACCGTTCGGATCCCGAAGCGTTGACGGCCGAATTCGGGCCCACCTTGATGGCCATCGCGGAGTCCGCGGCCAAGAGCGTGCGCAAGCCCAGAACGGACAACAACCTGACCACCCGGCGCCTCGGCTACCGGCCGATGTCTTTCGACGACGGGCTGAGGCTGCTGATCGCGTGGCTGCGCGACATCGGCAGACTGTAGCGGCGGCCGTCGTGTCGGGCGCCGAATTGCGCCGATCCGGCTCGGATCATGGCGATCTGGCCGATCGGATCCTCGACGCGGCCTCGCGACTGCTGTTCCGGACGGGCGCCCGGAAGATGTCGCTCTCGGACGTGGCGACCCTGGCCGGGGTGTCCCGGCCGACCATCTACCGCTACTTCGTGGGCAAAGACGAACTCATCGATGCGCTGGGAGAGCGCGAGCGCCTGCGCTTCAACGCGGCGATGGACAAAGCGATGTCCGGAGTGGTCGGAGTCGCGCGCTTGGAAGCCGCGGTCGACGTGGTCGCGACTTTCGTCGAGGATCAGCCGCCCGGGCGGCTGCTCGACCTCGAGCCTGGGTTTGCGCACGAACAGATGGCGCAAGCGTTACCCATGTTGACCGAAGGATTGATGGTGGTCTTGCAGCGCTGTGCCCGCGAGGACGCCTTCGCCGTGGCGGTAGACCCCCGCGACGTCGCCGGCGCGATCGCGCGAACCGGGCTGAGCCACTATGTATTTCCCGATGCCGACCGGGCCGCGGCGCGCCGGCAGATCCGTGCCGCAGCCGGTCTTCCTGGCCGCGCGTGATCGGCGGCGTTCCGTCGATGTTCGTCTTACAGACCCTGGACCGATAGCCAGCCGGCGATTCTTTCGGCGACTGCCTGCCATCCGGGTTCAAGCATCATGTCATGTCCCATGTCGGGGAAGATCTCTGCCTCGGCGCCGTAAACCGCAGCGGTGCGCCGGATTTCGCGCTGGGACACGATGGTGTCGTGCTCGGCTCCCAGCACCAGCATCGGGATGCGGTTGACATGTTTGGTTCTGACCAGATTGAGGAAGAGCATGTCTAGGTAAGCCCGGTAGGACTCGTCCTGGACTCGCAGGTGATACGCGTTGACCTGCTCGTCCGGCGTAGCCGCAGAGAAGAACAGCTCTCGCACCAGTTCTGGGGTGGCAATCATCGGGGCCAGCCTCAGCAAGGCGTTGGCTTTGGCGAATTGCACAGGATGACGACGCGCGATGTGCAGGGTTATCCGCAGCACACCCGAAGGCGGTACGGCAGCGACAAGAATGGCCCCGACAGCGGTGTGGTTTTCCAGGTACTTCTGAACTACGAAGCCACCCATCGAATGTCCGACCAGAACCGGCTGAGTCGGCAATTCCGCCGCCGCCTGGGCGACATCGCGCACGTAATCCTGAATTCCCGTCCGGCGCAGCCGGGCCCGGCCGGTGCTTGCGCCGTGTCCGCGCAGGCTCGGGGCATAGCAGCTGTAGCCCCGCTCGGCGAAGAAGTCGAGAAAGTGTTCGTCCCAGCACCACGCTGCATGCCAGGCGCCATGCACAAACAGAAGCGGCACAGGATGGGATGCACTGGATGCCCCCTTCCGGATCAGTTCAAGCACCAGCCGCCCCTTCGATCCGGTGCATCATCCGTTGTTTGTGTCCGGACTTCATCGGCGGCGCAGCAGGAACAGTCCGTAGGCCGCAATCGACTGCGCGTCAGCGATCACTCCCGAACGGATCATCTGCTCGACGTCTTCGCGCGCGAACCATGCGCTACGCATGTCCTGCTCCTCGTGCTCGCGCTCCGCTTCTCCTTCGGTGATTCCGGTCGCTAGGAACACCCACCCGCGCTGGCTGGTTAATCCGGGAGCGGTGTCGAGCTGGCCGAGCTCCTCGAACGACGTCGCACGTAACCCGGTTTCCTCGCGCAGCTCGCGTTCGGCAAGCTCAGCAGGTTCCGTGTCGACCAGGTTGGGAGCGGTGCCCTGCGGGAACTCCCAGCGTCGCGCGCCGAGGGGATACCGGAACTGTTCGACCAAGCGGAAGCGGTCCCCGTCGTAGGGCATCACCAGCGCGTAGGTCATTCTTTCCACTACGCTGTATATTCCGCGGCTGCCGTCCGGCCTGCGGATGTCGTCTTCCCGGAGCACCAGCCACGGGTTGCGGTAGATCTCGCGGGATGCGACGCGTTCAATGAAAGACACACCGCCAGTATCACAAGTTTTCCGGTAGGCACCAGTGGCGCGAGCAGACGCAGAATCGCCCCAAACCGTAGGTTTTGGGGCGATTCTGCGTCTGCTCGGCCCGGATGTTGCGGGCTTCGGTTACGCCTCAACTATTTCGTCCGCGTGACGAGCTCGAGTCGAACCTGTTGCGGCCCAATAAGGCGCTGTTTCAATAGCGACTCCGCTTGCGGGACATCGACGTTGACTTCCCTCATACTGCGCTCCTCAGGTGGCGGTTTCCGGCGTGGTGGCCGATCATATGAACGCAACGTGAATCTAAAAGGCAGGCGTCAGCAGAGGTGGGAGAACTTATGCCGCACAATGTAGAGCCACGGTCCGGCTGCCGCGACCAACTTTGTTAATGAGCGTACGAAACGAACTCGGTTTCCGCTAAATGGAACAGGTCTTTCATCGCGAAATCATCGTCTGCGGTGACGACCCGCTGGCGAAGACGATCGCAGAGGAGCTACGGGGCGCCGGCGCGCGGATAATCAAGATCAACAATGCCGCCGATCTCCTTGGCGCCGGGGTACATCGAGCGCGCGCCGTCGTGTGCGCCGGGCCCAATGATGCGGTAAATCTCGAAATCGCCCTGTTGGCACGGCAATTTAGCCCAGACGTTCGCGTGGTGGCACGTCTGGCCAACAGCGTGCTGCGCGAAGCGGTGGCCGACGTCAACGGCCCCGGCGCGATCCTGAACGTCGCCGACCTCGCGGCACCGTCGGTCGTAGAGGCAGTTCTGTCGCGTAACGCGCACCAGTTCGAGACGGCCGGTATCGAATTCGTTGTCTGGGGAGCCGAGGCACCGTACGACGGGACTCTGCGCGAGATCTACAACGACCTGGCACCGGTGGCAGTGGTCCACGGCAAGAACTCGCCTGCCCCCGGCGAGGTGGTGCCATGTCCGGGACGGGATCAGAAGGTGTACGCCGGCGATTTCACGTCGATGATCGGTGTCAAAGACGAATTGGAAACCCGCGGGATCATCGTACCTCCCACGACCGCGACGCGCTCTCGCCAGTCTCGCGTGCGACGCGTAATCGATGCCGCGCGCGCCATGCGTGACGAAGTGAATCCGATGCTTTTTCCCGCGTTGGGCTTAACGCTGTTCCTAACGGTCGGCTCCGCAACCATGGTGCGCTTCAACTACCAGAACCCGCGGATGTCGTGGATCGACGCCTTGTATTTCACCTCCGAGACAATCACCACCGTCGGCTTCGGCGAAACCCCCTTCGGCCAACAATCCACGTTCCTGCGACTGTTCGTTATCGGGTTGATGTTCAGCGGCGTGATCGTTACCGCCATCGTGGTCGCGTTCCTCGCGGACCTGCTGCTGTCGCAACGCTTCCTGCAGACGGCCGGACTCCGACGGGCACGCCGCATGCGCGACCACGTCGTCGTCGTCGGACTGGGTTCAGTTGGCATCCGCGTCGTCACTGATCTGGCCGCTGCCGGATACGACGTCCTCGTCATCGAGCACGACGAGAACAATCGGTACCTGCCGACATGTGCCGAATTCGACGTGCCGGTGATTTTCGGAAACGCAACGATGCGCCAGACGCTGGAATCGGCGCGCGTCGAACGCGCCCGCGGAGTGGCGGTGCTGACCCAGGACATGCCGAGCATCGAGACCGGGATCGTACTGCTGGAAATCCTGGGATCCGAGACTAAGGTGCCGATTGTGCTGCGCGTTCAAGGCCGCGCGCTGAGTAAAGCGGTGAATCAGCGGTTCGGTTTCGAAAACGTGCGGTCGACAGTGGACCTGGCAGCCCCCTGGTTCATCGGCGCGGCGATGGGCCTGCACGTGCTGGGGACGTTTTGGGTCGGGCAGCGCTCCTTCATGGTCGGCGGAATGCTGGTGGCGGAAAACAGCGAGCTCGATGGAATGCTGATGGTGGAAATGTCTACCCAAACGCGCGTCATCGCGATCATTCGACCGGAAGGGCCGATCAGACTGCGCCCGCGCCGCGACGCCGTACTGAGAGCCGGCGACACCGTCTACCTCATCGGCCCGTACCGCGAGCTGATCGCGACGCTCCGCAAGGGCCAGCCTCCAGCGCATACCGCGATCAACGGTGAGCGCGCGGCGGCACTGGCGGCGGCGCGATCGCTTTCGCCGCATCGACCGATGGCAGGGTCGCAGTCGTTGGACCAGGGCGTGGACCTTTTGTGAGCTGGTCGCAGAGGTTAGTGCAGCGCGCGGACCACGTCGGCCGCTCGGCGAAGCTGGCCGAGGTCTGAGCTGGTCGGAATCAGCTGAACCTCGTCGGTGCCGATCGCTTCGAAGTTCCGCAGCACCGCCGCGAGCTCGTCTTCGCTGCCGGCCCAGCCGGTCGTCGGCGCCATCGCGTCGACGTACTCGGCCGGTATCCAGTTCATGTAGCGCCGCAGATGGCGATGGACCTGGGCCCGGGCCTCTTCGCGCGACCCGAACGCGAACCAGAACGACGTCATGAGATGCGGTTTCGGCTTTCCGGCCTGCGCCCACGCCGTCCGCGCCACGTCGAACAGCTCGTTCTGCTTAGCAACGTCGAGGTCCAACGTGGTGCCGGCCAGCCCGTCGGCCCAGGCCGCGGCGCCGCGGATGGTTTTCGGCCCGATGCTGCCGACGAACAGCGGCGGACCGCCGGACTGGACCGGGGGCGGCCCGACCGGCAGCACCGACTCGGTGATCTTTTCGCCGGCCCAGACCCGCTTCATCACCGCCACCCGCTCCGCCATGCCGCGCATGGTCTGCGTCGCCGGATCGGCGCCCACCGCGTGGTAGTCCTCGTGCCTACCGCCTACGCCGATGCCTACCGTCAGGCGTCCGCCACTCAGCACGTCGCCGGTCGCCAGCGCTTTGGCGAGCATCACGGGATCGTGCAGCTGGGGCACGATCACGGTCGTCAGCAGCCGCACCCGATTGGTCCAGGCGGCCAGCGCACCGAGCAGCGTCAGGTTTTCCGGGTTGTCGAACGCGATGCGCTCGCCCCAGCACAGTGACGAGAACGGACCCTGGTCGATCGCGCGTGCCCAGTTCTCCAGCACCGTGGCGTCCAGGTCCGGCTCCATCACCGGCATGGTCATTGCAATATGCACGACCGCGATTCTGACACGCGCACAGACACCCGTTTGGCGAAGTGGCAACATGGACTAGGTGGGTCTAACCAGCAATTCCATCGCACACGTCCGCCTGACCGTCACCGACATCGAGCGATCTCGGCAGTTCTACGAGAGCGTGTTCGGTTGGCCCGTGTTGATTGAAGTGCCCGAGAATGCCGACGAAGCGACCCGCAGCCAGCTGAGCTTCCTGTACGGCGGTGTCATCTACGATCTGGGCGGCACGCTGCTCGGGCTGCGACCCGTCGCCAACGACCGCTTTGACGAGAATCGCACCGGCCTGGACCACATCGCGTTCAGGCTGGCCAGCAAAGAAGAATTGGATTCCGCGGCCTTACATCTGGACGAGGTCGGCGTCGCGCACGAGCCGGTCAAAGACATCGGGCCGTCGTTCATCTTGGAGTTCCGCGACCCGGACAACATCGCCTTGGAGCTGACCGCGCCGAAGTAAATGCCGATCAGCCTGCCGAGCCCGCTTCTAGCGCGAGCAGACACAAAAGCCCCCGCACGCCCGGCGTGTCGGGGGATTTTGCGTCTGCTCGCGCCAACTAGGTGACGCGGTGCCGCACGCTTTCCTGACCTCGATAGTCATTCGCCATTTGCGCGACGTGGCTGGGCAGCGTGCCGGCCGCGACGTCAGCCAACGTTGTTTCCTCTAACACCGACCGCATGCTGGCCCGCAGCGCCCGCCAGACGTCGGTCAGCGCCGCGGTCGGCCCGGAGTAAGGCAGGTCGCCGAGACCGATGTCGCGGACGCTGGCCAGCGGCCCGTCGATGCAGCGCAGCACGTCGGCAATGCTGATCTCGTCACCCGGACGGGCCAGTTCGTAGCCACCTTCGCGACCGCGGTGGCTTCGCACCAGGCGATCGGTGCGCAGGTTGGTAAGGATGTCGACAAGAAATGGCGGCGGGATGCCCTGCGCCTGAGCTATGTCGTCGGTCTTAACGAGGGTGCCGCTAGCGGCCGTGGCGAGCTGAACCATGGCCCGCACCGCATACTCCGCCTTGGCTGACATCCGCACCCTGAGGATTGTGCCACCCACTGTGGCGGGGCGCTGCGCTCGCGGATCAGGGCCGTGACTTGATCACGTCGATGACGCTCTGCGCCTGCTCGTCAAGGCTGCGGTCCGAGGTGAGTCGCAGATCCGGATTGCTTGGCCGCTGGTAGGGGCTGTCGATGCCGGTGAAATGGGTGATCTCACCCGCGCGCGCTTTCGCGTACAACCCCTTGGGATCCCGCTTCTCGCATTCCGCGAGCGACGTGTCGCAGAACACCTCGATGAAGTCGAAGCCGGCGTCGACGTGCACTTTCCGGGCCATTTCGCGATGCTCGGTCAGCGGGCTGATCACCGGTACCAGCACCACGTGACCGGCGTCGGCGAGCAGCGTCGCCACATGCGCCAGCCTGCGCAGGTTCTCCGAACGGTCGGCCATGCTGAAGCCCAGGTCGGCGTTCAGGCCCTGGCGCAGGTTGTCGCCGTCGAGAACATATGCGGGAATGTTATTTTCGAGCAGCTTCCGCTCGACCAACATCGCCACCGACGACTTGCCGGCGCCCGACAAACCGGTCAGCCATACGGTCCTGCCTCGCGGCCGGTGTTCGGTAGTGACCAGTGAACTGTGCCGCACGGTGTTCGGGCTCGCGGCTTGCGCCGAGACGTCGCGCAACACCATGCCCGCCGCGACCGTGCCATTGGTGTCGGGGTCGATGAGGATGAACGAGCCGGTACTGGCGTTACGGGTGTACTCGTCGAGCAGCAACGGCACCTGCGTGCGCAGGGAAATGCGCCCGAGCTCGTTGAGCTTCAACGCCGTCGCGGTCTTGTCGCGATGCAAAGTGTTGACGTCGAGCCGGTAGTCCAGGGCCGTTACCCTGGCCCGCGTGGTCCGGGTGGTGTGTTTGATGACGTAGTCGCGGCCGGGCTCGAGGGCCGCGGCGTCGGCCATCCAGCACACGGTCGCGTCGAATTCCTGCGCGACCCTTGGCTGGTTGTTGGTGCGGGCGATCAGGTCGCCGCGCGAGATATCAATCTCATCGGCGAGGGTCACCGAGACGGCCATCGGTGGAAACGCCTCTTCCACAGGGCCATTCGGTCCCTCGATCGCGGCGATCTGGGTGCTCTTGCCGACCGGCAGCACCACCACTTCATCGCCCGGACGCATCACTCCGCTGGCCACAGTCCCGGCGTAGCTGCGGTGGTCTTGGTGCTCGTGGGTGTGCGGCCGGATGACGTACTGAACCGGGAAGCGCACGTCGACCAGATTGCGGTCGCCGGCGATATAGACCTCTTCGAGGTGGGACAGCAGTGCCGGACCCTCGTACCAGGGCGCCTGGTCGGATTTGGTGACGACGTTGTCGCCGTGCAGCGCGGACATCGGGATGGTGGCGACGTCCTGCACGTCCAGACGCGCGGCGAACGCGTGAAATTCGTCGCGGATCGCCTCGAATTTCTCTTTGTCCCAACCGACCAGGTCCATCTTGTTGACCGCGAGCACGATGTGCTGGATGCCTAGCAGTGACGCCAGGAAAGCGTGCCGGCGTGACTGCTCGAGCAGGCCGTGGCGCGCGTCGACGAGCACGATCACCAGCTGGGCGGTCGATGCACCGGTCACCATGTTGCGGGTGTACTGGATGTGGCCCGGGGTGTCGGCGATGATGAATTTCCGCTTGGGAGTGGCGAAGTAGCGGTAGGCGACGTCGATCGTGATGCCCTGTTCGCGCTCCGCCCGCAGGCCGTCGGTCACCAGCGCCAGGTCGGTGTACTCGTGCCCGCGCTCCTCCGACGCCCGTTCCACTGACGCCCACTGGTCTTCCATCACGGCCTTGGAGTCGTACAGCAGGCGCCCGATCAGCGTCGACTTGCCGTCGTCCACAGAGCCCGCGGTTGCGAGCCGCAACAATGTCGCCATCAGAAATAACCCTGTCGTTTGCGGTCTTCCATTCCAGCCTCCGAGATCCGGTCGTCGGCCCTGGTCGCACCGCGCTCGGTCAATCGGGACACCGCTGTCTCGGCGATGACCTCCGACACGGTGGCGGCCTCTGACTTCACGCATCCGGTGCAGGTGACGTCGCCGACGGTGCGGAAACGCACCGTCTCTTCGAACACCGGCTCGTCGGCGCGGGGCTGCAGGTGCCGGTCTACCGCCAGCAACATCCCGTCGCGGCTGAATACCTTGCGCCGGTGTGCGAAATAGATCGACGGCAACTTGATCTTCTCCGCACCGATGTAGGACCAGATGTCGAACTCGGTCCAGTTGGACAACGGGAAGACCCGGATGTGCTCACCTTTGTGGTGCCGCCCGTTATAGAGGTTCCACAGCTCAGGCCGCTGGACCTTCGGATCCCATTGACCGAACTCGTCACGGAAGCTGAACACCCGTTCCTTGGCGCGCGCTTTCTCCTCGTCGCGCCGCGCTCCCCCGAATGCGGCGTCGAACTTGTTCAGCTCGATGGCGCGCAGCAGCGTCACGGTCTGTATCGGATTGCGCGACGGGATGGTCTCGACAACGCGGCCGGCGTCGATGTCTTCCTGCACCGATGCCACCACGAGGCGCACCCCCGCCTCGGCGACCAGTTCGTCGCGGGCCGCGATCACTTCGTCGAAATTGTGCCCGGTGTCGACATGCATCACCGGAAACGGCAGCCGCCCGGGCCGAAACGCCTTCAGCGCCAGGTGCAGCATCACGATGGAATCCTTGCCACCGGAGAACAACAGCACGGGCCGCTCGAACTCGGCCGCCACCTCGCGGATGATGTGGATCGCTTCCGCCTCCAGGGAGCGCAGATGGCTCAACTCGTACTGGCCGGCGGCGGGGCCGGCCTTTAGGTCGCTGCCCATAGCTTCCTATCCACGTAAATATGGTAGAACTAACCAAGTTTATGGCTATTGTCGTATATGGAACCAGCCTTCGCGGCAGGTGTCAACGACAAGGGCTCGGGTGGCGCGACCCCGGGGCACCACACATGTTGCGCCAGAACTGGCGGCGGGCCGTTTCGCGCGACTGGATCGACATCCTGGACGGAATCGTGGTGTCGATCGCGGGCTGAGTCAGATTCGCCCCACTGGTCTCTCCTGGAGGCGGCACCGCCTCTGCCCGGCTCTCCGCGACAACTTCCCGGTCCGCAGGTCAGCCCGTGCCTGGAGATCCGCGTTGTCGCGCCAAGGCGGGCAAACTTCGATGCACCCGGGAGTCAGATCGGCGGCGCGGCAGTCAGATCGGCGGCGCGGCGACGCACCCGCGATCAGGCCCGTTAGAGCGTGACCTCGTGCAGCTTGCCGGTTGCCACGTCGAAAACAAAGCCGCGCAACGATACGTGCTTGGTGACGAACGGGCTGTTCTCGATGCGGCGCAACGACTGGCGGACGTCTGCCTCGATGTCGGGGAAGGCCTCGGTCGCCCACGGTGGTTTGACGCCCGTCTCGGCCTGGATGTCGCGCTTGAAGTCTTCGTCGGTGAAGGTCAGCATCCCGCAGTCGGTGTGGTGGATCAGGATGATCTCCCGGGTCCCCAACAGCCGCTGGCTGATGGCCAGCGAACGGATTGCGTCGTCCGTGACGACCCCGCCCGCGTTCCGGATGACGTGCGCTTCGCCTTCGTTGAGGCCGAGGACGCGATAGACGTCGAGCCGGGCATCCATGCATGCCACGACCGCCACATGTTTGCTCGGAGGCAGGGGCAGCGGCCCCTTGAAGGCGCTCGCGTAATGAGCATTCTGGGCCAGATAGCTATCGGTAACCGTCACGCAAGTCTCCTCCGGCATCGCGGTATGGATTTCGCTACACAGATCGACGACGCGGTGGATCGTAACAATCGGTCAACCGGATTTCACCCATGGGAATCTAGCCGATCGCAAGGATTCGGTTGCCGCGGCCGAAAGTGCCGGAAGTGAACGCGCCACGCTGTCCGGCCAGTTCCGTCTCGTGTCGCTAACCTGTCCCAATGCGACTCCGGGGCGGTTGGGCGTGATCCGCTTCCTTGCGCGCCGAATCCTCAATTACATCGTGCTGCTGGTGCTGGCGTCGTTTTTGGCGTTCTGGTTGGCATCCGCGACGTTTCATCCGCTGGACAGCTACATACAGCGGCACCCGACACCGCCGAAGGAGCTCATCGATGCCAAAGCGGCTCAGCTCGGCTTGGACAAACCCATACCCATCCGGTACGCGAAATGGGTTTCCGGGGTGGCTCATGGCGACTTCGGCACGACAGTCACAGGTCACCCCGTCTCCCGGGAACTGTGGCACCGGATCGGGATCAGCCTGCGGCTCGTGGTGACCGGTTCGGTGCTAGGGACGGTCATCGGCATCATCGTGGGAGCCTGGGGGGCCATCCGGCAGTACCGGCTGAGCGACCGCGTGATCACTGTCCTGTCGTTGATTACCCTGAGCATTCCGACGTTCGTGCTGGCAAGCCTGCTCATCTTGGCCGCGCTGCGAGTGAACACGTTCACCGGTGTTCGGATGTTTCTCTACACCGGTGAGACCTCACCGATTCCCCCCGGCGGAGCGTGGGACCAGCTCGTCGACCGCGTGCAACACCTGGTATTGCCGACCCTGACGCTGGCCCTCGGCGCGATCGCGAGCTTCAGCCGCTACCAGCGGAACGCCATGCTGGACGTGCTGAGCGAGGATTTCATCCGGACCGCGCGCGCCAAGGGCCTGACCCGCCGACGCGCGCTCTTCAAACACGGCCTGCGTACCGCCCTGATTCCACTCGCCACACTGTTCGCATACGGGGTCAGCGGCCTGGTCGTCGGCGCGATCTTCGTCGAGAAGATCTTCGGCTGGCATGGCATGGGCGAATGGGCGGTAGTTGGCATCTCGACACAGGACACCAACGTCATCACGGCGATCACACTGTTTTCCGCGTTGGTGATTCTGCTCGCCGGCCTATTGTCCGACATCTTCTATGCGCTGCTAGACCCGAGAGTGCGGGTGTCGTGACCCAACAGGCTGCCCCTGAAACCACGTCGGTCGGGTCCGGCGTCCACCCGGCCTTCGTCTCGCGCCGCAACCTATTGATGCGGCGGTTCATTCGCAACACGCCCGCGGTCGTGGCATTGATTCTGCTACTGGTGGGGTTCGTCGGCTGCTACGCACTGCCGGCGGTACTCCCCTACGACTACAACCAGCTCGACTACGACGCGCTGCTCCAGTCACCGTCACTCAAGCACTGGTTCGGCACCAATGCGCTCGGTCAGGACCTGCTGGCCCGGACCTTGCGCGGCATGCAGAAGTCGATGCTGATTGGATTTTGTGTGGCACTGATCTCGACCACTATCGCCGCCACCGTCGGAACAGTCGCCGGTTACTTCGGCGGCTGGCGCGACCGAGCGCTGATGTGGCTGGTAGACCTGCTGCTGGTGGTGCCGAGCTTCCTGCTGATCGCAATCGCCAGTACCCGCACCACACAGTCGGGCAACGTCCTGTGGCTCATCGTCCTGCTCGCGGCCTTCGGCTGGATGGTCAGCTCGCGCATGGTGCGCGGGCTGACCATGAGCCTGCGTGAACGCGAGTTCATTCGCGCAGCAAGGTATATGGGGGTGTCCAGCCGCCGTATCATCGTGAATCACATAGTCCCGAACGTCGCGTCGATCATCATCATCGACGCCACACTCAACGTCGGATTTGCGATTCTCGCGGAAACCGGTTTGAGCTTTCTGGGTTTCGGGGTTCAGCCACCCGACGTGTCGCTAGGAACGCTGATCGCCGACGGGACCCCCTCGGCCACCACCTTTCCGTGGGTCTTCCTGTTCCCGGCCGGAGCGTTGGTACTGATTGTGTTGTGCGCCAACCTCACCGGGGACGGCCTGCGGGACGCGCTGGATCCGCGCAGCCGGCCTCCACGCCGCAAGAACCGGCGACCGAAGTGACAGCCCTGCTAGAGGTGACGGATCTGAACGTCACCTTCGAGACCGGGGACGTTGTGGTGTCCGCAGTTCGCGGCACGACGTACCACATCGATCCGGGTGAAGTGGTCGCCATCGTCGGCGAATCCGGTTCGGGTAAAAGCACTGCCGCGATGGCCGTAATCGGATTGCTACCCGAGTACGCGAACGTGTCCGGATCGGCGCGCCTGCATGGCGAAGAAATACTCGGGCTATCCGACCAGGCGATGTCAGGGATCCGCGGAAAGAAGATCGGCACCATATTTCAAGACCCGATGTCAGCGCTGACCCCCGTCTACACCATCGGCAACCAGATAGCCGAGGCCATCGACGTGCACAACCGGGACGTCAGCCGCGCCGATGCCCGCAAGCGTGCCGTCGAACTGCTCGAGCTGGTCGGCATCTCCCAGCCACATCAGCGAGCGAAGGCCTTCCCGCACGAGCTATCCGGCGGCGAGCGCCAGCGGGTGGTCATCGCGATCGCGATCGCCAATGATCCGGACCTGCTGATCTGTGACGAACCGACCACCGCGCTGGACGTCACCGTGCAGGCCCAAATCCTCGACGTTCTGCGAACCGCGCGCGACGTGACCGGCGCCGGCGTGCTGATCATCACCCACGACCTGGGTGTGGTGGCGGAGTTCGCCGACCGGGCAATGGTCATGTACGCCGGACGTGGGGTCGAGATCGCCACCGTCGACGATCTTTACCGGGACCGCCGGATGCCCTACACCGCCGGGTTGCTGGGTTCGGTGCCGCGGCTGGACGCCGCGCAGGGCACCCGGCTGATACCGATCCCCGGCGCGCCGCCGACGATGTCGTCGCTATCGCCCGGTGCGTGTCCGTTCGCCCCGCGCTGTCCGCTGGTGATCGATGAATGCCGTTCGGCGGAGCCCGATCTCATCGATATCGGAGCCGCCGGGGACGGGCACTGGGCGGCGTGCATCCGCACCGACGACGTCGCGGGGCGCAGTTCAGCCGAAATCTTTGGCGTATCAACGCAACCGCCCACAACCGAGGGCGCCGCCGGCGAACCGCCGGTGGTGTTGCGGGTTAGCGACCTCGCCAAAGCCTACCCACTGACCAAGGGCGTGATCTTGCGCAGGCGGGTGGGTGAGGTGCGTGCGCTCGACGGCGTCAGCTTCAACCTGGAACAGGGCCGCACCCTGGGCATCGTCGGCGAATCCGGTTCGGGCAAATCGACCACACTGACCCAGATCCTCGAGCTCGCCAAGCCTCAGGCGGGGTCCATCGAGATTCTGGGCAGCGACGTCGCGGCCCTCGACGGCGCCGGCCGGCGCAGGCTACGGAACGAACTGCAAGTGGTATTCCAGGATCCAGTGGCCTCGCTCGACCCCCGCCTCCCAGTGTTCGACGTCATCGCTGAACCGTTGGTCACCAACGGATTCGACAGGCCGCACTGCGAGGAACGGGTCGCCGAGCTGCTGGCGATCGTCGGGATGGACCGCGCCGACGCCAGCCGCTATCCCGCCGAGTTCTCCGGTGGGCAGAAACAGCGGATCGGAATCGCGCGGGCGCTGGCACTGCAGCCGAAGATTCTTGCGCTCGACGAGCCGGTGTCGGCGCTCGACGTGTCCATTCAGGCGGGCATCATCAACCTGCTGCTGGACCTGCAAGCGCAATTCGGGTTGTCCTATCTGTTTGTGTCGCACGATCTTTCGGTGGTCAGGCACCTGGCGCACCGGGTGGCGGTGATGTACCGGGGAACCATTGTGGAACAGGGCGACGGTGACCAGGTGTTTACCAACCCACAACACGAGTACACCCAGCGGCTGCTGGCCGCCGTTCCACGGGCGCAACCCGATGTCGCCGGCAGTTAGCATCGCCGGGATGACGCACCCACCGACGATTCGCAGGCTTGCGCTGCTGGCGCTGCTGGTTGTGTTGATCGTCAACGGCTGCTCAAACGGGTATCAGGATCTCCCGGAAGCGCACTCAGCGCAGCTCGGCACCACAAGCGACATCAACCCACACGGCCCGGCGACGTTGCGCGACGGTGGCAACCTGCGGCTGCCCCTGACGTCGTTCCCGGACAACTTCAACGGGTTGAACATCGACGGAAACACCGCCGACACCGGTGAAGTTGTGGGACCGACGCTGCCGGGCGCGTTCATCACCCGCGCCGACGGGACCCTGAAAGTCAACACCGACTACTTCACCGGTGCCGAGCTGACCAGCACCAAACCCCAAGTGGTTACCTACACCATCAATCCCAAAGCGACTTGGAACGATGGCACCCCCCTTAGCTGGGAGGACCTCAAGTCGGAGGTCGACGCGTGCAGCGGGCGTGACAAGCGGTTCTTGATCGCCAGCCATGCCGGGTTCGATCGAGTGAAATCGGTGACCAAGGGCGTTGACGATCGCCAGGCGGTGGTGACGTTCGCCGAGCCGTACGCCGAGTGGCAAGGGATGTTTGCCGGCGGCATACAACCCCGCAGCATGACGGCGAATGCAGACCTCTTCAACAAGGGCCAGCTCGATGCCCCCGGGCCGTCGGCCGGCCCGTTCATCGTGTCCAAGATCGACAGGCCCGCGCAGCGCATCGTGCTTACCCGCAATCCTCGCTGGTGGGGCGCCAAACCGCGGCTGGACTCCATCACGTACCTGGTCCTCGACCCCAGCGCCAGAATCCCCGCCCTGCAAAACAAAGATATCGACGCCGCCGATGTGGGCTCGCTCGACGATATGGTCACCGCACAGCGCACGGCCGGGATCGTGATCCGGCGTGCCCCTACCCCTACCTGGGATCACTTCACCTTCAACGGCGCACCCGGATCCATCATGGAGGACAAAGGGCTGCGGCTGGCGATCTGCAAAGGCATCGACCGCCAAGCCATCGTCAACGTCGTCGGGCACGGTATGACCAACCACCCGGCGCCGCTGAACAACCATATCTATGTCGAAGGCCAGGTGGGCTATCAAAACAACAGCGCGCCAGCTGATTACAACCCCGACCAAGCCCGCAGGGATTTGGACGCTCAGGGCTGGAAGCTCAACGGAGCCGTGCGGGAAAAGGACGGCAAACAACTGGTCGTTCGCGACGTCGTCTTTGACGCGCCAACGAGCAAGCAGATCGCCTTGGTCGCCCAGCAAAACCTGGCGCAGATCGGTGTGAAGCTGCAGCTCGATATCAAATCGGGCAACGGCTTCTTCAGCCAGTACGTGACACCTGGCGACTTCGACATCACTCAATTCGGTTGGGTGGGTGGCGCTTTCCCGCTGTCGGCACTGCCGCAAATCTACGCGTCTGACGGCGACAGCAACTTCGGCAAAATCGGAAGCCCCGAGATCGACGCCAAGATCAACGAGACGCTTTCCGAACTGGATCCGGGGAAGGCGCGCGCGCTGGCCAACGAGGTCGACACGATGCTCTGGGAAGCAGGCTTCAGCCTGCCGCTGTTCCAGTCGCCCGGCACCATCGCGGTGCGCAGCGACCTGGCCAACTTCGGCGCGTTCGGAATAGCCGACGTGGATTGGACGGCAATCGGATTCATACCAAGCTAACTGGTGCCGAGCAGACACAAAAGCCCCCATTTCCACCCCGAATTAGGGGCTTTTGTGTCTGCTCGCCATACTCTGCCGGAAGGCTAGACGTTGAGATCGATGCGGTGCGCACCCTTGACGCGGTCATAGCGGTCTGGACTGCACGTCAGCACGATTAGCTGTCCCTGCGTGCCCACGGCGTCGAACACCTCTCCCATCCTGGCCAGCCGGTCCGGATCGGTGAAGCCGAGCGCGTCGTCGATCACCACCGGCACGGTGTCCTCCTTGGCGACCAAGGCGGCGCCGGCCAGCCGAGCCAGGATGCCGAGCTGTTCTTTGGCCCCGCCCGACAGTGACTCGTAGGGAACCGTGGTGCCGTCCAGCGTCCGGCTGCGGATACGCAGGTCGCTGTCGATGTCGACCTCGAACGAGGGCCCGAACACCGGACGGCCCAGCCGCTGCAATTCGGTGCGGTAGGGCTCGACATAACCCAACCGGGTGGTGTCGCGGTGACGTGCCATCACCGACCGCAGCAGCCGGGCGGCCCGGGCCCGGCCGCCGACCCGGGCATGCTTGCTGGCGGCGTGCTCACGATCGATCTCGGCGGCATCGAGTTTGCCTTGGCGACCTTCGCTGCCGAAGACCGCGAGTTCGATATTCACCTCACGCAACGCTCGGGCGGCGGCTTCGTAGTCGTCGCTCAGCGACTCGGCCGCCTCGGTGGCATCGGCCAATTCGGCGGCCACCGCGTCCGGCGCCGCGGCGGCCAGCTCAGCCGCCAGGTCGGCGGCGTGCTGCTCCGCGGTCTGGGCGGAGCGAAGCCCAGCGTCCGCCGCTGACGCCAGATCCTCGTCGCTGACCGCCGCCCGTTCCTGTGCCAACCGGTCGCCGGCCGCATCGAGCTCGACGCGTTGCCCCGCCGCTTTGTTCAGGAGAACCGTTGCCCGCGTGGATGTCTCGGCGAGCCGGCAGCCGGCGGCCGCCGCGAGCCGGCGACGCGCCTCACACTCGGCGGCTGCGGCCGCCTGACTCGCTTCTGCCGCATCGAGTTCGGCACGAGCCCCGGTTACGTCCAGCGTGAGGAGGTCCGGTTCGGCGAGTTGAGCTGCGCTCAACTCCGCCAGCCGCGAACGCAGTCGGGCGATGTCGTCGTCCCCGCAAAGGCCGGCCAAGGTGGCGGTCAACTGGTCACGATTGCCCTGTAGTTCGCGACGGCGCTGCACGGCGCCTCGGGCGGCCTCAAGGTCAGCGGCGTCGGCCGCGCACAGCGCAGCCGACAGCTCGTGTTGTGCCGCAGCATGTTTGGTCTGGACATCAAGCGCGGTGGCGCCGGGGGCGAACCGCGCGGTCAGGACACCTGCAACCTCGACCTCGGTGGGGCCGGAGGCCGTGATCGACCAGGTTTGGCCCGCCGACAATGACGCCCGCTGGTCGCCCACGACGAGTTCGATGTCCGCGGCGGCGGTGAACTCCACCGCCGCCGAGTTCGACTCAAGCTGATCGCCGGTGCGGTCAACCGAGGCCGCGGCCCTCTCGATTTGCTGCAGCAGTTCTTCGGTGATCGCTATCCCGGCCAGTTCCGCGCCGACACGCTCGCGCTCAACGGCAACGGCGTCGATCTTGGCCAGTCGGATCGTCAACCGGCCCGCCTCGTCGCGATCGGTGAGCCGGTCGACGGTGCGCCTAGCGCATTCGACGCGCCGTTGGGCAACCGTCAGTGCCCGGATGCCCTCCTCGACCGCGGCGTCGGCGGCCTCGGCTTCGGCGGTTGCGATCGAACCGGTGTTGACGGCTTCTTGGGCTTCGGCCTCAGCCCCGGCGATAGCCGCGGCGCGAGTTTCGATTTCGGCGAGTAGCCGCAACCGCCCGCCGTGGGCCGCGGCCGCAGCCGCATTGGTCGCCGCAGCTGCGGCCGCGACCAGCTTGGCTTCGCGCGCCTGGCGGGTGAGTTCTGCGATCTTGTCGGCGGCGGCTCGCGCGACGGCCAGCCGCGGGCCCGTAGCAAGCCGCAGTTGCGACAGCTCGGCCACCTGCTGGGTCAGCATGGCATGGCGGCGAACCCGATCGTCGACCTCGGCCACCGCTGCCGCGCAGTCCCGCACCGCGGCCTCGGCATCTGCCAGCCCAGAGATCGCGGCCGCCCACTCCCCCGTGGCGCGTCCGGTTCCGGTGAAGTACCGCCCATACTCGGCATCGATTCGCTCGATGAGCAACGGCTCGGCGCCCGACAGCGCGGCCTCGGTGTCCGAACGCGCAGCGGCCACGTCGAGCGCGCGCGACAGCGCATCACAGCCGGACAGATCCACCGCGGCGATCGACGCGGCCTGCAGCACGCGCTGGGCATGCCAGAGATCGTTATCCACCGTCTCGGCCAGCATCGCCGTGACGCGTTCGTGAGCTTCGTCGCCGGTCAGCTGTTCGCGGCACGGCGCCAGCACCGTCAGCGCTGTCTCGCACTTTTTGTGGAATCGCTTGTGATAGACGAAACGGTAAGGACCGCTGCTGATTTCGGCGGTGACTTCCGAGCCGACGTCGGAGTTGGTCGGTTTGACCTGCTTGACTTCCTTCTTTGTGGACCGGTCCCTGGATTCCAGCAGCAGGTCCAACGCCTCGATCATGGAGGACTTGCCGATCTCGTTGGCGCCGTAGACCACCACCACCCCGTGGTCGGGGAACTCGATCTCGCGGTGCGCGACGCCGCGGTAATTCGTCAGGACCAGCCGGTGCAGTTTCATGCGGCTCCCCGGTCGGTCAGCCGCAGCAACAACCCCAGCGCGGCCTGGGCGTCGACGGCAGAATCGGTGTCGCCGTCGCGCGCGGTTGCGACCAGCTCTTCGACGGCGGCGGCGGCGAATCCCCCGATACCGAGGCCGGTGAACTCTCCGTCGGCGGGTATGACCGCGACGTCGGTATGCCGTTCCCAGAGTTCAAGCGAGGCGAACAGCCGTGAGTATTTGTCCAGGCAGGCATCCAGCAGGGCGCGGTCGGTGACCGTCAGCGAACCGGTCAGCCCCAGCCGCACGACGGTTCGGTCCTTGGCCGTCAGCAAGTCCAGGTTCAGGTCGAGATCAGCGATGTCGCGGCTGTTGTCCAGCTGGCGGTGCAGCGTAATGAACCGCCAGCGGCCGACATGCCGGGACGTCACGGTGACGGCGCGTCGCATGTCGGTTTCGTCGATGTCGACGACCAGGACGTGGCCCGGGTTGGATTCGACGTCATCGAAGTTGGTGACTTCCGGCGAGCCCGAGTACCACACCCGGCCGCTGGTGCCGACCTGGGTGAGCGAATGCTTATCCCCCAGAGCCACATAGTGCACCACATCACCGGCCAACGCGTCGTCCAGCTCGGCGAGCCGAATTAGCGAGGGCTTATCGCGATCGGGGTCAAGAATGTCGACACCGCCGTGGGCGAGAAGCACCCGGGTGACCTTGGCAGAGGTCGGAGCCGGAGCCAGCCCGTCGAGCGCCTCGGCGACAAGATCAGTGGTCGGTGCTTTGGACCGCCAGGGTGCAGCGACGATCTCCAGCCCTGGCCGTACCTGATGGACGCCGGCCTGATCAAGCACCACCACGTTGTCCGGGCATTCGGCGGTGAACAGCGCGCCGGTATACACCGATGACGCGTCCAGCGGGTCGTGGTTGCCGGGCAGCAGGTAGACCGGAATAGCAATGGCGCGCATGGCCTCCAGGGACTGGCTGATCACCTGCGGAGCCAGCTGGTTGTGTTCGAAGACGTCACCGGCGACCACGACGAACTCGGCGCCCGTCTCGGCCGCCAGCGCGCCTAGGCCGGCCACCGCGTCGCGGCGGGCCGCCGAATATTGCGGCTGAGCATCGCCGGCAAGGAAGTGCCGGGTCATGCCAAGCTGCCAGTCGGCAGTGTGCAGGAACCGCATCCCGGTGAACCTCCATCCGAAATTGCATGGCTATCAAGGCACTGCGAAGTCTAGGGCGGGCCACCGACAACTCCGGGGACGCGCACCGGCATGCCTCCAAGCGGATGATTAGCCCTAGGGTGGTTCGGATGAACGAAGCCAAGTTGCTGCGGTTGGTGCTGCTAAGGCACGCCAAGTCGTCGTACCCGGACGGGGTCGCCGATCACGACCGGCCGTTGGCGCCCCGTGGAATCCGGGAGGCCGCGCTGGCCGGTGACTGGCTGCGCGCCAACGTGCCCACCATCGATGGGGTGTTGTGCTCCACGGCGACGCGGACCCGGCAGACTCTGGAGCGCACCGGCATCGACGCACCGGCCCGTTACGAAGAGCGGCTGTACGGCGCCACGCCCGGCGTGCTGATTGAGGAGATCAACAAGGTTTCGGACGAGGTCGCCACCCTGCTGGTGGTAGGACACGAACCGACGATGTCTGACGTGTCGCTGATACTCGCGGGCACCGACGGCACCGACACGGCAGCCCTGGAACGTATTTCGGACAAGTACCCGACATCGGCCATCGCCGTGTTCACCGTCCCAGGCGACTGGGCGGGCCTGGAACCGGGCCGGGCCGCGCTGACCGCATTCCACGTGCCGCGAGAAACCGACCCTTAAGAATTGGTGGCCAGCGTCAGCTCCATCAGCTTGATGGCCTGACCGCAGGCGTCGATGCCGGGCGCCTGCGGGTTGATCCACCAGCCGACCACTCCGGCCGCGTCGCTGGCTACCCCGCATGCGCCGTTCGCGTCATCGGCGTGCATCACAATCGAGTCGACGCCGGCGATGTTGCGGCTCTCGACCTTGTACTTCAGGAAGTCGGCGACCTTGCGCTCGTTGCCCAGACTGCCCTGCTCGAACCAGAACCGGGTGATGTCGATCAAACCGGCCGGGTTGGCCGCCTGCCACCGGCAGATCGCGCCGACGAACGTGCTTTGAATGTCGAGCGGATCGGCCCCCACGGTCTTGGCCAGGATGTCGGTGGTCAAGACTTCACATTCCTTGAGCAGATTCGGATACTGCTGCTGGGAATTGTTGTTGCGCGGGCTGCCGCCCGAGCCCGCCTTCACGGCGGTACCGCCGATGGACTCCGAACATCCGGTCAACACGGCTACCGTGCTGGTCACGGCGACCAGTGCCTTCAGGACATGCCTTTTCATCATTTCGAGTTCGCAATCGACTGACGTGCCAGTTCTTTCGCTATGTCGCACGGCGGCGGGAAGGGCTTTTGGCTGAAGCTGACCGACCATTCGATGAAGTCGTCCTGAAACTGGATCCCGACTTCGCACAACGAATCGCCCAAGTTCGGCTCGTTGCCGACGGCGATGAAACCGCCGTGGCCGTCGATGTTGATGTCTTCGACGCTGGCGCGCGACAGCTCCTCGGTCTTGCGTTCGCGCCCGATCGGACTGCCGCGATACCAGGAAAAGGAGAAGTGCGGGCCGAGAATGCCGCCGCCGGCCAGCCATTGGCAGCCCACCGAATTCCGCGCGGTGTTGATCAGCCCGCTCATCTTGGTCAAATCCGACACCGCCTGATCGCCAACGCCGCCGCATACCGGGAACATCGGACCGTGGTGACCCTCCCCGCTGCCCGGCCCCGCCGATGGCGCGGCGCCCGGCTTGTCGCCGCCGGAGTCGGAGCATCCGGTAAGCACGGCGAGCAGGATCATCAAGGCCGACACCGACAGGGTCAGTGCTCTCGAATTACGCCGCACTGCTGCCCTGCCTTGCCCAAGGCTGTTGCTGGTCCACAGGATGCACTGTAGCGGCACCCGAGCTGGCCAACCACCGACACCGCACTTGAACAGGCATTTCATGACGACCGGCGGGCGTGGCGCCGCGAACTCGTGCTAGCGCAGTGTGCGACAGTTACCCAATGCTGTCGGCACTATTGCGCCAGTACATCCGGCCGTATCGCCGGCTGGTCGCGGTGCTGATGGCACTGCAGCTGATCAGCACCCTGGCGTCGTTGTACCTTCCGACGGTTAATGCCGCCATCATCGACGACGGCGTCGCGAAGGGCGATACCACCACCATCGTCCGGCTCGGCGTGGTGATGCTCGGGGTCACCGGGCTGCAGGTGCTGTGTTCGATCGGGGTGATCTACTTCGGCACCCGGACCGGTACCGGCTTCGGACGCGACCTGCGCGGCGCAATGTTCGAACACGTCATCACGTTCTCGGAACCGGAGACCGCCCGGTTCGGCGCTGCGACCTTGCTGACCCGCAGCACCAATGACGTCCGCCAGATCGTGTTCCTGGTGCAGATGGCCGCCACCGTGCTCGTGACCGCGCCCATCATGTGCGTTGGCGGAATCATCATGGCCGTCCGCCAGGAGGCCGCGCTGACCTGGTTGCTGCTGATCAGCATTCCCATTCTGGGCGTGAGCAACTACTGGATCATGACGCACCTGCTGCCGCTGTTCCGCGGCATGCAGAGCCTGATAGACGGCATCAACCGGGTGATGCGCGACCAGCTGTCCGGTGTGCGGGTGGTCCGGGCGTTCACCCGCGAACATTTTGAGCGCGACAGGTTCGCCAAGGCCAATGCCGCACTGTCCGGTACCGCGCTGACCGCCGGCAACTGGCAAGCGCTGATGCTGCCGGTAACCACGCTGACCATCAATGTCTCCAGCGTCGCGCTGATCTGGTTCGGTGGGCTGCGCATCGACAGGGGCCAGATGCAAGTCGGCTCACTGACCGCGTTCCTGTCCTATTTCGCCCAGATTCTGTTGGCGGTGATGATGGCGACCATGACGCTGGTCGTGCTGCCGCGCGCGTCCGTGTGCGCCGAACGGATCACCGAAGTGCTCGCTACGTCCGCCGCCATCGAAAGCCCACAGAACCCTAAGTTCCCGAGAGATGGGGTCACCGGCGTGGTGCGCTTGGATGGCGTGACATTCAGCTATCCCGGCGCCGAATGCCCAGTTCTGCTGGATATCTCATTGACCGCGCTGCCCGGAACCAGCACCGCGATCGTGGGCAGCACAGGTTCGGGCAAGTCGACGCTGGTGTCGCTGATCTGCCGGTTGTACGACGCCACCGCCGGGACCGTGCTGATCGACGGCATCGACGTGCGCGACTACGACACCGAGCGGCTCTGGTCGGCAATCGGGCTGGTGCCCCAGCGCGGCTACCTGTTCTCCGGCACCGTCGCGGACAACCTGCGCTACGGCGCGGCCCCAAACCAGGTAGTGACCGACGACGAGATGTGGGAGGCGTTACGAGTTGCGGCCGCAGAGGATTTCGTGCGGGGACACGAGGATGGGCTGCAAATGCGCGTAGCCCAGGGCGGCATCAACTTCTCCGGTGGGCAGCGCCAACGGCTGGCGATAGCCCGGGCCGTCATCCGCCGGCCGGCCGTCTATCTGTTCGACGACGCACTGTCCGCGCTCGACATGCACACCGACTCTCGTGTCCGTGAGGCGGTACGCGAGGCGGCGGTGGATTCCACCATCGTCATTGTCACACAACGTATTTCAACTACTGCGCGAGCCGACCAGGTGATCGTTGTCGACAATGGGAAGATCGTCGGTACAGGGAACCACGAATCGCTACTGGTCGACTGCCCCGCCTACGCGGAGTTCGCCGCGTCGCAATCGATGAGCGGCGGAGCGTGGGGCGTGCAGTGACAGCCATCAGCGAGCGGCCCCGTGGCGCTGCCCCGCACCCCACAGCCGTGCGCTCGCGCAACTTCTGGGGTTCGGCGTCCCGCCTGGTGAAACGACTTGCACCACAACGCCGGCTGAGCGCCGCGGTCATCACGCTGGGCATCACCGGCACCGCAATCGGCATCGTCGTACCGCGGATCCTCGGCCACGCAACCGATCTGCTCTTCAACGGCGTGATCGGACGACGGCTACCCGCGGGAATCACCAAGGCGCAGGCCATCACCGAAGCCCGGACCCGTGGTGACAACGCCTTCGCCGAGCTGCTGTCCGGAATGAAGGTGGTGCCGGGCCGGGGCGTTGACTTCGACGCGGTGGGGCGGACTCTGGCGCTGGCTCTGATACTGTATTTGATTGCCGCGCTGTTGCTTTGGGTGCAGGCCCGGCTGCTGAACATTACCGTGCAGAAGACCATCGCCGCGCTGCGGTCCGACGTCGAGGACAAGCTGCACCGGCTGCCGATTTCCTACTTCGACGCACGGCAGCGCGGCGAGTTGCTCAGCCGGGTTACCAACGACGTGGATAACATCCAGTCGTCGCTGTCGCTGACGATCAGCCAGCTGGTGACGTCGATTCTGGCCGTTCTGGCGGCGCTGGCGATGATGGTGTCGATCTCGCCGCTATTGGCACTGATCACAGTGCTGTCGGTGCCGATGTTGCTGCTGGCGACGCGCGCGATCACCCGTCGCTCGCAACGTCTTTTCACGGCCCAGTGGACCAGCACCGGGCGGCTGAACGCCCATATCGAAGAGACCTACAGCGGGTTCACGGTGGTCAAGACATTCGGGCACCAGGCCGCGGCACGCGAGCAGTTTCGCAGCCTCAATGACGACGTCTACCGGGCAGGTTTCGGCGCCCAGTTCATCTCCGGGCTGGTGCAACCCGCCACGACATTCATCGGAAACATCGGCTACGTCGCGGTCGCCGTGATCGGTGGCCTGCAGGTGGCCACCGGACACATCACGCTTGGCAACATCCAGGCGTTCATCCAATACGTTCGGCAGTTCAACAATCCGCTGAGCCAGACGGCCGGGATCTACAACACCCTGCAATCGGGGGTGGCCAGCGCCGAGCGGGTGTTCGAGCTACTCGACGAACCCGAGGAGTCACCGGGTCCTGAGCCGGCTTCGGAGCAAACACAGCCGCCGCCCAACGGCCAGCGTCAGCGGCTGAGTGGTCGCGTCGAGTTCGAGCAGGTGAACTTCGCCTACCGCGCGGGCACTCCGGTGATCGAAGACCTGTCGATGGTGGCCGAAGCGGGTAGCACGATAGCGATCGTCGGCCCAACCGGAGCCGGCAAGACCACCCTGGTGAACCTGCTCATGCGGTTCTACGACGTCGATTCCGGCCGAATTCTTGTCGACGGAATCGATATCACCACGGTGAGCAGGCAAACACTCCGATCGCGAATCGGCATGGTGCTGCAAGACACCTGGCTGTTCGACGGGACGATCGCGGAGAACATCGCTTATGGACGGCCAGACGCCAGCGCCGAAGAACTCGTACAGGCCGCCAAGGCGGCCTATGTCGATCGTTTTGTACGCGCACTGCCGGCCGGCTACCGCACGCGCGTCACCGGCGACGGCAGCAGCATCAGCGCCGGCGAGAAGCAACTCATCACCATCGCCCGCGCCTTTCTTGCCCGCCCGCAGATACTGATCCTGGACGAGGCGACCAGCTCGGTCGATACCCGCACCGAGGCCCTCATCCAGGAGGCGATGCGCGAGCTTCGCCGGGACCGGACGAGTTTCATTATCGCGCACCGTCTTTCCACCATTCGGGAGGCTGACCGCATTCTGGTGGTGGAGTCCGGCCGGATCGTCGAACAAGGCACGCACGCCGAGCTACTTGCCCGGCGCGGTGCGTACTACGAGATGACTCAGGCCTGATGCCGCGCTGCCCGGACGGCAGCTTACCGGCATGATTGCTAGGCCAGGGGGTTGCGACGGCCTCGTTTGGCCGCAGGTTGTTGATATGGTCGGCGTGGCCGGGTTTGGTTTGGAGGATCAGCGATGAGCGACGCGCAGGCTTCGCGGGTGGGGACGATGTTTGGGCCCTATCACCTGAAACGGCTGCTCGGCCGGGGTGGCATGGGCGAGGTCTACGAGGCCGAACACACCGTCAAGGAGTGGACGGTCGCGGTCAAACTGATGTCCGACCAGTTCAGCAGCGACCCGGTGTTTCGCGAGCGGATGAAGCGCGAAGCGCGGATCGCGGGCCGTTTGCAGGAACCCCACGTAGTCCCGATCCATGAGTACGGCGAAATCGACGGAAAGATGTTTCTGGAGATGCGCCTCATCGAGGGCATCGACCTCGACAGCGTGCTCAAGCGATTCGGCCCGTTGACCCCGCCGCGGG
>Ga0302320_10003913_pt1 | contig 34142 bp, 26 predicted proteins | sample Bog_T0_3_FD_202130 | JGI IMG/M metagenome (GOLD analysis project Ga0302320, IMG submission 202130) | Peat permafrost microbial communities from Stordalen Mire near Abisko, Sweden - Bog_T0_3 | ecosystem: Environmental > Terrestrial > Soil > Wetlands > Peat | place: Sweden: Abisko, Stordalen Mire...
GAGTATCGATGCGCACGGTCGCGTGAAATTCAATCATAGTTCCGTCCGACTTGGTGGCACGGACTTTGACCGTCTTGCCCGGCGCAAAATTCTCCAGCACATCGGTCAGCCCGAGGATGTCGAACACCTCTTCACCGGTCAGGCCGTTGGTCTCGGCGCTTTCCTCTTGCACGAACTGCAAGGGCAGGATACCCATGCCCACCAGGTTGGAGCGATGAATGCGCTCAAAGCTCTCCGCCAGTGCGGCACGGACCCCGAGCAGCCTTGGTCCCTTGGCCGCCCAATCGCGCGACGAACCGCAGCCGTACTCCTTCCCGGCGAGTACCAGCAAAGGCGTTTCTGCGGCGCGATATTTCGCCGCCGCATCGAAGATCGTCATTTCTTCGCCGTCCGGCAGATGCCGGGTGTAAGCGCCTTCGCGATGCGGCGTGAGTTTGTTGCGCAGACGCACGTTGGCAAACGTGCCGCGCATCATCACTTCGTGATTGCCGCGGCGCGACCCATAGGAATTGAAGTCCGCCGGCGTGACGCCGTGCGCAATCAGATATTGCCCCGCCGGGCTGTTGTGCTTGATCGAACCGGCGGGGGAGATGTGGTCGGTGGTAACGCTGTTTCCCAGATAACAGAGCACCCGTGCACGGGAGATGTTCTTGACCGCGGCGGGCTTCGCCGGCATGTTGTCGAAGTATGGCGGATTCTTGACGTAAGTCGATTGGTCGTCCCACGCAAATGTCTCGCCCTCGGGCACGGGGAGACCGCGCCAGCGCTCGTCGCCCTTGAAGACATCGGAATAGGCATGCTGGAACAGGTCGCCGGTGATGTATTTCCGCACTACCTCCTGTACCTCGGCCGACGTGGGCCAGATGTCCTTCAAGTACACCGGAACGCGCTTGCCGTTCTTGCTGTAGCCAAGTGGCTCCTTGTACATGTCGAGATCGATGCGGCCGGCGAGCGCATAGGCGACGACCAGCGGCGGCGACATAAGGTAATTCGCGCGCACCTCGGAATTGATGCGGCCTTCAAAGTTGCGATTGCCGCTGAGCACCGAAGCGACGACGAGGTCTTTGTCGATAATGACGTTGGATACTTCCTCTGGCAGCGGCCCCGAGTTACCGATGCAAGTGGTACAGCCATAGCCCACGAGGTGGAACTTCAGCTTCTCGAGATAGGGCATCAGGCCGGAACGCGTGAGGTACTCGGTCACCACCATTGAGCCTGGCGCCAGCGAGGTCTTCACCCATGCCGGAACGGTCAACCCCTTCTCGACAGCCTTCTTCGCCACCAGTCCCGCCGCCACCAGCACCGACGGATTGGATGTGTTGGTGCAACTGGTGATGGCCGCAATCACCACGCTGCCGTGGTTCAAAGTCTCGCTTAACTTGACGTGTTCTTCGACTCCGTCCTGCTGGGAATCCACCCCTGCGGGATGGCCGCCCTCGCCTTCCCAACGCGCTTCCTGCTTGGGAGGAACATGCTGGCCCGGCTTCAACAGGCTGGGCAGCGCCTGCTCGAAAGATGCGGCAGCAGCGGAAAGCGCAACCCGGTCTTGCGGTCGCTTGGGGCCGGCGATGCACGGCTCGACGGTCGAGAGATCGAGTTCCAGCACGTCGGTATATTCTGCCTCCGGCGTGCTGGTGGTGTGAAACAGACCTTGCTCCTTGTAGTAAGCCTCGACGAGCCGGATCTGCTCTTCGGCACGGCCGCTCAAGTGTAGGTAGCGCAGGGTCTCTTCGTCGACCGGGAAGATGCCGCAGGTCGCACCGTATTCTGGAGCCATGTTGCTGATGGTGGCACGGTCGGCGAGGGGCAGATTGTGCAGACCAGGGCCGAAGAATTCCACAAACTTGCCGACCACGCCTTTCTTGCGCAAGGTCTCGGTTACAGTCAGCACCAGGTCGGTCGCGGTTGCGCCTTCGGGCAAGCGGTTCTTCAGACGGAAACCGACGACTTGCGGGATCAGCATGGATACCGGTTGGCCCAGCATGGCGGCCTCGGCTTCGATTCCGCCGACGCCCCAGCCGAGCACGCCGAGACCGTTGATCATGGTGGTATGCGAGTCGGTGCCGACCAGCGTGTCGGGATAGGCAAGCGGCTTGCCCGTCTCACCATTTGCGCCGACGAAAACGACGCGCGCCAGGTACTCCAGATTGATCTGGTGAACGATACCGGTGTCGGGCGGCACAATCGCGAAATTCTTGAATGCCGTTTGCCCCCAACGCAGGAAGGCATAGCGCTCCTGATTACGCTGGAATTCCAGCTCGGCATTGAGTTGAAACGCCTGTGGCGTGCCGAACTCGTCCACCTGCACCGAGTGGTCAATCACCAACTCGGCCGGCTGCAGCGGATTGATCAGATTGGGGTCTCCACCCAGCGCCTTCATAGCGTCGCGCATGGCCGCCAGATCGACCACGGCCGGCACGCCGGTGAAATCCTGCAATAGCACGCGGCTGGGCATGAAGGCGATCTCTTTCGCGGGAATGGTCTTGCCGCTCCACGCGGTGAGGGACCGTATGTCTTCGGCGCTGACCGACTTGCCGTCTTCACGGCGCAGCAAGTTCTCCAGCAGAATGCGGAGCGAGTAAGGCAGGTGCTGGATAGCACAGGCGTGCTTTTCCAGGGCGTCCAAGCGATAGATCTCGAACTCACGCTTGCCGACGCGGAGTACGGAGCGACTGCCAAAGCTGTTCATGGATAAGTCCCTTCTATATCGAGGAGCTGGGTGAGGGCGCGGATTCCAGCAACGCGGAAGTTATTATCTTAAATGCAGAGGGAGGTGAGTGGATAGTGGTAAGCGGACAGTTTCTGCTTTGGGAGCTAAAGCTGTCTGCGATTTATGAGGATGCGGGTTGGCAAGAGTGCCGGCGAACTCGCTCGCCGCATCCTTCACTTCGCCCGCAGAAGCAGCACGGGCACGCTAACACTGTGCCGTACTTGATCGGCCGTGGTGCCGAGAAATATGTCGGCCAAGAAGCGGTGTCCATGAGTGCTCATCGCCACCAGGTCACAACCCTTCTCCTGAACCCATTTGATAATTTCCTGGGCTGGCTCGCCGAATGCCAACTCGGTCTGGGCGGGAATTCCTAAGGATTGAAACTCCTTCTGGACACCCTCAAGATACGCCGTGTCTTCTCCGATTTCCGGACTGACTGCGTCCGGGCCATAGGTCCTGGCTGCCCATCCATCGGCCACGTGCAGCAACACCAAACGGCTGTGCGTGAGTTTGGCGAGTTGTTTGACGTGTTCGATGATGGCGCGGTCGGTCGGCGTGCCGTCCAAAGTCACCAGAATGGTGTCGTACATGGTCGTTCCGTTTCTCTCGTCCCGCGTTATCCGCCGACGATGACTTGCCAGGCAGCTTTGAGCGAGTCTGGCAGGCCGTAAATGTCCATCGCGGTGATCAGCATAGCACTGCCCCAACCGGCAAGCAGAAGGAACCAACCGATCTTCCAAGTCCCCATTCGTTTTTGGGAACTGGTGAAGTGCAGCAGCGGAAACATGGCGAACGGAAGCTGCAAGGCCAGTACCACCTGGCTGAGGATCAATAGGTCGGTAACGCTGCTGTCGCCGCGCAGGCCGATAACGAAGACCGCCGGCAGGATGGCCATGGTGCGAGTGATAAGCCGTCGCACCCAAGGCTTGATTCGCCAATGCATGAAGCCTTCCATCACGACCTGCCCGGCCAGGGTTCCGGTGATGGTGCTGCTCTGGCCGCTGGCCAGCAGCGCCACCGCAAACAGGGTGCTGGCCAGCCCCGCTCCCAACAAAGGGGCCAACGTCAAATAGGCGACACGAATCCAGTCACTGTCGGCGTTGAACTTGACCAACTGCCCCCCAGCTATAGTCGCGCTCTCTTTGCCAAAGAACACCATGGCCGCCAGCACCAGGATCGCCGCATTGACGAAGAAAGCGATGGTTAAGGCCACGATGGAGTCAATGCTGTTAAAGCGGATCGCACTTCGAATGGAGGGTTCGTCCTTCTGCAACTGGCGGCTCTGTACCAACGCTGAATGCAGATAGAGGTTGTGGGGCATCACGGTGGCGCCGATAATTCCCACGGCAACGTACAACATCCCGGCCTGACGAAGATGCGGCGAAATCAAGGCCTGTCCCATTTCCAGGAAGCTCGGCCGGGTCTGCGGAAGAACGAAAACCTCGATGAAGTAGCACGCTCCGATGGTAGCGATCAGCAGAACCACCACGGCTTCGATGGTGCGCATTCCGAAACGCTGCAACGCTAGGAGTAAGAGCACGTCCAGACCGGTGATAATGACGGCCCAAAGCAGCGGGATATGGAACAGCAAGTTGAGGGCGACAGCGCTGCCCAGCACTTCAGCTAAGTCGCAAGCGCCGATGGCGACCTCGCTTAGCAGCCAGTTAGGCCACCTAGTCCATCGTGGATACCAGTCGCGGCAGCATTGTGCAAGGTCTTTCCCGGTTACTACGCCCAATCGGGCCGAAATTACTTGCATGAAAATGGCCATCAGACTGGCCAGTCCGACCACCCACAACAGTCCGTACTTGAATTGAGCCCCGCCTTGCAGGTCGGTCCCCCAGTTGCCGGGATCCATGTAGCCAACGCTGATCAGAATCGCTGGACCGACGAACGCCCGCCATTGCTGCCAGAAACCGGCCTGGTGATGCGGCACCTCGACCGAGCCGTGCATACCCTCCAAAGAGGGATGGCCCGTGTCGCCACCCCCGCCGGGCGGTGTTTGAGCATTCGGATTTCGCCGGGCCTGGAGTTTCGTATTCAAACCAGTACCAATCACCGGGGCAGGTGCTTCACCGTCTGGCCCCACATCCTTAGCTGAAGTATATAACAACGACTAAACTGTAGTTAATGTCACTTTGGGCGAAGCATGGCTTCCGTCGGCGAGCGCCACCCACACTCTTTCGGCAGCGGTGTGGCCCAACGAGACTTTGCCGGCGGCTGTGGCCAAGCTAAGAGTATCGTCGTAATTCCGGCGATGGACGGCGATTTGGGCCCCAGGACGGATGCCCAGTTTCTCCAGAAACTCTCCCAGCTTGCGATCGCGCTCATAAACGCTTTGCACTGCGTAGCGGCTTCCCGGCTGCGTTTCGGAGAGCAGCAGCAGTCCGCGTTTGCGCTTCAGGTCAGGATGCTCGGGAGTCGGCGGATTGCCGTGGGGGCAGGGTCCTCCACGGCCCAGTTTGCGCGAAAGCATGGCCTCGAAATCGCTGGAGACAGCGTGTTCCAGACGCTCGGCCTCGTCGTGTACTTTGTACCAAGCCATGCCGAAGACTTCGTGCAACATGCGTTCGATGAGATGATGGCGCATGGCCAGCCGCCGCGCAATCTTGCGGCCCTCGGCGCTAAGCTGCACCCGACCATCCTGGCGGACAGCCACCAGCCCGTCGCGCTTCAGGCGGCGCAGCGCCATGGTCACTGCCGGCGCTGAGACGGAGAGCCAGTGCGCTAGACGCGCCGCAATCACCTGCTCGCCTTCGCCTTCGGCTTCGAGAATGGCCTTGAGGTAGTCTTCCTTGGAAACCGTAATCATGACACTTACAGATGCTAGTTAACGCCAGTTAATAGCGGAATGCAAGAGATGGAATGCTCGGTCGGCAAGCTCAATAAGAACTCCGGGAAACATGTGGTGACTAGGGTCAGTGTTGCCCTGCAGCCGGAAGCAGCTGGGCGGGAACCAGGAGGCTAGAAACTCCGCGGGCCGCGCGCTCATCTGAGGTATGGATTAGGCCTGTCCGGGCCGGGCATCGGGAGAATATAATGAGGCTCGAAACTTGTCCGCTTCGCTTATGCGAGTTTTTGTTGGTTACGGCTACAACGATCAAGATGGCTGGGCGGGAAATTACGTGTTTCCGCTGGTGACGGCATTTGGTCATCCGCTTAGGGCGAAGAGTGAACATGATTGACCACGACGCAAGAACCGATCCCCCTATCACTCCTATAACCGTGCTCACCGGGTTTCTCGGCGCCGGCAAGACCACCCTGCTCAATCGTATCCTCAATGGCGATCACGGACTTCGCATCGCTGTCATGGTGAACGATTTCGGCTCCATCAACATCGACGCCGACCTCGTCGTCGGCGTGGAATCTGGCGGAGACATCATCAGCCTGGCCAACGGCTGCATTTGTTGCAGCATGCGTGACGACATGCTTGCCGCGGTCGAGCAACTCACGGAACGCCCGGAACAGCCCGAGTACATCATTCTTGAAGCCAGTGGCGTGGCCGACCCTTCGAGGATCGCCTTTAGCTTCATCCACGCCAGCCTCCGTGATCGGGTGCGTCTAGACAGCATCCTGTGTCTGGTGGACGCGTCGCAGCTCTTTGCCGTGCCCGAGCAGATGGAGTTGAAGAATCGCCAGATCGCCTACTCGGACATGCTGATTCTGAGTAAGACGGACCTCGTCAGCCGCGAAGAAGTAGGCCGAATCAGGGCGTGGCTCGACGACCGCTTTGGTCGTTACCGTCTGGTCGAAGCGCCCCACGGCGAGGTGCCGATGGAAATCCTGCTCTCCAGCGGACGCTTCGATCCCGCGCAGATGGAGGCTGACCACGCGCCCGCCGACAAATGCGCTAGCGGACACTGCAATCACGAAAGCCACCAGCACCATACCTCAACCTTCAGCACCTGGAGCTTCGAGACTGACCGTCCGCTGTCGCTGGACGCGCTGCGCTCGGCCGCCTCGAAACTTCCGGCGAGCATTTATCGCGCCAAGGGTGTCGTGTTTTGCTCCGACGCTCCCGACCGTCGCGCCGTGTTGCAAGTGGTCGGCAAGCGGGTTGATATCTCGTTGCAGGATGAGTGGGGTGAGCGCCCCCCGCTGACCCAGATTGTAGCCATCGGCTCACCCGACGGCATCGATGCACGTGCGTTGCAAGACAGATTCGAACAGTGCTTTAGCGCATAGGCCATCCGACTCGGTTTGCGAGCATCGATCCGCTGCCAATTACTGTGTTGCCCTGCAACCGAATCGCCGTATCGGCAGGTGGACGCAGATGGCGTTCTTCCTATGAATCCGTGGATACTGTGGATCTGCTGATGAAGGAACTGTAAGGAGTAATTTCGTGGCATTAGAAATCCGCCAAAGTTCAACCTACATGGGCAAAGAGCGCTGGGAATGGTCGGTCTGGCTCGACGGGCCGGCAGAGGACCTCGACGCGATTGATCGCGTCATTTACATTCTGCATTCGACCTTTCACGATCCGGTGCGCACGGTCAACGACCGGAGCACCAACTTTCGGTTGACAACCTCAGGATGGGGGACTTTGACCATAGCCGCGAAAGTTGTGCAAAAAGACGCTTCCGAAATCCTGCTGCAGCACGACTTGGCTCTCTCTTACCCGGACGGCGCCCAGGCTCGTGCCTGAATCCGGGCCGAGGGCGAGCTTGTGAGCGGCGCACGATTTCGCTCGAATTAAGCAGGATGTTCTTCACCTTCTGGATCTTTCCCAAACGCCCATCGTTTGACATTCTCTGCATCGCGCACCTACTCTTTTCTTTCGCTTCACGTCTAATTCTTGCCAACAGAAAAGTCGTGCGGAACTTGGTCCTATGAAGGTGCTTGTCCTGGGTAGCGGCGGTCGCGAACACGCCATGGTCTGGAAGCTGCGGCAGTCGCCGCGGATCACGAAGCTGTATTGCGCGCCGGGTAACGGAGGCATTGCGGCGGATGCCGAATGCGTGGCCGCCGATCTGAAGAGCGTCGACTCGCTGGTACAACTGGCCAACAAGATTAATCCCGACCTGACCGTGGTCGGCCCGGAACTGCCGTTGACCCTCGGAGTGGTAGACGAATTCCAGAGGCGTGGCTGGCCCATCTTCGGCCCCACCCGCGCCGCAGCGCGACTGGAGTCGAGCAAGAGCTTCGCCAAGGAGTTTATGCAGCGCCACCGCATTCCGACGGCAAAGTATTCGGTCTGCGTCACTAAGGAAGAAGTGCGGGAGGCGCTCAAGCTCTTCCACGCGCCCGTCGTGGTAAAGGCGGACGGGCTCGCAGCCGGCAAAGGCGTCATCATCGCAGCGTCCAAGGATGACGCACAGCGCACGGCGGAAGAAATGCTCGCCGGCAAAATGCTGGGCGAGGCCGGCTCACGAGTGGTGCTGGAAGAATGCCTTGAAGGCGAGGAGTTGTCGTTCCTGGTGATGAGCGACGGCGAGCGCGTGGTGCCGCTGATGGCCGCGCAGGACCACAAGCGCGTGTTCGACAACGATCAGGGGCCGAATACGGGCGGCATGGGCGCCTACTCTACGGACCAGATGATTGATACGCAGATGCGCGACTGGCTGGTTACTCACATCGCGCGGCCGGTGGTCGCGGGCATGCGCGCCGAGGGCGCCGAGTACAAGGGCATTCTTTATTGCGGCATCATGATGACGGCGCGCGGGCCGATGGTATTGGAGTTCAACTGCCGCTTCGGCGATCCCGAAACGCAGCCGATCCTGATGCGCCTGGAGAGCGACCTGTTGGAAGCGATGGAGGCGTCGATCGCCGGCCGAGTGAGCGACGGCGATTTTCGCTGGTCGCCCGAGCCCGCCGTCTGTGTGGTGATGGCGTCAGGCGGATATCCCGGCGCATTCGAAGCGGGCAAGCCCATCTCCGGCATTGAAGACGCCGACCGCATGTATGGGGTGAAGGTTTTTCACGCCGGGACGAACCGCCGCGATAACACCTATTACACTTCCGGCGGACGAGTGCTGGGCGTTACCGCACGCGGAAAAGATCTGCCCGACGCAGTAGAGCGAGCGTATGACGCGGTGATGAAGATCCGCTTCGATGGTATGCACTATCGCAAGGACATTGCCGCGCGCGGGCTGAAACATCTGCGAGCGGGAAAATAGTTTCCATATACATCCTTATGAACAACACTCCTCTTGTCTCCATCGTCATGGGCAGCGACTCCGACCTCGAGATCATGAACGAGGCCGCAAAGGCGCTGGCCGAATTCGGCATTCCGTATGAAATCGACATCACCTCGGCGCATCGCTCGCCCGCCCGTACCACTGAGTATTCGCGTGGACTGAAGGCGCGCGGGGTGAAGGTGGTCATCGCCGGCGCGGGCGGAGCTGCGCATCTGGCCGGCGTCATCGCCGCCGAGACCACGCTGCCGGTGATCGCCGTACCCATTCCTTCCACCGCGCTGCTCGGGCTCGATTCGCTGCTGGCGATGGTACAGATGCCGGCCGGAATTCCTGTGGCAACCGTTGCCATCGGCAAGCCGGGCGCAACCAACGCCGGCATCCTCGCCGCCCAGATGATCGGCTTGTATGACGATGCCGTGGCGAAGAAACTCGAGGCTCACAAAGAGAAGCTGGCTAAGGGCGTGGAGGCGAAGTCGCGCAAGCTGAAGGAGAGCCACAAGGCGTGAGTGCGAGTCAACGTCAGCTTGCACAAATCCAAGGGTCGTGTCTGGCGGGAGCCGTGGAAACCGCAGATCCCTCCGCTCCGCTTCGCTCCGGTCGGGATGACAAACATATAGGGTTGAGTGCGGGTCAACTCCTTGAGTGGTCATCCTGAGCGAGGACGCGCAAACAGAGCGCGTCCGAGTCGAAGGATCTGCGGTCGGTTCACTCCCGGCAAGACTCTGAAGAGCACCAGTTACAGCTTCAGCGTCTTCAAGTACGCGCGAAAGTCGCCGCCCAGGTCGTCGCGCTTCAGGGCGAACTCGACAGTGGCTTTCAGGAAGCCTAGCTTGTCGCCGGTATCGTGACGCTTGCCTTCGAAACTGTAGCCGTAAATCTTTTCTTTCTTGAGCAGGTTCTTCAGACCGTCAGTTAACTGGAGTTCTCCTCCGGCGCCGAGCGGCGTGGAATCCAGCATCTCGAAAATTGCCGGCGTCAGAATGTAGCGCCCAATGATGGCCAAGTTGGACGGCGCATCTTCCGGCTTCGGTTTCTCCACCAGGTTCTGCACCTCGAAAAGGCGGCCATCCCACTTCCCGGGAACCGGCTTGGCATCCAGCACTCCGTAGGATGAGATCGCTTTGCCCTCGACCACCTGCGTCGCCAGCACCGAGCATCCAGTTTCGTTGTAGACGTCGATCATCTGCTTCAGGCAGGGGACTTCGGCGTCGATGATATCGTCGGCGAGGATGACGGCGAAGGGCTCGTCGCCGATCAGCTCGCGCGACATCAGTACCGCATGCCCCAGTCCCATCGCTTCCTTCTGACGAACATAGGCGATGTGGATCATGTCGGAGATATTGCGCACGACTTCGAGAAGATCGGTCTTGCCGCGCTCCTCCAGCATCTTCTCCAGTTCATAGCTGACGTCAAAGTGGTCTTCGATGGCGGTCTTGCCGCGCCCAGTGATGATGATGATCTGGTCGCAGCCCGACGCCATTGCCTCTTCCACGCCATATTGAATGATGGGCTTGTCGACCAGCGGCATCATCTCTTTCGGCTGTGCCTTGGTGGCGGGCAGAAATCGCGTGCCTAGGCCGGCGGCGGGAAATACCGCCTTGCAAACTTTTTTTCGTGCCATGAGGGCCTCGTACAGCAGATTAGGATACTGCTAGTGTGATTAAAGGTGGATAGAACAAGCGAATCGCCCTATAAGGATGTTGCTCGCCGGGTATGAGATGGCTCCCCAGCAGAAGCGCTGAGAGCCGCGCCGAACCCAGCAATTTGATGTAGCCGGATCCTAAATGTACGTTGATGCAATCGGGTAAGTACCACGGGCCGCGGTTAAGCAACTGGTTGCTCGTCTCCCGCCAGTTGTTCGAGCAGCGCTTTCAGCCGGACCAGCACTTGCTCGGGCTGCTTCTCTTTCAGCGAAAACTTCAACACGCCTGCCGGCGTGAACTGGCTTCCCGGCTCGCCGGCGACAAAGCGCGCCAGGCGCTCGGGATCGACGGTAGCTTTCTCGGTGAAGCGAATACTGACTGCGTCGCGCCGCCGCTCGATCTGTGCCGCGCCAATGCGCTGTGACAATAACTTCAGCGCTGCATATTCCAGTAAGTTGCGCACCGGCGCGGGAGGCGTCCCGTAACGGTCGCCCAACTCTCCGGCGACATCGTCAAGTTGCGACTCGGACTCGACGCCGGCCACGCGCTTGTACATGCGCAGCCGCTGGTTCTCTTCCGCAATGTAATCGGAGGGAATGCGGATGTTCAGCCCTAGATTCAACTGCGCCTCGGGCACTTCTTCCGGCACTTCGCCCTTCAACTCGCGGACGGTGCGCTCCAGCATGGTGGTGTAGAGCTCGAAACCCACGGCTTCGACGTGTCCGCTCTGCTCGCCGCCCAGCAGATTTCCTGCACCCCGGAGTTCGAGATCGAGCGCGGCAATCTTGAATCCCGCGCCCAGGTCGCTGAACTCCTTCAGCGCGGCCAAGCGTCGCCGTGCCAACTCGCTCAGGTCGCGGTCGGGCGGAATCAACAAATAGGCATAAGCGCGACGATCGGAACGGCCTACGCGTCCGCGCAGCTGGTACAACTCCGAGAGTCCATGACGATCGGCGCGATTGATGATGATGGTATTACAGAGTGGGATATCGAGGCCGTTCTCGATGATGGTAGTCGCGACCAGGATGTCGGCTTCGTGGCGCATGAAGGCGAGCATGATGCGCTCCAGGTCGCTCTCCGGCATCTGCCCATGGCCAATCAGGATGCGTGCCTTCGGAACCATCTCGCGTAGCTTGCTGGCGATGTCGTAGATGCTTTCCACGCGGTTGTGCACGAAATAGACTTGTCCGCCGCGTTCCAGTTCTTTTTCAATGGCTGAGCGTAGGAGCTTCTCGTCCCAGGCCGCCACCACGGTTTGGATTGCCATGCGATCTTTGGGCGGGGTCTCGATAACGCTCATGTCGCGCAAGCCGAGCAGCGACATGTGCAAGGTGCGCGGAATTGGCGTCGCCGACATGGTAAGTACATCCACTTCCCGGCGAAGCTGCTTGAGCCGCTCCTTGTGACGGACGCCGAAGCGTTGCTCTTCGTCGACGATGACCAATCCTAGATCGCTGAACTTCACATCCTTGGAGAGCACGCGATGCGTGCCAATGAGAATATCCACCTGCCCAGCCTCAGCTTTGGCAATGGATTCCTTCTGCTGCTTGGAGGTGCGAAAGCGGCTGAGCATTTCGATCTTGATGGGGAACGCCGCGAAGCGCTGGCGAAAGGTGTTGTAGTGCTGAAAAGCGAGCACGGTGGTGGGCGCCAGCACCGCGACCTGGCGATTGTCACTGACCGCTTTGAAGGCCGCGCGCATGGCTACTTCGGTCTTGCCGTAGCCGACATCGCCGCACAGCAGCCGGTCCATCGGCGTGGGCGACTCCATGTCGTGCTTGACGTCGAGGATGGCGCTCGTCTGGTCTTCGGTCTCGTTGAACTCGAAGCTGTCTTCGAACTCGCGCTGCCACTCGGTGTCGGGCGCAAAGCCGTGGCCTTCGGCGGTCTTGCGGATGGCATAAAGCTTCAGCAGTTCCTCGGCCATATCTTTCATGGCCTTCTTGACGCGCGCCTTGGTTTTCTGCCACTGCGCCGTGCCCAGCCGATTCAAGACGGGCTTCACGCCCTCGGACGAGCGGTACTTCTGCACCAGATCAAGACGGGTGAGCGGCACATAGAGGCGCGCGGCTTCGGCGTACTCCAGGATCATGAACTCGGCGGTCCCGCCATCTTCTTGCGGAATTTCCTTCAGACCCTGGTACTGGCCGATGCCGTGCTCGACGTGGACAACGTAGTCGCCGACGGCGAGATCGCGGAAGTCAGAGAGAAAGGCCGAGATCTTGGATTTCTGCCGCTGCGGACGGCCCGGCGAGATTTCCGCTTCGTCGAACAGATCGCGCGCGCCAAAGAGGACGAGGTTGGCTTCGGGCAGCACCATGCCTTCGGGAACGTAGGCTTTCACGATCACGGTTGCCGCCATGTCTTCCGCGAAGTAGGTGGACTCGTCCACGTAAACTTCGCTGCCCGGCTTGGGAGTGCGGCTGCCAATGCGAAACGAAAGGTTGTACTCGTTGAAGACGTCGGCCAGGCGCTCGACTTCGCCGGTGCTGGAAACCGCGAACATCACGCGCTTACCTTCGCGCATCAGGCGACCGACTTCCTCCGTCATGGCCGCTACCGAACCGTGGAAGCGGGTGGTCGGCTGAGTTTGCAGCGTCAGGTGTTCTCGCTGGTCGTTATCCTCGATCCCCAGCTGCTCGACCGCAATTGTCGGAATCTGATGAAGGCGCTCGCTCCACTGTTCCGGCGAAAGGCAAAGATCATCAGGGCGAACCAGATTGCCGATCAGGCTGCGCTCGTGCGTCTCTGTGACCTTGGTCCACCATGCGTCATGGACTTCATGGAGAGCGTCGGGCTCGTCGAGTACGACGGTTGCGCGGGGCAGCAGATCGAAGAAGGATTCCTTGGCGCCGGCGACGGGGGCATATAGCTCCCATCCTGGAAAAACGGCAACGCCGGCCGCGCGCACTGCCTGCCGAACCAGGTCTTCATCTCCCGCCAGCCGTTCGCCGGTGAGGCGCGCGTTGATCACCGTGAGCGTCTCTTCTTCCACGGGAGTTTCGGTCAGCGGAAGCAGTACCACCTCGTCAGTTACGGCGGCAGAACGCTGCGTGCCAGGATCGAATTTGCGAATGGACTCAACTTCGTCGCCGAAGAACTCGACGCGCACCGGGCGGTCCGTTTCCGGCGGATAGATGTCGAGTAGACCTCCGCGGTGGGCGAACTCGCCGGGCATTTCCACCACGTCCACCTGGCTGTAACCCACGATGCGCAGATGTTCGACCAGGCGATCGGGGTCGATCATCTCTCCCCGGCGCACGACTTTTGCCAGGTCAGCATAGAAGCCGGACGGGAGCAAACGCATCGCCGTCGCCGCCAGAGGAGTGATGACGATTTCCGCTGAGCCGGTGGCGATCTTCCACAGTGCGGTGGCGCGCGCTTCCTGGATCTCGGGATGGGGCGAAAGGTTCTCAAAGGGCAGGACGTCGTAGGCCGGCAGACCGATCACGGCGTCGGGCGAAACCGCGCCCGTCAGGTCCGCCAGAGCGCGGAGCAGGGGCAGCAACTCATCGACCGCACGATTGTCGCTGACGATCACGACCAGAGGGCGCGAAATGGCGCGCGGCAGAAGCGAGTAGAAGAGAGCCTTACCGGTGGGAGTAAGTCCGGAGACACGTATCCGCTCCGCGCCACCCTTGAGCTGGGTAATAGCACGCGCAAAAGCGGGCACCTTTTCCACGTCCGCGAAGGATTCGCGAACGAACGGGAGGATCATTGCTCTTCTAGTTTACCAGCCCGTGGCCCAGGCGGCGTTACTGGCGCGAGGCGACCGATGGATCAGCAGAGTCCGTCGCCGACTGATGGCGTACACCGTCAACAGAATTCCGGTGCTTCCCAATAGGCGGAAGACGGCATAGCTGACGGTGTGCTCCTGGACGTATGGGTAGTAGATGAGCGAGGCCAGCAGGTACACAAAAAGCAGAAAGAATTTGTGGTCGGCAAAGTCGAAAGCCTTTGTCGGCCGGGCGGGTGTATGGCGTGACCCCTGAGCGGCGGAGATAAGATTCGCCGCCGATAGTACACCTTCTAAGGGTCAGCCTTGGTGGGAATCAGGTCAGAATTCCAGGTGCAGACGGAAGCCTGGCACGGTCACCGGACCGCGAACCTGATTATATCCAGGATTAACGATGTATTGCAGGTCTGGTCCGAGGTAGATTCCGCGCCACACGTGGGCCGTGTAATAGGTCTCGAGAATATTCTCGCGCCCGTAGGTCAGCCCTCCATCGCCAAGCAGGAACCCAAGTCCGCCATAGGCAAGATACTGGGCATGTTCTTTGGAGATACTGTTGGAGACAAAGGCAAGGCCAGCCCGATCATATTTTCTTTTCCACATGCGGCCCGCGAAGCCGGCGCCTCCCTGAAAGGTCTGGTCGTCTTCGGTGTAGGCCCAGGATTCAGTCTTGCCGTTGTTCCATCCAAAACGTCCGTAAACAACCATGTCGTTGGTCAGGGTCTGCTCGAAGTTGATCCCAAACCCGTACTTGGTCGTCACCTGAAGAGGGTGGTTGGTGATTTCCGGTGTCGGGACTTTTCCCTCCAGGTATTGATCGATGGCAACCTGATAAATGCCCATGTTGGCGTTGTTGACATAGGCCAATAAGCGGACAATTCCATCCTTCTTAGGCAGGAACCCGCGGTGCAGTTCGAACTCGACATTCTCGGCGTTGGCACGGCGCAGGTCCCAAACCAAGTCTGGTCCGTTGGCCACGGTGGGCAACAACGCCTCGGCAAAGCGCAATCCCCAGGTTGGGCCCTGGTACTCGAGCATGGCCCCCCAGGTGTAACCGCGGGTGTCAGCCGCGTAGTCATATCCTCCGTTCTGATCGATGGTCCAATTCATGAACTGCAAATGGCTGTCGCTGCCGACGGAGTTCAGGTCGAAGAAGTCAGCCAAGCCAAACTTACCAAAACGCAATTCGAGCCGGCGGGCGGGCAATTCCGCAAAGGTCGACAGCGGGCCGCGGGCGTTCTCGGTCTTCTGTTGGCCCAGCGCAATCACCTGGTGATACATCAGCCGCGCCAAGTACGGGGCCTTGCTTAATGACGGATTTCTGACCACATCGAGATTGGTGAAGCCGGCCAATCCGAGCGCCGTACTCAATCCCGCACCGCCGGCTTCTTCGACATCGGCCAGGACCTCGATTGATTTGGTGATCTCGAAGCCAGTGTAAAGCGTCAACACGCGGGAAGAGGCCTTCTCGTAGTAGGGTTGAAAGCTGTTAGTGCCGGAATACTTGGCGTAGAACGGCGGATTGGTCTGAAAGATGAAATTAGCCTGGCCTGAGATCCAGAAGCGGCCTTGCTTGAAATGAGGGAACATGGTTTGCACGGTCTCATCCGCGGCCGACGGACCGGGGGCTGGAGGAGCGGGGGAAGGCGCATCCTGGGCGGGGGCGGCGATGGCGAGGCTTGCCGCCAGCAGGAGGAGGCACAGCGCTGCGAGAGTGGGTCGGGCCATGAGTTAGTTGGGTCGCCTCTCCATATTGAAATTGAAATTCAATTTCAATTAGACAGGAGCTTTCCCGCCGCAGCCGTGACCTTGGTCACCGACCGGGGTGACAGTGGAACCCACGCCGTCGCAGTACGGCAGCGAGGAAAACAGTAAACTTCCTCCAGTTGGGAGGAATGCACCAGGTGCTCGCGCGGGGTGCGGGACGAAGGCAGTGCATTCATCTCGCGGCCCCCGGAACTGGAAGTCTCCCACGCCCCGGTTACAGGAACATGAAAAGTGCCCACGTCCCGGCAAGAAAATATCTTATATCATACCGGAGTAGGGTATACCAGAAACCAGCCAGGCGAAAAGCCGTTTATCTGCGGGCCCTTCGGGTAAGCCGGCAGCAGTCCGAACCAGGTCTTCGCCCAACTTCCCTGGCGGACCCATCTTGGGTAGCGCCCGGGATGAGCAGCGGAAGCGTTATACTGAAGGCGGCTGCAACTTCGCCGGTGAACGGCGCGGGAAGCCCATAAGCCTCGCTGACGTCGCCGCCGCATCCTGCGCCCCGCCGAGGGTAAAGACTTTAGAGGCCCGGCACGGCTTTCGCAGGGGTCTCGGCACAAACCTTTACAGCCGCGGCGTTCCGCCTAAGGTGATGCAGGAGGTTTTGTGCCATGCCGACGCAAGGACGACGGAAGCGTATTACATTGTGGCCGAGCGATCCGAGACGACGAAGGCCATGAAGAAGTTGGAACCAACCAGGGGCAAGGAACAGGCATAGGCCGACCAGCAGGTTTAGGCGGTAAATGCCGTAGAATGAGCATATGGCGGCGTAGCTCAGGTGGTTAGAGCGACGGTCTCATAATCCGTAGGTCGTAGGTTCGAGTCCTACCGCCGCCACCAAGCAAGTTAATAACTTCCGAGGAAACCTCCGTCTCTCTTTTCCAGCGCGGAGGTTGCGGGACTCTTGCCACTCTCTCTTTCCGAACCACATCGAGCCGATCGGCAAGCTTGACCTGTGAAGTGCAGAGTAAGCTAGGGCGCCTGCTTGATCAGTACTGATAAAAGCCACGTCCTGATTTACGGCCCAGCCAGCCTGCGTCAACCATCTTGATGAGCAGCGGACACGGGCGGTATTTGGGGTCACCGAGGCCGGACTGCATTACGCGCATGATGTCGAGGCAGACATCGAGCCCAATGAAATCCGCCAAGGTAAGCGGACCCATGGGGTGCGCCATGCCAAGCTTAAAGACTTCGTCTACGGCTTGGGCGGTGGCGACGCCTTCCATCACCGCATACATGGCTTCGTTCAACAGCGGCATGAGTACGCGGTTGGAGACGAAACCCGGCGCGTCGTTTACCTCGACCGGCGTTTTCTCCAGCTTTTCCGCCAGTGACTTTACGGTTGCGTAGGTCTCGTTCGAGGTCGCCAGTCCGCGGATCACCTCAACCAGCTTCATCACCGGCACGGGATTGAAGAAATGCATGCCGATGACCTTGGCGGGCCGCTGGGTCACGGCCGCCAGCTTGGTGATGGAAATCGACGAAGTATTGGAGCTGAGAATGACTTCCGGCCGGCACATTCCGTCGAGATCGCGGAAGAGTTCAGACTTGATCTCGAAGCGCTCGCTGGCCGCCTCAATGATGAAGTCGCAATTGGCGAGTTGCTTGCGATCGGTGGTCGCGGTGATGCGGGCCAGCGCCTGATCGCGTTGCTCGGTGGTGAGCTTGGCCTTCGACACCTCGCGCTCCATATTCTTGCGGATGATGTCGAGTCCGCGATCGAGGAAGCGCTGTTCCACGTCAACCAGAGCAACGTTGTACCCACCTTTGGCGAAGACGTGAGCGATGCCGTTGCCCATCGTGCCTGCCCCGATCACTCCTATTGTTCTTATGTCCATGATTGCCTCAGATTTTGGCGGTGGTGAAGTCCAGCGCCGGTAAACCGGTCCTGCTCGATTATCAACTCGTTCGGGGACATGGGGAAGCGTTTTCAGGTGCCGATCACCACGCCGCCGTCGACAGAAATCACAGTTCCATGAATGAAGCTTGCCTGATCGGAAGCCAGCCAAAGGTAAGTGTTGGCCACGTCCTCGGGAGTTCCTGCCCGCCCCAGCGGAGTTCGCGCGACCATGGCTTCCAGGACCTTGGCGGGCATCGATCTGACCATGTCGGTCGCAATAAATCCCGGGGCCACGGCATTGACGCGGATCTTATACTTTCCCAACTCGCGCGCCCAAGTGCGGGTCATGCCGATGACCCCGGCTTTAGAAGCCACGTAATTGGTTTGGCCGAAGTTCCCCAGAAGTCCCACGACCGAGGCGGCGGACAGAATGACTCCGCCTCCAGCTTTGATCATGTAGGGCACAACCGCGCGAGTCACCAGGAAGACGCCTTTCAGATTGACGCCGATCACGGCATCCCAGGTCTCTTCGCTCATGATCGAGGCTGGGCTGCCGCCGTTCCACTTCACCAGTTGCGCATCGCGCACGATGCCGGCATTGTTGATGAGTACATCGATGCGTCCCCATTTTGCGGCCACTGCCGCGGCAGCCGATTCGACCGACTTCGCGTTGGCAACGTCGACAGCTTGAAAATGGCAATCGCCTCCCGCCCACTTGATTGCGGATTCGAGTTGAGACGCGGTCTTATCAGAAACGTCCCAGGCGGCAACGCGCGCACCTTCTTCGGCGAAGCGCAAGGCCGTGGCCCGGCCGATTCCAGCCGCAGCTCCGGTTATTACCACAACTCTCCCGCGCTGGCCGCTCTCCCGCGCCGGGCGACGCGTTTCGCGCACCTCCGGCGTATCCATGGGTGCAAGTTCGGGTATGACTTCGGCCCTGACTGCAGTATTGGGCGGCGAAGTTTGGGGAATGGCTATCTCGGTAACCGGTTGAGGAACGTCTACTACGGCAGAGTCTTGCTCAGAGCGAGGCATCGATGCTCCTGGTCATCACGTACTGTGGGAGGAAGCGCCTTGGTTGGTGCAGAATCAAGTCGTGACCTGTTTGGCTGGGCGCCGGAGAAAAGACTAGCTGCTTTTGCCGCAGTGCGTCAAGCCTTGCGGCGAGATTTCCGTGGTTGCGGGTCCTTTTTGGTGGCGCCTTTGGCCAGCAACAATTCCAATTCTTCAACTCGGCGCTTGAGTTCGTCGACCTCACTGGGCTTGGTCTGGGCAGTGGAGGACGCCGGCTGCCGGGCCGGCTCCGCCAGCGGGTTTCCCGTTACTCCACTAGCGGACCCGGGTTGCCCCCAGCGGCCTTGCAGAAACTCGAACGGGTTCAGTGGCGCCGGCAGGGCACGATAGGCATTCTGATACATCTCCATCATGGCTTTCATGTAGCGCAGTGAATTTTCCTGGGTTGCCACGCCCGAGGCGAGGATCATTTGACGCAACACGTCGAGGGGGAAAATGGAGTCGGGCGTCTTGGCGTCCTCCACAACAATCTGCGCCAGGGTCAGCCGGGTCAGATCTTCGCCGGTAGCGGCGTCGACCACGCGCACGTCATGGCCATCGCGCACCAGCTGCGCAACCTGGTCCTGGTTGATGTATTGGCTGGTCAAGGAATTGTAAAGACGGCGGTTCTCGTACTTCTTGATGATGAGGGGCTGGGAAACATTTTTTTTCATTTTGTGGTTGACACGGGGCCAGAGGCGAGTAAGATTGATTTATGTTGCACTGCAGCATAAATTGCAACATAAATCATAAATGCCGTTCTCCAAAGGAGCAGATCATGCCAAATACATCCAAGTCAAGCAAGAAGACCACGCCCGCCAACGCGGCCGTGACTACTGAACTGGTAGACGTTTTTTCACCGGTGATCGTCAACAGTGTTGAGCAGGTTGCCGACCTGCAAAAGAAGACCCTGGACGTCGCTGCCGAGCAGACCGCCGCATGGCTGGGGGCCTGGAAGCAGGCATTCAGCTTTTTCCCGGTAACTCCGCCTGCGTTCATCTTTGAGGTTGCCAGCCAGGCCGTGCAAACCGCCATTGAAAACCAGAAGAGCGCCATCGACCTGGTGGTCGAGCAGACCAAGTCCGCCACCGAAATCACCAAGGTGCGGGTGGATGCCTACGGCAAGATCGCAGCCGGCGTTACTACGTCTATCAAGAAGTCGGTTGAGCGGTCGGTGGAAGCCCAGAAAAAGGTCCTGGATTTTGCCAGCGAGCAGAACAAGGTAGTTTTTGAGTCCACCAAGAAGCAGCTTAGCGCGGTACCCGGGCCGGCCACTTTGATCGTGGATTCGTTCCAACGCGGAACGGATGCGGTAATCGAAGCGCAGAAGTCAGTCTTGGACTTCGCTTCGCAACCGTTTCTTGCCAACGCCAAGAACTAACAGACGAGCAAGTCGAGTGAGGCAGTCGCCAAGAATACCCCGGCGAAAAACGGCCGGCAGGATATCTTCGTGACTGTCTCTGGTGTATCGTCGTGGTGAAGGGAGTATCTGAATGGCGGAAGACCCAGTCCACGATGGCAAGCGGTTTGATCCGATGGAGCCGTGGAAAGGCGTGCGCGACATCTACCTGGATGCGTGGGGCAAGACCATGGTTGACATGGTGAATAGCGAAGCCTACGCGCAAGCCACGGGAGCGGTACTCGACACTTATCTAACGGTTTCCGCGCCTTTCCGCGAAGCGGTAGAAAAAGCCATGCTCAAGACGCTCGAGCAACTGGCAATGCCGTCGCGGGCCGATGTGGTCTCGATCGCCGGACGTATGACCAACATCGAAATGCGTCTGGACGACCTGGATGCCAAGCTGGATGGCATTCAACGGTTGATTGTGCAAGCGGGCACTGCGCCGCTTGCAGAGCCGCGTCCCGCGCGGCAACGGAGCAAGCCGCCAGCGAGCAAGAAGACGAGCAGCGCGAAAAAAGCGAAGCGAGGCAAGAAGTAGAATGGCGGAGGCTCCGGTTCTCACCGACCCGTTTACCGAGGCTGCAGAGCGGCTGAAAACCCTCACCAAGGTAATGAGCACCAAGGCTGCGATTGGCCAGACCCCGAAGGAGTTGGTCTGGACGCTCAACAAGGCCAAACTGTACCGCTACACGCCGGTCCTGCCCCAAGAGCAGCGCCATCCGGTCCCGGTGGTGCTGGTTTTCGCCCTGATGAACCGGCCCTACATTCTTGACCTGCGTCCCGGTCACAGCTTTGTCGAGTACATGGTCAACAAGGGTTACGATCTTTATCTGCTGGACTGGGGAGCACCGGGACCGGAAGACAAGAACCTCACTTTTGACGATTACACTCTGGATTACATGCCGCGCGCCATCCGCAAGCTGAAAGCGACCTTCGGCGTGGAAGAGTTCAGCCTGCTGGGCTGGTGCATCGGAGCCATCCTCACCACGATCTATGCCGCTTTGCGTGGCGACGAAGACGGTTTGCGCAACCTGATTCTGTTGACCGCTCCCCTGGACTTTTCCGACAAGCAGAATTTGACTTTCGCGCGCTGGACCGACGAGCGCTATTTCGATGTGGACAAGGTGCTGGCGACGTTCGGCAATATGCCGGGAGAGATGATCGACTACGGGGCAAAGGCGCTGAAGCCGGTAGAGAATTACGTCGGCAATTATGTGAAGTTGTGGGACAACATCGACGATCCTCGCATGGTGGAATCCTGGCATGCGATGAACACTTGGGTGACCGACAACGTGCCTCTGGCCGGCGGCGCCTTTCGCCAACTTATCGTGGACCTCTATCGCAAAGACAAGCTCATGCGCGGTGAGCTGATGATTCGAGGCCAGCGCGTCGATCTAAGCCGCATCCACGCCAATCTGCTGACCGTAATCGCCGAGGACGACCACATCACGCCGTCGTGCCAATCTGAGCCCATCATGGCGAAGGTGAGCAGCGCGGACAAGGAACTATTCCGCGTCCGAGGTGGTCACATCGGAATCATGGCGGGCAGCGGAGCCAGCAAGTTCACCTGGCCGCACATCGATGGCTGGCTGGCACCTCGTTCCAAGTAAAGATCAATCCTCGCTCACATGTGGTATCCGCCGTTGACGTTCAACTCCTGTCCGGTGATGTAATCCCCGTCGGCCGCGAGGAATGCAGCCGCTTTGGCAATTTCCTCCGCGGTGGCGAAACGTCCCAGAGGAATCTTGGCCTTGATCTGGGCCGCAATCTCTTCTGGAATAGCATCCACCATTTCGGTGGAAGTGAAGCCCGGAGCAATGGCGTTGGCGGTGATGTTGAACTTGGCCATTTCCAGCGCGAGGGTCTTGGTGAAGGCGATGATTCCGCCTTTGCTGGCCGAGTAGTTGGCCTGGCCAAATGCGCCCATTTGCCCGACCACCGAGCTGATATTGATGATCCGGCCAAACCTCTGATTGACCATGGCGGGCACGGCTGCACTGGTGCAATAGAAGGTGCCGTTAAGGTTGGTGTTAATGACGGACACCCAGTCGTCGTCGGTCATTTTGCGCATGCTTCGGTCGCGGGTAATGCCGGCGTTGTTTACCAGGATGTCGAGGCGCTGCCATTTTTGCAGCACTTCTTTGACGATGCGCGCGGCCTCGCCTTTCTGGGCCACATCGCCCTGGACCAGGAGGCACTCGACGCCGATTTCGCGGATTTCATCGGCCGCGATGTCCGCCTGTTTGACGTCGGAGCGGAAGTTCAGCGCAATATTGGCTCCGCGGCGGGCCAGCTCAAGTGCGATGGCGCGTCCTATACCGCGTGAGGACCCGGTGACCAGTGCGACCCGGCCGGAGAGGGAAGTCGGTTGGTAGCCATTTCCATTTGCAATATTTGCCATTTCAAGACTCCTGTCTTCAGAACTTAAGCTCACCACTGCGGGGTCTACCCGCATGACGACGTACCCACCCACCGCGCCGGCCCCGAAGCCGGGGGCGAAGACGCGCATGGGGCGGTCAATGCGCCCTTCCTGCACCGCGTCATGGACGGCCAAGAGAATGCTGGCGGAAGAAGTGTTGCCCACTCGTTCAATGTTGAAAAAGATGTGGTCACCGGGAATGCCGGCAGCTTCTGCCAGGGTGAGGACCATGTTCTTGTTGGCCTGGTGGGGAACCACGAGGTCGATGGCGTCGATGAGCGACCCACCGCCGCCGTTGGGGTTTGGAAGCTGGGCCAACTCACCCATCATCTCCTTCAGATAGCGAGTGACCAGCGACTTCACCTCGGGCCCATAAACGGTGATGTTGTTATCGAACTCGGGATTCGGCCAGATGATGGAGTTCACCTCCGACCAGGGGCCGCTGGCGTAAGTCTGAAAGTATTCGATGTCGGAAGCGGTCCCTTCGGGTGCGGGAGCGATCACGACCGCAGCCGCGCCGTCACCGAAAATCATGCGCGAGGTGCGGACGGTCCCGATCTTGTCAGAGAATTTTTCCGCGCAGACCAGCAATATGGGACGGTCAACTTCCTGCAACAGGCGAATGGCTTCGGCAATACCGTAAGACATGCCGGCGCAGGCAGCAACAATGTCACAGGAGTTATGGGTCTGCAACAAACCCAGCTCACCCGAAAGCCAGGTGGCAACCGATGGAATGAGTCGGGTGCTGGTGCAACTGCAAAACAGCACGGCGCCAAGTTCGGCGGGCCGGCGGCCGGACTTGGCGAGGGCATTTCTGGCGGCGAGCAGGGCCATTTCCTCCAGGCCAAGCTCGGTGTAACAGCGTTGCTCGATACCGGTTTTCTCGCTGATTTCGGCCGCCGACATGCGCGACCAGCAATAAGCGTGATTGCGGATGAGGTCGGCGTTGGTACAGGCGATCTCGCCGTGGTAGACGGCAATGGCCTCGATTCGAGGCAGGACCGCGAAACGCTTGCTGACTTCGACGGCGGGATAAGGTCGGATGGGTTCACTCAGGGCGAGCGTGTCGGGCGGCCGGCGCGACTGGCGAACTCGCGGTCCCCACTCGGTGTCATTCTTGACCCGCTGGATGAAGCGCATTACTTCCTGGCTACGGGGATGGAATGCGACCACATAGTCGTCGTCCTTCAGCTGGCTGAGTTCGATTTGGGAGCTGGTCGACGGGTCCCAGGGATACTGGTTGTGAAGGATCATGCACTGCCGCATCAAGGCCTCAAGTTCGGGCACAGGATGCAGGCAGTCGAGGACATCATTGTAGGTGTAACGCAGATAATCGGGATCGTAGGCGGTCAGCAGACGAGTGCGGTTTTTGGGGTCCTCAAGCGCCTCGGCGACGGTAAAACGAATGGGCCGAAGCTCTCCTCCGGAGCTAAGCTTGTTGCGAAAGACACTGAGGAGAATACCGAAAGCGCGGTCTTCCATGTCCTCGTCCCAGGAGGAAGGCAATTCCGAATAACCCGCCTGGATGGCGGTGGTGACGGCGGAGTCGTCGCGCGGCTTATACACCGGAAGGAACACATCACGGCGGTGACGGGGCAGATCTCCCCAGCGGGTAGGGCGCTTTTCATACATGGTCAGGGTGTAGCGATTCACCCAAAGGCGATTGAGCGCCAGGTCGCGGCAAAGGTCATAGCGGCTCTTGTATTCGCCGGCCTGCAAGCGCCCGGCAATCTCCACGTCGGTGAAGGCCTTCTCGCCAAAGTCGCGCCGGATGACGGCGGCAAATTGTTTGAGGGTCTTAAAAACCGAAAAGTCCAACTCGGGGAAAAAGTTGCCCGGAAAGACAATGTGCCCGTGAGAATTGATAACGAAAGGCTTCAGCGGCATTGACTACATCTTCTTTCTATTAAGAATCGACCCGCAGCCGGCCAAGGCCGCAGCCCACAAAATCAGAACCCAGGTTGGAACCATCGCCGGCAGACACCCCACTTACCCCAACAAGGTAACATTGCGGCATCGGAGGGGGCCAACGCGATCATTCGAATTCCACCAAGACCTGGTACGCCTTGACCGAATCTCCGGGCGCCACATGGACCGATTTCAACTTTCCCGCGACCGGGGCGGTGACCGCACTCTCCATCTTCATGGCTTCCAGCATGACCATCAAATCGTTGACCTGCAACTGCTGCCCAGCGACCACCGGCACACGGACCACGATTCCAGCCAAAGGACTGCGGCATAGTTTGCCTTCGTTGAGATCAGGATTGAGGGATGACCCCGGCTTGGGCGGAGTGCGTAAGACAGTCGACTGAATGGTGGCGGCAGCCGGTGCAGGGCGATTGTCCTGGGTTTGCAGAGGATAGTCCTCCTCAGCTACTTCCACTTCGACTTGATACGACTTCCCGTCGATCGAGATCTGCAATTTCATTGGCCGTCCCATTGCTGGATCTGCATGGTTGCGTGATTGGCGATCATATTCAGCGTCCCGTCTGGCCAAGGTTGTGTGAACCCTGGACCACCGCCCGGCCTCGCCGTGCCCAGCGGCCGACTTGCTTCGGTTCCGGCAGCATTCTTACGGAGCGAATGCGGACCGCATTGCCGAGAAACTCGGTGACGGCTGCGGCGATCAGCGCCAGGGTCTTGGGGTTGACGTCAGGCGACGAATTTGATTGGGACTCCAGGTTGCTTGCTGCCATAGGTGTCACAGAGGAATCAGGCCGTGTTTTTTGGCGGGGCGAAGCTCCCGCTTGGTGTGCAGCGCTTCCAGTGCCCGGGCCAGGTATCGTCGGGTCGCGGAGGGCTCGATCACATCATCCACCAGCCGGCGGCCAGCGGAGACATAGGGATTGGCAAATGTGCTGCGATAGAGTTCGATCAGTTCATCGCGCCGCCGCACCTTATCCTCGGCGGCGTCGATCTCATGACGAAAGACGATTTCGGCGGCGCCTTCAGCGCCCATGACCGCGATTTCCGCGGTTGGCCAGGCCACCACGCGGTCGGCCCCCAGGTCTTTGCAACACATCCCGATGTAGGCGCCACCGTAGGCTTTGCGTAACACAACCGTGATCTTGGGAACGGTTGCCGCGGAGTAGGCGAACAGGATTTTTGCTCCATGGCGGATAATGCCGCCGTACTCCTGTTCAACTCCCGGCAGAAATCCGGGCACATCGACAAAAGTCAGCAACGGGACATTGAAGGCATTACAGAAGCGAATGAAGCGAGCCACCTTGCAGGAAGCGTCGATGTCCAGCGCCCCGGCAAGCACGCAGGGCTGATTGGCGATGATTCCTACGGTGCGCCCCTGGATGCGTCCGAAGCCGATGACGGCATTGGCGGCGAAACCGGGCTGGATTTCGAAGAAGTCCTGATGATCGAGCAGTGGCCTGAGCACGGTGCGGATGTCGTAGGCAAGTTTAGATTCCGTCGGTATCAAATCGTTCAGCGTGGGATCGTCTTCCAGTTCCTGGCTGAATGCCAGGCGGGGAGGGTCTTCGAGATTGTTCGAGGGCAAAAAGCTCAACAGACGGCGGGCCAGGGCCAGCGCACCTTCGTCATCGTCGGCGATGAGATGAACGACGCCGGAGCGGTTCATCTGGGCGGCCGGGCCCCCCAACTGGTCGGCGGTCACGGTCTCTCCCGTCACCTGCTTGATGACCTGAGGGCCGGTGATGAACATCTGCGCCCCGCGGGTCAAAATAATGAAGTCGGTGAGGGCGGGACTGTAGGCTGCGCCGCCGGCACAGGGTCCGCAGATAATGGAAATCTGCGGTACCGTGCCGGAGAGCATTACGTTGTTATAGAAGACGCTGGCATAGCCGGCCAGGCTGTCGATGCCTTCCTGCACGCGAGCGCCGCCGGAATCGTTCACGAAGATGAAGGGACTTCCGGTCTTCATGGAGAGCTTCATCATCTCGGTAATTTTGGCGCAGTGCACTTCTCCGGCGGCGCCGCCCGCCACGGTGAAATCCTGGGAGGCCAAGTGGACTAGACGGCCATCAACCATGGCGCATCCGGTGACCACTCCGTCGGCGGGAAGGTCCTTGTCTGCCATGCCAAAGTAGGTGGCCCGGTGCTTGGCGAATAAACCAATCTCCTGGAAGCTTTGGCGATCGACCAGCTTGTCAATGCGCTCACGGGCGGTGAGCTTACCGGCCTGGTGATGCTTCTGGATGCGCTGTTTGCCGCCACCCTCTTCGATCTTGGCGCGCTTCAGGCGCAGTTCAGCAATGCGCTCGGGCATGGTTGCGCTTGCCGGTTTAAGTGTTGGTGCCGCCACGTTGGGCCTCCCTGAGCCGAATTAGATAGCAGCGGGTGCTGAAAGCTTTCATGGCGCCGCTGCCACCGAAACTGTGTGTTCCTCGCCGCCGACCGTGATGATGTAGGTCCGTGACTCTGCCGGCATGGCATGGCCGGTCGCGTCCCCTAAGGGGGCGGGTCCGGTCCCGGGCTTGGTTTCACTGGCTACCTTCTGGATGTCTTTCGGCCCGGCCGTCCGGGTCTGGAAGAACTGGGTTGCCGCGTTGGGAAACATGGCGTAAGTCAAGACATCTTCATCGCTACCGTTGGCGCCCAACGCCAGGGCCTCGGTCCGACGCTTTTCCCAGGTGGGCGCAAGCAAGTCGGCTGGACGGCAAGAGATGCTGGGCTTGTTTTCGCGGCTGGCTGCTTTGGCCATCGTCTCCGGGTCCTTTGCTCCCAGAGTGGTTCCGTAGTAGCCGAGCATCAAGTCGGCGAACTCACTGGTGATCACGTTGTATTTGCCTTGCAGAACATTCAGCATCGCCTGGGTGCCGAGGACTTCACTCGCCGGGATGGCCAGTGCAGGATAGCCGGCATCGCGGCGGACGTTTTGGATTTCCGCCGCCACCTGATCGAGCAAGTGGGACGCACCTTGCCCCTTGAGTTGATACTCCATGTTCAACATGAGCGCTGCCGGTATCTGGTGCTGGAAGGTTTCGGTCTCGACCCCGATGGGCTGATTGAAGAATTCGTGGTATCGGGGACGGACGGCGGCGATATGCTGCTTCACACGATGCATACGTTCCGTATCCAGACGCGATTCGAAGCCGGTCCCCTCCAGCATTGCGACCAGGCTCTCGGTGGGATTGTGTCCGCGGCCCAGGGCCAGAGAGCTGATGGCAGTGTCCACAATGTCGCATCCGGCCTCAATCGCTTTCATCAGCGAAACCAGAGTGACGCCGGTAGTGGAATGGGCGTGCAGGCTCACCAAGGTGTCGGTCCCGCACTTCTGCTTGATCCCTTTGACCAGATCGTAGGCCGCCTGGGGCTTGAGCAGACCGTCAACGTCTTGCACGCAGATGGAATCGCAACCCAATTCCTTGATTTGCTGCGCGATGTCCACGAACACCGGGACAGTGTGCACCGGACTGGGACAATAGCAGATCGCACCCTGGGCATGTTTGCCGGCGTTCTTGACGGCCGCCACACTGGCCTTCAGGTTGCGCACGTCATTCAGTGCGTCGTAGATGCGGAAGACATCGATGCCGTTGAGTGCCGCCTTCTCCACAAACCGGCTGACGATCGAGTCGTCAAAGTTTCGATGGGCAACCAGGTTCTGTCCGCGCAGTAGCATTTGCAGCCTGGTCTTGGGCAGCAGCTGGCGATAGGTCCGCAATCTCTCCCACGGATCTTCGTTTAGAAAACGGATGCCGGAACGAAAGGCCGTTCCGCCCCAACACTCCACGGACCAATAGCCCGCGTTGTCCAGGTCTTCACACACCGGGACGACGTCTTCGAGGGCCATACTGGTTTCCAGCAGGCTCTGTTGCGCTTCGCGCAACAGCAACTCAGTGACTTCCACGGTGCGTGCCATATCACGTTCCTTCGCAACCATTGGGGTGCGTTAAGCCAGAGGTGTTGGGTTTCGCCGGGCGGACGGCGCGACTACGATGCTGTGTCCAAGACCCCACGCCGAACGCAATCGGACCCAAGAAACACGGGGACCGAGATCGCAGCGAGGGTTTACGCTGCAATGGCGTTCGGTACTTGTGCTTATAGTGGCACTGCCGATTGCCGGCCCAAGGTGACTCATGTCACAAGCCACAGGTATTTCGTCACAACGGCGCGATCGGGCCTTGGTATGAGAGCTAAGGAAGTTCTGATTAAGTCATGACGAAGACCCTCGGCGGCTGAAGCCGCGATGATTTTGCGCTAGTTACGGACGGCGTGAAGGCCGTCCCCTTCGACAAAGCGGACTTGATCAGAACCTCCCTAACCCTCGGTTGCAGGGGTAAATGCGAGTTCCCCTGATTGACTCGGCTGCGCGGCTGGGCTACTCTCAACCCAAGAACGCGGGCCTTTTGCCGGGCGCGCATCGAAGGCGCTCGCGTCTCCCGACCCTCCCGCCAATGTCCGATCAGGAAACATGGGCGCTGCCACTTACAATCGAACAGGACCACGATTCTTGTTAGCTGCGACGATGTTGGCCCCCATACAAATCATCTGTATCGCCGTATTCACGCTGGCTTGCGGGGCGATGTTCTACGCGCTGTTTGGCTATCCTTTGCTGCTGGACTGGATGGCCAAGCATTCTCATAATCCAGTCCAGAAAGATGACAAGCTGCGCACGGTTTCGTTCGTGATCGCGGTTTACAACGGCGAAAAGTTTCTGGAGCGCAAGCTGAAGGCCATTTTCGAGCAGAACTATCCCCGGGAATTAATTGACGTTCTGGTGGTCTCCGACGGTTCAACCGACCGCACCGACGAGATAGCGCGCAGCTTCGCCAACCAAGGGGTGCGGTTTCTGCGGGTGGCCCATGGCGGAAAGGCAGCAGCGCTGAACGCAGCCGTGCCGCTGGCAGCGGGCGAGATTCTGGCGCTGAACGATGTCCGGCAGACGCTCGATCGCGACTGCCTGCGCAACATCATCGCCTGCTTCGGAGATCCCAAGGTCGGCGCGGTGAGCCCGCAGACCATCATTGTGCAAGGCGAGACCCACGAAGAGACGACGACCAGCCTTTATTGGCGCTACGAGCATTGGATCCGGCTGCGCCTGACGCGCATTGATTCGACCTTCGGCTACAGTGGGGCCTTCGCGGCCATTCGCCGTTCGCTATGGACGCCCTTGCCCCCCGGCACGTTGCTGGATGACGTTTACGAGCCGCTGGTGGCGTTCTTCAAAGGCCATCGCATCCTGATGGAACCGAGTGCCACAATGTATGACTACCCGACCGTGTTGAATTCGGAGTTCCGGCGAAAAGTGCGGCTGCAGGCGGGGCTGTACCAGATGCTGAAGATCATGCCCGAGCTGTTGAGCGCGAGGAACCGGATGCGCCTGCATTTCCTCTCGGCGAAGTACGGGCGCATAGTCATACCGTATTGCATGATCGCGGTGGCGCTGGCGACCATCGGTCTGCCGCCTTATTGGCGGGCGGTGGCCGGCTGGGGACAGGGGCTGTTCTACGCGCTGGCGGCGCTGGATCCGGTTGTCTCCGATGGCATTCCCCTGAAGAAAGTTACGTCGCCCGTCCGCACTTTCGTGGTGCTGATGGCGGCTTCGCTGGCCGCGGTGCGGGTTTATTTCGTGCAGCCCACCAGTCTGTGGAAAGAAGCGTCGTACCGTTCGGCTATCGCGGAGCAGACTGCGCAGCCCGGCGATTCTTCTGAATCAAAAGTGCCGAAGGGAAGCGAAGTCTAGGGCGAAATTCGCTCGCTGCCATCCGCGCATTAGCAATGCGCTGGCAGTTTGGGTAGTGGTGCCGTTTGGTTTCGGATTCGAAATCAGAGGTAGAGCAAGCCTTCAGGCTCGCGTCAAGGAATCCCCGCAACCAGAAGCCCCGGAGGGGCGGCAGCGCACTTGCCGATGTGTCGTGCCTACGGCACCCAGACCCCGGGACGGTATTAACGCGGGCCTGAAGAGACGGTGTCGCAACCGTGTCGCCGCTGCGCGGCTCGTCCAGATTTCCCGCTTGACCCAGGGCTTACGCCCTGGGCTAGCTTCATAGCCGCCGCTGCGCGGCTAGTTTGATGCTTGCGCGCCAGTTTTGTTCCACCGGGAAATTCCATGTGCGGTCGCGACACAGGGGCTGAAGCCCGCTCGGAATGACAAAAATAAAGGGCGTAGGACGGCGCACCTGAAGGTGCGCCCCGTCGAAACATGTCGAATACGGCGTTTTCAGCAGCCTGCTAGTGTGGTGTCCTGCAATTTCATGTCATAACTCCGAAGATACAAGGTTGCCGGAACGTCCTCACCTCAGCGGCTAAAGCCTCCCTGTACATGCGCTTTTGCGGCACGGCTGAAGCCGTGCCCTTTCAAACACAACAGTTGAATTTTGCCACGAACTTGCGGGACATGATACTGGTGTAGTGTCCTGCAATTTCAGGTCATAACACCGAAGATACAAGGTTGCCGGAACGTCCTCACCTCAGCGGCTAAAGCCTCCCTATACGTGCGCTGTTGCGGCACGGCTGAAGAGGCTGCGGAAAAATGCCTAATGTCGATGTGTCGGCCGGCTAAAGCCGGCTCGGGATCAAAAACAAAGAACTCAGACGCTGGCCTGAAGGCCAGCTCTACCCGAGCTTGGACGTCCCATGAGTTTTTCAGCAACTTGTGAAGCCGTGCCCTTTCAAACACAACGGTTGAATTTTGCCACGAACTTGCGGGACATGATACTAGATGCGTTGGGGACGGGCACATGGTGTCGGCGCAGAGAGCTCACTTCCGCCAACGGTCCCACAGCTGCCAATAAAGCGTCTTCTCCACTTCGGTGAGATACGTCTTGGCCCACTCGCGGTCCTTCCACCACGGCAGACCGAAGAGGAATTCATTTCTGGCCCCGGCGGCTGTCCACTGATATTGCGGTTGGCGATCGCGGAATATGGAGAGCGCGCGGCGGGTGTGATAGTCGTCGGAAACCAGGATGGCGGAGTGCACAGGCGGCTGCAATTGTTGCAGGCATGTGCCCACCTGAGGAGCTTCATCTTTGGTGGAGTCGCCATCGATAGGGCAAAGGCTTACCTGGGAGGCATTGGCGCCGGCGGTGCGGGTTATGAAATCCTGGGCCAGTTCCTTAACCGAGTGGCCATAGATCTGGCCTACCCCCACATCCATGATGAGATGTTGTCCGTAGCCGGCGCGAAGCAGTTCCAACCCGCGCCAATATCGCTTGTCGACCTGGTCGCCATTGAGCATCACGATGGCGTCCGACTTTTCGGGATGATTGACAATCAGGTAGCTGCCGCCCTGAAAGAAAAACACCGCGGCAACGAGAAACAGAACGATGGCAACGATGAGGAGTAGTCGCATGATGGGTACGCTGGGCAGCGCGTCATCAACTTTAACCCAATTCCCCAGCTGCCGTGCGGGGAGAGCGGCGCGGCCCGCGATCTTCGTCGCCGAACGGCCGCGCGCTACAATGTGACCGATGGGGAACAGGTTGGAACGCACGGCGGTGTTTGAATGGCAGCGCGGCGAGTACACGGTCAGCACCGACGCCGCGCGCCTGGACATCGACGTGATCTATGGCTATCTGGATCGAGCGTATTGGTCGAGTGGCATCCCTCGCGAAACTGTCGAGCGCGCCGTGCAGCGCTCGCTCTGCTTCGGGCTGTTCGAGGGCGAGACGCAGATCGGCTTTGCGCGAGCGGTGACCGACTCCACTACGTTCGCTTACATTTGCGATGTGTTTGTGCTGGAGTCTCACCAGGGCAAGGGCCTGGGAACCTGGTTGATGCGGTGCGTCATGCAACATCCCGAAATGCGGGGATTGCGCCGCTGCCAATTGATTACGCGCGACGCGCACAAGCTCTATGAAAAAGTGGGATTCCGATCCATCAGCAAGCCCGAGCGTCACATGGAGCGGACCACCCCGGCTGTACTCAATTTCTAGGAATTATATTAAGGACGGAACCATGACCATCAATCCCATGGAACGATCGCTGGCGGAAGACGACCCGGAGATCGCGCAAGCCATCGAGAACGAAGAGCGCCGCCAGCATGAGGGCCTGGAACTGATTGCCTCGGAAAACTTCGTCAGCGAGGCCGTGCTGGAGGCAGCGGGCTCGGTGTTCACCAACAAGTACGCCGAGGGTTATCCCGGCAAGCGCTATTACGGCGGATGCGAGTTTACCGACGTGGTGGAGAACCTGGCACGCGACCGTGCCAAGCAGCTCTTTGGCGCCGAGCATGCCAACGTGCAGCCGCACTCGGGCTCGACCGCCAACATGGCTGCTTACGCTGCCGTGATCCAGCCGGGCGATACCATCCTCGGACTCAATCTGGCACACGGCGGACACCTCACCCACGGGCATCCGCTGAACTTCTCGGGCAAGACTTACAAGACCGTTCCCTATGGCGTGACCAAGGAAACCGAGACCATCGACTACGACGATCTGGAGAAGATTGCCGAGCGCGAGCGGCCCAAACTGATCATCGGTGGCGGCAGCGCTTATCCGCGCATCATCGATTTCGCTCGCATGAGGCAGATCGCCGACAAGGTGGGCGCGCTCTACCTGGTCGATATGGCGCACTTCGCTGGACTGGTTGCCGGCGGGGCGCATCCTTCGCCAGTACCGCACGCGCAGATTGTTACCACCACCACGCACAAGACGCTGCGCGGACCGCGCGCGGGATTGATCCTCTGCAAAGCCGAGCACGCGGCGGCGATCGACAAAGTTGTTTTCCCGGGAATGCAGGGCGGTCCGCTGGTGCACATCATCGCGGCCAAGGCGGTTTGCTTCCGGGAAGCGATGCAGCCTGGCTTTAAAGATTACGCGCGGCAGATCGTGGCCAACGCGGCAGTACTGGCGCAGACGCTGGTTGAGGAGGGCTACCACATCGTCTCCGGCGGCACCGACACGCACCTGATGCTGGTGAACGTTTTCGCCAAGGGCATGCTGGGCAGCGAAGCCGAGAACGCGCTGCACGAAGCCGGTATCACGGTCAACAAGAACGCGATTCCGTTTGACACCAATCCGCCGATGAAGCCGAGCGGCATTCGCATTGGAACTCCGGCGCTCACCACGCGCGGCATGAAAGAAAATGAAATGCGGCAGGTGGGCAAGTGGATTTCCGAGGCACTGCACAATCGCACCGACAAGAACGTGCTGACGCGCATTCGCGGCGAGGTGCTGGAGTTGGCCGAAGCGTTTCCGCTGTACGCGGCGCGCCGGGCGAAACATGCGGAAGCGGTGAAGGCGTAAGAGACGAAAAGATAGATCGTCAAGAAGCCGCAGTTAGGATCAGGGGTGTGCTGACGGCCAATTGCTGTTTTTATTAGCTGCTGGGCCTGTAAGCCGAATTCTGTGTGCCACTCCTTCTCCCGGCCGGCTCGCGGGCGCGAATTCCGGCCAGGACAAAGAAGCGGCACGACGGTCATTCCTCTGGGCCGCACATTACTGCGCGGCTCTAGCGACCTACCCGGAAGTTGTGACGCGCCGAGCCAGCACGTGCGCTCGCCGAACCATCCCAATCCGCGCGA
>Ga0302320_10003915_pt1 | contig 34136 bp, 32 predicted proteins | sample Bog_T0_3_FD_202130 | JGI IMG/M metagenome (GOLD analysis project Ga0302320, IMG submission 202130) | Peat permafrost microbial communities from Stordalen Mire near Abisko, Sweden - Bog_T0_3 | ecosystem: Environmental > Terrestrial > Soil > Wetlands > Peat | place: Sweden: Abisko, Stordalen Mire...
AATTTCCGCTCTTAAGAAGCGGAGCGATCTTGGGAGGTATTCCTCCTCCCAGAAATAAGCCGCCGGTTGCTTTCATTTTCAATACAAGGTTGGAAGACTCGCGGGCAAGATATCGCACAAACAGTTCCATCGTTTCTGTACAAACAGCATCTTTATATTCAACTGCAGTACGGCTGATCACAGCAGAAGGATCATCATGTGCTAATGCGTCTGTGAGCCATAAAGGCTCTTCATTGCCCCCTCTGCTTCGCAGGAACAAATAAATATCATGTATACCTGGGCCTGCAACTAACTTTTCCCAGCTTACAATGCCATATTTTTTTTGGAGGAAATGAAACAATGCTATATCCAAATCCGTGCGAGGGCAAAAATCACAATGGCCACCTTCCGTTGGAAAGGGATGATAGCAAGATCCATCCCAAAACAATCCGGCTTCCCCCAAACCCGTTCCTGGCGCAATGATTGACATATTGCCCTGAACATTTGCATCGCCTTCATGAAGCATGATAACATCATCTCCTGTTAGCCCGGCGAGGCCATAAGCGGTTGCTTCAAGGTCGTTGAGCAAATGAACTTGCTTCACCCCCGTTTCACTACTCATCTCTAGCACATCAATATCCCATGAAAGATTTGTGATCTTCGCTTTTCCATGAATAATCGGACCCGCAACGCCCGCACAGATACGATCCGGTAATTGGAGTTTATTTTCAGAAATAAATAGCTTAATGATATCAATCAAAGTAGCATGGCCGGAAGAATGGTAACTTTTGTCAAGCACCACTTCGAAGTTTCCTTTAGCTATTTTATACAAAGCAAGATTTGTTTTCGTCCCCCCCACGTCGCCCGCCAACACCGTTATTTCCTTATCAAACATTTCAGCTTTATGCCCGAACGAAAGAGGTATCAGCAATTGTTTGCCCATACTGGTCAAAATCTTTTTTAAAATTCACTTTTCAATTTATCGTAAAGAGACGAGAACTTGGAAAAATTCCTCATGTATATTTTGTTATTGTTTTCATCAGGAATAAATTTTTTCTGATCAGTGATGAATCGTATCATTTCACCCAACCCTCCAATCAGGCCGACAGCCCAAAACCCGATAATCGCAGCACCTATTGCAGATGCATCTGCCACATTGGAAACAATCACCTCCTTATTAAACACATCAGCAATGATCTGAATCCATGATGGCGATTGGATGAAACCGCCGCTTGCATAAATAATTTTTATGGAGCCAATTGTTTCTTCAAGCGAAACTCCAATCTGATAAAGCGCAAACGAAATACCTTCGATAACAGCACGCATAAAATGTTTTTCAGTATGCATTGGATTGATAGCAAAAAAAACTGCCCTTGCTTCTGCATCCCATATTGGCGCTCTTTCGCCAAAAAGATAAGGGAGGAAAATCAGGCCACCCGAGCCTGGTTGCACTTGATCAATCATAGATAAAGAATGAGTGAAATCAGCCCCATTGAATGACAATTGAGAAAGAAAATTTTTAATGTACCATTGTACTACAGCACCGCCATTGTTCATCCCTCCTCCGGAGATATATAAACCTTTTGTAAGAATGTAATTGAATATTCTTTGTCCCGGATCATGTTTAGGGTTTGCAGAAGCCATGCGCACTGCGCCGCTGGTGCCGATCGTAAGAGACGTATCTCCAGGATGGATTGCATTGCTCCCAAGATTCGCAAGACACCCATCACTGCCACCAATGATAAACGGCACATTATCATTCAATCCAAATGCATCTTTATATTTTTTTGCAAGAAGCGTTTCACTATGTATTGGCTCAACAGGTATAGAAAGTCTATCGGTGGAAATTCCGATAAGCTCCAGTGATTCTTTACACCATTCAAATTCATATATATTGAACATTCCAGTTGCTGATGCAAGGGAATAATCAATCAGGTATTTCCCGAACAACTGATGCCACAGATATTCTTTGATACCAATGAATTTAGATGCGCCGGAAAAAATACCGGGCTCATTATTTTTAAGCCATAAAATTTTGCATAAAGGCGACATTGCGTGGATAGGCGTTCCCGTTAGCTCATAAATTTTCTTACCAGTCTCCGTATTTTTAATTTGAGCAGCCTCAACTGAGCTTCGCAAATCTGCCCATGTGATAATATTTGTCAGCGGGAATCCGTTATCATCAACTGCCATCAAGCTGTGCATGGCACAGCTAAAACTGATACCGCATATTTCCGCTTTGGATTTTGAAACAGATAATACTTGTTTCAGCACGTCTTCAAAAGCTTTTAAAATAAGTGATGGCTCAATCTCATCATATCCGAGCTTTGCCGAAAAGTGCCCGTAAGAAGCACTTGAAGAAGCAATCACTTCGCCCTGCTTTGTAAATACAATTGCTTTTGTATTAGTCGTCCCTATATCAATACCGATAACAGCCTGCATTCAGTGAAATAATTTTATGTACACAATCCTGCTTCAAATCATTTTGCATTGTAATCGTACACAATGTAACCCCATGGCTCTATACGAACGCTATGTGATGGCTTGATTTTTTCACGCGTTCCAGAAAATACGTTCAGCGGATTTCCTGTCAGCGATGCATCCTCTATTTTTATCCGCTGTTCTTTGGTTGAAAAATTGAGTATGACCAGGATTTTATTTCCATTCTTTGTTCGCATAAATGAGTAAACCGAATTCTCATCTCCCGCTTTTACTTTTTTGAATGAAGCGTTTGCCGCAAGCGCGGCGTTTGTCCTGCGAAGTTTTGTGAGCGTTCTGTAAAAAGAAGAAAGACTGTAATGCTTCCAATCAATTGTATCTTTCACAAAAAATTTCAATCGCCTTTTATTCGGTTCTTCCTGACCACTATAAATCAATGGCACACTGTTCTTCATCGTGAATGCCCATACTGCAAACGCTTTATAGCCTTCGCCAAAACGCTCAAACTCAGTTCCATTCCAGCTATTCTCATCATGATTGGTAGTAAAATATAATCTAAATGAATTCTCAGGATATGCATGCTCGTTATAATCAATCACTGAATCCAGTTGCCGTAAAGTTGTTTTGCCTGAGTAAATCCCATAAGCCACGTTCATCACGCTCCATGGATAAGTCTCGTCAAAGCCTGCTGAATGCAAAGTCGGCTTCTCTCCTTCCGCCAGCATAAAAACGTTTTTCACCTTGTGTAATTCAGCGATCGCCTCTTTCCAGAAATCGTCGGGTACGTTCCAGGCCACATCGCAGCGAAAACCATCGATATCTGTCTTAATCAGCCACCACTTCATCGCAGCGATCATGCTGTCGCGCAATTCCCGGTTATCATAATCCAGTTGCCGTGTGTCGCTCCAGTCGAATGGTATCGCAGGCTTTCCTGCGCTATCTTTTCTATAAAAATCGGGATGCTTTATTATCCATGGATTATCTGGTGCTGAATGATTAGGAACCCAATCGATAATCACTTTAAAGCCCATTGCATGCGCATGCTTTACCAACGCTTTCCAATCGCCGAGCGTCCCGTAATCAGGGTTTACTTTGTTGTAATCTTTCACCGCATAATAAGATCCCATTTCTGCTTCCGAGTTTTTTCTTCCTATCAGGCCGATGGGAGTGATTGGCATGAACCATAATATTTCCACCCCCATGTTTTTTAATCTGGGTAATGATTTTTCAAACGCCTTGAAAGTGCCTGCCGCAGTGTATTGGCGCAGGTTCACCTCATAAATGTTAGATTGATAGCTCCATGCAGGATGCCTGACTATTGTATCTTCCATCCGTTTGTTACTGTTTGCAAAAGAGTGAGAATATAAAGAAAGAGTGAAAAAGAAAAATGAAAAAAAAGCAACAGTTTTATTGCACATCGCCAAACATTTTATAAAAGTTAAAGAGAATATCTGACACAAAGCCGGAAGGCGAAAAGGATTTCCAGAGCTATATGCAAAACTAAATCTTTCTTTGCAGGCAGAATCATTAAATCAATTCCTTCAACTTATCAACTACAGCATCCACTTCTTCTTTTGTATTGTGCCTGCTGAAAGAAAACCGAATTGCTATTTGATTAGGATTATTCTTAATTGCGCGGATTACATGAGAACCCTGGTCAACCCCGCTTGTGCATGCGCTACCGCCGGATGCGCAGATATTATTGATATCAAGATTGAATAAAATCATTTCTGATTTTTCCGTTTTAGGTATTGCTACATTCAGCACGGTATATAGGCTTTTCGCGATCACATCCCCATTAAATTCGATACCCTGCAAATGCTTTTCAAGCTGCTGCATCATGTAGGTTTTAATATCTTTTATATATGCACTGTCTTTCTCATAGTTTACAGTGGCCAACTCAAGTGCCTTTGCAAAGCCAACGATGCCATATAAATTTTCTGTTCCTGCACGCATATTCCGTTCCTGCGAACCGCCGTGTAGGTATGGATTGATTTTGATATTCTCATTGATGTACAATAAACCCACCCCTTTTGGCCCATGAAATTTATGGCTCGCAGCCGTTACAAAATGAACGGGAGTATTGCGCAGATCAAAAGGGAAATGACCTATTGTCTGAACTGTGTCCGAATGAAAGACAGCGCCATATAATTTACAGAGTTCACCCACCTGGTGTATGTCGAGCATGTTGCCAATTTCGTTATTAGCATGCATTAATGTTACCAGGCTTTTTTCTGTACTTGCTGAAAGCAATTGTTTCAAATCTTCCAAATCAATATGGCCATCGGCCAATAGCTTTACAAAACTCACAGATGCTTCCCCTTTTTTATGAAGATGCTCCACAGTATGCAATGTAGCATGATGTTCAATAGCAGATGTAATGATGTGTGTGCAACCGAGGTCTCTTATGCTTGAGACGATTGCCGTGTTCGAGCTTTCAGTTCCGCCAGATGTAAAAAAAATTTCTGCAGGATGTGCATTCAAAATTTTTGCAACCCTTTTTCTCGCAGACTCTACAGCCATCCTGGATTCCCGGCCATAAGAGTAAATGGAAGAAGGGTTGCCAAATTTTTCAGTCAGGTATGGCATCATCGCTTCCAGTACCTGAGGATCCAGCGACGTGGTTGCAGCATTATCAAAATAAATTCTTTGCATGTATGTGAAAATGGGTGCAAATATATGAAATGAAATAATGACTAGCATGCAACTGGCCTGGCGTAATTCTCCACTGACCACTGACTTCCCGCTACATAATATTTTTAAGCTTCACCATCACTTCGCCGACGCAGCCTTCGAGGCTTTTTTTGATTTCATGTTCCCAGAACCTGATCACCGACCAGCCCTGCCTGATCAGCGTTTGCGTAACTTCCATATCGCGTTGCATATTCCGTTCGATCTTTGGTATCCAATAAGCTTTATTTGTAGAAAATGTTTTCTTTTTATGTTCCCAATCGTATCCATGCCAGAAATCGCCATCAACAAACACTGCAACCTTATATTTCGCAAAAATAATATCGGGTTTGCCAATTACCTTTTTTGAATACAGCCTGTACCGGTAACCATAATGCCACAAAGCTTTCCGGAGCATCACTTCAGCCTTTGTGTTTTTCGCTTTGATCCTGCTCATGACAGCAGAGCTTTTCGCCGTGGCATAAAAGCCGGCGTCTTCATTGAACCGCGGGACTTTAATTATATATTCATCAGCGGTCTTGTATGACTTTGGCTTACTCATTATTTATTACTCAACGGTACATACAAAATCAAATATTTTCCCACCAACGGGAGAAGTTTTGCCGACTATTTTTCAAATCAATTTCCTCTCCAATCATGGGAGTAAGCAAGGGTATCCCATTTTCTCTGGCAGCATTTACTACCCTTTTGATCGGATCGTCCCAATCATGATTTCCCAAGGCAAATTTTGCCCAGTGAACCGGTAATAATTTTTTTGCTCTTAAATCCTTCGCAGCCATGGCAACTTCCTCTGGCATCATATGAATATACTTCCAGCTTTTGTCATATTGGCCACATTCTAAAATCGCCAGATCAAACGGGCCGTATTTATTTCCAATCTCAGCAAAATGACTGTCATAGCCGCTGTCGCCGCCTATGAATATTTTCATCGCAGGAGTTGTCAATACGAAAGATGCCCACAAAGATTTATTCCTGCGCAATCCTCTTCCTGAAAAATGGCGGGCAGATGTTACGGCTACTTCAAATCCTTTTTCCAACAGCACTTCTTCATCCCAATCTTTTTCAATGATCCTATTTTTATTAAATCCCCATCTTTCCAAATGCTCGCCTGTCCCCAATGAACAGACTATCTTTTTGCTCTTTGGCTTCAGCTTCATGATGGTTTCATAATCCAGATGATCCCAATGATCATGAGAAAGAAAAAGAAAATCGATCTCCGGAATATCATCTGCTGAATATGCATCGCTGCCCGCAAAACTTCTAGTGGTTGATTTTATCGGCGAGGCCGCTCCGCTGAAGACGGGATCAACCAGAATTTTTCTCCCACTTACCTGCATAAAATAGGATGAATGCCCGAACCATACCAGCATATTCTTGTCAGGATCCAAGTCTAACAAAGCCGCTTTTGACGAAGGCAGCACTGCTGGTGGTCTCCTGTTTTTACTTTTATTAAAAAAAAACTCTTTCATCACAGCATAGTAGCTCACTCCTTCTGCCAAATCGGGTGTATGATGGAGATTCTGGAATTTACCATTTCTGAAATTCCGGGAATACATCACTCTTTTCAAACGCTCGCCCCTTGGCATTCTGCCAAATTTTGGTTGTTTCAAAAAAATGAACACTGCAATTATAAGTACAGCAATAATGATGATAATTATCATTGATCAGCTTGATTGTTATAATTTCAATAGAATTGAAAACTATTCTGCAAGATATTTATAAATTTCTTCAGAAGGTTTCAGCCTTTAACTACAAAAATTTTTGCATAAATATATTTTCTGGCAATCTGCTGAAAGGGCTCGATCAGCTTTCTGCAAAAAATAAGGGCCGTGCATTAAGCACAGCCCTAGATTAAGTTGCAAAGACCAGGATTAGCTGATCAATTTAACGTTTACAGCGTTAAGGCCTTTTTTACCGTTCTGTACATCAAATTCCACACGGTCGTTTTCTTTAACCTGATCGATTAAGCCACTCGCGTGTACAAAAGTTTCTTTATTGGAATCATCATGCTTGATAAAGCCGAAGCCTTTTGTTCCATTGAAAAACTTTACGGTGCCTGTTGTTTTAGTGTTCATTATTAAATTGTATTGGTAATAAAATGAGATGCAAGATACAATTTTTTTTCTAGCTGTGATATTTATTGGAAAGCGCAGCTGTGTTCGTGTCGGGAAGATATCATGACTATAAAGCGAACGGAGTCTCTGCAAGCATGTCATTTTGTTGCCTTTCGCGGAAACTTTACCAGCGAAATTGATCATTCGCACATTTTATACGGCTTTGGTCAGATAATTTTGCATATCCAATCGCATAAAATGTATACCCCAACGTTATTCAATTCGATAACCCAAATACTAAAATGAAAAACCTGTTCTTACTCGCCCCACTATTATCCATGCTTTTATTTTGCATTTTCAAACCAAGTCGTGATAATGATGAATTAACAGAAAACAAGAATTCTTCACCAAGATATGATCTTTTAAAAATAAGCCCTTTAAATAAAGCCTCCCAAACAACAAGCGCTGCAACGATATTGGGTCGAAAGCAGGTTCCTATTTTATGTTATCATCAGATCCGTGAATGGCGTACAACTGACTCAAAAAGAGCGAAAGATTATATTGTCCCGGTTGAAGCCTTTAAACAACAATTGAAAATGCTTGCTGACAGTGGTTACCACACCATTCTCCCAGACCAGCTTTATAGTTATCTCACCCAGGGAACGCCATTGCCAAACAAACCGATTATGCTTACTTTTGATGATACTGATTTGGGACAGTACACAGTTGGTTACCCTGAGATGAAGAAATATAATTTCAAAGGAGTCTTCTTTATCATGACTGTTTCGCTCAACCGGCCAAATTATATGAGCAAAGAACAAGTGAAAGAACTGAGCGATGCCGGGAATGTTATTGGCTCTCATACATGGGATCATCACAATGTGAAAAAATATCAGGGCAAAGACTGGGAAATCCAGATTGACAAGCCAACCAAACAATTAGAAAGCATAACAGGCAAGCCTATACGTTATTTTGCATATCCATTTGGATTATGGAACAAACAAGCTATTCCTGAATTGAGAAAGAGAAACTTTATTGCCGCCTTCCAACTTATCACAAAACGTGATGAGCAGGAACCCCTTTATACAATCCGGCGTATTATCGTGCCGGGTTCCTGGTCACTCAAGACGCTGCAGCATGCGATACTGGCAGATTTCTAGCAGGAAAAAAATCACGCAAAGGCGCCAGGCGCAAAGAGTCCCTCTGTGGCCCACGTCAAAACTCTGCGGCTCTCTGTGGCTATTCTTCCTCCAAAGATTATACTTTTGTATGCAAATGGATACAATGGAAATAGAACAAGAAAAAAAAATAGATGTGGATCAGATCAATTGGCTGATGAAAAACAGGCGAAGTGTTTTTGTGAGCCAGTTTACCCAAGGGAAAACAATACCTGATGAAATTGTAATGCAATTGCTTGAAAACGCAAACTGGGCCCCCACCCATAAAAAAACAGAACCCTGGCGGTTCACTGTTTTTACAGGAGAAGGCTTGAAAAAATTAGCCGAATTTCAATCTGCGTTGTACAAAAAAACCAGAGGCGAAAAATTTAAGCAAGCTGTTTACGAAAAGCTATTAGCCACTCCCCTTTTGTGCTCACACATTATTTCTATTGGAATGAAACGTAGCACGGAAGTGTCTATCCCTGAAATGGAAGAAATCGCTGCCGTGGCATGTGCTGTGCAAAATCTGTATTTATCGACTGTAGCTTATGGCCTTGGTGGTTACTGGACCACGGGTGGCATTACTTTTGATGAAGAAGCAAAAGAGTTCTTCGGCCTGCGCAGAGAAGACAAGTTGCTTGGATTCTTTTATCTCGGCTACATTGAAATCCCCCCTGTAAAAGGAACACGCGGCCCAATAGAAGATAAAACAGTTTGGATAAAAGAATAGCGTAAATTGTACTAATTTTAATAAGTAAGGGGTGGGGAGAGTAAAAGTTGCTCCTTATCAGATATACCAGCAAGATACTAATATTTAATCATCGAATTAAGGTCATCTATGTGGTTTAAATTGCTCAACGGCGTTAACTAAGATGAAAATATTCCCCGCCCGCTTTAGAGAATGTAAAGGGCCAAAATAAAATGAGCCGATTTTAAATTATAAACCATCGTTTCAACTTTAAAAAATATAATCATCATGAAAAAAATCAGCTTCATTTCTATTGCATTAATGATAGGGTTAGCTGCGTGCAACGGCAGCAGTGATAAAACCAGCACAACAGACAGTGCCGCAACCACAGCAGGCTCTGACACAAGTCATCATGCAACAGATACAGCACAAATGATCGCGCCTTTGCCAGACGTGCCTGCCGGTGCAAAAGTGTTTTTCAAAAATCTGAAAAATGGCGAAACAGTGAAATCTCCATTGAAAGTAGAATTTGGTGTCGAAGGCATTTCGCTTGACACCGCTGGTGCCATCAAAGCTGGCTCAGGCCATCATCATTTGCTGATTGATGCGGGCGATTCGATCGCAGCCGGAACAGTTGTGCCGAAAGATTCCACTCATTTGCACTTCGGAAAAGCGCAAACAGAAACCACACTTACATTGACACCCGGTGAGCACACACTTACGCTTCAATATGCCGATGGCATACATCGTTCTTACGGAAGCAAACTGGCTGCGACTATTAAAGTAAAAGTAAAATAAGGAAATCAATCTACTACAACTCAACCCTTTGCTGTTGCAAATAACAGCGAAGGGTTCTTATTTAGAATCAATTCAGTTCTTCGATCCGTCAGCGTATAAAAATTAAGAGCTTGCTTTATTGAGCAGATCAATTGCAGCTTCATCTAATCTAATTCCTGTTGCTTTTATCAACTCATTCAATTGCTCAACTGTTGTTGCGCTGGCAATAGGTGCAGTTATGCTTTTCCGTGAAATCGCCCATGCAAGCGCAATGGCTGCCTGATTGGTGTGATATTGCTTTGAAACTTCGTCGAGTGCATGCAAAATGCGAAAGCCACGTTCATTAAGATATTTTTTGATTCCTCCTCCACGCTTGCTCTTGTCAAGATCATTTTCTGATCTGTACTTACCGGTTAAAAAACCGCTTGCAAGCGAATAATAAGTGATCACACCTATGTTATTTTCCAAACATATTGGCTCAATTTCTTTTTCGTAATCCTGACGATCATACAAATTGTATAACGGCTGGAATGATTGATAAGATGGATAGCCATGCTTCTTGCTTACCCCCAGTGACTTTTTAAACCTCTCAGGAGACAGATTGGAGGCCCCGATCCATTTTACTTTTCCATCCTTCACTAATTGCGCATAAGCTTCCAGAGTTTCTTCAACAGGTGTGATATCATCATCCCAATGTGTTTGGTAAAGATCAATATAGTCAGTCTGCAGGCGAAGCAATGAATCTTCTGCTGCTTTCAATATATATTTTTTTGTAAGGTCTTTATGCCCTAACCCCATATCAGCGCCCACTTTTGTAGCAATGATTATTTTATCCCGATTGGCGCGTTCCTTCATCCATTCACCAAGGATGGTTTCTGATTCGCCTCCTGTATTTCCGGGAGCCCAGCGTGAATAAACGTCAGCAGTGTCAATAAAATCAAATCCTGCTCCTGCAAATGCATCCAATATTTTAAATGACGCTGCCTGATCAATTGTCCAGCCGAAAACATTGCCCCCGAGAGCCAGTGGGGCAAATTCTAAATCTGATTTTCCTAATTTTCTTTTTTCCATAAATTTATTTTTTTCTCCGGCCTGAAGGCCGGAACCAGTCACCGGGCTACTCAGCCAACTGTTGCAGAATGTATTCTCTTTTTGCCCTGAAACCTTTTATATCTGTATCATACTTAGCAAACTCGTATACAACCTGCCTGCAAATCTCTTTTGCAACCGCAGGTTTTTTCTCTTCCAGCATTTTCAGCAATTCATAATCTACAATCCCATCGCGCATTGCCTCCAGGCGAATGGAACTTTAAATTTTCCCATTGCCCGGGTATGTAATGAAGGCATCCCCTCCAGGCATAATATTTCCTGCTTCAGGAATGATGCCCGCAGTTTCTTCGAGACAATTATCGCTCCAGAAATCCCATTCCCAGTGTAAATAACCCGTAGCCCCAAATCGGAAATTGATCCAATGCAGGATACGCGTTTTGATCAAAGGCAATTCGATAAAACGGTTTGCATATTCGCCTTGAGGTGCGAGGCATGTATAGAACCATACTTCATTTCCCGCATTTTGCCTTTCCTTATAAAACAAATAGTTGCTGTCATACATTTCTAATTCAGGTACCCAAACATCCACCGTATTATCCACTCCATGCGAATGAACAGCATCAATCAATTTTATATCCGGAGCAATAGACTTTATGCAGGACGCAATATCTGCATAGGATTTTTCATTACCTGATTCCGGCTCATCACATACATGCTGCAGATAAATTTTATACCATCCTTTTTCTTTAAGATGTGCGACCAGTGCGGGAATAAACTGCCTGTAAAAATTTTGCGCTTCCGGATCCGTGACAGCTATATTTTTAAATCTAAGAGAGTCATTTTTCATATAAGGAGTGTAAACACCAAATTGTGCATACCAATTTCCCATCCTTCCACCAATATGGCCTCCTTCTATTCTGCCAAGCGTTCCTTCATCAATAAATGTTTGAACAAACTTATCGAATTTGGAAAAATCAAAGGAAAACTTGTCCTTATTCACTGTAATGCCTGCCAATGAAAAAACAGGAGTCATGATCACATTCTGATCATATTCCTTCATTTTTTTTGCCGCCACGTGCAACCACTTCCAGTAATTTCCGGAAAATTCTACTGAGTCCTTGCCGCCACTTAATTGTTTCAACTGGTTCTTCCCTAAACCAAACCAGTTAGTGACCCACAGGCTTGTTTTGTTGATCGTAACATTGTAAACACGAACTGTAAACCGCCTGTTCAGAGAAAAGCTTTGTCTGTCTATTTTTCCTTTGACAGTCAGCAAGCCGACATAATCTCCGGGAGGAAAACCAACAGGAATATTCATTGTAATCCATATTGGCTGCGTAGTAAAGTTTCGTATGTCCATTGAGGTGGTATCGAATATCGGGTCAGGATAAAATCCTGAAATTGGGTTCAATTTATCTTTCGGCGGGTTGGGCAATGGCCTGCCGACTCTTGTATATCCAACAAAGCCCACAAATGTATTTTTTGAAAAAAGGTTCATGTTTCCTGATAGCTGAACCACTGAAGCAGTTACATGTACAAGCGTTTTATTGCTTCTCAATGCAAACTGAAAACTGGCATGCTCTCCTCTGGCAACGTCTGCAATGGCTTCCGTTTCATCAAAGAAAGCAGTTTCCTTAAAAATCTTTTGCAATGGATCTACAGCAACACAGGTTACTATATCATTCAATTGCTCTTCATTGATTTTATTTTGTTGAGCAGGCGTTAATTGAACACTAATAATAATTACAGCCATTACCAGGAATGCCTTTCTCATTTTTATTTGGTTTGGTTTTATATCTATGCGGTTGTCTTCAGGAAAAGTTTTTCGAGTTAACAAGCAAATGAATAATCTGCGTTATTTCATTTTTATCAGCAATCGTAAAAGAGTCGCTTTCTTTCAAATTTTCATTGATGAACTCCATACCGCTTTTACCAAAAATTCTTGCCGAAGTATGGAATTCTTCAGCGGTTGTTTTTTCTATTAACTCGGCGATATTTTTTGCCCGGATACCAGAACCAGGCATAATAATAATGCGGTTTTCAGCTTGTCTCACCAATTCATTCAGAAGCATTGCGCCTTCAATGGCTGTCGGCTTTTGGCCTGAAGTAAGAATGCGTTCACAACCAATACTTAGAATGTCCTCCATTGCTTCAAATGGATTCACTGCACGATCGAATGCCCTATGAAATGTGACACCGAGCGGATACGCAAGTTCAACTAGTTTTGCGCAACGCTTTTTATCAATCGTTCCATCCGCATTCAGCATGCCGATCACTATGCCATCACAGCCGGCTTGTTTGCAAAATGAAATATCTCTTATCATTATTTCAAACTCTTCGTCATCAAATAAAAAATCCCCGTCGCGAGGGCGGATGATGGGATACAATTGAATATGCAATTTCTCTCTGGCAGTTTTGATAACACCAAGACTGGGCGTAGTGCCCCCTCCTGCAGGATCAGCACACAATTCAACCCGATGCGCACCGGCATCTTGCGCAACGAGCGCTGACTGAATATTAAAGCAGCATATTTCAAGCTGAAACTGCATTATGAATAATAACTTTTTGAATTGAATAATTTTTCTTCACTATTGCTTTTTAATGCATAACTAAATCCCTTTTGAATCGCGAATGCACCTGTTTCTCCTTTTTTATTCAATGCCAGAAATGCCACTTGTATTTCTTTTGATTTTTCGCCTTTGGCTTTCACAATTCTTTCCACTGCTCTTCTGCACGCCTCTTCAGGACTAAGCCCTTGCCTCATGAATTCAACCACGGTATGTGAACCGCAAATGCGGATCACATCTTCCCCCTGACCGGTGGCAGTAACAGCGCCTACTTCATTATCAACAAATAACCCAGCACCAATAATCGGCGAATCACCCAGCCTGCCCCGCATCTTAAATCCCATGCCGCTGGTTGTGCAACTGCCGCTGAGGTTTCCTTTTGCATCCATGGCCACCATACCAATCGTATCGTGATTCCATTCGCCGTTGTCGAATTTTGAAGGCGCAAAAGCTGTGCCTTTCGTGTTTTCGATATTAATGACGGGCTTGTATTCTGATTTCTTCAGCCATTCATCATAATTTTTTTTTGCATCATCAGAAAGCTTTTGTTCTTCCAATGGAAAACCTTCCGCAACCGCAAACTGTTGTGCTCCGCTACCAACCAGCATCACGTGAGGTGTTTTCTCCATCACCCGCCGCGCAACAGATATCGGGTGCTTTATTCTTTCCAAAAAAGCAACGCTGCCACAATTAAACTTTTCATCCATTATAGAAGCATCAAGCGTTACAAACCCATCTCTGTCAGGATTCGCCCCAAGCCCCACACAGCAACTCTGTTCAGCTTCAGTTATCATCACCCCCGCCTCGACTGCATCAAGTGCACGACCACCTGTCACCAAAATTTTCCATGCCCCCTTATTTGCATTCAGGCCAGCGTCCCAAGTGGAAATGACTATCGGATTATTTGTAATAACCGGAAACATTTTTTCCGCCATACTTTTTTTGCCAAGGGCAAGGCCTACAGAACTTACCAAAGAAGACTGCAAAAATTTTCTTCTGTTGAACATTTTGAAAAGATTAAATTGAGCTTCGAATTTAGTCAATTTGAAAATCTGATTTTGAAATTAATTACAAATAGGATTATCAATCGTTTGTTTTATTCATAACCAACATTAACATGAGAAATTTATTCAGTCTGCTGATTTTAATTTGCTCCGCAAGTGCTTCTGCACAGGACAGTACATGGATCCGAAATAATTATTATAAGATAGAACGAAATGTACTTACACGGGATGGTGTGGGATTATTCACGTCGATTTATATCCCAAAAGATACCACTGAAGCGCACCCCATCTTGCTGACAAGGACTCCGTATTCATGTGCTCCTTACGGAGAGAACAACTGGAGAAAATACTGGTATTCCTACCAGAGAGAGTATTTCAAAGAAGGCTATATCATGGTGACGCAAGATGTGCGCGGACGCTGGATGAGCCAGGGTCAGTTTGAAGATATCCGCCCATTTAACCCAAATAAAAAAGGGAAAGAAATTGACGAAGCAAGCGATACCTACGATGCGATTGACTGGCTTGTGAAAAATATCCCCCATAATAATGGTAAAGTTGGTGTGTTTGGCATCTCCTATCCTGGTTTTTATTCAACAATGGCTGCGGCAAGCAACCATCCTGCACTGAAAGCAGTGAGCCCGCAGGCGCCTGTCACCAACTGGTTCATTGGCGATGACTTCCATCACAATGGCGCATTTTTTCAAATGGATGCATTTTCATTTTATTCATCTTTCGGGAAACCACGCCCCAAGCCAACTACCGAAGGCCCAAGCGAGTTTGATTATCCCACACATGACAATTATAAATTTTATTTAGAAACCGGTTCTTTAAAAAACTTAGCAAAATATCTGGGAGACAGCATAGCGTTCTGGAAAGATTTATATGCGCACCCAAACTATGATTCATGGTGGAAAACACGTGATGCAAGGAATGCCACAAAAAATTTACAACCTGCGATGCTTTGGGTTGGCGGATTGTTTGATGCGGAAGATTGCTGGGGGGCATGGAATGCATACAAGGCTGCTGAGCAAAATAATCCCGGTAAGGCATTTAACAAAATTGTGGATGGGCCATGGTATCATGGCCAATGGGCAAGCAACGATGGCACACATTTAGGCAATATTTATTTCGGCAGCAATACATCGGCATGGTTCCAGCAAAATATGGAAATCCCTTTCTTCAATTATTTTCTGAGAGGCAAGGGGGATATATCACAAATTGCAGAAGCAAATATTTTTATCAGCGGAGCGGATGAATGGAAAAAATTTGATCAATGGCCACCCAAAGAAAAACAGGATAAAAATTTATACCTGCAGCACAGTGGCAAACTAGATTGGGGCAAACCTGCTGCCCAAAATAGTTTCAGCGAATATACCAGTGACCCCGCTCATCCTGTTCCTTATGACGATGGTGTGCATTTTAACAGGACAAGGACTTATATGACCGATGACCAGCGCTTTGCTTCGAGAAGACCCGATGTTTTGACATTTCAAACTGATACATTAACTGAAAATGTGACGGTAACAGGCAATGTCATTGCAAATATCCTCACAAGCATTTCGACCACGGATGCAGATTTTGTTGTGAAAGTGATTGACGTTTTCCCTGATAATCTGTCGTACAATGATATTGATATTTATGCAGAGCAAGATCCTGAAAAAAAATATCCAATGGGCGGTTATCAGATGCTGGTGCGTGCAGAGATTTTCCGTGGGCGTTACAGAAAAAGCTACGAAAACCCGGAACCATTTACGCCCGGCAAAATTGAGACTGTGAAATTTGAATTGCCACCTGTAGCGCATCAATTTAAAAAGGGGCATCGCATTATGGTGCAGATTCAAAGCAGTTGGTTCCCGTTGGTTGACCGGAATCCGCAACGCTATGTGAATATTTACAACTGCAATGAAAACGATTTTATCAAAAGCGATATAAAAATTTATCATGATGCCGTAAATGCTTCGTATGTTGTTCTACCTATTTTAAAATGATCATATGCAACTCAGTATTTTCCGGATAAAGATCGTAATCATATTTCTTTACCTTCCTTCATTTTTGTTTGCTCAAAAAGCCAATGAAGATTCTGCTTTTATTGCAGCCAACTATATTAAAATTGAGAAGATGATCCCGATGCGGGATGGCGTGCGTTTGTTCACTTCTATTTATATCCCCAAAGATGAAAACGAAAAATATCCATTTCTGATGCAACGCACTCCATACTCCTGCAGGCCATATGGAAGCGAAATGAGTATAGGTTTAGGCCCGAACAACAGAACGCTGCTCCACGAAAAATATATTTTCGTTTGCCAGGATGTACGCGGACGTTACAAAAGCGAAGGAAATTTTGAAGAGATGACTCCTGCCAAAGACTCAAAAAAGACAAAGAAAGATACTGATGAAAGCAGCGATGCCTACGACACTATTGATTGGTTATTGAAAAATATCAAAAATAATAATGGCAGAGTTGGTATTTGGGGAATTTCCTATCCCGGTTTTTATGCATCCGCTTCCCTGCCCGATGCACATCCAGCGATAAAAGCAGTTTCGCCGCAAGCTCCGGTAACAGATGAATTCATTGGAGATGATGCTAATCACAATGGTGCTTTTTACCTCCTGGACAATTATGATTTCACCGATTATTTTGAGGGAACAAGAATTGATTCTGGTACAAACTATAAAGAAATTTTTGAGAATGCCCACAAAGATCCGTATTCATTTTTTAAAACAATGGAGCCTTTAACAAACACAAATGGCAGTAAATATTTTGATAAGAAAGCAAAAATCTGGAATGAATATCTCGAACATACTACGTATGATGATTACTGGAAAGCAAGAAACATACGCCCACATCTTAAAAACATAAAACCCGCAGTGCTCGTTGTTGGGGGATGGTTTGACGCTGAAGACCTGTTTGGTTCATTACGCACTTTCGAAGCAATCAGGCAGCAATCACCTGCCAACAATAATATCAGGCTGGTTATGGGACCGTGGACACATGGGGAATGGTTTGGAAAATTTCAGTTCGGGTTTCCAACATATAATTTTCAAAGCCAGAATAAATTTTATCATGAAGAAATAGAAGCAAAATTTTTCAATTATTATCTGAAAGATAAAGGTGATTTTAATTTATCGCAGGCAACTGTTTTTGAAACGGGCACCAATCAATGGAAACATTACGATATATGGCCGCCTGCAAATGCAAAACCTGTTAAATTTTATTTCCAGGCTAATGGAAAAATAGCAAACGAAACTTCAGATGGGTTTGATGAATACATCAGCGATCCTGCAAAACCAATTCCTTACACAAATGGAATTTTTGAAGACCGCAATAGTAATTATATGGTGGAAGATCAGCGTTTTGCCGCAGAACGGCCGGACGTATTGGTCTATGAAACGGATACATTAACTGAAGATATAACGGTAACGGGCAGGTTAAAGGCAGATATATTTATTTCAACTACCGGAACAGATGCCGATATCATCGTGAAGCTGATTGATGTGATTCCGGATAATGAGCCAGACTTCCATACCTCATACAAACTGAACGGAGTTAGTCACACAAATAATCTTCAACTTGCAGGTGTTGAACGGTTACAAAGAGCCGAAGTGTTTAGGTGCAAATTCAGGAACAGCTATGAAAAGCCCGAACCATTAGTTCCCGGGCAAATAACAGAGATAAAATTTGACATGAATGAGATTGCGCACACATTCAAAAAAGGCCATCGCATCATGGTGCAGGTACAAAGCAGTTGGTTTCCGCTCGTGGATATTAACCCGCAAAAATTTGTGAGCATACCAACATGCGATAAAAGCGATTTTCAAAAAGCCACTATGAGAATCTATCATGATGCCATGAATAGCTCATCAATCATGTTGCCCGTGCTGCATTAATTTCAACCTGTCAACTTTTCAACGCTAAACGATATCCTCTCAAAAAGTCTTCAATTCCCATTTTCTTTTTTCCTTCGAGCTGGATCTCTTTCAGGTAGGTATAACCGTTATGCGCCGCAAACCGAAGGCAGGTTCTCTTATCGGTTTCAAAATTGCCCGGCAAAACAGTAGTTGGAGTTTCTTCTTTCTCTGAGCGGAATATCTTCAGCATCTTACCATCAAAATAAGTGAACGCTCCGGGGAATGGAGAAAGCCCGCGAATCAGATTATGTATTTCATCTACAGATTTATTCCAGTCAATTTTACATGTTTCGGTGAATATCTTTGGAGCATGTTTTAAGTCCGATGACGGATGACCAATGACGGAAGGTTGAGGGGTTTCCCTCAAACTTCCCGCTGCTAAACCTTTCACGGTTTTTACTAAAAGATTTGCGCCGATGATTTTCATTTTGTCGTGCAATTGCCCTGCAGTTTCATTTTCACCAATAGAGATCCGTTCGCTTAATAAGATATCACCTGTATCAATTTCATGTTTGAGCTTGAAAGTTGTTACACCTGTTTCTTTTTCTCCATTGATGATTGCCCAATTGATGGGTGCCGCGCCCCGATATTGCGGGAGCAACGAGCCATGTAAATTGATCGTCCCCATGGGCGGCATGTTCCAAACCATTTCAGGCAGCATGCGGAATGCAACTACAATCTGCAAGTCCGCTTTCAAGGATTTTAGGTCTTCAATAAATGCGGGGTTCTTTAACTTCTCAGGCTGCAAGATTTTCAAACCTTTTTCAACAGCGTATTTTTTCACTGCGCTTTCAGTCATCTTCATGCCGCGACCTGCCGGCTTATCAGGCGCAGTGATCACTGCAATAATATTCCAGCCAGCATTCACCAATGCGTCCAGTGATGCGACGGCAAAATCGGGTGTGCCCATGAAGATTATGCGCAGAGTTTGTTGTTTGTTGTTTGTTGTTTGTTGTTCTTCCATGCTATATTGCCTTTGTTCATTCAAAGTCGTCGTATAATAAATATTTTTTCCTTACTTTTTTAAAATTGCTTAAACCAAGCTGCCAGCTTTTTCTGATTTCTTCTTCTGATGCCCCATCTTTAATCTGCTGCATCAATATGTCATTGCCGGCAAGGGTATTAAAATATTTTGTGGATAGAAAAAATTTGTCTTTGTCCGGAAAAAGCTTGTAAGCTTCCATCACCCATTTCAATTGTATTTTGTTGTCAATTTCTTTCAGCACATCAATCTTACTTAAATCATAACCGTAGCAAAGCTGGTTCAGCAGCGGTGGGCTTTTTGCCCCTTCCGTGCTTTGCGGCATGAAACTATATAAATCCTTTGGGAAAAAAGGAGACCCAAATTGCTGGAAAGGTTTTTCCGTTCCGCGCCCCAGACTGATGGCTGTGCCTTCAAAAAAACAAACCGAAGGATAAAGATAGACTGACTGCATATTTGGTAAATTGGGGGAAGGCTTTACCGGCAATGCATATCTACTCTTATGAGTGTAATTTTCACATCTGATAACCTGAAAATGCAATTGATTATCCGGAGGAGATTTCGCATGCTTATAATAAGCATAACGCTTGTTCGCTCCATCAGAAAGCCAATTTTCACCGGCGATCATCAATGCATATTCACCCATCGTCATACCATACACTACAGGCACTGGCTGCATCCCGACAAATGATTTGAATTTCATATCCAGCACCGGTCCATCCACATAAAAACCATTTGGGTTTGGCCTGTCAAGCATGATCAGCGGCTTTCCATTTTCAAAAGCAGCTTCCATTATATATTGCAGCGAAGAAATATAGGTGTAGAAGCGAACGCCTACATCTTGTATATCAAATAGTATCAGATCAACATCATGCAGATCATCAGGAGAAGGCTTTTGCCTGCTTCCGTATAAGGAAACAATGGGCACACCTGTTTTAGCATCTACCAGATTATTGACATGCTCGCCCGCATCGGCAGTGCCACGAAAGCCATGCTCCGGTGCAAATATTTTTTTGATATTCACCCCAAGTTTCAGCAATGTATCTACCAGATGCGTGTTGCCCACTATGGAAGTTTGATTTGCGAAAACAGCTACTGCCTTGCCTTTGAGCAACGGAAGATATACTTCTATTCTCTCTGCAGCAGTGATAATTTTAGCTGAAGCATTGATTGGTTGATTGGTTGATGCCCTTTGGGCAAAACAATAAATATGTACAATAAGCAAGACAAAAAGAATGATTTGCCGAAATTTCATGAAAGCACTTTTTATTCATTGTTTTGATCACGATAATCTATGAATTAGGAACAGCGAACTTTGCTTGTAGCTCATAGCTAAAGGTTCAAAGATTTATCATCAAAACATTTATTGGCTAAAGGTAATTATAAAGGTTACTTTTGCACCCGAAATATTTTTTTGGCGCTCCCTTAACTTACCGTTTATAAGCCATAGCTTATTCGAATTATTACAATCAAACGAGCCCCGCAGGCCGGCATAAACGGAGATGGCGATGCTGATATTAATATATGAAGTTGATTGCACGAACGCAAAAATCAAAAAAAATCCTAATTTATGCAACAAGTAAAAAAAGGTGACACAGTGAAAGTTCATTACCATGGAAAGCTAACAGATGGGACAACATTTGATTCTTCTGCAGGCCGCGAACCGCTTGAATTTGAAGTAGGCAGCGGTATGGTGATCAAAGGGTTTGATGAGGGCTTGCTTGGAATGGCTATCGGCGATAAAAGAACCATTGAGATACCTGTTGATGAAGCTTACGGCCCTGCAGACCCGCAGATGGTAATGGAATTTCCCATTGAGCGCTTGCCTGCTGATATGAAACCTGAGCCTGGCATGCAGCTAACCATGACAGACGGCGAAGGTCAAAATATACCTGTTATAATTACAGAAGTAAAAAGTGATGTTGTAATGCTGGATGCAAATCACCCATTGGCAGGCGAAGACCTGGTTTTTGATCTGGAACTGATTGAAATTGTGGGAGGAAAGTCTTTGATTATTATGCCCTGAGGAAGTCCGGAGTTAGTCTCAAAATTTACCTATTTGGTTTTATTCGCTGATTGCAGTTCAGAACTGTCAATTATCAATTATCAGCTCTGAACTTTTTTTCATAAAACAAATAAAAAAAGAGCACCGTAATGAGCAACAGAGCCGTTGCAACAAAAGAGCCTTCAAAACCAAAATCACCTCCGGTAATGGATATATCGCCTTTGAGGTCTGTCTGCAGCAAAGAAGAAAAATGAAGACCGCTTACTTTGAAGCCGTACAAAGGACCCTCAAAAAAATTCCAGCTAAAATGAAGCAGTAAAGAGAACCACAAATTTCTTGTGTAGATATAATTGATGCCGAATAAAATGCCTGCGAGAAAAATGCTCACAAATGGTATCGTGCTGATGCCGGGATTACCCAGATGAAAAAGAGCAAATAGCATTGCTGAAATAATCAATGCCGTCCACTTGCCAAAAGACTCCATCAGGTTGTTCAGAACATAACCACGAAACATCAACTCTTCACTGAAAGCAAGAATCATTAATGTGCCTGCATCAATAAAAAAAGTCTGGGAATTAAATCCATTGTAATCCCACTCCAGATGCTTAGTGGTATATAGAAATACAAGCCCTAAGCCAATCAAAGCAGGAGCAAGAAAAAAACCGCCAGCCATTTCATGCCAGTGACCTTTCGTTCCGAAACCCAGGCTGGTAAAGCTTTTTCTGTCAACAAATTTTCGAAACAGAAAAACCGAAACAACGGATGACAGAAATTCTATTGCTGCGATCAGCCACATAGAACCAGAACCCATGTATGAAAAAGACTGAGCTATATCAGCCCTCAGATCACCGGCCTTAATACCTGTAAGCAGTAAAACAACTAGCACCGCAAACAGCAGCAAAACAAAAAAATAAACCACAAGAAAAAACAGCACACGAAGCCAGCCAATCTTTAGCAGAGGTTTTTTACCAACTGAATTATCCATAGTGATTATATTCGCTTGCTAAATTAATTAAATCATCTATGTTCCGGGAATATTCATTTACTGTAGCGGAAAAGTTTTTGCAGTATGTACAGATTGACACACAAAGCGATCCTGATTCAAGCACTTCTCCATCTACAGAAAAACAAAAAAACCTGAGCAATTTATTAGCTGAAGAATTGAAAAGCATTGGCGTTGCTAACCCGTATCTGGATGAGAATGGATATGTATACGCGGAAATACCTTCCAATACTGAAAAGCAGGTGCCCGTCATTTGTTTTTGTGCTCATGTAGATACTTCACCCGACTGTACAGGCGAAAACGTGAAACCCATCATTCATCATCGCTACAATGGTGAAGATATCGTCCTGCCGGATGACACTTCCCAGGTTATTTCCCCAAAAGTGCATCCGTATCTCAAAGAAAAAATCGGCGATGACATTATCACTGCTTCCGGCACTACTTTGTTGGGCGCTGATGATAAGGCAGGCGTTGCAGTGATCATGGATATGGCAAACTATCTGGTTTCCCATCCTGAAGTAAAGCATGGCCCGATAAAAATATTATTCACTCCGGATGAGGAGATTGGCCGGGGTGTAGATAAAGTTGATTTAAAAAAACTCGGTTCTGACTTCGGATACACATTGGATGGCGGCGAACTGGGTTCTTTTGAAGATGAGACTTTTTCTGCAGATGGCACCAGTTTTTCATTTTATGGCATCAGCGCTCACCCTGGCTATGCAAAAGACAAATTAGTGAATGCAGTGAAAGTGGCAGCTTCATTTATCAGCTCATTGCCAAAAGATGAGCTTTCGCCTGAAACAACAGAAGACCGCTTTGGATTTGTTCATCCGCTGGAGATTTCCGGCACTGCAGAAAAAGCAACTGTAAAATTCATTATCCGTGATTTCTTTACTTCCAAACTTGCAGCTTATGAAGAATACTTAAAGGACAAGGCGGAAGATACCATCAAAAAATTTCCGGGAGCAAAATATGAGATGAAAGTGACAGAGCAATACCGCAATATGAAAGAGATACTGGATAATCACCCTCAGGTTTCCGGTTATGCGCTGGAAGCGATACAACGTGCAGGTATAACCGCAAAAAGAAGCAGTGCCCGTGGTGGCACAGACGGTTCCAGGCTTTCCTTTATGGGTCTGCCCTGCCCGAATATTTTTACAGGAGAAATGGCATTTCACGGCAAGCATGAATACGTGAGCATACAGGACATGCAGAAAAGCGTAGAAACAATCGTGCATCTCGCAATGATATGGGAAGAAAAAGCAGTTTAGATTTCAGCTACAACATTGACACTTTTTTGAAACGGTGTCAATGCTGTGATCATCAATACAAAATCTGCTAATTTTGAATATCATGAATAAACGATTATTAACGATGTTGGCTATGTGCATATCATGCGCTGGTTTGCAGGCACAGGATATCGCCACCAGATATTTTGAAATTGTTCCGCCAAAAAATAAAGTAACCCAAAGCCTTTACAATACTGTTGAGTTTTTGGATTCGAGAGGTGACACCTCGCATATTGGCACAATCTCCGTTGGTTTGTTAAAAAACCGCGACGCTATGCTAAAGCTCAAAACTCCATTCCAGCAACAGTTGTCTGGTTTAATAACTGAACTGACAGATTCTACAGCCAGGGACGGCAGATTATTATTTCAATTGAAACAATTTGATTTTGTTGAAACCTACGGAACAAGATATTGTTACCTGGGCGCGGCTTTGTACGCAAAACAAGATGCGGGGTATAAAAGGTTATCTATACTAGACACCATCCTGATAGTAAGAATTCCGGATGTAGCCAAAGCGATACAGAAAGAAGGAAATAAAATTATATCAGACTTTGTTTCGAAAGGGCTTTTACTGCAGCCAGCCGACACCACGCTTTATCCTATAGAAGTTGTGGAGAATATAGACAGTGTTGAAAAGCGGCAAATACCTGTGTATAATACTACTGCTTACAGCGATGGTTTATATACCAGCTATGCATCTTTCAAAAACCAGGCGCCTGACATGCAGGGTCTGGTTGCATTGAACAAAGATGGGAGCGTATCCTCTGTGAAAATGGTGGATAGCGCCGGCAAAAAGATAAAACTGAAATCAAAAAGCCTCTATGCGGTGATTACCAAAGGGAAGCTTTTTATAGCCACTGAATATGGGTATTATTCTATGCAGAAAATAAGTGACAATTTTTATTTTACAGGAAATGTGAGAGTAGCGGCCAGTTCGGGGGATATCAGCACCGGGCAAATAGCTTTTGGCCTCGTGGGCGCCGCGCTTGCTTCAAGTGGCAATGAAGCCAGATATGACATGATTATCGATCACCTGACCGGGAAGTTTATTCATATTACCCGGCTAAAAATCGATACTGATTAGAAAACCAAGACTTATTAAATCACGTGATTTGCCCTGCAACAAAACTTAGCTAAATAAGATCTTTCACGAATAGACGTTCAGTTCGAATTTGGCATGCTTTATCAAGCAATTAGCAAATAAATTAAAAACTAAAGCTTATGCTAATACAGACTTTAAAAATACTTTTTCACAGAGACCTTGAAAAGCTGAAGCAGGAAATCGAATCGTACCGGAACGAAAATATAATCTGGTTAACAGAAAAAAGTATTTCCAATTCCGCCGGCAACCTATGCCTTCATTTAATCGGAAACCTGAACACTTATATCTGTGCAGAATTTGGTAAAACAGGATATATCAGGAACAGAACGCTTGAGTTCTCACAAAAAAATATACCCCGTACCGAACTTATGAAGAAAATTGATGAAGCGATCATAGCAGTTGATAAAGCTCTTGATAATGTGAAAGAAGATCAACTGAATGAAGAATACCCGACTTTGGTTTTTGCTGAAAAGACCAGCACTGAATATTTTCTGGTGCATTTAGCAACACATCTCTCTTATCATCTCGGACAGATCAATTATCACAGGCGGTTAATGGATGCATGATAAGAAATGCGGTTTGAAGACTCTCAAATTTATCTCCTGAATCCTAATGGGCACAGTCAGCTACGCAAATATTTGATGCTATTGTAAATACCTTTGCTGCCGGATGATTTATAATAAATATTTAAGACTTGCTTTTGGGTGAAAGAGGCATCATTAGTCTATATTCTGAAGGAATTCATAATTCAATTAATGCAGGACTTTGGAAAAAAGCAAAAGAGTATATGATGCCGGCTAAATTAAAAGCACTTCAGAACAACCAAACTGCAGGCAAAAAAGATTTTTATATCGGTGCCGGGGTTCGTTATCAAAGAATCTTCTGTTAAACATTTTGTTTTTGCGCAAACTGCGCCGACTTTTATTTTCTGAACCTGATAATAATCCGGAAATTGAGTTTTATTTGAACAAAGCGTCAGTGCATTCCGGCAATAAAAATTTAACGAGATATTCGATCAGAGGAATTCCAGAGCTTACCATTTGCAAGGATCCGAATGGCATTAAAACAGTTATGTCGAAAAAATAGTTTACGGCAATTCTATTCTAAAAAAATAAAACCATGCAGACTATTCTTGGAGCAAGCGGAACCATTGGCAATGAACTCGCCAAATCGTTAAAGTTGTACACTGACAAAATCCGCATTGTGAGCAGAAAACCTAAAAAGGCAAATGAAACAGATGAACTATTTCCTGCAGACCTGACCGATGCGGCACAGGTTGATAATGCCATTGCTGGTTCGGATATTGTTTATCTGACCATTGGATTTGAGTACAAACTAAAAGTCTGGCAGAAGAACTGGCCGACGCTGATGAGCAACGTAATAGAAAGTTGCAAAAAACATAAAGCGAAGCTGGTTTTCTTCGATAACATATACATGTATGACAAGTCTGAAATGCCGCACATGACCGAAGACTCCCGCGTGAATCCTCCTGGCAAAAAGGGGAAAATCCGGGCAATGATTGCTCAGATGATCATGGATGAAGTTTCAAAAGGAACACTAACAGCTTTGATTGCACGCTCCGCAGATTTTTATGGGCCAAATGCCAACAACAATATCACCCATTTCATCATTAATGATCTGAAAAAAGGCAAGAAAGCCAGTTGGCTTGCAAAGGCTGATAAGATACACAACTTTACGTACACACCTGATGCAGGCAAAGCCACTGCCCTGCTTGGAAACACACCGGATGCCTTTAATCAGGTCTGGCATTTGCCCACAACCCATGAAAAAATGACCGGCAAACAATGGATCGAAGCGATTGGAAAAGAAATGAATGTGCAGCCAAGATTCCAGGTACTGCCTGTATGGATGATGGGTATCTTAGGGATTTTTATGCCGCAGATAAAAGAGTTGAAAGATATCGCCTATCAGAACGACCGCGATTATTTTTTTGACAGCAGCAAATTTGAAAAAAGATTTGGCATCAGCGCGACACCTTTTGCAACCGGCATTCGCGAGACCGTAAATTCTTTTATTTAAAAAGAATGATCTTCCTGCATGCATACCGCCTTAAGCAAAACATTTATAATAGTAAAAAAGCGATGCAAGAATCAGCCGCGCCCGAGATGTTTGTACTGCGTTGTATAGAGCACAACAAACACAGCAATCACCAGCAAATCAATTTTGAAAACGTAGCCGCTCATATTCGTCATGTTCAACACTATGGTGAAAGCAACCAATGGAAGCAGTTCTCCAATCAGCCACAGAAAATACCCGTCCTTTTTTTGTTTTCGCATCAACAAGGCTCCGACTGTGCAGCATGCCACACCTGCCAGCCCAAAGATCAAAATAGCCAATCTGTTCTCGTACATTCTCCGCGATCGTTCCAGCGCATCCGGGCCTACCATATCCTGCACAAAGCCCGGCATATTTTTCAGGCTTCCATTCACACGCTGCATGTTCTCATAACTTGCCTCTGCATGTGTGAACGCCCATATTGAAGTGATTACGCCAATGCCGCATGCTATGAGCGTTAATATCGTCAGCACATTCAGCATTTCCGGCAGTTTCTCTTCGAATTGCGCGTCCAATATATCCACATGACTATTTTCCATACAGAGCGTGTTTTAGCCTTATAAATGTAAGCATCTTTTGATCTTAGCCCCGGAGGCGTCATCTCCAAGGTTTCCATTTTTAATAAAATGGTAACAAATAAATAGCTTTAAAGTATAAACAAATATTTTAATTTGTAGCGATGGACATCGCATATATAGATTGGATGTACGTGGCTGATAAGCTAATCTACCTATTTGGGTACATGGTTATTATTTATCTCTCCTATAATCTTACAGTTTATCACATCGAATATTCACGGATACATAAAGTGAATGCTGCCAGTTTAATAGAAAAATTTTGGCAGTACTTTTTTTGCTTTTTGATCGTGGCCATTTTAGCTTTCGCGTTCACTATTAAGACCAGGCATAAGCCAGAAAGATATATGATCGCATTCATAGCCTTGTTAATACCCTCTTTTATGGGGCTTGCAAAGGGATACGAATTAGATAAAAGGCTTTCCCGGGCTGAAAGATTGCAAAGAAAAGAACTGCTTGGACAAAAAAACGATAACAGGGAACAAATCTGATTATCAACAATTTTTTCAATACTTCCCTCCATCTATAAACCTCTGATTGATTATGATTATATTCATTAAAATAAGAACCAACCTATTAGATATTCCAAAAAGTTATTGATTATTTCCCAAATACGGACAGAAATAGAGCATTCAGAATTATAAATCATTGATAACCATTAGCAGAGAAAACTGGCAGGCAATTAGCAATATGATGGCATATCCAATCTGAAAGAAAAACTATCCGGGAAAACCAAATTCAGAAATCCTTTATCCAGCGAATAACTAATTGAAATCCGACTCCCGAAAAACAAAAAATCCTTTGCCACTGAAGAGCCTAAGCAACATTTTCTTTAAAAATCAATCCTGAGAGACCAAACCCAGAAATCCTTTACCCAACGAACGACCGATCAAAATCCAACTCCTGAATAACAAAAATCCTTTACCCCTGATGGCCTGGAAACAAAATTTTTTAAAAAAAATCAATTCCCATGAGCAAACAATGACAATTTTAAGATCCATTTCACGATGAAAACCAAATCCGAAATCCCTTCGTATCGTAAGAAAAACAGTTAGTGATTGAAAGTGAAAGCAGGTACTACAGCATAACGATAAAAAAAAGATATTTCGGACCCTAAAACAAAACGGGAGCTCAGTTGGGCTCCTTTTATTTTCCGAGTCCTTAGAGGGTGACACTTTTTGGAAAAGCATCAACTCTCACCTATTTCATTTTACTCCCAGACTTCTTCTTTTTTGCTTTATTGATTATCTCAGGCATCCCACGTGTCCTGACAAGCGCGTGAGCAACAGAGAAACCACCATACCCCCAAACGGAAGTCAGACAGCGATTTCCTGATTGTGCCATTTTTCCCTTGGAAAATAAGATCAGTATTGTCACAAGAGCAAAAAAAGTGAAACCTGCATACATCAGCCAAAAAGCCAGGAAGCCAAACTGCCTTAGCAGTCTGTCAGGCAGACTTGCCAAATATTTTTCCATCATACCTGTCTGATACTTGTTCCATGCCCGCTTGATACTACCTTGATACGTCAGCCCTACTGCAGGTATGCCCCAGCTATGCATTTCCCATACGTTTCCCATACATGCCTGATACTGTCCCCATACTGTCTTCATACTCTTCCCATACTCTTTCCATACGGAAACCATACTGATTTGATACGGGAGCCATACGGAAATGATATGAATTTTGATGTTTATCATGCCCCAAAAATTGAAAACATCTGCCGATTTTTTTCACAAGGTTCACCCAGCTTGGGGAAAATAAAGTTTGAGGGGTTCAGGGCAAGAAAGGGGTTTCACGCAACGAGCGCAAAGGAGGCAAAGGGCGCAACGGGGAGAGCCTGTTTTTTTTGAGAAATTTTTTCACAAGGTTGCCCCAGCTTGGTGGAAATAAAGTTTGAGGGGTTTAGGGCAAGAAAGGGGCTTCACGCAACGAGCGCAAAGGGGAGAGAAGGATTTCCACAACGCTGGAAATTACACGCTGTTAGTGCTGCTAACGCTCATATTTAATCGAATAGGCAATGGCAGCACGGCCATGGGCTTGTCCATGGACAGCCTTTCCTATCACTACAATCTGGATGCCAATGGCAACCTGCTGAACAACCAGTTGAATTATATCCACGATGCGGTGGGCAACAGCAATGGGTACACGACTGACCTGAAATCGCAGTCGCCGAATAATTACACCTACGACTCCATCGGCAACCTCATCAGCGATGTGCAGGAAGGCATCACCAATATTACCTGGAATGTGTATGGCAAAATCACCAGCATCACAAAAACCAGCGACACCACCATCACTTACAGCTATGACGCAGCAGGAAACCGCATATCCAAGACCGTTAGCCCTCCATCCGGGGCTGCGGTTACGACCTGGTATGTCCGCGATGCCAGCGGCAATGTGATGGCGGTGTATTATAACACGGACAGCCTGCGCATGACCGAACAGCATATCTATGGCAGCAGCAGGCTGGGCATACTCAACACCAGCATCAACGTGCAGCGGGTACCTGTTGCCAACACGATCATCTTTAATTACCGTGGCTTCCGGAACTATGAGCTCGCCAACCATTTGGGCAATGTGCTCGTGACGATCACGGACAAAAAAATGGGTGTACCTTCGGCAGGCAATAGCTCTTTGATAGACCATTTTAATGCAGATGTGGCAAGCGCCAATGATTACTATCCGTTCGGGATGCTCATGCCCGGCCGCGGCCTCTCCGCCGCGAATGCATACAGGTACGGCTTCAACGGCAAGGAGAAGAGCGACGAGGTCAACGGCAGCGGCGTGGACTATGATTATGGGATGAGGGTTTACGACGCTAGGATCGGGAGATTTTTAAGCGTAGACCCGCTAACGAGAAATTATCCTGCAAATACACCATATGAATATGCCGAAAATGACGTCATCAGAAATATTGATTTGGATGGATTAGAAAAAGTAATTTATTTGATAAATAAGGTGAATTCAAGAATATACATTACACAAATGCAACTCGAGACAGCTGGTCCTCTTGGTGATGGAGTTGCAGTAAGATATCTAAATAGAGGAACAATACATAGCTTTTACGGTAAGGAAATAGGAACTGCAAAGGATTTTGCAAAAAGCTATGAGGGAACAGGTATAGCTGGTCATCCCTTTGAAAGATATAATGATCAATATGGATTTGCTACTATTGGTTATGGTCATTTAATGGATGCAGATGACAAAAAGAAATATCCTAATACAGCCTCAATAAAACCCCTCAAAGTAGGATCTAAGATTGAAAAAGATGCGGCTGAATCATTGTTTACTATCGATTATAATAAAAAGGTTGCTGAAACAATCGAAAGCCTAAAACTTACTACTTATGAAGGGGGAGAGTTGGAAGCTTTTACTGATTTTTCATATAATATTAAAAATGCAAGGCAACGAATTCAATCTTTTAAGCAAGAGCAAGGAGGAATGTTTTTTCTAGATTATATGAAAGGCGGTCCAGGATTAGAGAAAAGAAGAATCGCTGAGTATCTGATGTTCGAAAATGGTTCACACATAATGTTTGAGTTATTAAAAGGAAAAAGTGAAAAAACTTTGGAAAAAACAATAATAAAAAATACTCCTTTTTCAGGAGGTGGAGACGAAAGTCATAATTTAAATAACACAACGTCTTAATTAGTTTATGAAAAGAGTGACAAAGTCATTTTTAGGATTATTTTTCATATCGAGCGTCTCTTGTTCTGCGCAACTTATAAAACCAGAAATTTTATTTGGTAAATGGAAAGTTGAGAATTGGCTTTTTTTTGAAAATCTTAAAGAGACTACATTTGAACATGCTGAAAGAATAAAAGATTATCAGAAATGCTTAAAAGCTGAATTTATTATTGACACTAATGGCATCAAAGTTTTGGGAAGCGAGAATATCTGCTACTTTGATCCATGCAATTATAATTTTTCAAACCCCCCAAAATACCTTATTAAAAAAATAATAAATGATAATGAATATACTAGAAGAGAACAAGGATCTGAAATGATTGATAGCAATCTTGTTGGTAGAAGATTTGTTCACTATTTAGACAAAAATTATTCAAAAACAATATTATTGCTCATAGACGCTAATTGTGAACAATCGTACGGGAATTTTACAATGAAGATTTGCATAGCAAATAAAAATAAAATTGGCCTCTTCATGGGAGAAGAGTTAATAATATTAAAAAGACAAAAATAATTGACATGGTTTCGGAGTGCTGGCGTTAGCAGCACTCTCACTAATCCTCGTTAAATTTCCGATATAGAAAGACCATGTATTTTGAAACGAGGACTAGTGGAGCAATAAAAGAAAATAAGAAAGGTATGCCGAATGTGTTTAGGCATGAATAGTTAGCAACCCATAAAGCATAACTTACTGCTTGTTCAGCAACACGGATAGATATTTTTGGGTGTCTTCGCTTTCGCTTAGCTCTTTCACTATATTATATTCTTTAAAAAAAGAATATATATTTTTTTTGTCCTTCCCCAAATCAATTTTATCCAGAACTTTCTTCTCATTACTATTCAAACACTTTAAGGCTTCTCTGTACTTATTATATATCTTCGTAAAACTATTCTTAAAATCCGCATCATTTGTGAGCTTGCTATAAAAGTCTTTCCGGTTTGACTCTATGTATTTTATATACGTTGAGAAAAAAACATTGAAGTAATAAAAATTCATCCAGCTATCGTACTTGCATTTGAGATAGCCCCGCCAAAATTTTATTGTTTTTGTATAATTGCAAGTGTCAAAAAAATCATACATAGTGCATAAGGATTTGGTATGACTTGACATCGCATTAAATTCCTCAAGTAAACCATAAACCCCATAGGCACGGGAAAAACAATTATTCGTGCAAGCAATGTAGGTCTTCGTTATAGATTTGTCTTTTAAAAAAAAAGGCAGCTTATTAAATATACTATCCGTGGTAACATATCCTTCTAACAATTTGGCTTTTAGCAAAGTGGTACTATCATACCAATAGTATAAGACATTCCCCATGCCTGTGCTTTTTATATTATCGAGAAGATGCAAGGCTTCATGTATGTATGTAATTAAGCCATTAGGGCCATATTCTAAATTCCCATAAGCAGATGTCAGAAAATACTTAACATTAGGGGAATAGGTTAACAATTGTTTATATTCTGTTGATAGTATAAATTTTTTTGCTAAACTTTCTTCTTGATTAGCATTAGCATTAATCTGTGCAGCACAAAATTGTACCGCACAGATTAAATTAATGGTTGTAACTAAAAATTTACTCATTATATTATTGTTGCCATGTTCTGTTTATATCAGTTGGTGGGGGGCTACACCCTGAACTACTTGGACAATTGGCTGTTGTCGTCGTTGATTGTGTTGTCGTTGTTGTTACATTTAAATTTACTGCTGCGCCAGTATTACCAGCAGTACTACCTCTAATAATATTACCAGCAGGAATACCTACTGCCTGCAATAAACTTACAATCGTGTTCATTCTTCCATTCATAAGAGCATTACGATTAGCGGCAGGTGGGGGAGTGGAGAAACCCGATGCGATATTAATTGTTATTACAGAATTTGTAGTCGTTGTGGTCACACTTGTAGTTGGTATTCCTGCCGCATTAACTCCTCCTAATGGCGGAGATACTACAGTTGTTGGAATAAGCCCTGATGCTGCCGTATTAATTGCAGCTTGCCCTGGTCCATCAAGTTGTGTTGGGTCAGGACCTCCTGGTCGTCTTAGAGCATCTCCTCCTGCCGTATTAAAGTTGGCTGGTATTGGCACAACTATATTTTGAGGCGGCATAGCAACCACTTGAGGTGGATTTCGTGGTCCATCTATTTTTTCGCTAAATGCCCATAACACAAGTTTCGGCTCTGTCGATCCTTTTGGTGAAACATCTCTATAAGTAACCGTTCTTACAACTGTTGGACAACAAGGCCCAGATTGGTCTTTAGTAATTATACCTGTAGTTACGACTCCACTAATTTTGAAAATATCTTGATGTGGAAGAGTGCTTTCATTAGTACTATAATTGTATCTAGTACCTGGAGGATCATTTTTAATTATACCATCTCTATCCATAATCCGAACAATATATTCAAGTCCTGTTTGATTTGCCGGGCCTCCTTCCAATCCATCAATATCTATGTTTTGTATTGGATTATTACTAGCAAACTGATAGGGCGTTAACATTGGGAACTTTCTAACTAACGGATCTTCACTTAAAAACCTCCCCATCCTCGCGTCATAGATCCTGAACCCATAATCATAGTCCACGCCGCTGCCGTTGACCTCGTCGCTCTTCTCCTTTCCGTTGAAGCCGTACCTGTAGCTGCCCGCGGCGGAGAGGCCCCTGCCGGGCATGAGCATCCCGAACGGATAGTAATTTGTTCCGGCAAATGCATTGCCTGCAAAGGGTTTTCAAAGAACTTTATTTTGATAAAATTAGCTGTTTTGTGGATAAATGCGCGTAAATTATGTTCCCTTTTCACCTACCAAAACGACCTTGTTTTATGCATAAGGAAATTCCCCTCATCCCGCTTTTTGAGCAGTTTATCAAAGACAGTTATTCAGGCAAAAGGTTGAAGGCAGATGGCAAGCGCATCCGTGCACAGACCCCCTAAATGGTGCAAGCTTGGGTTGCTCGGAGACCAGGCGCAAGCGTCCGCTTGTGCCGGAGCGGTAAAGAGCCAAATGTTATTTTCGGTTGCATATATGCGCTAGTAAAGCAAGCAGCAATTATTTTCCTGACTAGCCATTGCCCGTCCAGACAAAAGGCAAAGACATTTTGTAAAT
>Ga0302320_10003916_pt1 | contig 34135 bp, 19 predicted proteins | sample Bog_T0_3_FD_202130 | JGI IMG/M metagenome (GOLD analysis project Ga0302320, IMG submission 202130) | Peat permafrost microbial communities from Stordalen Mire near Abisko, Sweden - Bog_T0_3 | ecosystem: Environmental > Terrestrial > Soil > Wetlands > Peat | place: Sweden: Abisko, Stordalen Mire...
CTCGGCGCCGTCGGAGCCATGGGCGTCCAGCTCTTCTTCCTGTTGAGCTCCTATCTCGTCACGGAGATACTTATCCGCGAGCGCTCTCTGCGAGGCGGCATCGATCTCCGCGCCTTCTACATTCGCCGCATCCTGCGCATCTGGCCGCTCTACTTTGGGTTCCTCGCTCTGGCGTGGGCCATGCAGTGGTTTGTTCCCGGGCAGCACATCGGATGGCGCGCCGGCCTGGCGTTTGCCTTCTTCGCCGGAAATTGGTGGATCGTCTTCGTCGGCTTCCCTTCGTCCGTTATCTTCCACCTCTGGTTTGTGTCCCTCCAGGAGCAGTTCTATCTCTTCTGGCCGGCCACCATGCGGAAGCTATCCGCACAAGGATTGCTCACGGTTGCCGCGGGCCTGCTCGCCGTGGCAACGCTTGTCCGCTGGTACCTCGCTTCCCAGCACACATGGGAATCAAGAATCTGGTGCAACACATTTGTCCATCTCGACGCCATCGCCTTCGGCATCGTCCTTGCCGTACTGCTTGGCGGACAAGCTCCGCGCCTCACTGCCCTGCATCGCGCCGCGCTCCTCATCGGCGGCCTCACCTGTATGGTTTTGGCTACCAGCTACTTCCGCATCAAGTTCGATCCGCTCACCACGTCGCGCGTTCTCCTCGGCTATCCGGTCGCCGCGCTCGGAGCCGTCGCCATCTTCCTGGCTACCATCCGCCCAGCGGCCACGCTTAATCGCAACCCCTTCGTTTACCTTGGACGCATCTCCTTCGGGCTTTACGTTTTTCACATTCTTGGACTCATGATCAGCGACTACGCCGTGCAACATCAGGACTCAAGCCTCGGCCGCTATCTATTCCGCAACGCAGTTGGATTCGCCATCACCATTGCATTCGCCGCAGTCAGCTACCGCTGGCTGGAGTCGCCCTTCCTTACTCTCAAGCAGCGTTTCTCCCACGTTCTCTCCCGCCCCGGCGGGTAAACAGCCTCGAACATCCCGCCGCGGACGAGGACCGAACTTGACTCCCGTGCTGCATCCAAGCCATGTTTGCCTGCACAGGTAGTTGCGCTTGCCTTTACTCGCGCTTTTGACACCAGCCGCGCCACTTCATACTATGTCTTGCATGAAACTCTTGCTGCTCTTCACTCTTGCCGCCGCGCTCCCCGCCCTCGGGCAGACGCAGACTTTCTCCACCTCTGCCGGAGACGTGAAGATCACTCCGCTCGTGCACGCCAGCGTGCTCATCCAGGCCGGAGGCAAAACCATCTACGTCGATCCGGCCAAGCCCGCCAAACTCGCGGGACTTCCCAAGGCCGACCTCATCCTCATCACTCACATTCACTACGATCACTTCGACCCTGACTCCATCCGTGCCATCAGCCAGGGCTCGACCGAAGTCATCGCTCCCGCTTCGGTGGTAGAAAAGTTTCCCTCCGCGCATGCGATTTCGAACGGACAATCGCAAACGTGGAATCAATGGGGCATCGAAGCCGTTCCTGCCTACAACCTGGTGCGAGGCCCTGCCGCCGGCCAACTCTTCCATCCCAAGGGACGCGACAACGGCTACGTCCTCACCTACGGCGGCAAGCGCTTCTACTTCTCCGCAGACACGGAAGGTACGCCCGAAATGCGCGCCCTCAAGAACATCGACGTCGCCTTCGTCTGCATGAACCTTCCCTACACCATGCCGCCCGAGGAAGCAGCCGAGGCGGTCAAAGCCTTCCACCCCAAGGTCGTGATTCCCTATCACTACCGTGGTTCGGACCTCAAGGTTTTTGCGCAACGCCTGGAGGGAACCGGCATCGAGGTCCGTCTCCTCGACTGGTATCCCAAGTAAACATGCTGGTCGGGGTGAAGCGAGAAAAAGGTGTCGAGATCGCAAGGGGAATGCTTTCGCATTCCCCTTGTATAGATTCACATTTATCAATGTAGCGGACTGGGCGGCGCGAATTACGCGTGGACCAGTTCCTGTGCGGGGACGACTGCCTGGAAGACTTCCAGGGCGGCCTGCGCTACCTGCATGTCCTGGTCCACCGAGCCACCGCTGACACCAATGCTGCCGATGACTTTCCCGTCGTGAACCAACGGATAACCGCCGCCGAAAATGATCATTCTGCTGCAATTCTGCAGCCCATAGAGAGCTGCGCCCGGCTGGGCGAGAGCGGCAAGAGCGTTGGTTGGGGCCTTCAGCGTGACCGCCGTGTATGCCTTGTTGAGTGAGACTTCGCGGCTTACGAGAATGGCCTCCTCCATGCGTTCCTGGAAGATGAGGTTGGCGCCCTTGTCGAGCACCGCGAACCACATGGGCACGCCGATCTCCAAGGCTTTCTTCTCGATGGCCAGCGCCATTTTATTGGCGAGCTCAAGACTGACAGCGTACGGGGTGAACGCATCGCCGGCGATGTCTTTCGGGGCCGGCGCGTGAATCGTCTCGGCATCACTCTTCAAGTTTTCCGCGATCTCCTTGAACTTTGCCAGGCCGGCCCTGGCAACCGACATATCCTCATCCACCGAACCGCCGCTGACGCCGATGGAGCCAATGACTTCGCCATTCAGAACCAGCGGGAACCCCCCGCCGAAGATGATCATGTTGCTGCAGTTCTGCAGGCCGTAGAGAGCTGCGCCGGGCTGGGCGAGCGGGGCAAGAGCGTTCGTTGGAGCCTTCAGTGCGACCGCGGTATAGGCCTTGTCAAGCGCCACTTTTTCGCTCACTAAAATTGCACCGGGCATTCTATTAATGGAGATCAGGTTGGCGTCGGCGTCGTCGATTACGATGTACATCGGAACCTTGATTTCTTTCGCCTTCGCCTTGGCTGCCAGAGTAATTTCTTTTGCAAGAGCCAGAGTCACAATTGACCTTGCGGTTTTGATATTGGTATTTTTCGCTTCCATTGTTTTCATACATACCTCCACGGTCAAAACTTGTAGTCCTATCACCACGGGATGTCAACATTCAGATTGCCTTACCTTGATTGGCTGGTCCTGCGCGAGTGAAGGCAAAGTGTGGAAAACAAAAGCCCCACCCAAGGACAATCGCCTTGCGTGGGGCATGTGGTCAGTGATCTAAATCGACGCCGAATTACTTGGTGGCGCCGCCTGAGCCACCCTTTTCTTCCAGTGCAGCCTGGGCGGCGGCAAGGCGCGCGGTAAGGACGCGGAAGGGCGAGCAGGAAACGTAGTTGAGGCCGACGCGATGGCAGAACTTGACGGACTCGGGATCGCCGCCATGTTCGCCGCAGATGCCGACCTTGAGATTCGGGCGGGTCTTGCGGCCACGTTCGGTGGCCATTTGGACGAGCTGACCAACGCCTTCCTGATCGAGCGAAGCAAAGGGATCCTGCTTGAAGATTCCCTGCTTCAGGTACTCGGGGAGGAACTTGTTGATGTCATCGCGCGAGAAGCCAAAGGTGGTCTGGGTGAGGTCGTTGGTGCCGAAACTGAAGAACTCGGCTTCCTCGGCGATCTGGTCTGCGACCAGAGCGGCGCGCGGAAGTTCGATCATAGTGCCGACGAGATATTCGACACGGTCCTTCTTCTCGATGAAAACTTCCTCGGCGACGCGTCGCACGATGTCGGCCTGATTCTTCATCTCCTTGATGCTGGTGGTGAGAGGAATCATGATCTCGGGAACGACGGTTATCTTCTGCTTCTTGAGCTGAAGAGCGGCCTCGATGATGGCGCGCGCCTGCATCTCGGTGATCTCCGGGTAGGTGATTCCGAGACGGCAGCCACGGTGACCGAGCATGGGATTCTGCTCATGCAGTTCCTCGACGCGGGCTAGAACGACGCGCAGTTCCTTGAGCTTGGGCGAGCGGGGCTTGGTGAGTTCCAGCTCCTTGATCTCGACGAGGAGATCTTCGCGCTTGGGCAGGAATTCGTGGAGCGGCGGATCGAGAGTGCGGATGGTGACCGGGAAACCTTTCATCGCCTTGAAGAGTCCAGCGAAGTCGGCACGCTGCATGGGAAGCAACTTCTTGAGCGCGACGCGGCGCTCCTTCTCGGTGCCCGCCATAATCATGGCGCGCATGAATGGCAGACGATCTTCGGCGAAGAACATGTGCTCGGTGCGGCAGAGTCCGATGCCTTCGGCTCCGAAGGCGATGGCAGTCTTGGCATCGCGAGGAATGTCGGCATTGGCGCGAACGCGGAGACGGCGATGAGGATCGGCCCAGGCCATGAACTTGACCAGGTCCTTGTCATCGGGCGAGGCCTCGAGGGTGTTGAGCTTGCCCTTGATGACGCGGCCGGTGGTGCCGTCGAGTGAGAGCCAGTCGCCTTCCTTGAAGGTCTGACCCTTGACGCGCATTTCCTTTTTCTTTTCATCGACGACGATTTCACCGGCGCCGGCGACGCAGCACTTGCCCATGCCGCGAGTAACAACGGCAGCGTGCGAGGTCATGCCGCCACGCGAGGTGAGAATGCCGGAGGCGACTTCCATGCCGGCGATGTCTTCCGGCGTGGTCTCGCCACGGACGAGGATGATGGACTTGATCTTGCCCTTGTGGTGGACGGCGACGGCTTCATCGGCGGTGAAAACGATCTGTCCGACGGCGGCGCCGGGAGACGCAGGGAGGCCCCTGGTGAGCACCTCGACCTTGCTTCCCTTCTCGTCGAGACGGGGAACGAGGAAGTCATAGAGCTGGTTGGGCTCAACGCGGAAGACTGCTTCTTCTTTGGTGATCAGGCCTTCCTCGACCATGTCGATGGCGACTTTGACGGCTGCCAGACCGGTGCGTTTGCCGTTGCGGGTCTGCAGCATGTAAAGCTTGGCATCCTGAATCGTGAACTCGAAGTCCTGCATGTCATGGTAGTGCTTTTCCATGCGGGAGGTAATGTCGTGGAGCTCGTGGTAGGCGTCCGGCAGGATCTTTTCGAGCTCAGTGATGTGCTGGGGAGTGCGCACGCCGGAGACCACGTCCTCGCCCTGTGCGTTGATCAGGAACTCGCCATAGAACTCCTTGGAGCCGTTGGCCGGATTGCGGGTGAAGCCGACGCCGGTGCCGGAGGTTTCGCCAAGGTTGCCGAAGACCATGGCCTGCACATTGACGGCGGTGCCGAGCAGATCGTCGATGTTGTTGATGCGGCGATAGGTCTTGGCGCGATTACTCTCCCACGAGCGGAAAACGGCGTCGCGGGCCATCACGAGTTGGTCGTGAGGGTTCTGCGGAAAGTCGACCTTCGCGTGCTTCTTGACGACCTTCTTGTACTCGGCGATAACTTCCTGCAGAGCGGTGGCGTCGAGGTCGGTGTCAAGCTTGGCTTTCTTCTGCTTCTTCTTGCCGTCGAAGACTTCTTCGAAGAAGGACTTTTCGATGTCGAGGACGACGTTGCCGAACATCTGGATGAGGCGGCGATAGGAATCGTACGCGAAGCGGGGATTCTGCGTGCGGGCGGCCAGAGACCTGACGCTCTCATCGTTGAGGCCGAGGTTCAAAATGGTGTCCATCATTCCGGGCATGGAGAACTTTGCGCCGGAACGGACGGAGACGAGCAGGGGGTTTTCGCCGGCGCCGAGCTTCTGGCCCTGCAGGGCTTCAAGCTGCGCGAGGGCGGCGTTCATTTCCTTATCAACGCTGGCGCTGACCTTGCCGCGCATGTACTCGCGACAGGCTTCGGTCTGGATGGTGAATCCCGGAGGAACGGGGAGACCAGCGTTGGTCATCTCAGCAAGACCTGCGCCCTTGCCACCAAGGGTGTCCTTCATCTTGCCGTTGCCCTCGGCCTTGCCGCCGCCGAAGGAGTAAACGTACTTGACTTCACTGACTGTGGGAGTAGCCATAGCCTCACTCTCTGGGTGTTCAAGAAATAACGTACTCATTTGTACCTTTCAGCCGAAAACAGGCTGTGATCATGACGAATGAAAAGAACAACTCTCACCAAAGATAAAGGCTCCCTGGTCAGGGAGCCTTTCCTCCGGTGACGACTTCACTAAAGTCGGCGATGGACTGGAAGATCGTTGCTACCGCCTGCAGAAGACAGAGCCTAGAGTTTCGAACCGCTTCCTCGTCCACCATGACCATGACCTTGTCGAAGAAATCATCGAGCGGGCGGCGAATGGTGGCCAGCGCGGCGAGAGCTTCATCGTATTGTTTGCGCTGACAAAGCTCGACGGTGCTGGACGCGAGCTCGGCAGTGCGGCTGGCCAGGATACGTTCGGCGTCGATATCCGAATCCGGGACTACTATACCGGCCCCGGAATCCGATGGCGGCCACTTCCCTGCTTCGGTAGCCTGGCGGAGGATGTTCTTGATGCGCTTGGCCGAGGCCGAGATGGCATCGAAATCTTCGCTGCCGCGCACCTTGGCGACGGCGTGCGCGCGGGCCAGGGCATCGACCGCGTTATCTGCACCGGAGGCGAGCACGGCGTTGGTGACATCGTAGGCGAAGCCACGGGCGTCGCGGAGGTAGAACTCGAGCCGCTCGCGGAAAAAGGCGGCGACGTTTTGTTCGTAGGCGTCCACGGCGGTAAAGCGCGACTCGGCTTCACTGCCCTTGTACTGGCGCAGGGCGTCGGCCATGAGCCGGCTGAGGCTGATGGGAATGTTGTGCTCAACCAGCGTGCGAACGATTCCGTTGGCGGCGCGGCGCAGGGCGAAGGGATCCTTGGAGCCGGAAGGGATCATGCCGAGGGCAAACATTCCGGCGATGGTATCGGCCTTGTCGACGATGCCAAGCACGGCGCCTTCGAGCGAGCGCGGCAGTTCATCCTCCATGGAGGCGGGCTTGTACTGATCGTAGATGGCCTGGCCGATAGCGGCGGCCGAGGCCTCGGGAAGCTCCATGCGCTCGGCCTGGTGGACGAGGTAGAGACCGCCGATGATGCCCTGGAGTTCGGTGAACTCCTTCACCAGTTCGGTGGTGAGATCGCACTTGGCCATGAGCGCGGCCTTGTAGACCACTCCCTGGCGATGCTTGGGATAAAACTCGGTGACGGCGGCGCTCACCAGGCTGCCCAGATGCTGGGTGCGGACAGCCTTGTCGTAGTAGCTGCCGAGCTCCTTCTGAAAAGTCACCGACCGGAGCATGGCCACGCGATCCTTGAGGCTGAGCTTCTGATCGGTGTTCCAGAAGAAGCGCGCGTCGTTGAAGCGGGCGCGGAGGACGCGCTCGTTGCCGTGGCGAACAATCGCTTCACCCTCTGCATCGGTCACGGTGTTGAGCACGGCGAGGAAGTGGGGCGCGAGCTTACCGCTCGAGTCCTCGACGGCGAAGTATTTCTGGTGGTCGCGCATGACGGTGACCAGAACTTCTTCGGGAAGAGCGAGAAATTCGGCATCGAAGTTTCCGAGGATGACCGAGGGCGCTTCGGTGAGGTTGACGACGGTGTCCAGCAGCTCTTTATCCTCACGCCAGCGCGCACCGGCAGATGGCGCCTGGCGCACGGCCGCGTCGAGAGCCTTGCGAATCCTGTGCTCGCGTTCGGCGTAGCTGGGCAGAACGTGGGCGGCGCGAAGCTTTTCGGCGTACTCGGCGGGGGAAGCAAGCGACAGCGGCGCGGGCGACAGGATGCGATGTCCGCGCGAGGTGCGGCCAGCCGTTATGCCGCCGAATTCGAGGGGGACAATGTCACCATCGAGCAGGGCGACGAGCCAGCGTACCGGGCGGACAAAGCGCTCGGGCTTGCCTGGACGCCAGTACATATTCTTGGCCCAGTAGAGCGCCGCAATCTCCTTGGGGACGAGCTCGGTGAGGAGCGCGACGGCGGCCTTGCCTTTGCGGACTACGTTGGCGGCGAGATAGGCGCCCTTGGGCGTGGTGACCGTGGTGAGCTCGCCGAGTGAGACTCCGACCTTCTTGGCGAAGGCGATGGCGGCCTGGGAGGGCTGTCCATCCTTGTAGGCGTGGGCGGCGGCCGGGCCGAGGAGTTGCTCGGCTACGTCAGCCTGTGAGTTGGCCAGGCCGCGCGCGATCACGGCAATGCGGCGCGGCGAGGAAAATGCCTCAACGGTAGCGGTAGAGGAGAGACGCTCGCGGGTGATGAGCTCCGCGATGCGGCGCTGCAACTCGTCCGTGGCAGAGGCGATCATACGCGCGGGAATTTCTTCGGTACCGATCTCTAACAGAAAATCTGACATGAGGCCGAACACTTCCTTCTATATTGCGTCCAATTGCATACTGCCGGTGTGAGCCGAGTCACAGCATAACGTGCAGCGTCACCGCGAAAATCGTTCCACTTTCCGATATCCGCTGGCTACACCGGCGCGGCTGCGGCGGTCACCTCGCGGGCGGACTGCTGATCGACCCATGCACGGGCGACACCGACGGCGAGATTGCGGACGCGCTGGATCACTCCGACACGTTCGGTGACGCTGATGGCGCCGCGGGCATCGAGCAGGTTGAACAGATGCGAACACTTGAGGCAGAGGTCGTAGGCCGGGAGCAGCGGAAAACGGCGGCGTTCGACCTCGCCGAACTTGGGCGCCGCGGCTACCGCTTCGCTCGTGTCCTTCTTTGATTTCCTGGGCTCCGCAGTCCCGGCAACGTACTGGTTGACCAGGGCCTGGCACTCGGCCTCATAGGCGCTGAGGTGCTGCCAGAGTTTGTCGACATCGGCCTTCTCGAAGTTGTAGACGGAGTATTGCTCTTCATCCGGCAGGCGGATATCGCCGTAGGTGACGTCGCCATGCGGACCGTGAACCCAGACGATGTCGTAGATGGAATCGACATCTTGCAGAAAAGCGGCAATGCGTTCAAGACCGTAGGTAAGCTCGGCGCACATGGGATCCAGATCGATGCCGCCGCACTGCTGGAAGTACGTGAACTGGGTAATTTCCAAACCGTCGAGCATGACCTGCCAGCCGACGCCCCAGGCGGCCAACGTGGGCGCTTCCCAGTTGTCCTCTTCAAACTTGATGTCGTGGCGGGCGAGGTCAATGCCGATGGCCGTGAGCGACTCGAGGTAGAGTTCCTGCACGTTTTCCGGCGGAGCCTTGAGGATCACCTGGTACTGGGTGTGCTTGTAGAGGCGATTGGGGTTTTCACCGTAGCGGCCATCGGCGGGACGTCGCGAGGGTTGCACGTAGGCAACCCTGTATGGCTTGGGGCCGAGAACGCGGAGAAAAGTCTCCGGCGACATGGTTCCGGCGCCGACTTCGACATCCAGAGGCTGTTGCAATACGCATCCCTGGCGGGCCCAGAAGTCCTGCAACTTGAGGATGAGTTCCTGGAAAGTGAGTGGTTTTACTGTCATGAATGCAATCCCATCTGGAGAGCAATTGTAAATGCTGGGTGGGGCGAGGGAAAGTGGAGATACGAGGTTTCACGGTTTCAATCGACAAAGGCAAAAACAACCATCCCGCCCTCACCGAAAAGGGTGCTTAGGACGGGACTCCGGGCATCTTTGCTCCTGCCGCGCCCCTGGATGAATCATCTGGGGAGGCTCTGGAGGAATTCTCCGAGCACGCGGTTGAATTTCTCGGGGTCATCGACGAACAATGCGTGCCCGTCGCCGTCGAATCGCTCCAGCCGAACCTTGTCGCCAAGCTTTGATTTCAAAAAGTCGGCGGTCGGCTGCATCTCAGGCTGGAAGGCGAAGAGCACCGGGCGATTCATCCTGGCAAACGCCGCTGAGAAGTCCTTTACGGCAATCATGTTGTAGATGAGTACGACCGCGGTATCGGCCGGAACCTGGGTGGAGGCGCTGATGACGCGCTTCAGGTAGTCCTCCGTCTGCGGCTTGCGGAACATGCTGCGGACAAATCCGTCGGCCTGCTTCTGGCGGTCCTCCTGGAGCTGGTTCATCCATCCCGACAAGCCCGCAAACATTTCAGGGCTGGGCTTCTCCGGAATGAAACCGTCCACCAGCACTAACCCGCCGATGTTATCGCTACCGAACTGCTCGACATACTTCATCAACTCGCCGCACGCCATCGACCAGCCGACAAGGACCGGCTGCTTCAATCCAAGTTGATCTACAAGTTCCTTATAATCGCGGGCGCGGGTTTCCGGGAGGTGCCCGTAAGGCGGTTTATCGCTCTCACCCTGCGAACGCGGATCGACGGCAATGACGCGGTAATGCTTCGAGAACTCGTCAATTTGCTTCTGCCAGATCCAGGCGGGCATCGTCCAGCCCGGAATGAAAACGACTGGCCGTCCGCTGCCAGCTTCAAGGTAGTGAATGCGGACGCCATCGGGAGTCTTGACGAAGCCGCTCTGCGTCGTCTGCGCGACGATGCCCGGCACCGCCAGCACGCACAGCAGGATGAGAACCAGTCTGAATTTCATGCGTCCTCCTTAGAAGCGGGCAACCGCAGTACGTTGGACTTTGCATTGTACCAACAAAGGAATCGAACTCAGCGGCGAGGCGACCGTCGACGCCGGCGCTAGTCCAGGCGTTCGAGCTGGGCGGAGGTCTCGAGCTTGCGGTCGAGGTGGCGATGGATGATCTGCATGAGGAACTTGCGGAGATCGGCCAGGCGCGAGGCGGGAGCGGCTTCGGTGGCGAAGTGATCGACGGGATTGCGGAAGATGCGGGCGGCGATGTCGCGGGACTCGGGAGACATCTCCGTACTGGCAATGCGGCGGTGGTTCTTACATACGAGTCCGTCGCGCAGGGCGTGGAAGAAGGCGGGCTGTCCGGCGAGCGCCTCGCCACATTCGATGCAGGAGTCGAGTGGAGGAAGAAAGCCCATCAGGCGCAGCATCCAGAGGTCGAAGTAGGCGACGGGGAGCCAGATGGAGCCGGTTTCAAGAGACTGGAGGACGGCCCAGGCGAGACGGAAGATGGAGTCGTTCGGCTCGCGGTCAGGGAGCAGTTCGTCAAGCATCTCTGCCACGTGGGCGAGAGCGACACAGCGCGGGTAGTCCATGGGTGCGGACAGGGGAGACATGAGCACGTCACAGGAGTCGAGGCGGGCGAGCTCGCTGCCAGCCCGATCCTGCCAGAAGGCACGCACGCAGGTCAGCGGCTCCAGCGCTCCGCCGAAGCGCTTCTGCGAACGCTTGGCGGACTTGGCAACGCCCTTCACTTTGCCTTCGGCGCGAGTGAACAGGGTGACGAGCAAGTCGGCCTCGCGCAGAGGGTAGGTGCGCAGAACGATCGCCTCGGATTGCTTGAGGGGCATGGCTAGGGATTGTACAGGAAGCGTACGGAGCCCGAGTTGCGGGCAAAATCAAGAAACTCCGGCTCGCCAGCAGATGGCGAACCGGGCGTAGCAGATCAATGCGAAGACAAAGGCCGTCGAACTCTCAGGCCACCGTGGGTTCGGGCTCGGGCTGAGGTTCGGCGATCTTCTTCGAGAACGTGCAAGAGCCCGGCTCGACGGATGGAGCTTCCGCAACGATCACCGAGGCGGCGGACTTCGCCTTGGATTTTGCGGCGGCCTTCGTGGGCTTGGCAGGCTTGGCCCTGGCCTTGGCGGGCGGCTTGCTGTTCGGGCAGATGAGGAAGGTTCCTTCCTTGGTCACCTTCTCCAGCAGGTAAGGGCTTCCGCAATCCGGGCAGGTTTCGGCGACTGGCTTGGTTGCAGCCGTGAAATCGCAGTCGGGATAGCGGCTGCAACCGTAGAAGAAGTTGCCGCGGCGAGCTTTCTTCTCGACGATTTCGCCGGTCTTGCATTTGGGGCACTTTACGCCGATGAGGTTCTGCTTGATGTACTTGCACTCGGGATAGCCGGAACAGGAAATGAACTCGCCGAAGCGGCCGTTGCGCAGCAGCAGGTTGCGCCCGCATTCGGGACATTTCTCGTCGAGAGGAACGTCGGGCTTTTTCTGCACGGAATCGAGACGCCGGGTGGTTTTGCACTCCGGATAGCCGGTGCAGGCCATGAAAGTACCGAAGCGCCCGCGCTTGAGGACCATGGGCTTGCCACAGTTTTCGCAGAACTCCTCCTCGTTGTTGGAGGAGATCTCAGCGTCATCGAGGTCGGTCAGGTTGATGGGGTTTTCCTTGGTGAAGGTGCAGGAATTCGGATCCTTCTTATCGAAGGTTGAGCAGGCGAAAAACGACCCGTGCTTGCCCCATTTGAGGACGAGGGGCGCGCCACACCGTTCACACTTCTGGTCGGTGGCCTTCTCCATGCGCTTGACGTTTTCCATGTGCACGCCGGCATATTCGAGATCCTGCTCGAATTTGGCGTAGAAGTCGTGGAGGGCGGCGGTCCACTTGATTTTGCCCTCCTCGATCTCGTCGAGTTCCTCCTCCATGCGGGCGGTGAACTCGAAGTCGAAGATGTCCTTGAGATTGGCGACGAGCAACTCGGTGACGACGAAGCCGATTTCCGTGGGGAAGAACTTTCCGCCGCGCCCCGCGGTCTTCTGCACGTAGCCGCGATCGACAATCGTACTCATGATGGCGGCGTAAGTGGAGGGACGTCCGATGCCGCGCGCTTCCATCTCCTTGACCAGCGAGGCCTCGTTGAAGCGCGGGGGCGGCTCGGTGAAATGCTGCTCGGGCTTGAGGGAGTCAAGACGCAGCGATTGGCCCGGCACCAACTCGGGAAGCTTCAGCTTCGACGGATCATCTTCCTCATCATCATTAGGGTCGTCGGCATGCTCATACACGCGCAGGAAACCCTCGAACTTAAGTACCGAACCAGCGAACCTATACTCGTAGGATTCGTCGCCAACGACGGCAACAATAGCAACTTTGGTCTGATCGTACACTGCAGGCATCATTTGAGAGGCCACAAAGCGCTGCCAGATGAGTTTGTAGACCTTGAACTCATCCTCCTGCAGGTATTGGTGAACGTCGTCGGGCGTGCGCAGGGCGGAGCTGGGACGGATGGCCTCGTGGGCGTCCTGGGTGTTCTGCGCCTTGGACTTATAGACGGTAGGCTCGGCGGGCATGAAGGGTACGCCGAATTCGCGCTCGATGAGGCCGCGGACTTCGGTGAGAGCGTCGTTGGAGACGCGGACGGAGTCGGTGCGCATGTACGTGATGAGACCGACGGTGCCTTCGGAACCGAGCTCGACGCCTTCGTAAAGGCGCTGGGCGATGCCCATGACTCGCTTAACGCTCATGCCAAGTTTGCGCGAGGCGTCCTGCTGAAACTTGGAGGTGGTGAAAGGCGCCTGAGGCATTTCGCGGCGCTCACCGATATTGACGCTAACGACGGTCCACTTCGCGTCTTGCAGCTTTTCGCTGAGCTCGTTTGCTACCTCTCCACTGGGAAGGACGTTGGCTTTAGGATTTGCTCCCAGCAGATGAGCAGTGAAGTGCGGCGGATGCTCGGCCGCGAGTTTGGCGTCGAGAGTCCAATACTCAAGAGGTTTGAACTTCTGTATCTCGCGCTCACGCTCGACGATGAGGCGGAGGGCGACGGTCTGGACGCGCCCTGCGGAGAGTCCACGACGTACCTTATCCCACAGCAAAGGTGAGACCTGGAAGCCGACGAGGCGGTCGAGGATGCGGCGGGTCTGCTGGGCATCGACGAGATTCCAATCGATCTCGCGGGGATGGGCGAAGGCCTCCTGCACGGCCTTCTTGGTGATTTCGTTGAAGGTGACGCGATAGACGGGTGTGACTTCCTTTTTATGGCTGCGGCCACCGTCGCTATTGCTGCCAAGTTCCTCGGCGAGATGGGCGGCGATGGCTTCGCCTTCGCGATCCGGATCAGGTGCGAGAAAGATGGCGTTGGCTGCGCGGGCAAGCTTCTTGAGGTGCGCGACTACCTTTTCTTTGCCGGGAATGACCTCATATTCGGTGGAGAAATCATTGTCGACATCGACACCGAGACCGCGCTTTGGCAGATCCTTAATATGGCCGAGAGAAGCTTCTACGTCGTAACCGGCGCCAAGATACTTTTGAATCGTCTTGGCCTTGGCGGGGGACTCGACGATAACCAAACCTTTGGACAAAGGAACCTCTTCTGAATCTATGGAAACTGGAACGTAACCTAGCACGAGCGGAGCCGCATGGCAAAATTCGCAAGCTGGAGAAAGACGATTGAGAGATGGCGCAGAGACCTTTAAGCCATTGATCCTACAGGGCATTGAGGGAATCTTCACTTTTGTGGGGAGAAGTGGGCCGAACTCCCTCCGATGCGGCGCCGCCGATTGGAACACGGTGGACATTGCTGGCGCGGCCTGGATCGCAGCTTACGAACGAAGCTTGTGTCGATAACAACGGCAAGAACGAGACACGCGAGGTGGTGCGGTTGCTTCCCGCGCAATCCGCGCAGGAACGGCGCGCCGAACACGGGCACGCACCCCGGCCGGCCGGGTGGAACTTTGCCGGGAAAATCGTTGGACTCAAATACGACAGCTAAAAAACGCGAACGTAGTTCTTGCCGGGAAGTTGACGAATTTTGTTGTTCAATTCGAGTTCGAAGAGGGCAGAAAAAATCTCTGAACTGGACAGTTCGGAATCAAACTTCTCGATCAGTTCGTCGATGTGTATGGACTCGTCGGCTTTGATGGCGGCGAATAGTTTGCGCTGATCGGCGGGGAGTTCGGCGGCTGCGGGCGGCGAATCAAACATCAATGCGCCCTGTGATGCCGGTAGCTCTGCCTGGCGCCGCTCTAGCTGGAGGCGAATGTCGGAGGGGAGCTCCTCGAAAACGTCCTCCCAGGTGGCGGTGAGCTTGGCGCCCTGTTTGATGAGGCTATTGGGAGTAAAAGCAAGTTTGTTGGTGACATTGCCGGGGACGGCGAAGACTTCCCTGCACTGCTCGAGGGCACAGCGGGAGGTGATGCGAGTGCCGCTGAATTCACCGGCCTCGATGACCAGAACACCGCGCGACAGGCCGCTGATGATGCGATTGCGCACCGGAAAATTGTGCGGATTGGGCGCGGTGGCGAGGGGAAATTCGCTGACCAGCGCGCCACCGAGTTCCAGTATCTGCTCAGCAAGCTTGAGATTTTCCCGCGGATAGATTATGTCCACCCCGGTGCCGAAGACGGCGATGGTGCGGCCCCGCGCCTGGACGGCGCCCTTGTGCGCCATGGAATCGATACCCCGAGCCAAGCCGCTGATGATGACGAGGCCGCAGTTGGCGAGGTCCTGGGAAAGACGCTCGGTCATGCCGAGGCCGTACGGCGTGGGGTGGCGCGTGCCTATGACGGCGATGGCAGGGTCTTGGAGAATGCGGACGTCGCCGCGCACGTAGAGGACAAGCGGGGGATCGTAGATCTCGGCAAGGTGCTCGGGATAAAGATCGGAGCCAAAGGTAACCAGCGAGACGCCGGGAACCTTGGCCAGCTTTTTCAGCTCTTCGTCGGCGAGTTGCAGAGAGATTCCGAGGGCGATGCCTTGGGCGCTGGCTACAGGCAGGCCGGTGGCCTCGAGTTCGGTGAGCGAGGCGCGGAAGATATCCTCGACGCGGGGAATGTGTCCCAAGAGGCGCCGGACCCGGCTGGGACCGAGCTGCGGCGTGAGCGAGAGCGCGAGCATCTGACGGTCGCGAGCGGAGACCGGCGCAACGGTTGCTTCAGACATAAGAAGAGAGATCCACGAGAGGGAGTGTAGCGGGTGTGGCGGCGTGAGTCACGCAAAATTGACGTCCCGCGCGGCAGGCGACTTGCGCTGAGAGAGTACGATCTGTAATCGTAGCCGGTTGGGACATGGAAGCTATGCGCGCATTGAAGATTTCTGCAATTTCATTCTTAAATACAGTTCCGCTGATGTGGGACTTTGAACACGAACCCTCGCTTGAGGTTCGCGAGAATTTCGACGTGGAGTACACACTGCCATCGCAATGCGCACAGGCGCTGCGCGATGGGACCGCCGACATTGGCATCATCCCGGTAATCACCACGGCGACGATTCCGGGGCTGGTAGTGCTGCCGGATGTGGCCATTGCCGCGCTGAACCAGGTACGGTCGATTCAGCTGGTGAGCAAGAAACCGATCGAAGAAATCCGAACGGTGGCCGTGGACACATCGTCGCGGACCTCTGTGGGTCTGACGCAGGTCTTGCTGACGAAGTTCTTTGGCGGCCACCGCGAACTGACGCCAATGGCGCCGGTGCTGGGGCCGATGTTGGAACGCTGCGACGCGGGGTTGCTGATTGGCGATCCGGCCATGCTGGCTAAAACCGACGGACTCCATGTATACGATCTGGCAGAGGTTTGGCGAGCCAGCACCGGGCTGCCCTTTGTGTTCGCAGTCTGGGCGGTACGCAAGTCCGCGCTGGCCGAGATGCGGGCGGGACTGGACCTGGGCGCGATCTTCCGGCGCTCGCGCGACCACGGATTGCTGCCGCAGAACGTGGCGGCGATCGCCCGAGAATGGTCGCCCCGGATGGGATTGAGCGAGGCCGCCATCTCGAGCTATCTGCGCGAGAACATCCATTACCAATTGGACGCAGAGTGCCGCAAGGGTCTGGCGCTATACTTTAAGCTGGCGGCAGAATGCGGAGTGATCGAGCGCGTGCCTGAGCTGGAATTCTGGGAGCGAAGCGCCGTGCTGGAGCGCTGAGACGGCGACTGAAGGCGTTGCGGATGAATCGTCAGCGGCGGGCGTGGCATCTAAGGTAATGTAAGACGTAGCTTCTGACGTCGTCTCTACCGGGTTCAATCGTGTAGAGTGGAAGCAGCTCTTTGAGAATGGTCAGACCTTTCAGGTTCGCGCACGCAGTTGCAGCGAACCAGGCCGGCAGCTCCAAACCGATCGAATTCGGCTAGGAGCAGCCAAGACGCAAAAGTTCTCCGCGAATCGCTTATCGAAACTGGTTTTGTTTCGCGGAGCCCGACCGAGACTCAGAAACTGGGGTCTCGGCTGGGAGCGGTTTTTGGGGGCGTCACGGCTTCGACGGAAACGGTTGCGGCCAGGAGGCATGCAGGGGCGCACACACCCTAAATCGAGTGCAAAAAACACAGTTGCCAACACTGAACTGGCTTACGCAGCTTAATTAATTAAGTTGCCGTTCTCCGCGGCTTCGCCTACGGGCTGCGGTCAGAACGTCGCACAGTAGGCTGGCTCCAAACCCTACGTCTGGGGGCGGGAGCGAGATCAACAGGCTAGCCAGCTACGTTTCTTGCCGATTCTTAGCGTAGAGGGTGAACGTTGTGGCTAATGACCACGGCTGGAATCGAATAAGCATGTAGTCTCCTCGCTTTCAGCGCTTTCGGACAGGGGTTCAACTCCCCTCGCCTCCACCAAATATCAGTGATGTTTGGATTCTAAGTCTTCCGGGCAGCAGCACATTTGAAGTACCGAGTGACGTATTGCGGATTCCTGCTGCGGCAGGTTTTGGGCGGTGCGTTCCACAGCTAGTTCTCCGCTCGCGCGGCTCGTTGGTCATTCTTGAGCCTTGACCGGGAGACCGACTGTGGATATCTTCTGGTATTCTGAAAAATACCCATGAAAATCCTCGTTGCAGATGACTCACTCTTCTACCGGAACATGCTGCAAGGTCTGCTTGAGTCCTGGGGTTACGAAGTTCTGCTTGCCAGCGATGGCCATGAGGCGCAAGGCGTCCTCGACGGCGAGGATGCACCGCGCTTGGCTATTCTGGACTGCTTGATGCCCGGACGCAGCGGACTATCGCTCTGCTCGCAAATCCGTGCGCGTCAGCGCGGCTATGTGTACACGATTTTGTTGAGCGCTGATGATCAGCAGAGCGACGTCCTTCGGGGATTCGAAGCCGGGGCGGATGATTATCTTTGCAAGCCATTGAATCAAAATGAACTCAGAACACGACTGAAGGTCGGCGAACTGGTCATTCGGAGTCACGATGAAGTCGCCGAGGCTCATGATGCTCTGAAGTTCGAAGCTTCGCATGACTCCTTGTTGCGGATTTGGAATCGCAGGGCAATCATCGAATTAGTAGGTAAGGAACTGAGCCGGGCAAAGCGGTCACATACACCGCTCAGCGTGTTGCTCGCTGACTTGGATCTCTTTAAGCGCGTGAATGACAGCTACGGTCATTTCATCGGCGATGACGTGCTTCGTGATGCAGCAAGAGAAATTTCCTCCGCATTGCGTAATTGCGACCACGTCGGCAGATATGAGGGCGAGCAGTTCCTCGTGATATTGCCCAGCTGCACCGCCGAAGCGGCGCGGGAGGTGGCCGAACGGGTGCGGCAGCAGATCAGCGAAGAACCTTTAGTGAACGAGATCAAAATTACTATAAGTATTGGCGTATCCCAATGGGTGTCCGGCCAAGGAATCAGCGAACTTCTCTACCAGGCTGATATTGCTCTGTCCCGTGCAAAGCAGAACGGCCGTAATCGAGTTGAGGTGGAGAATGTCACCGGAGTGGACGCGCTGTGATGTGTTTTGCGCGCGAGACTTTGTCGCCGGTATCCTTCGATTGCTCTTGCGCTGTGTACCGATAACGCACTCAACCTACCTCATATCAACATATCAACAATAGCTTTCGCGATCTCTCGATTTGCCTCCCGCAAGTTATAGATACCACATACTGTTATGAAGGAAGACGAGCATCGCCTCCACCAATAGGGATCATTGGGGGAATCAGGAACTCCAGGGCGAATGCAAGCACTGCGGCTCCCTGCTGAGGCAGGATCAAGCAGCTTGTTCCCTGGCCAGTTCTCCTCCCGTGCGGCATCATGGTTACTTTAGTCCATTGTCCGAATAATCAGATTGCGATACCTTCGTGTCGAGATGGTTTTCATGAAAGTCCTTGTCGCAGATGACTCAGGTCTGTACCGGACGATGTTAAAGAGCCTCCTGGAAGCGTGGGGGTACGAGGTGATGCTTGCCGCCAATGGCTACGAGGCGCAAAGCATCCTCGACGGCGAAGACGCACCTCGGTTGGCTATTCTGGACTGCTTCATGCCGGGACTGGGTGGGCTTGAACTCTGCGAATTGATCCGCGGGCGCAAACAAGGCTATGTGTACACAATCCTTTTGAGCGTCGCTGATCAGCAAAGCGATGTTCTCAAAGGATTCGAACTGGGGGCAGACGATTACCTTTGCAAACCGTTCGAGGAACTTGAACTTAGAGCCCGTCTGAAAGCCGGGGAACGAATCATCCGCATTCAGGAAGAGTTGGTAGAAGCGCGCGAGTCCTTGAAATTTGTGGCTTCGCACGATCCCCTGCTGCGGCTTTGGAATCGTAGAGCCATTATCGATTTATTGAGTACGGAATTAAGCCGCGCGAAGCGATTGCAGACACCGCTGTGTGTCTTCTTTGCCGATCTGGATTCCTTCAAGCGCGTCAATGACAGCTACGGTCACCTGGTCGGCGATGAAGTGCTGCGCAGTGCGGCAGAGAAGATGTCGCGTGCCGTGCGCGAGTACGATCACGTCGGCAGATACGGGGGCGAAGAGTTCCTGGTTGTACTGCCCAACTGCGCCGCCGAGGCAGCGCGCGAGGTGGCCGAGCGGGTGCGGCAACATATTGGCGACGAACCCATCGTCATTGCCCCCATTCAGGTGAAGGTTACCGCTAGCATCGGCGTAGCCCAGTGGCACCCTGGCCAGGATTTCCTCGACCTGATCCATCGAGCCGACCTGGCGATGTATCGAGCCAAGCAGAACGGGCGCAATCGTGTGAATGTGGATGATGTCGGCGAAGAACCGGCGCATGAACCGGAGATGGACGTCGGAGTCGGACTGCATGACCTGCAATCCGGAGAAGACTTGGTTTGATCGGAGAACCTGACAGGAATACGCCCCTATCCGGACAATAGGGGCGTTGTTATTTCTTACCTTAGCCCGGGCTCTTACTACTTCGTGAAGATACTATGATCCTGGTCATAGCGCCGTTCTGTCTTGCCCGCTTGTTCCGCGGCTTCGTCGGCAACTCGGTTGAGCTTCTGGGTATCTTCCAGTTTCTCGTCCACCAGCGTCTCAGACACTGTGGAGTCATCCGGTTTGGTTGTCTGTGGGTTACTACTTGGACTTGGCATTTGTTCCCTCTCCTGGGTTCTTGGATCTAATACGCTGTTCGGTGAAAATGCGTGTTCCGTTGGGAATCCGTGATTGACTAGTTTGATCGAACGGCGCCGACCTGGCTCTCCTGTTCAACTCCCGTCGTGACAGTCACACTCTCAAAGAAGCACAGGGCAAGAGGCTACTGATCCCAATCTGCCGAAGAGCCTCCTTATCACGGCAGCTTCACGGTTGCTCAAGGACTTTTCGAATTGCATTGGAGCGCGCGCATTGCCGAGCTCCCCTACTTCTCGTGATTGGTATGGTGAAAGCCCTCCAGGACAGAGGCGAAATTGGCCATTTTGCGAACGTGCGGACTCTTCGAGTGCATTGCCTCCTCCAGCTTTCCAGGCGGGATTGGTTCGCTCTCCGGGACTCCAAGTGCGCGATGAAGGCCTCCATGCTGGAGATGCGTCAAGGCTCGGTTCAGGGAAACACTCTTCATTCTTACTCCTTCGGCTCCTCACTCTGTGCCGTTCGAGTCAGCAGGACACGAGCATCCTGTGGAATCCCTCTTGTCGCGTTATGGCTCCAGTTCGTGGCACGCCGAGGTACGCGATGAGCCGGGAATTCATTGATCAAGTTACCCGAGATTGTTTTCGCGGGCTGTCCCGTCTTGCTCACTTCCTTAGGTTTCATCGGCGTGCGGCGCAAGGGTCAGTTTCCCCACACACGTTAGCCCTTATCTAATGTGGCAGCCCTCCATTCATTTTCGAATTCTCGGCCGGGAGACGGACCTTTCCTGATTTGCCAGGGTTCCGCTGAAACGAACCGAACTAACGGCGGAAGTCATTCCGCGATCTTGCCGGCCATTCTGTCGGGTTGCTCCTTCCAAGCGGGCTCTCTGCAAGCCGATCGAACTTCCAGGTTCTTCCCACCAGAACTTGCCTGCCCGCTGTGTGACCAACCGGTCAGGCCGGCGAGCGTCTTGCTCGCTGCGCAAACGGACCGGTGCAGTAGCGGCTCTGCCGGGTCGGGACCGGCATGGGCAGAGGCGAGATGCATGCTGGAGACGGGGCCAGGATGAAGAACGGACCGTCCTTTTTGCGCAGGATTCCGTGGAAGCTGTATGATGCTATTCCAGTTCAACTGGCGTGGGGTCAGGGCTAAATTGGCAACGCCGGGCATTCCAAGAACCAAATCTGTTAAGAATTCATGACGCATTTTCCGGCAGGAAAACGCGTCCAAGATAAGAGCTTGTGCCATGCGCATCGAGGCAACTGGAGGGAGAACTGCCCAGAATTCCGGTGAGGCGGCGCATTCGCGTCTTAGACGAGCGCCCAAGAGGGAATGAATGCACCGGAAACTTCTTGATTGGACGATTGAGTAAAACCAAGCATTAAAGAAATGAGTCATTGCTCCTGGAAGGGTGAGACGTGAAAAAGACAGGCGAACTCTTGAACGCCTTGATCGCGCCCGTGATCACGCTGGCGACGCTGGCCGGTACCCTCTTGTGCTCTTCGGTTTTGATGGCTCAAGCGGGGCCGCCCGCGGTCCAAGTTCTAGATCCGATTGAGGAAAGCCACCTGGCGCCGCTCAAAGGCAATATCCATCCCTTGGCCCGTGGCGAGTTCGACTCAGGCCGTGTGAGCCCGGAGCTTCCTATGGGCGACCTGCTCCTGGTGTTGCGTCGCAGCCCAGAGCAGCAGGCGGCGTTCGATGTGTTTATCGCCGGCCAGTACGACCCGGCCTCTTCGGACTACCATGCCTGGCTTACCCCGGAGGAGGTGGGCGAAAAATTCGGTCCCGCACAATCCGATGTGGATGCCATTTCCAACTGGCTGCGCAACCATGGGTTCGCGATCGACGAAGTGACTAAGGATCGCCTTTCGATTCGCTTCAGCGGAACGGCCATGATGGTGGAGAGCGCCTTTCATACCGAGATACATAACCTGGACGTGAAAGGCGAGAAGCACGTCGCAAACATGACCGACCCGCGGATTCCCTCGGCACTGGCTCCGGTGGTAGTGGGCATTAAAGCTCTGCACAACTTCTTCCCGCGCCCTCTGCACCGGCTGGGCGGCCAGGTCACGCGGAACCGTGAGACTGGAAACTGGCAACGCGCCGCGAGCGCCAACCCAACCGCCTCCAGACTGGCCGATGCGGTCGTGTCCGCAGGCGTGCACGCGCAATTCGGCACCACGGATCCTTACGGCAATCCGATCGAAGACGTGACGCCCTACGACTTTGCCAAAATCTACAACGTGCTGCCGCTGTGGCAGGCCGGCACTCCCATCGATGGAACGGGCCAGACCATCGCCATCGCTGGAACCAGTAACGTTGTCCTCTCCGACATTGCAGCCTTCCGCAGCGCCTTCGGCCTGCCAGCCAAGGCCCCATCGGTCATCATTACCAATACCGACCCTGGCACCTGTCTCTCTCTCTCTGGCTCGTGTTACTCAGATTTGATTGAGAATTCTCTGGATGTCGAGTGGTCGGGAGCCGTGGCAAAGGGCGCCGCGATCGTACTGGTGACCTCCAGCGCGCCCACGGTTACGACCGATGCGTTGTATCTTTCGGAGAGTTACATTGTGCAGCACAAAACGGCTCCCATCATGAACGTCAGCTATGGCGTCTGTGAGGCGGCCATGGGTTCGGCGGGCAACGTCGAGTACAACAACCTATGGCAGACGGCGGCCTCGGAAGGTATTGCCGTTTTCGTCGCGTCCGGGGACTCGGGCTCGCCGAGCTGCGACCAGGGTTATGACGCTGCGTACGGGGTTCCGTATGGCGCCCAGTTTGGTCTCAGCGTCAGCGGCTTGACGTCAACTCCCTACGACACCTCAGTTGGCGGCACCGACTTTAACTGGGGCTCGACGGCTGCGCCTTACTGGAGCACCAGTAACAGCTCGACCACCAAGGGGAATGCCTTGGGTTACATCCCCGAGGTGCCTTGGAACGACACCTGCACGAACCCTCTGGTACTTCCGAGCCTGGCGGGCGATGCGCTGTATCTCGGTATCTCCGGCGTAACGGATGCTGAGTCAGCCTGCAATTTCGTGATCAAGAACTGGTCTAGCATCGCCACTAACTTTGGTCTGGATCTCGCCTGGCTGGTCGATACCGTGGGTGGAAGCGGCGGCGTGAGTTCCTGCACCACTATTTACGCGGGAGACGTATCCACTTGTTCGGGCGGTTATGCCAAGCCCACCTGGCAGGCTGGCGTTACCGGCATTCCAGCCGATGGTAAGCGCGATGTGCCTGACGTTTCCTTCTTTGCCTCCAACGGCTTTCTGGGTAGCGCGTACCTTATCTGTGTCTCCGCGGGCGGGAATGCCTGCACTTATTCCACTTCATCCGAGCCAACGGCGCAAGAGGTGGGCGGAACATCAGTCGCTTCCCCAGCGATGGCCGGCGTGATGGCGCTCATCAACCAGAAAGCAGGCGCCTCGCAGGGCAGCCCGAACAGCATGTTATATACCCTCGCTGCCCGGCAGAGTTACTCGAGTTGCAGCGCGGAGAGCGTGAAGACCTCCAGCAGTTGCTTCTTCAACGATATCAATACGGGCACCAACGCAATGCCTTGTGTTAACGGCGATTTCAACTGCACGGTGCTTTATGCCGCGGATGCGGCTGGGATCCTTTCCGGTTACAGTGCAGGGGTCGGTTTTGACTTGGTCACCGGCCTGGGTTCGCTGAACGTAGCCAACGTCGTCAACGCCTGGCCCGCCTCCACCATTCCAGTCGTGAATCTGTTACCTGCAAGCCTCACCTTTGCATCCATCCCGGAAGGAATGAAGAGCGCTTCCCAGGCAATCACCCTTCGGAACACCGGGAAGGTGGCGCTTAGCCTGAGCGGAACCGGCCATGGCATCAGCATAACTGGAAGTAACTCAAGTTCGTTTACACAGACCAACACGTGCGGTACCAGCGTAGCGGCAGGCGCCAGTTGCAGTATCAGCGTCACCGTCAAGCCCGCTGCAATCGGGGCGCTCACTGCCCAGGTCAGCGTGGCGGACAACGGATGGGAATCCCCGCAGCTAGTCAGTCTGAGCGGTACGGCTACGGCCCCGATTCCCGTGGTCAATCTCCCCGTCACGGCGCTCGGCTTCTCGCTCACCGCGATTGGAGTGACCAATACAGCGCCGGCGATCACGCTCAGTAACTCCGGAACCGGGGCATTGAATTTGAGCGGAACGGGACTGGGCATCAGCATTACCGGCGCAAGTCCAAGTTCCTTCTCGCAGACCAACACCTGCGGGACGAGTGTTGCGGCCGGCGGCTCCTGCACGATTACCGTGACCTTCAAGCCGGTTGCTTCCGGTGTGCTGGCCGCTGCACTGAGCATTGCCGACAATGCGTCCGGTTCTCCGCAGAAAGTTTCTCTCAGCGGCAAGGGAACCACGGTGGGACTGTCGACCAATGCACTCTTCTTCCCCAGCACTACCGTAGGCGTGACTGCGACGACGCAGAAGGTGACGCTCACTAACCACGGCACGAGCGCACTGAGTCTGAGCGGAACCGGACTGGGCATCGGCATCACCGGGACCAATGCCGGCGCCTTCTCGCAGACCAGCACTTGCGGGGCGAGCGTTGTGGCCGGAGGCTCCTGCATGATCACTGTGACCTTCAAGCCGACGGCCTCGGGTACTCTGACTGCAGTCGTCAACATCGCGGACAACGCGTACGGTTCACCGCAAACGATTTCGCTCAACGGCACGGGAAAGTAACAGATGAGTGTTGCAGGAAAGAAAGACTTGGTTTTATTGCCGCTGCGTCGTACCGGCGCTAGGTATGCGGAGCATTCCCCAGCCAACCGGCTGGCGCGCAGGAGAAATTCATGTTCGTAGACGTCCCGTCTTCCGTCCAGCGGTTCCTGCTTGTGTCAGGACTCATCGTGGCTGCCTCGGGAGTCATGACTGCGAGCCCAGCTTCTCAACCGGCGGAGATCTCCGCCGCAGATAAAGCTCGACTGGTTGCGAAGTACGGCGAGCTTCCGCTGCGCTTTGAAGCCAACGACGGGCAGACACAGAAAGACGTGAAATTTCTCTCGCGGGGTGTTGGGTACGGGCTGTATCTCACCGCGCGAGAAGCAGTGCTGACACTGCATAAGCCGGTTGGCAAGCCTAGAGCGCAGTCACGTTCTGACTCAGGGACCGTTGAGGCGGAGACCATGGGTGGGACCGATGTCGTGCGGATGCAACTCGCCGGCGGCAACGACAAGACGGAACCGGTAGGTTTTGACCGGCTGCAGGGGACGGCGAACTATATTCTAGGTAACGATCCTGCCAAATGGCATACCAACGTGCCGATGTTTGGAAAGGTGCGTTATGCGGGTGTGTATCCGGGAGTGGACCTGATCTACTACGGCAACCAGCAGCAACTCGAGTATGACTTTGTAATAGCGCCCGGGGCCAGCGCCAAAGCTATCCGGCTACACTTTGCGGGGGCAAAGCAACTGACGCTGGATGGCGAAGGCAATTTGGTGATCGTGGCCGAGGGGGGCAGAATCGCCTTCCACAAGCCGGTTGTTTACCAAGTCATCGAGGGTAACAGACGTCCAGTTGCCGGACGGTTCACGCTGCTGGCGGACAATTCGGCTGGCTTTGTAGTGGGCAGCTATGACCATTCGAGCGCGCTGGTGATTGACCCTACGCTGGTTTACTCCACGTACCTGGGCGGAAGCAACGTGGACTCCGTTGCGGCCATTGCAGTGGACTCATCCGGCGCGGCGTATGTGACCGGAACCACCACTTCGACTGACTTCCCGGTGACCCCTGGAACCGTTCAGGTGATCTACGCTGAATCAACGGCGTTTGTCAGCAAGCTCAACGCTTCGGGTACGGCACTGATCTATTCGACCTACCTGGGCGGCAGCGGCACCAGTTACGGCGACGCGGGCCGCAGTATCGCCGTCGACTCCTCTGGAGAAGCTTACATAACAGGGTCAACCTATGCGCCCAATTTCCCCGTGACCACAGGCGCCTACCAAACCACTAACAAAGCGGCCGTAAACTCGGCGGGCACCGGATTCGTGTCCAAGCTCAATGCCGCCGGAACGAAACTGCTCTACTCGACTTACCTGGGTGGCACCCAGACGGACACACCGTATTCAGTGGCCTTGGACTCGGCGGGAAATGCGTATATCTCCGGAGCCGCAACTTCCACCAACTTTCCGACCACAACCGGCGCATTTCAGACTACGAATAAATCCGCGGCAGTTTATGGCTGGAACGACTTTGTCGCCAAGCTGAATCCCACGGGAACCGGCCTCGTCTTCTCCACGTACCTGGGTGGCAGCAGCGAATTTTATGGGTCGGGCGGAAGCATTCTAGTGGCCGCCGACGCCACCGGCGTCTATGTGTCAGGCAGCGCGTTCTCGACCGACTTCCCGGTAACCAAGGGAGCCTATCAAACCGTGAACAAAGAAGCCGCCGCGCAAGGCAGTAACCTGACCCTTACCAAGCTGAATCCCACCGGGACCGCGCTGATCTACTCCACTTACCTGGGCGGCAGCGGAGCCGGCTACCGCGGTGATGTCGCGAGCGGGATGGCGGTGGACAAGTCCGGCAACGCCTATCTCAGCGGCACCACCTACGAAAGCAATTTTCCGGTAACTACGGGCGCCTTTCAGAGCACCAGTAAGGCCGCGCCCTTCAGCTTGTCCACGTGTTTTGTAACCAAGGTCAATCCGACGGGGACGGCGCTGGTTTACTCGACTTACGTAGGAGGGAGCGGATTCAACTACGGCGATGCCGCGTATGGGCTAGCGTTGGACAGTTCCGGCGATGTGTATTTCACGGGAACGACTGGTTCCAACGACTATCCGGTAACGAGCAACGCCTATCAGTCCTCCAATCCTGCCTATTACAACGGCGCCAGTGTGATTCTGACTGAGTTGAATCCTACCGGAACGGGCTTGGTCTATTCCACCTATCTGGGTGGCACCACATCGTTCGGAGACACCGGTTACCAGGTAGCGCTAGGCAGCAGTGGAACTGTCTTCCTGGCGGGATTCACGAACGCAACGGATTTTCCAGTGACGGGAGATGCCTACCAGCTTACCAACAATGCGGGAGGAGATGTTACCGGATTCGTAACCCAATTCAAACTGGGGACGGCAGCCGCCGCTGCGCCAACTCAGACGTCCCTGATGTCGAATTCCAATCCGGCCGTGACGGGAACCGACATGACTTTCACGGTTAGCGTAGCGCCGCTTAGCGGGACGACCGTCGCAACCGGCAACGTCGTCTTTAGCATCGATGAAGTAACCGCCGCCACGGTCGCCTTGAATAGCGCCGGTGTGGCGATCTACTCTACTGCTCCCCTTTCGTTCGGCCAGCACTATATCCTGGCCAGCTACGCGGGGAGCACGACGTACGCCTCCAGCGGCAACGGCATCATCGAAACCATCACGCCCGCAGCGCCGACTTTTACGCCACCGGCTGGAACCTATCTGGCTGCGCAACTGGTCAACCTGACAGACATAACCAACGGGCCGCCCATCTATTACACAGTTGATGGGAGCACGCCAACCGCCTCATCCACTAAGTACACTGGCTCCATCCTGGTCAGCGTCCCGGAGACGCTTCGGGCGATAGCCATCTCCCCGGGGTTGCCGGGCAGCGCCGAGGCTTCTGCCTCCTATGCGCTGGTGAGCGCACCCTCGGCACTGGCCGTTGCGGCTAGCGCCATCAGCACACCGAAAGCGACGCTGAACGGCCTGGTGAACGCCTTTGGGTTGACCGGCACCTACATGTTCCAGTACGGGACCAGCAGTACCGCTCTGACCACGAGCACCACTAAGACGGCTCTGAGCGGATCCACATTGGGAAGCAGGCTGTCGTTTTTCCCCGTCCCGGTAAGTACCCAACTCACTACCCTGAAAACCAAAACGACTTACTACTATCAGGTGGTAGTTACTACCGCAGCCGGAAGCAGTTCCGGCGAAGTGCTTAGCTTTACCACCAACTAGGGAATACCACTTTGCGCGCGGAGAGCTATATGTTCAACGGGGTTCAGCTATCGATTCTGCTATCGGGCTCGCGGATACTACTTGTCTCTGGACTGATGGCAGCGGCATCCGTTGCGGCTGTGGCCGCAAGCCCAGCTTCCGAGGCCGTAGCATCCCCCCTGGCAAATAAGGCAAAGCTCGCGCGGGACTACGGCAAGTTGCCGATGAGCTTTGAGGCCAACCATGGGCAAGCGGACAAGAGCGTGAACTTTCTCTCGCGAGGCAGCGGCTATGGGCTGTATTTAACTGCGCAAGAAGCCGTGCTGACGCTGCATAAGACGGTTGAAGGAAGCGGCCATCCTGCTTCACGACGATTGGAGCACTACGGTATCGCATACGGCAGAGCGCTGCCCGCAAGTCGTGAATCGAACAATGGCGCCGAGGCGCAGAGCGCAAGTACAACCGATATCGTGCGGATGCAGCTTGCGGGAGCCAACGACAGAGCCGAGCCCGTAGGTGTCGATCTGCTACCGGGAACGGCGAACTACATTCTAGGCAACGACCCAGCCAAATGGCACACCAACGTGCCGACCTTTGGAAAGGTGCGCTATGCGGGCGTGTATCCGGGAGTTGACCTGGTCTACTACGGGAATCAGCAGCAGCTCGAATACGACTTTGTAGTTGCGCCACGGGCCAGCGTAGAAGCGATCCGGCTGCACTTTGTAGGCGCCACGGGAGTGAAGCTGGATGCAGAAGGCAACCTGGCGATCACTGCGCAGCACGGCGGCCTCGCCTTTCGCAAACCCGCGATCTACCAGATGGTGGATGGCAAGCAACAACCCGTTGAAGGACAGTTCAAGCTGCTTGCCGACAATACCGTGGGATTTGCGGTGGGCCATTATGACCGCGCAAAGCCGTTGGTGATTGATCCGATACTGGCCTACTCGACTTACCTGGGCGGCAGCGGCGCGGAGTACATCGTGGCTATTGCAGTGGACTCATCCGGAGATGCTTATGTTACCGGACTTACCGCGTCGATAGACTTTCCGCTAACTGCCGGGGCTTTTCAGTCGGTGAACTTTGCCAGCGCGACCAATGGGGTCAGTACGGCATTCATCAGCAAGCTGAACGCGTCAGGTACGGCATTGCTCTATTCAACCTTTCTGGGCGGAAACGCGATCGCAAACACCCTGCACTTGCAAGGAGACTATGGCCACGGCATTGCGGTGGATGCGGCTGGAAGCGCTTACGTGACAGGGTGGACCTATTCCGCCGACTTCCCGATAACCAGCGGCGCCTATCAGTCCTCCAACCGACCGGCTATCCATGGGCTGGCCACGGGGTTTGTAACCAAGCTGAACCCAAGCGGGACCGGCTTGGTTTACTCGACCTATCTTGGAGGTAGTGTGGCGGAGGAGCCGAACGCGATTGCGTTGGACTCCAAAGGAGATGCATTCATTTCCGGACTTACATTTTCGGTTGATTTTCCGACGACCCCGGGCGCCCTTCAAACCACCAATAGATCTTCGGCAATTAATGGTTTTAATGACTTTGTCACCAAGCTGGATCCCTTCGGAAGCCGCCTTCTCTACTCCACCTACCTCGGCGGCAGCCAGGAGAATGGAACTCTTCTAGGTTCTTACTATTGGACGAATCCGGTAGTCGTGGATAGATCCGGCAATGCTTACGTAGAAGGTTTCTCTTACTCATCAGACTTTCCGGTGACTGCCAGGGCCTTCCAAACTACTAATAAGTCGGCGTGGAATGGCGGGACCAACATCACCCTGTCCAAACTTAACTCCACTGGGAGCAAGTTACTGTACTCCACTTACCTGGGAGGCACGACGAGTTCGCTCAGTGGAGGTTTGGGCGTGGACACCTTCGGTAACGCGTATGTGACAGGTTATACCTACGATCTGGATTTCCCGGTGACCACAGGCGCCTTCCAGACTATCAATAAGGCGGCGGCAAATCCCAACAACCCGAGCTCTTCCAGAACCAACGGGTTCGTCACCAAGGTGAACCCAGGGGGAACGGGGCTGGTGTACTCGACCTACCTAGGCGGCACTGCCGGTCCCTGGGGCGGCGATGGCATCCTGGGACTGGCGCTGGATAACTCCGGCGATGCCTATGTCGCCGGATATGTCATGTCAGACGACTTCCCGGTGACCGCAAACGCCTATCAGGCAACCAACCATGGCGCCACCCAGTGTTGCACGGGTTCCACCTATGCGACGAATGCCTTTGTGACGGAGTTCAATTCTGCCGGGACAGCCTTGATCTATTCCACTTACCTGGGCGGCAGGGGATATCAAAATCCGGATGGTCCCGGCGCGTACGGAGACTCCGCCTACAATGTGGCAGTCGGTAGCGGCGGAGCGGTCTTTGTGGTGGGAGCCGCAAGTTCATCGGACTTTCCGGTGACTGCGGGCGCGCTTGAAACGAGTTATCACTCGCAGCAGAATACCGGGTTCGTCGCCGAGTTCGACCTGGGGGCGGCTCCGACGAGTAAGGACACGGTTACGGCTCTGACCCCGAGCGCCAATTCCGTGGTGCCGGGAACGAGTGTCACGTTCACTGCCGTTGTGACGCCGGCCTCCGGGACGGGCGTACCGACGGGCAACATGGTATTTAACATCGACGAAGCGAACGTTGCCACGGTGGTGCTGAATAGTACGGGTAAGGCAACTTACTCCACCTCGACTCTTGCGGCGGGCCAGCACTACATACTGGCAAGCTACGCTGGCAGCAGCGCGTATTCCGCCAGCGGCGATGGCTTCAACGAGATCGTCACGCCTGTCGTTCCGGTACTTACTCCACCGGGTGGCACATATTCGTCAGAGCAGATCGTCACCGTTACGAGTCCGACTAAGACAGGCGTTCTCTACTATACCGTCGATGGCTCCACGCCTTCGATGTTCTCTACAGCTTACGTGGGACCCATCACGGTCAACCTCTCAAGGACGATCCATGCGATCGCCGTGGCAGGCAACGACGCGGACAGCGCAGTGGCTACGGGCGCTTACCTGATCGCCGGTTCGCCCGTGGTACTGGCCGCGCCAGCGAGTGCCATCGGTACGCCCGATGCTACGCTGAACGCCTACGTGAATACGCAGGGAATAAGCGGTTCCTACTTCTTCGAGTACGGAACGAGTAGCAGCGCGCTGACGAGCAGCACCACGAAGACAGCCCTGAGCGCTTCGGGCACACGCGTGCTGGCTAGCGCCAAGGTCACTACTCTGGCGTCTAAGACCACTTACTGCTATAGGGTCGTGGTGACCAGCGGCGGTGGAACCACTTCTGGCAACGTGGTGGCCTTCACGACCAATTGAGCGAATCGGGCGGACAACGATTTGCTACCTGGATAATGGTTTCCGAGGCGGAATGTACCATGTAGTAAATCCTTTTGTAAGGTTCGGAGGATTGGCGTCTTCGATACTTGTCAGCACGCAGATGATTACTACATGGTTAACTATATTCCCTGCTACCGGTGGGTGGAGCGGGTCGCGCCCGAAACTCGTCCGTGAATCTCGCAGCGCACCCATCGGTACTCTTACCTATAACTGCCCATACCTATCGCCACCCTTACCCACGACTACCCTTACCCATCGCTACTTTTGGATCGTCATGGATTCGCGGCGGGCGATGCCGGGGATGGTTACGGGGAGATGACCGCGCGCGGAGATTTCGCCAAAGAGGAATTTGACCGCGCTTAGTTCCGAGACCGCGGCGTTGGAGAAGGTACAGACGTAGTTCTGGATGCCGGGGTACTGGGCGATGAGGTATGGATTGCCGAGGGCGACGACCACGGTCTTTTGGTTGGCGGCCTGGATGACGTTGGCGAGCACGATGGCGGGGCCACGCTCGAGGGCGGGTGAGCCGGTGTCGCCGGCAACGGCACGTCCGGCCGAGGGGATGACGTAGGCGGCGGCGATGATGCGCTGGGCGCTGGCGGCTGCCTCGAGTACGTGCGGCGCGATCATGGACGCCGTGGTGTCATCGATGTAGAGGACGCGGGCGTCGGGAAAGCGGGCGCGAACTTCGCGGGCGAGGACGCGTCCGTTTTCGCCGCGCAGGTCGTCAGTGAAAATGAGTACGAGCAAGCGGTTACCGGGCGAAACGGCGGAGTGGTAGGCGTACTGCGCGGCGGAGGCCGAGGCGCGAGGCAGCGGCATGACGCGGTGATTGTCGCGGACGACGGTGACGGCCTCGTCGGCGATCTTCTGCGCGAGGGCGACGTTATCCGGGCGGGACACGGCATCGTTGACGGCGTTGAGATCGACGAGGCGCTGGTTGTGCAGGCCGAGGGCGGCCTTGGCGCGCAGGATTTTCGCAACGGAATCGTCGATGCGATCCTCGGGGAGTTCGCCGCTCCTTACGGCAGCGAGGACTCCGTTGTAGGCGCCGTCGATGTCGGCGGGAATGAGTACGTAGTCGGCTCCGGCCTTGAGGGCCTCGACGGCGGCGCGGCCCGCGCTCTGCGGCGTGTTGCCGCCGAAGATGCGGGTGACGCCGTTCATGTCCATGGCGTCGGTGATGACGATGCCGTCGAAGCCGAGCTCATCCTGCAAGAGCCGGGTGGAGATGTTGTACGAGATGCTGGCGACGCGGTCAGGCTCAAGCGCGGGCACGAGAAGATGGCCGACCATGACGGCGTCAACACCGGCGGCGATGGCGGCGCGGAAGGGCGGCAACTCGACCTGATTAAGATGCTCGCGCGTGGCGTTGATGCGCGCGACGGCGAGGTGGGAATCGGTGTCGGTGTCGCCGTGTCCGGGGAAATGCTTGGCGGTGACCATGCCGTGAGCGTCATGCGCTCCGTGGATGAATGCGGCGACGAGGGCGCTGACCTCGTCGGGATTTTCGCCGAAGGAGCGAGTGTTGATGATGGGATTGTTGGGATTGGAGTTGACGTCGGCGTCGGGATAGAAGTTCCAATGGACGCCGATGGCGCGGGCCTCGGCGGCGGCGATGCGTCCGAACTGGTAGGCGTAGGCGGTGTTGCCGGTGGCGCCGATGGCCATGGCGTGGGGAAAGACGGTGCCTCCGCGGAATCGCATGGGCAGGCCGCGCTCGAAGTCGGCGGCGAAGAACAGGGGCAGGCGGCTGTCGCGCTGCAACTGGTTGGTGAGCGTGGCGGCGTCGAGCGGACTGGCCTTGAGCAGGAGGCCGTTGTCCATGGGCGAGGTGACGGCGAAGGCGCCGAGGTGGTATTTCTGCATGGCGTCGCGCAGTTTGAGGTACTCCGGGCCGTTGACGTTCATGAAATCGACCTTGGCCCAGATCATGAAGAGCTGTCCGACTTTTTCTTCGAGCGTCATGTGGCTGAGAGTGCGGTCAGCCCAGCGCGCGGCGTCCGTGTCGTTGGCGGCAGGGACAGCGGCAGCGGCCACTTCGTCGGCCGGGGTGGGCGCGGCGAGCGCGAGAAGGATGACGAGAACCAGCCATGCGTGGCGCATTATGGAAACGATAACACCTGGGGCGGGGCGGGGTTTCAAGGTTTCAAAGTTTCGAGGTTTCAAGGTGGAAGCAGAGGCAAGGGCAACTGGCTTACATTCGCCGGCTGTGGAGGGTGCGGGACGTGGGCCGCACAGGCCGCCTCAAGACATTCGGGATGGGTGGATACAATGCCTGTTATCGCCAGCTACGATCCGAAGAACTGTTTCCGGTTTGCCCGTCATCCACAAGGAGGAACGCGAGGCCCACCGTGAATATAGTGAGCAGGCAACTTACGGATACTAACCTCGACCCTGGCGACCTAGTTCGATCCCCGAGGCTCTCCGCATTTCCATAGGAATAGGTGTGTCAAGTTTTGTTGACGCAGCCCGCTCTGCCCGCGTACTCTGAGTCATCTGTCACCTTGCATTGGATTGAGCGGACGCCATGTATAGTCTTCGGCAGTGTATCCGGCAATTCTTCCCTGCGCTCTTTGCTGTCCTCGCTGTGCTGAGCATTGCAAGTTGTGGCGGAGGAGGCGGCAGCTCTACCATTACACCTACGCCGCCAACCGCTGATTTCTCCTTGTCAGTCACGCCCTCCAGCCTATCGCTTTCCCGAGGAGGATCTTCTCAGGCGGCGGTGTCGGTCACAGCAATCAACGGATTCGATTCGTCTGTAGGTGTGACGGTCTCGGCGTCCTCTACCAACGTGACGGTGCTGCCGGCCACGTTCACCATCCTGCCAGGCGGTCAGCAGATTGTGACGGTTTCCGCTGCTGCCGGTAGCCGGCCGGGAGCTGTTACTTTGACGGTGAGTGCAAAGTCCGGCACCCTCAGCCACAGTTCAACGATAGCCCTCGCAGTTCAGGAGATTGTTACCTCCGCGTATGTTCCCGGCCGTACCCGATACGTTCGCACGGACGCATTCTATGACCCCGATGCCCTTTTGAACTCCGACCAGGTGCTAACGGTCTTCGACTCGGTCAACAATCTGTTCTTTGTGACAGACGCCTCTCTTGGCCACGTGAGTGTT
>Ga0302320_10003917_pt1 | contig 34128 bp, 37 predicted proteins | sample Bog_T0_3_FD_202130 | JGI IMG/M metagenome (GOLD analysis project Ga0302320, IMG submission 202130) | Peat permafrost microbial communities from Stordalen Mire near Abisko, Sweden - Bog_T0_3 | ecosystem: Environmental > Terrestrial > Soil > Wetlands > Peat | place: Sweden: Abisko, Stordalen Mire...
ACAAGGCAAGGCCACTTTGCAGCGTCAGCGCCGCGAGATGCGGGCCGCGATCGCGGCCCGCGAATACCTCGAGCAGCGCCGCGAGATTGGTCGCGGCATCGCCGCCCGCGAGGTCGCCAGGCCGACTTGACGCCAAGTTGAATTTCCGCGGATCGATTTCACTGCGGCGAATTCCCTTACGCGTCACGTCGAACGCAAGAAACGGACCGATGGGCGTGACTTCGTCCCACCCATTGGCACCGTGCACCACCCAGGCGCGCTCGACGTCCATTCCGGCCAGCGTTCCGGCCATCAATTCGGCGCTGTCGGCATCGTAGGCGCCGACCAACAAGAAACGCGGCGCCGCGGGATTGGTCAACGGCCCGAGCAGGTTGAAAACGGTGCGTATGCCGAGTGCCGAGCGCACCGCTGCGAGCGCCCGGGTGGCCGGGTGAAAGTACGGCGCAAATAAAAACGTGAAGCCGGTCGCGGCGAAACACTGTGCCGCCTGCGCTTCGTCGAGCGGCAGCTTGAAACCCAAGGCCTCGATCAAATCCGCGCTGCCGCTGCGGCTCGAGATCGAGCGGTTCCCATGCTTGACCACGGGCAAGCCGCAGGCCGCGGCCAGGAGCGCCGCCCCGGTGGAGAGATTGAGACTGCCCGAGGCGTCGCCGCCGGTACCGACGATGTCGATGGCATCGAGCCCGGCCGACAGATTCGGTTTGAGTGCCAGCGAGCGCATGGCGCTCGCGAATCCGCGCACTTCGGCGGCGGTCACTCCTTTGGCACGCAGCGCCGCGAGCAAGGCACCCGCCATCGCCGGCGCGAGTTCGGCGTCGGTGAGCGCACGCAGCAGCGCGGCCGCCTCGGCTTCGCGCAGATCGCGGCCGGCGAGCAAGTGATCGAGTGTGTCGCGCGGCGAGCTCATTCAAGCCTTGAGAAAATTGCCCATGAGCAGCGGTCCGTCCGGCGTGAGTACGCTTTCCGGGTGAAATTGCACACCTTCGATCGGCTCCGATCGATGCCGGACGCCCATGATTTCTCCTTCCTGAGTACGCGCGGTGACTTCGAGTACCGCGGGAATGCTGGCGGGTTCCGCGATCAACGAATGGTAGCGTCCGGCCGCAAAATTCTGCGGCAGGCCCGCATACAGGCCTTTGCCGTCATGCATCACCGGCGACACCTTACCGTGCATCAGCCGCGCCGCCCGCACCACCTTGCCGCCGAATACTTCGACCAAGGACTGATGGCCGAGGCAAACGCCGAAAATCGGGATCTTGCCCGTGAACGCTTGGATCATGCGCATCGAAATTCCGGCGTCGTGCGGCGTGCCGGGTCCCGGCGAAATGACCAGGTGCGAGGGCTTGTGCGCCAACGCCTCCTCGATGCTGATGGAATCGTTGCGGTGCACGTCCACCGTCGCACCCAGCACCAGGAACGCCTGCACCAGGTTGTAGGTGAAGGAATCATAATTGTCGATGAGCAAAATCTTGGGCCGCATTAGAGCCCCGCTGCCGCGAGTTCGAGCGCGCGGCGCAGCACCGCGCTCTTGGCCATCAATTCGTCGTACTCGGCTTGCGGGACGCTGTCGGCGACGATGCCGCCGCCCGCTTGATAACTGTAGGAATCGCCGCGAAACACCAAGGTGCGGATGGTGATTGCCTGGTCCATGTCGCCGTGGCGGCCGAAATATCCGACCGTACCCCCGTACAGCTGCCGCCCCACGGGTTCGAGCTCGTCGATGATTTCCATGGCGCGCACCTTCGGCGCGCCGACCAAGGTGCCCGCGGGAAAGGTGGCGGCGAACAGGTCGAATGCGTCCTGCCCCTGTCGTAGCACGCCGTTGACGCCGCTGACGATGTGCATGATGTGACTGTAACGCTCGATCACGCGAAACGGGTCGACCGCCACCGAGCCCGCGGTCGCGACTCTTCCCAAGTCGTTGCGCGCGAGGTCGACCAGCATCACGTGCTCGGCGTTTTCCTTGGGGTCGGCCAGCAATTCCGCTTCGAGTGCGGCATCGCTCGCCGGATCCGCGCCGCGCGGGCGCGAACCCGCGATCGGGCGCAGCTGCGCGTAGCCGGCATGACACTTCACCAAGGCTTCGGGCGATGAGCCCACCACGGTGATCGCACCCAACTCGCAAAAGAACATGTACGGCGACGGATTGAGCAGACGCAACGCGCGGTAGGCATCGAATGGGCTGAGCGAATGGCGGCCCTCGAAACGCGAGGCGAGCACCAGTTGATAGACATCGCCGGAGGCGATGTGTTCTTGTGCGCGGTGCACGCGTTCGGCGTGTGCGGCTTGCGTCAGCGACGGCGTCGCCTGCGAAAAACTCCCCGGCGTGAGCATCGCCGGCACCGCGCCGCGCAATGCGCGAACCACTTCGCGGCGCAGGCTTTGCCGCTCGCTTTCGCTGCCATCGTGCAGCAGCGCGACGGTGCGCGTCAGGTGATCGAATACCAGCAAGGAGCGCGGCGCCACATAATGCGCGTGCGGGGTTTCGGTGGCATCGAGACTGCGCCCCGGCACGCGTTCGAAATAGCGCACCGCATCGTAGGCGGTATAGCCGACCAAGCCGCCGAGCAGCGGCACTCCCGGCACTTCCGGCAGCGGCCGCGGCGTCTGTTGGAGCGCACCGCGCAGAGCATCCAGGAACTCGAGCCGGGTCCGCGGCCGCGGCGAATGCACGCCGCCAATGCTGAGTCCGGCCGCGTCCAGGCGCACCTCGAGGCAATCGCCGAAACCGATGAATGAGTAGCGCGCCAGGCGCTCTCCGCCCTCGACGCTTTCCAGCAGGAAACGCGGTCGAAACGGCGCCAGCTTCAGATACGCCGACACCGGCGTATCGAGATCGGCGGCAATATCAAACGGCGGCTTCATTTTTCAACCTGCGAATCTCACGGACAACAAAAAACCCATCACCGGCTTGTAAGCGGAGGATGGGTTCTGGATACCGACGAATTAAATGACGACTTGACCGACCAGCGCCCACTCCTGTTTAGGAAGTGCGCCACCACCAGGCCTTGCGCAGTTTGCGAATCGTCGACATGGCCGAAGTATCCCCCGCCTCACCCGGCAGCCGCAAGGGTTTTCTTGAACTTACGGGTGAGCTCGACGAAGCGCGGCGTGAGGCCGATATCCTCGTACAGGGGATCGCCCTGGTCATCCCGGGAAATGATTTTCGAGCCTCGCTCGTAGGGCATGGCGGCGCCGATTTCATCGAGGCCGACGTGCAACAGATCGGTAATGATGGCCTCGATGGGATGGCCCGGAAACAGTTCGGCCAAGGCATGCAGGCGCGCAGCGTCGTCGAGTTCCAAGCGGACCGCGTAGTCTTTCGCGGTGCGTACCGGCACCGCTTCTCGCTTCCATCGTTCGAGCAAGGGCTTGAATTTCACGTCTACTCCGCCATACCAGTCTATCGAGGTTTGCATTATAGACCGCGGGATGGGGCGCGCACCGGCACCCGGTATCATTCCGCGTCGCGGGGTATTCAATTGAACGAAGCAATCGGCAGCGAAGAAAAAGGCTGGGCCATGGCCGCGCATCTATGCGGCTTGCTGTGGATATTGGGCAGCGGCGGCTTGATTTTTCTGCCCTTCGGCAGCTTGGCGCTGTTCACCCTCGCGGGTCCGCTGATCATATTGCTCGCCAAGGGCGACTCCATGCCGTTTGCGGCCTCCCAAGCCAAGGAATCCTTGAATTTCCAGATCACCCTGTGGCTGCTCGGGCTGCTGTTCGCGCTGCTGGCCATCGTGCTCATCGGCTTCGTATTTCTGTGGATTCTCGGCATCGTGAATCTGGTTCTGGTGGTGATTGCGGCCATCCGGGTGAGCGACGGCGTGCCCTACCGATATCCTTTCTGCCTGCGCCTGGTGAAGTAGCAAGCCCTTGTCGCCGCGTCCCGTACCTGCATCCACTCTGCCTGCGGCCGAGCCAGGCAGCCTGCAGCGCAGTCTGCTCGGCGTGTTCGCCTATAGCCGGCGAGCGCTCGAGCTGGTTTGGACCACCAACAAAACTCTCAGCGTCACGCTCGCGGTCTTGACACTGCTCGCCGGCGTGCTGCCGGCGGCCGTCGCCTTTGTCGGCGCGCAAATCGTCGATGCAGTCATCCATGCCGCCGATGTGCATCGACAGACCGGCACTACGCCCCTCGAGCACGTGCTGCGTTTCGTCGGACTCGAGGCGCTGCTGGTCGCGCTCGTGTCGGTGGCCCAACGCGGCATAGCCCTGGCGCAATCGCTGCTGCGCGCGCAACTCGGGCAGCGCGTCAACGTCATGATCTTGGAAAAGGCGTTGACCTTGGAGCTCACGCAATTCGAGGATTCGGAGTTCTACGACAAGTTGACGCGCGCACGCCGCGAAGCCTCGAGCCGCCCGTTGAGCCTGGTCATGCGCACCTTCGGGCTGATGCAAAATGCGGTCTCTTTGCTGTCCTTCGGCGGCCTGCTGATCCGCTTCTCGCCCTGGGCCGTGGTGCTCTTGATCGCGGCCGGGCTCCCGGCGTTCCTGGCCGAAGCGAAATTCTCCGGCGATGCATTCCGTCTGTTTCGCTGGCGTGCCCCGGAGTCGCGCATGCAGACTTATCTGGAATCGGTGCTGGCGCGCGAAGACTCGGCGAAGGAAGTGAAGTTGTTCGAATTGGGGCCGCGCTTTCTCGACCGCTATCGCGACATATTCACACGGCTGTACCGCGAAGACCGTGACCTGACTTTGCGTCGCGATGCGTGGGGTTTCGGCTTAGGGCTGCTCGGCACCGTGACCCTGTACGGCGGCTACGGGTGGATCGCCGCCGAAACCGTGCTCGGCGCGATGACCGTGGGTCAGATGACCATGTATCTGATGCTGTTTCGCCAGGGCCAGACCGCGGTGAGCGCCGCGCTGTCCGCGGTCAGCGGCCTGTACGAGGACAATCTGTATCTGTCGAATCTGTTCGAGTACCTCGAGCAGCCGATCGCCAGCCCCGGCCGCGGCGGCGATCTCACCGCCGGCCCCGCTCCGGGGGACGGCATCCGTTTCGAGAACGTCGAGTTCATCTATCCGGGCGCCACCGAACCCGCGCTCACCGACATCGACTTGCATGTCCGGCCCGGCGAAAGCCTGGCGCTGGTCGGACAGAACGGCTCGGGCAAAACCACTTTGATCAAACTGCTGACCCGCCTCTATCAGCCGACCCGGGGACGAATTTTGTTGGACGGGCTCGATCTTAACCAGTGGGACGAGAGCACGCTGCGGCGGCGCATCGGCGTCATTTTCCAAGATTTCGCCCGCTATCAAATGCTGGTCGGCGAGAATATCGGCGCCGGGGATTCGCGCGCCTTCGACGACGAGGCGCGCTGGCGCAGCGCCGCCGTGCAGGGTCTCGCCTCAGATTTCGTCGACGGGCTGCCCTCCGGCTACTACACCCAGTTGGGCAAATGGTTCAAGGACGGCCGCGAGCTGTCCGGCGGCCAGTGGCAGAAGATTGCCCTGGCCCGCGCCTTCATGCGCAACGAGGCCGACATTCTGGTGCTCGATGAGCCAACGGCCGCGATCGACGCGGGCGCCGAAGCCGAGGTGTTCGAGCACTTCCGGGAGCTGACGCGCAACCGCATCGCCATCGTCATTTCGCATCGTTTCTCCACCGTGCGCATGACCGACCAGATATTGGTGCTCGATGAAGGGCGCATCGTCGAGCGCGGCAGCCATGAATCGCTGATGCAAGCCGACGGCCGCTACGCGAAGCTATTCACGCTGCAGGCACGCGGGTATCGTTAGGCAATGAGAATCGTGGCAACCCCATGCGGCCGCGCAGGCGTCTTGGCATTGACCTTGGGATTCGCGCCGTTCCACTGCAATGCCGTGCAGGCCGACGCCGCGCCGGCGCCGCGCATGGGACTGTACCGCGCGGTGCTGGTGCTGCCGGCGGGCGAGTTGCCGTTTGGGCTCGACCTCAAGCGCGAGGGGACACGCACCGTCGGCTATCTCGTGAACGGCAAGGAACGAGTCAAGCTGGACGAAGTCACGGTGTCAGGCCCGCATATCGAGATTCGCATGCCGGGTTACGAGAACCGGCTCAGCGCCGATGCCAGCGGCGATCAGCTGACGGGCGAGGTCGTGCTCTCGAAGTCCGGTGCCAAGGAACAGCACATCGCGCTGCACGCGCACAAAGGCCGTCACTATCGCTTTTTCGAGCAGCCCACCGGCGGGAACGCGGATGTGTCGGGCCGCTGGTCCGTGCAATTCACGGATGATGACGGCAAGCCGGAGGCGGCCGTCGGAGAATTTTCACAAACGGGCGACGTCGTCACGGGCACGTTCCTGGCGGAAACCGGCGATCATCGCTTCCTCGCGGGCCAGGTCCGAGGACGCGAGTTGTACCTGTCCACCTTCGACGGCGCACACGCCTTTCTCTACCAGGCGCAGCTCGCGGCCGACGGCACGCTCGGCGGCGACTATTGGAGCGGAACCGCCTATCACGAGCACTGGAGCGGCAAACACGACGCGAATGCCGCGCTGCCCGACGCCTACCGGCTGACTAGCATGCGCAGCGCCGGTCAGCGCTTCGAGTTCGCCTTTCCCGATCTCGACGGCCGAACGGTGAGCTCTCAAGATCCGCCGTATCGGGGCAAGGTGATGATCGTCGCGCTCGCCGGCAGCTGGTGCCCCAATTGTCACGACGAGGCGGCGTTCCTCGAGCCCTTGTATCGGCAATACCGCGCCAAGGGCGTGGAGATCGTCTCCCTGATGTTCGAACACTTTGGAGATTTTCCGCGTGCCGCCGACGCCACGCTGCGCTTCCGCAAGCATTACGGCATCGAGTACGCCACCTTGATCGCCGGCATTTCGGACAAGGACGATGCGGGCAAGAAGTTACCCATGCTGGACCATGTGTACGCTTTTCCGACCACGATATTCCTCGATCGCAAGGGCGTGGTGCGCAAGATCCATACCGGCTTTTCCGGCCCCGCCACCGGCGAGCACTACACGCAGTTCGTCGCTGAAGTGAAGGCCACGCTCGATCAGCTGCTGTCGGAGTCTTGAGCATGCCCTCCTTCGACGTGGTTTCGGAAATCGATACTCACGAGCTGACCAACGCGGTCGATCAGGCGGTGCGCGAGCTCGGCCAGCGCTTCGATTTCAAAGACACCGGCGCCTCCTTCGAGCTGGATGAGACCACCGTGACCATGACCGCGCCGGCGGATTTTCAGCTCAAACAAATGCTCGAGATATTGAAACTGCGCATCGCCAAGCGCGGCATCGACATCGCCTGCCTCGAGGTCAAGGATCCGGAAGTGAATCTCGCCCGCGCCAAGCAACTGGTGATTCTCAAGCACGGCATCGACGCCGACGCCGGCAGGAAGGTGTCGAAGCTGCTCAAAGAGTCGAAGCTCAAAGTGCAGGGCCAGGTTCAGGGCGACAAGGTGCGCGTCATCGGCAAGAAACGCGATGACTTGCAGGAAGCCATCGCGTTCTTGCGCAAAGCGGAGGTCGGGGTTCCGCTGCAGTTCAACAATTTTCGCGACTAGCCCGACGGCACCCGGGCAGCGGCTCAGGCCTGCACGAGCGTCGTATCGTTCAAGACCAGTGAACGCGGATGCTTCACCTCGGTCACGCTCGAGACGCCGAGCATCGTCGCCAACTGCTCGCTCGGCACCTTGAGCGGCCCCGGCCCGGCTCCGACTCCGCCCACCGGTTGTGGATAGGCGGTCGAGCGCGCCGTGTGGAAGGTCACATTGCCTTCGACTTTCTGCACGATCTGATGAATGTGACCGTTGAGCACGGTGACCGAGCCGAAGCGGCGCAGGTGCTGCATCAGCGCTTCCGAGTCGCCGGTGCCCCAGCCCCAGGGCTCATACACGGTAAACAGCGGCATGTGCGCGAACACCACGATGGGGGTGCTGGCGGAGCGCGATTTGAGATCCTTCTGCACCCAGGCCAGCTGCTCCTCGCCGAGCGTGCCGAGACCGCCCGCCTTGAACTGCAGCACATTGATGAGGCCGACGAAATGCACGCCGGCGTGATCGAAGCTGTAGTAACCCTTGTTGTCGGAGGCCTTGCCGAAGCGGTTGAAGTACTCGGTCACGGTGGCATCGGCGGTGTCGTGCTCCCCGGGAACGGTGTGCATTTCGGTGGTGCGCAGGCGCGAGAACAACTCTCGCGCCGTGTCGAATTCGGCCGGTTTCGACAAGTGGGTGATGTCGCCGGTGTGGATGATCAGCGCCGGCTGCTCCGGCAGGGCGTTCACGATGTCGATGGCCTGCGTCAACGTGGCGTTGACGTCGGGATTCGCGTCCTTGTTGAAACCGATGTGCGTGTCGCTGATCTGCACGAACAGCGGCTTGCCGAGGCGGGCGGCGCCCGGCTTGTCGGCGGCAGCCGCCGCGAGGTCGATCGGCGTGAACACGCCACCGGAGAGCGCGAACAGCGTGCCCGCTCCACCATAAGCCATGCATTTGAGGGCATTGCGACGCGACAGCAGCGAGTGATCATCCGACACATTCTTCTCCTTGAAAGGGGGTTTCAGGAGAGAAGACTTCGCAGCCTGCGGATTTATTCCCTGAGCAATCGCACCAGAGCGTCGAGTTCGTCCCAACCGGTGTCGGATATGGCGCAGTACTGCAAATCACCCGCCTGCCAAAACGCCAGGTGATAGCCGCTGCGCGTGGCATTGGCCGGCAGGGAATGTCCGTTGCCGGCCCAGCTGAAGACGTTGATGACGTGCGCGCCGTGCTGGTAGACGACGACGGCCGAGCGTTGATGTTCCAGGTAATCCGCGCGCCCGCCGACCAGCCGGTATCCTTGGGCGTCGAAGTCGGCAACCACCGGCGACACGTCGGCGTGACCCGCAAACCAAGGTTTCACGGTGTGCTTGTCGGTGGATACCACATCGATGAGATGCGCCGGCATGAGCGAGCGCACGTGGGAGTTCACCAACTCATCGAGCAAGGGATTGGTCAGCCGCGGTACCAGCAGAAAGAAGGCCAGCATGGCGGCAATGGCGCTGCCGCCGGCGCCGCCCAAGGCACCCAGCCAAAAGGCGCGCGGCCGCCGTGCGGGCGAGTAGCGCGCGCGCAGCGGCACGACCGCCGCCGCCGCAGGCGCCGCACTTTCCTCATCGAGCGCACGCATCACCTGCGCGCGCAGTGCCGCCGGTGTGCGCTCGTACGGCGCGTCTCGGCGCAAGACGCCGCGCACCTGCTCGAGGTCCGACAGCAATGCGCGGCACTCGGCGCAATGCTCGATGTGGCGCTCGATCTCGGCCGCCGATACGGCGTCGACCTCGGCGTCGAAGTACGCCTGAACGCGCAGCGATTCAGCGCACCGCACGCGGTGCTCCTGCGGCTTCCTGCAGCCATCGCGCCTTGAGCGCGGCCCGCGACCGGGCGAGGCGCGACATGACCGTACCGATCGGCACGTTGGTCGCCTGGGCAATCTGGCGATAGTCCATTTCCTCGATTTCGCGCAGCATCAGCACCGTGCGATGCTCTTCGGGCAAGCCCGCGATCAGCCGGTCGAGCGTGCGCTGCTCGTCGCGACGGATCGACTCGTCTTCCGGATCGGCTGTGGTGGCGCTCATGGCATGGCCGTCCTGTACATCGTTCTCTTCCGGTAGCGGCACGAAGCCGCGTCGTTGCTGCTGTTTCGCCGCGGTCAAATGGCAATTCCTCACGATCGCCAGCAGCCAGGCCTTCACGTCGGAGCCTCGCAGGGCGTCAAAGCCGCGAAAGGCGCGCAGCATGGCCTCCTGCACGACGTCGTCCGCATCGCAGGGCGCATACGACAACCATCGGGCAAATCGGTACGCGGCATCCAAATGCGGCAGCACCGCCGCTTCGAATCGAGCGCGTTTCTCATCCATGACGTTTAAGACTCACGGCACACCCATTTTATTCCCTGCCGCTCTCCCTTCCTAAAAGCAGGTGATCCCGGATGGGCACGAACCGGTCCGCGGCGCGGATCAGCGAAGCGGCGGTCAGCGTCGCGACGCCGTAGACCTCGACCTGCACGGCGTACCGCTGGCGGATTTTTTGCACCAAGAGGTCGAAATCGCCGTCGCCGGTCGCCAACACGACGATATCCGCCTGCGGGGCGTACTCGAGGACCTCGAGCGTGATACCCACGTCCCAATCGCCTTTTGCCGAGCCGTCGTTGCGTTGGATGAACGGCCGCAATTTCACCTCGAAACCGATCGCCCGCAGGATGGTTTGGAACTGCTTTTGTTTTTCATCGTTGCGGTCGATTGCGAAGGCCAGCGCTTTGACGACTCGTCTGTCGCGGGTGACCTCGGCCCAGAAGCGGTTGTAGTCGAAACGGCGTGCGAAGCATTGCCGCGTTGTGTAATAGATGTTCTGCACATCGACGAATACGGCGACCGTTTTCAATCTGCCGCCTCACAAACGGAAAAAGTACGGGATGGACATCAGCAGCACGCCGATTCCGACCAGCAGCAGGGTATTCGATTCGAAATACGGGAACACCATCAGCGCGACTCCGCACAGCAGCGGGACGGCGGCCCGCTGCCGCTTCCCATAAATAAAATAGCCGAGGCCGATCGAGCCGAACAGCACGCCCCACAACAGCCCCGCCTGCATGGATTCAAGCTCAGTGAGCCGGCGCTTTCGCGGGTTCTATCCCCTTGGAATAGATCACCGTGCCGTCGAGCTTGACGATGATTGCATCGATGTCATCGATACGGTTGTAAATCTCCATGGCTTTCTCGGGACCTAAGACGAATGCGGTCTTGGACAGACCGTCGGTTCGCGTCGCGTACGGTCCGATCACCGTGGCGCTGCGCACCTTGCTGGCCGAGTGGCCGGTACGCGGATCGATGATGTGGTGGTAGCGCACGCCATTCTCCTCGAAGAAGCGCTCGTAGTCGCCCGAGGTCGAAATGGCCGCATCCACCAGCGGGATCCGGGTGATCACCTCGCCTTCGCCCTTGCGCGGATCGCGGATCCCGACCATCCACGGCTTGCCGAAGCGATCGCCGATGATGCGGCTGTCGCCGCCGGCAGAAACATACGCCCGGGTAAAGCCGCGCGCCTTCAATACATCGATTCCCCGGTCCACCGAGTAGCCCTTGGCGATGCCGCCCAAATCGATGCGCACACCTTTCTGCGAAAATTGCACCGTCTGATTCTTCGCATCGAGCAGCAAGTGACGATAATCGACGGCGGGCAGGGCCTTGCCGATTTGCGCTTCGTCCGGGCGCACGTGTTTGCGGAAATCGTACAAATAGCCGACGCTCGCGTAGGTGATGTCGAAGGCGCCGTCGGTGATGACCGAGTATTGCTTGGCCGTGACCAGCAGATCGAACAACTCCTTGCTGATATGCATGGGGCCGTCCGCCGCCTTGGCATTGACCTCCGAGACTTCGCTGGTCGGCTTGTAGGTGCTCATGGAATCGTCGATGTGGCGCATCTCGTCGAGCAATGCGTCGATCGCCGCGTTGGCCTTCGATTCATCATCCGCCCACAGCTCCACCGTAATGCGCGTGCCCATGATCCCGTCGGTCACGCGCTTGACCCATTCGGCATGCGCCGAGGCGGACAGGGCCAGCAACAGCAGGATCGGAGCCGCTCTGTTCATGAACTTGAGTTCCATCGCGATAGCCTAGCCGGTTCCGCGCAGGCTGCGCCATTGCGTGATCACCAAAGCGCTGCCCACCATGCCGCCGAGATGTGCGAAATGCGCCACCCCGGACATCGTGCCGGTGACGCCCAGGAAGAGCTCGAGCGCGGCGTAAATCGTCGCAAACAGCCACGCCGGCATGGGAATGGGCGGGATCAAGGGAATGACCTTGCGCTTGGGAAAGAGAAAGGCGTAGGCGAGAATCAGGCCGAAAACGCCGCCCGACGCACCGATGGTCGGGCTCGGGGGCGCGCCCACCAGCATGGGAATGATGAGCTGGCTGAGCGCGGCGGTAATCACGGAAGCGAAGTAGCAGGCGAGCAGACGGCGCGGGCCGACATAGCGCTCGACTTCCGCGCCGAACATCCACAAGCCCAACATGTTGAAAATCAAGTGGCTCTTGTAATCGGTACTATGCAGGAACGCATAGGTGACGATTTGCCACCAGTGAAAATTGGAGCGGCCGTCGATGGCTTGCAGCGGCCAGAGCGCCAAAACATCCAGCGCGCCATGCGAGGCGCTCTGCAGCGCGTACATCACCACGTTGACGACGATCAAGACAATGACTGCGGTAAACTTCATTGGCGACGCATTCTACCCGTGATGAGAACCGAACCCTCGTGAAAGCGGTATTTTTGGACTACGACACGGTTTCCGACGGCGATCTCGACACGACGGCGTTGCGCGCGGCCGTCGGCAACCTCGAGTTATGCGACGCGGATGACGCCCGGATCGTCGAACGCATGCGGGACGCGGACATAGTCTTGGTGAACAAGGTGGAGCTGTCGCGCGAATTGCTCGGGGCGCCGCGCCTGAAGCTCGTGGCAGCAGCCGGCACCGGCACCAACAACATCGATGTGGCGGCGGCGCGTGAACTCGGAGTGGGCGTGTGCAACGTGCGCGGCTACTGCACGGCGTCGGTGGTACAGCACACTTGGGGTTTGATTTTAAGCCTCACACAGCATTTGTCGGAATACTCCAAGCTGGTCGGTTCCGGCGAATGGGGACAGAACGAAATGCGCACGGTCGCCTCGCATCCCATACGAGAACTCAATGGCCGGATATTGGGCATCATCGGTTGGGGCGAACTCGGGCGCGGCGTGGCGCAGGTGGCCAAGACCTTCGGCATGCGGCTGTTGATCGCCAACCGCCCCGGCGCAACACCCCGCCCCGAGCGCGTGTCCTTGGATCAGCTGCTCGCCACCGCGGACGTCGTCTCACTGCACTGTCCGCTCACCGAGGCGACGCGCGGCCTCATCGGCGCGCGTGAACTCGCGCTCATGAAGCCGGACGCGCTGTTGATCAACACGGCCCGTGGCGGACTGCTCGACGGCCGCGCACTCGCCGCCGCACTCAACGCGGGTCGGCTCGGCGGCGCGGGTATCGACGTCCTGCCGCAGGAACCGCCGCAGCCCGGCGAGCCGCTGCTCGGCCCGGGGATACCGAATTTGCTGGTGACGCCGCACGTGGCGTGGGCGGCACGCGAAGCCCGGCAACGTTGCCTCGATGAAATGGCTGCGAACATCCGGGATTTCGCCGCCGGCGGGCATCGCTCGCGGGTCGTCTGACCCGCCGCGCTCAGCCGCGCGCGGCTTTCTTTTCTTTCTTCGCGGCGCGCTTTTCCTCCAATGTCTTGGCCGGTTTCTTTTTCTCTTCTTTCTTTCGGTCCATACCTTTACCCATGATTCACTCCTCGGCGTTGTTCGACCTGTCGATCATCACTTTTTTGGTTTGCGCGTGCTCAACATTTTGCGCGGCGGCGGGCGGCCCGCGTGCCGTCCGCTGCTATCCCGGGGCGGCTTCGGCGGTTTCTCGCTGACCCGGCTGATGCGGATCTCGCGGCCCGCGACCCGCACCTTCTGCAAGTCCTTGAATATCTGCTTCGGCATGCCTTCCGGCAAGTCCACGAAACTGTGATCCTCGCGAATATCGACGCGGCCGATGTGCACGCCTTCGATGCCGGCCTCGTTGGCAATCGCACCGACGATGTTGCCGGGCTTGATGCCATGTACCGACCCCACCTCGATGCGAAAAGTTTCCATCAGGCCGGCGGCCGATTTGCCGCGCGGCGCCCGCTCGGGGGGAGGCTCGCGATCAGGGGACGGTGCGCGCTCTGCGGCAGGCGCACGCGGCGGCGAGGACGGCCGTTCGGGCTTTCGCTCGGGTTTTCGTTCCGCGTGCGCGAGGGCGGGCGGCGCGTCCTGCTTGCCGAGCAGCAGCGGCGCACCCTGGCTCATGCTGGCGAGCGCGGCGGCAATATCGAGCAGGGGCAAGCCGCTCTCCGCCTCGAACTGCTCCAGCACCGGCCGCAACGCCGCGGCCTGGCCGCCGGCCACCGTCTCCGTGATCCGTTGTTTGAATTTCGCGATCCGCAGCGCATTCACCGCATCCACCGTCGGCAGGTTCATGGGCTCGATGGTCTGCCGCGTGGCGCGTTCGATGGCGCGCAGCATGTTGCGCTCGCGGGGTGCGATGAACAATATCGCCTCGCCGTTGCGTCCCGCGCGCCCGGTGCGGCCGATGCGATGCACGTAGGACTCGGTGTCGTAGGGAACATCGTAGTTGACGACGTGCCCGATGCGCTCGACGTCGAGGCCGCGCGCGGCCACGTCGGTCGCGACCACGATGTCGATCTGGCCGTCCTTGAGCCGTGCCACGGTGCGTTCGCGCAGCGGCTGGGCAATGTCGCCGTTGAGCGGCGCGGCGGCGAAGCCGCGCGCCTCGAGTTTTTCCGCAAGCTCGACCGTCGATTGCTTGGTGCGGGTGAACACCAGCATCCCGTCGAACGGCTCCGCTTCGAGAATCCGCGTCAGCGCGTCCAGCTTGTGCATCCCGCTGACCATCCAATAGCGCTGGCGGATATTGGTGGCCGTGCTGGTCTTGCTCTTGATGGTGACTTCGATGGGCGAGCGCAGATGCTTCGCAGCGATCCGGCGGATGGGCGCGGGGATGGTGGCCGAGAACAAGGCCACCTGCCGCTGCGGCGGCGTTTGCTCCAGGATGCTTTCGACCGCATCGACGAAACCCATGCGCAACATCTCGTCGGCCTCGTCGAGGACCAGCAGGGTCAAGCCGGTGAGCTTCAGCGTGCCGCGATTCATGTGATCGATGACCCGGCCCGGCGTACCGACCACCACATGGGAACCGCGGCGCAGGGCGTTCAACTGCGGCTGGTAGCTCTGGCCGCCATAGATCGGCAGCACGTGAAACCCCTTGAGATGGGCCGCGTATCGTAAAAACGCCTCGGCCACTTGCAGCGCGAGCTCGCGGGTCGGCACCAACACCAGAACCTGCGGCTCGTGCTTCGTCAAGTCGATGCGGGTCAAGGCGGGCAGCGCGAACGCCGCGGTTTTACCCGTGCCGGTTTGCGCCTGGCCCAACATGTCGGCGCCGGACAAGAGCACCGGAATGGTGGCCGCTTGTATCGGCGAAGGAGACTCGTAGCCGACGTCGCTCAAAGCGCGCAGAACGGGCTCGGACAGTGCGAGGTCACGGAAGCTCGTCGCGTCACTCATAAGAATCAGCCTTGAAGAACTAACCGCAAGTCTAGCGGTTTGACCGGGTATTGCTACCATAGGCGGCATGGGACGCATATTCGAAGTCAGAAAGCATGCGATGTTTGCGCGTTGGAATCGCATGGCAAAACAGTTCACGCGCGTTGCCAAGGACATCGCGATCGCGGTTCACGCGGGCGGTCCCGACCCCGCATCGAACCCGGTGCTGCGCCGCGTGCTGCAGAATGCGCGCGCCGTCAACATGCCGAAGGACAAGACCGACGCCGCGATTCGCCGCGCCTCGGGCAAGGATGCCGCCAACTATCAGGAAATCATCTACGAAGGGTATGCGCCGCATGGCGTCGCCATGCTGGTCGAGACCGCGACCGACAACCCGACGCGCACGGTCGCCAGCGTGCGCAATATCTTCGCCAAAGGCGCGGCCAACCTCGGCACCACCGGCAGCGTCAGCTTCCTGTTCAAGAAAATGGGCGTGTTTCGCTTGGATCCCACCAGCGTCAAAGACCACGACGAACTCGAACTCGATTTGATCGATCATGGACTCGAGGAAATGGGCGACAGCACGGGTGACAAGGGCGAGCCGCAGTTGGTGATTCGCGGCGCGTTCAACGATTTCGGCAAGCTGCAAGAGGCCCTCGAGAAACGCGGCATTACGCCCTTGTCGGCCGAGCATGAATACATCTGCACCGTGCCGGTGGAGTTGCCCGAAGATCAGGCCGCCGAGGTCTTGGGGCTCATCGACAAACTCGAACAAGATGACGATGTGCAGAAGGTATTTCACTCCCTCGCCTGAACCCTTAAGCACCTTAAGCATTGTTCATGCTGTCATCCCTCGCCCGCTCCCTGCGTTGTTCTCATCTGAGGCGCAACATTCAAGGAGTGGGTTATGAAAAGTCTAAGTAAGTTATTGATTCCGTTGGGTCTTATGGCAATGGCCCTGGCGGGTTGCGTGGTCGCGCCGGCGGGCTATTATCACCGCGGTTATTACGGCCCTCGGGTGGCGATCGTCGCTCCGGCGCCGGTCGTGGTGGTTCGTCCGTAATGCACCCGCAAGCGGCAGCGAAAGGGTGGGTCGTGCAATACTTGGCTGCATGCCGGCCTACCCGTTTCGCATCGTCAATGTTTTTACCTTCGAGCAAGGCGCGCTGACTGGCAATCCGCTGTGCGTATTCGAAAGCGGGCGCGATTTCGATACCGCGGCCATGCAGGCGCTGGCCCGGCAATTCAACCTCTCTGAAACCACCTTCATCCTCCCCTCCTCGCGCGCCGATGCGCGTGTCAGGATTTTCACGCCAAGCTATGAGATGCCGTTCGCCGGTCACCCGACCTTGGGCACGGCACATGTCTGCCGCTCGCTCGGGTTGGGCAAGGATTCGCTGCGTTTGGAAATGCAGGCCGGCGTGATCCCGGTGAGCGCGCAGGGCAATCGTTGGACCCTCAAGGGTCCGACGCCGACGTGGCGCGAGGTCGACGAGCCGCCGAGCGTGCTCGCGAACGCGCTCGGGCTCGAGGCGGGCGACATTGGCGAGAGGCCGCTATGGGTCAAGGCCGGCAAAGAACAGTTGGTGGTACCGCTCACCAGCGCCGCGGCCGTGCGGCGGGCGTCGCCGCAGCCGCTGGCACTGGCCAAGATCAAGAGCGAAGACGGCATCGGCATGGCGTATGTATTTGCTTTGCACGAGAGCACGGCGCTGGCGCGTTTCTTTTTTCCGCAAGGCGCCGCCGTCCTCGAAGATCCCGCCACCGGGTCCGCCACCGTCAACTTCGGCGGTTGGTGCCTGGCGATGCAACGGCCACTGCCGCTGCAGTTGCAGATCTCACAGGGCGAACTCATCGCCCGGCCCTCGACGCTGTATTTGCGGGTCGACGCCGAGCGGCAGATCTTCGTCGGCGGCGATGTCGTCGAACTCGGCAGCGGGACGGTGCATCTCTAGCGTTTGAGCATTTCTTCGTGGTTGATGATGCCGTGCGCCCAGCGCACCACCGGCTGCACGCGCGGCGAGACCATCGTCAGCGCCTTGGCGAAATCGACCCAGCAGGCTTCGTGATGTTCCGGCATGCCCAAATCCGGATTGATCGGCAGCAGAACTTTGGTTTCCTTGCTGCGCGCGATGTAGTAGCGGGAAAATTTGCCCTTGTTGTAAGGGCCGGTATCCATGTACGCAAGACCCCAGTCGAAGGAAAGATCGTCGAGCGTGGTCTCTTCGCGCACTTCGCGCAGCGCCGCGTCGATCGGTTCCTCGCCCGCCTCGACCAGCCCCTTGGGGAAATCCCAATTGCGATAGGCGCGCAGCAGCAGGAACTTCAGTTTTCGCTGCGCCAGGCTCACCACCACCACCCCGGAAGACAGTCGACGAATGGGGGTGTTCGCAGGCATGCATATGCTCCTGCCGGCGATTATACCTAGGCGGCGGCGGCGAGCGGCGTACGGATTAGATGATCGAAAGCGCCGAGCGAGGCCTTGGCACCTTCGCCCATGGCGATGACGATTTGCTTATAGGGTACGACGGTGCAATCGCCGGCCGCGAACACGCCGGGGACCGAGGTGCGGCCGCGCGCGTCGACCTCGATCTCACCGCGCGGCGAAAGCTTGACGGTTCCCTGCAACCAATCGGTATTCGGCGTGAGGCCGATCTGCACGAAGACCCCGGCGAGCGGCAGCGAATGCGCCGCGCCGCTGTGCCGATCCCGGTAAAGCAAGCCGTCGACGCGCTCGCCGTCGCCGGTGACTTCCGTGGTTTGTGCGCCGGTGATGATGGTCACGTTGTTCAAGCTCTTGAGTTTGGCGACCAGCACGGCGTCGGCCCGCAGCGCAGCGTCGAACTCGATCAGCCACACGTGGCTCGCGAGTCCGGCCAAATCGATCGCCGCCTCGGCACCCGAGTTGCCGCCGCCGATGACGGCGACCGGCTTGCCCTTGAACAGCGGCCCATCGCAATGCGGGCAGTAGGCCACGCCGCGATTGCGGTATTCGCGCTCGCCCGGCACGTTCATCTCCCGCCAGCGCGCGCCGGTCGCGATCACGACGCTGCGCGCCTTGAGAACGCCGCCGCCGGCGAGCTTCACTTCGATCAGATCCCCGGGGATGAGTTCGGCCGCACGCTCGAGATTCATCACGTCCACGTCATAGGTGGCGACGTGCTCATCGAGGCCTGCGGCCAACTTGTGGCCTTGGGTCTCTTTCACCGAGATGAAGTTCTCGATGCCCACGGTGTCGAGCAACTGCCCACCGAGCCGCTCCGCGGCGATGCCGGTGCGGATGCCCTTGCGCGCGGCATAAATAGCCGCTGCCGCGCCCGCCGGGCCGCCGCCGACAACGAGCACGTCGAAAGGCTGTTTGGCACTCAAGCGCTCTGCGGTACGGCTGGCCGCGCCCGCATCGAGCTTCGCCACGATCTCTTCAAGCTCCATGCGGCCCTGGCCGAAGGGTTGGCCGTTCAAAAACACCGCCGGCACCGCCATGACTTGGCGCCGCTCGACCTCGTCTGGAAACGCGGCGCCATCGATCATCGTGTGACGCACGCGCGGGTTCAGTACCGCCATGAGATTGAGTGCCTGCACCACGTCCGGGCAGCTCTGGCAGCTGAGTGAAATGACCGTCTCGAAATTGAAATCGCCGTCGAGTCCCCGGATCTGCTCGAGCAGCGCCGCCTGCGCCTTCGGCGGGTAGCCTCCGGTCTGCAGCAGCGCCAACACCAAGGAGGTGAACTCGTGCCCCATCGGCACGCCGGCGAAACGAATCTGCAATTCGCCGCCCGGCCGGCGCAGCGCGAACGAGGGAGTGAGCGCCGCGGCGTCGCGGCGCACCTCGACCGAGATCAAGGAAGACGCGGACTCAAGGTCCGCCAACAGCTCGAGCATCTCGCCGCCGGTGTCGCCGACCGAGGCGACGATTTGCACCGGCTGCGAGATGCGCTGCAAGTACCCCTGCAATTGCGACTTCAAGTTGCTGTCGAGCATGGCGGCCCTTTAGATCTTGCCGACCAGGTCCAACGACGGTGCCAGCGTATGCGCACCCGGAGTCCATTTCGCCGGGCACACCTCTCCCGGGTGCGAGGCCACATACTGCGCGGCCTTGACCTTGCGCAGCAGCTCGCCGGCATCGCGGCCGATTCCATTGTCGTGAACTTCCATGACTTTGATCACGCCCGCAGGATTGATGACGAAGGTGCCGCGCAGCGCCAGGCCTTCTTCCTCGATCAGGACTCCGAAATTGCGCGCCAGCGTCGCGGTCGGATCACCGACCAGCGGGTAGGTCACCTTGGCGATGGTATCGGAAGTGTCATGCCATGCTTTGTGTGCGAAATGCGTGTCGGTGGAGACGCCGTACACCTCGACACCGAGCTTCCTGAATTCCGCATAGTTGTCGGCGAGGTCGCCGAGCTCCGTCGGACAGACGAAGGTGAAATCCGCGGGATAGAAGACCACCACGGACCATTTTCCTTTCAGCGAGGCCTCGGTCACGGGCACGAATTTGCCGTTGTGATATGCAGTCGCTTTGAAAGGCTTGATTTCAGTATTGATGAGAGACATTGATTTAATCCTTGGACAAATATTGACGTTACGCGAGGCATGCTAGCAGCGGCGTCGCCATAAGAGAATTGGATAATAACGATGGTTTTGATAGAGTGCGTCTATTGCTGTATTGGGACGTTGCAATGAATCTCAAGGATCTTAAGTACTTGGTGGCGCTGGCGGACACCGGCCATTTCGGCAAAGCGGCCGAACGCACCTTCGTCAGCCAGCCGACCTTGTCGGCGCAGCTCAAGAAGCTCGAGGACTATCTCGGCGTGAAGCTGGTGGAGCGCCAGCCGAAGAACGTGCAACTCACCGACGTCGGCAAGGAAGTCGTGGTGCGGGCGCGCCGCATGCTGAGCGAGGGCGAGGAAATCGTCGCCCTGGCGCGCAACAACACCGATCCTTTTGCCGGCAAGCTCAAGCTGGCCTTGATCCCGACCATCGGGCCCTATTTGTTGCCGCGGGTGATGCCGAAGCTGCGCAAGGCGTTGCCGAATTTGCGTCTGATGCTGTACGAGTATCAAACCGAGCCGCTGCTCAAGCGCCTGCGCGACGGTGAACTCGACGTCGGCATCATGGCGCTTCCCGCCGCGCAGGACGGCATCGAATCGCGCGAACTCTATGCAGAGGAATTCACGGTTGCCTTGCCGAACGGCCACCCGCTGGCCGCGAAATCGACCATCAAAGTGCCCGACTTGAAGGGGCACACATTGCTGCTGTTGGAGGATGGTCACTGCCTGCGCGATCAGGCGCTCGAGGTCTGCAGCCGGGTCGACGTCCGGGAAGCCGAGGATTTTCGCGCGACCAGCTTGGAAACATTGCGACAAATGGTGGTCGCGGGTCTCGGCATCACGCTGCTGCCGGAATTCGCCGTCGAGGCACCCTTCGGCTCGCAGCGCGGGCTCGCAGTACGCCGCTTCGCGAAGCCCGCACCCTCGCGCAGCGTCGGCGCGGTGTGGCGCAAGTCGAGCACGCGTGTCTCGGTGATCGCGGCGCTGTGCGACGTCGTGGATCGGGTCATGAAGGCCGGCAAGACTTGAGCATGGCGCAATCGCGTGCCACACGCTCCGCGGCCAAGGCGCGTTCCGTGCGCAACGCCGACTGGGCATTTCATGCGAGCGACGCAGCGGTGTTCGCGGCGCTCGCCAGCGGCCGCCGCGTGGCGAGTCTGCGCGAATACTTCGGCGCGCCCGCGTACGCGGAGTTGTGTTCGCTCGCCGCTGCGAAAAAGAAAGCGCACAAGCGCCGCGGTCCGAGTGTGCTGATATTGCCGGGCATCATGGGATCGAGGCTGGGCGGCCGGATGCCGCTCACGAACCGGCGCGGCGTCAGCCGCCGCTCTTCGGTGCTCTGGATCGATCCCTTGGAGATCGCGGCCGGCCGCTTGACCGCAATGCGCTTGCCGTCAAACCAGCCGCTTGAGCCGCAGGGGGTATTGCTGTTCTCCTATGCCAAGCTCAAGTTGCAGCTCGAGCTCGCGGGGTGCGATGCGAGTTTTCATTGCTACGATTGGCGCCTCGGCATCGACGAGCTCGGCGCGCAGCTCGCGGCACGGATCAGCGCACACGGACGGCCGCTGGTGCTCATCGCCCACAGCATGGGCGGTTTGGTCGCGCGCGCCGCCGCCCGACTCTTGCCGAAGCCGCTGCTGCGCAAACTCATCATGCTGGGAGCGCCGAATCAGGGCTCGTTCGCGCCCGTGCAGGCGTTGCGCGGCACCTACCCGTTCGTGCGCAACCTGTCGACGCTCGACCGCAAGCACTCTGCGGAACATCTGGCGCAGCAGGTGTTTTGCACTTTCCCGGGGCTGTATCACATGCTGCCGCGGCAGCGGATCAAGGGCCTCGATCTGTACGACGCCCGCTCGTGGCCGGCCGACGGCCCGGTGCCGGATTCGCAGCTGCTCAGCGCGGCCGAGACTGCGGCGCGGGCCTGGGCGCCGGCGGATTCGCGCATGGTGCACATCATCGGCGTCAATCAGGAGACCGTGGTCGACCTGCGCCGCACCGCCTCAGGATTCGAATACGTCATGGACAGAAACGGCGACGGCACGGTGCCGCTCAAATCCGCGCGGCTGCCCAAGCTCAAGTGTCTGTTCGTGGACGAAGCGCACGCCGATCTCGCCACCAACCCGCGCGTGATTCAGGCCATCATCGATTTAGTGCACCGCGGACGCACGGCCGCGCTGCCGCATCGCTGGCGAGCGAGGCCGGGCGTCAGGCGACGCATCTCCGATGCCAAGCTGCGCGAGGCAGGCAAGCACAAGATCGACTGGCTGCACTTGACGCCGGCGCAGCGCGAAGCGGTATTCGCGGAATTGGACAGCGGGCGATTGCTGCCCGCGGCACGGCATCCGATCGCCTGACTTAAAACGTGACGCCCGTCTCGCCCTCCTCCCCGAGACCGAGGCTCTCCCGGCCATTTGCCGATCATTTCACATATTCTGCGCCGCGCAGGCGGCATGATGTAATTTAAGGAATGTTCAAGCATGAATGCCAGCTCCATCTCACGGGAAAACCCGCCGGCCGCAGCGCCGCGCTTCGACCGCAAGTTCATCGAGGACCATCAGCTCGTCGAGCGCTATCTCGAGAACAAGCTGCCGTTCAAGGGCGCGCGCGATCTCGAGAATTGGTGCCGCGCGAATCCCGAATTCTTGGACGAATTGAAGCTGTCCGAGCGCGCCCAGACGAGCTTGAAACTGCTCGAAGCCAGCGGCCGGCCGCTCGACCTGACGGAGCCGAAGCCGCCTTGGTGGAAGAACGTCTACGTACTCATCGGCTTGGGCACGGTCGCCGCGTTGAGCCTGCTCGCCTTTTGGGCGGTGCTCGCAAAGTACCTGTTCGTGCGCAGCGAACTCGAAGACAGCCGCGCGCTCGTGAATCATGGGTCACTGGTGCAGCCTGCGAGCAAAACCGAATTGCGGGTGAACCCGGATCACGCCGCGGGCATGCAACATGCGCGCATCGTGGTGAACCGCGCCGCGCCGCAGCTCATGGATGTGCACGTCGATCTCGGCTACACCGCCAAACAGACGCAATTTCGCCTGTTCGTGGACAAGCAGGATCAGGGACGCGCGCTGGTGCTGAACAATCTGCTCAAGGATTCGAACGGCGAACTGCGCATCACCTTGAATTCCACCGGGCTTGCCGCGGGCATCTACAACGTGCGTATAGAAGCATTGCCGTTTCGCGGCGATCCGCTGCCGGTCGGCTGGCTGATCCTCGAGGTTCGTTGACGCGAATCAGTCGTCGCGCAAGGTGACGATGGGCGGCGTATTGACGACCCGGCGGGTCGCCAGCGTGCCGCTCACGCCGACCAGCAGCGTGCCGCAGACCAGTCCCACGACCCACACCCAGGGATCCAGTTGGAACTGCAGCGAGAACAGCCGTCGTGCCAGGACCCAGCCGATGCCCGTGGCGCCGAAGGCCGCGAGCGTTCCCGACAGAAAACCCAAGGCCGAGAATTCGGCGGCCACGCCCTGCAGCACCGTGCCGCGGCTCGCGCCCAAGGTGCGCAGCATCGCACTCTCGTAGCGGCGCTCGTCGCGGGTCGACTGCACGGCCGCGAGCAGCACCACGACACCCGCCGCGAGCGTGAACAAAAACACGTACTGCACGGCGAGCGATGCGCGATCCATGATGTCGCGGATCTGTTTGAGAATGGCATCGACATCAAATACCGAAATGGTCGGGAACTGTCGCACCAGGTCCGCAAGGGCAGGCCGCTGCGCCGCGGTCAAAAACACGCTGGTCATGTAGGTTCCCGCGGCACCGTCGAGCAGTCCGGGCGGAAACACCAGGAAGAAGTTCGGCCGGAAGCTGTCCCAGCGAATCTTGCGGATGCTGGCAACGGTCACGGTCAACGGTTCGCCGGCGACGTCGAAGGTGAGCGAATCGCCGAGCTTCAACCCCAAAGATTCCTGGTATTCGGTCGAGATCGACACCAACGGTTGGCCGGCGTCGGCGGGGGTCCACCAGCGCCCCGCGATCAGCTGATTGTCCTCCATCAATCCCGCCGACCAGGTGAGATTCTGCTCGCGCTCGAGAAAGCCGCGGTCGCTGTCGCGCGGTTTGATCTTATCGGCGGGCCGCGCCCCGATGGCGGTGATGCGTGCCCGCACCATGGGAAACATCGCCGGCTGTCCCATGCCGTGCGCCTGCAAAAATTGTTGCAGGGGCTCGCGCTCCTCGGGGCGTATGTTGATGAGGAAGTTATTCGGCACGTTGGCAGGCAGGCTGCGGCGCCAATCGGCCAACAAATCGTTGCGCACCACCGCGAGCAGCAGCAGCACCATCAAACCCAAACCGAAGGCGACGATTTGCACCACGCTGCCGCCGCCGCGCCGCGACACATTGGCGAGACCATAGCGCCACGCGACGCCCACTCCGCCGCGCAGCCGCCCCGTGAGCCGCACCAGGCCGAAACCTGCCACGCTCAGTACCACGCCGACGCCCACCACGCCGGCGAGCACCGACAGCACCAATTCGGTGTCGCGTACCAAGCTCCACAGAATGGCGGTCAAGGCCGCCAGGGCGAGCAGATAACTCAGGCCGTAGCGCAGCGGCGGCGCGCTCACGGTCTTGCGCAGCACGCGCGCCGGCGGCGTGCTTTTCAACTGCAGCAGCGGCGGCAACGCGAAACCGATCAGCATCGCCAACACCGTGACCAATGCGATCGGCAGCGGCGCCAACGAGGCCGGCGGCAGTTCGGTGCGGATCAGATCCTTGAGCAGCCACGTGAGGCCCGATTGCCCGAGGTATCCGAGCAGTGCGCCGAGCGCCACCGCGAACACCGCCAACAGACTCAATTCGATGATCGAGATCGCCAGCACGAAACTCTGCGAGGCGCCCATGCACTTCATCAGGGCCACGGTGTCGATATGCCGCGCGGCGTAGCGTCTCGCGCCCATGGCGACGGCGACCGCGGCGAGCAGCACCGAGGCGAGACTCGCCAAATTGAGGAAGCGGCTCGCCCGATCGATGGCGGAATTCAATTGCCGGCTGGATTCGTCGATCTCGCGCAAGCGCTCGCCCGGCGCCTTGGTCGATACCAGATAATCATGGAACTCGCCGACTGCAGCGGGTGGCCCGGCGAACAGCGCCGCGTAGGTCACCCGGCTGCCCGGCTGGATCAGCTGGGTGGATGCCACATCGCCGAGATTGAGCAGCACCGCAGGCGCGAGATTGACGAATCCCGTGCCCTGATCGGGCCGGTAATCGAGCACTTGGGTCACGCGAAACGACGCCGTACCGATCTTGAGCGGCGCGCCGAGCTCGATCTTCAACTGCGCGATGATGCGCGCATCCACCCAGGCCTCGCCGCGGTTCGGGATGCGGTCGGTGGCGCGTGCGACGCCGAACGGCGCATCCGCGATGCGCACGCGGCCGCGCAACGGGTAGCCCGTGGACACCGCATTGAGCGCCGCCAACTGGCTCGCTTCACCGCTGAAGATCGCGGTCGGAAAGGACAGCATGCTGGCGCTGCGCAAACCGCGGCGCTCGGCCTCCGCAAAATAGCGCGGCGCGATCGGGCTCGGAGATTCGAGGCGCAGATCCGCGGCGAGCACCTCGGCCGCTTGCGCACGCACCCCCTGCGAAATCCTGCTGGTGAAAAAACCCACCGCGGTCAGCGACAGCACCGCGACGGTGAGCGCCAGCAGCAGCACCGACAACTCGCCGGACTTGAGATCGCGCCACAGGTTGCGCAATGCAAAGCGCAGCACTTGCATTCAATTCACCGTGTGGCCGGCGTCGAGTTCCAAAACCCGGCTGCAGCGGGCCGCGAGGCCCCGGTCGTGGGTGACCAGCACCAGCGTTGAGCCGGTGCTGCGATTGAGTTCGAACAAGAGATCGGTGATGCGTTGTCCGGTGGCCGTGTCCAAGTTGCCCGTCGGCTCATCGGCAAACAAGACCGCCGGGTGCGTGACGAAGGCGCGTGCGATGGCGACGCGCTGCTGTTCGCCGCCCGACAACTGCTTCGGATAGTGCGCGAGCCGCGGCGTCAGTCCGACCTGTGCGAGTGCGCCGACCGCCACTTGGCGCGCGTCGCGGCGCCCCCCGAGCTCCAGCGGCAGCATGACGTTTTCGACCGCGGTCAGCGAAGGAATCAAATGAAACGACTGAAATACGAAGCCCACGTGCTTGCCGCGAATGGCGGCCCGGCCGTCTTCATCGAGTTGGGTCAAGTCGACGCCGGCGATCGATACGCTGCCCGTGCTCGGCGAGTCGAGACCTGCGAGCAGCGCCAGCAGCGTCGACTTGCCGGCGCCCGAGGCGCCGACGATGGCGAGCGTCTCGCCGGTTCGCACACTGAGGCTCACATCGGCGAGAATGGTGAGCTGACCCTCGGGGCTGGCGACAGTCTTGGACACATTCTTCGCTTCGAGAACGATTTGATCTTGCATTGAGGAGCGCCCGTGAAGCGGCTTTTGATCCTGTTGGTGTTGATTGCTGCGTCCGTCCCGGCCCAGGCCGAAACACCGGTGATTCTCGTGTTCGGCGATAGCATCAGTGCCGGCTACGGGCTGGCGCGCGTAGATTCGGGCTGGGTGGCGTTGCTGCAGACGAGGCTCAAGGAACAAGAGTACGGTTACCAAGTGATCAACGCCAGCGTTAGCGGCGAGACCACGGCCGGGGGCTTGGCGCGCCTGCCGCGGGCCCTGAGCCTGCACACACCGGCCATCGTCGTGCTCGAACTGGGCGGTAACGATGGCCTACGGGCCCTGCCGATACCGCAAATGCGCGCTAATTTGGTGCGCATGGTGGAACTCGCGACGGCAGCGGGCGCCAAGGTGTTATTGCTCGGAATGCGCATGCCGCCGAACTACGGCCCGGACTACACGGAACAATTTCGGCAGGTGTATAGCGAGGTGGCGCGCGACCAGAAGGTGCCCTTGCTGCCATTCCTGCTGAACGACATCGCACTCTCGCCCGCTCTCATGCAAGCCGATGGAATCCATCCGAACGAGCTCGGACAGCCCAAACTCGTGGCCAATGTCTGGCCGTCGCTGCTGCCGTTGTTGCGCCACTGACGGGTGACGCGCCGCTCGGAGCTGGCCGGGCGCCGCCGCCCGGCCAGTGCGTCAGTCCCTTACTGCGCGGCCGTCAGCCATTGGGCGACTCCGCCGTGATTCGAGCAGGTGCCGGCTTTGTGAGTCGACTTCGAGTAAGTGCCGTCCTTGCACTTGGCAGTCGCGCCGGTCGGATCCGTGCTCGCAGCGCTCGCCGGGGTCTTGGCGGGAGCCGCCGTCATCGCAGTAGCCGCTGCCGGGGCTGCGGCGCTCGCCGGAGCCGCGGCCGTATCCGCTGCCGGCTTCGCCTTCTGCACACCGCCATGGCCGCTGCAGGCACCTTTGCCCGTGGCGGTGGAGGTCGTGCCGTCCTTGCACGTGGTGGAAGTCCCTGAGGCCGCGGGTGCGGCGGCGGCTGGGGTGGACGCCGCAGGCGCCGCTGGCGCGGCCGCCGGGGTTTTTTGCACGCCGCCATGGCCGCTGCAGGCGCCCTTGCCGGTGGCGGTGGAGGTCGTGCCGTCCTTGCAATTGGTGGGGGTGCCGGAGTCCGCAAGCGCGGGCAACGACAAGGCGACAATCATCAACGGCGCCGCCAGCAGGGCGGCGAGATTTGCATTCTTCATATGATTCAACTCCCTGGTGTAATTCGAATTTGCGGGTGGATTGTAATCGCCAGGACTCAATGGGCGCCAGCGATGGGCAGTATCGTGGTCACGTTCATCAAGAATGGCGTGTGCTGGCGGCCCGAGCCCGCCTGAAACAACTTGCCGTCGACGCTGACATGCGAATTTTCGATGATGTCCTGCGGAAATTCCGCGATCCCGACCAACTGCACGTCGTTCGCCGGCAGGCAATGGACGCTCTGCGCCGGAGCGTACACATAGGCGGTTCGATCGAGCGCCAACACCGGGACGTTATCCATTCCCTCGCTGCTCGGAAAGTCGCGGAAATGCACCCGCCCGGTCAGGTTATTTTTCACCGGCTGCAGCAACAGGCAGGGTCCGTAGCCGATGACGCAACCGGATGCGTTGAGGAGTACGCCGGCCAATGCCCATCGCCCGATCTTGAACCGCAATAATCTCATCTGTGCCCTCCGCAATCAGTCTGCACCCGGGATCACCGCCTTGCATATGAAAATGACCGAAGCCGGCGCCCTTGCGCCGGCGGCGGTGGGTTCGCGGCACTCGAGCACTTCGAATCCCGAGCTTCTAACCAGGCGATGCCAGGACTCGAGCGTGCGAAAATACCAAGGCGCGGGCGCGGAAAATTCCGCACCGAATCCGAGCCAGCTGCCGGCGCGCCAGCCGTCTTCATAGGGATGATCGCCGCACGCCGCGAGCGGATGCAGAGTCTGCACGATGAGGTATCCGCTCGCGGCCAGGCAGCGCGGCATCGAGGCCAACAGCTCTTCCACCGACTCCTTGCCCAGCAACGAGAAATTGCAGACCGCGGCATCGAACTTGAGCGGCCACACGGCTTGCGCCATCGCGCGATACTCGCGCACCAAGAATTCACCGCCGCCCAAGCGCGCGGCCTCCGCGATCAATTCCGGCACGACGTCGATACCGGTGGTCTTGATGCCTGAGGCCGCCAAGGCACGCGCCAACCAACCTTCGCCGCAACCCACGTCGAAGACACGGCTTGGGTTGAGCGCGAGCACCGCCTCCAAAATGGCGCGATCGGTCACGCGCTTGCGGCTCTCGATGCTCCCGGAGCGAACCGCCCGGGCCCAGGGCTGTGCGTTGACGTTCCACGAGCGCAGTATTTGCTGTTCGCGAGGATCAGGCGGCACCTTCATAGAGTTAAGTTTACGGCATCGATCTCGGATGCTATACACGCGGAACAAAATCCAGGAGGTCCGGAGTGGAGCGAAATTGGCTGGCGCAGTACCCGCCGGGGGTGCCTACGGATATAGACCCCGATAGTTACGCGTCGCTGCGGGATATTTTCGAGCAGGCATGCACGGCGCACGGGCACGCGCCGGCGTTCAGCAATATGGGCGCAACGTTGAGCTTCGCGCAGCTCGATGCCTTGAGCCGCGCCTTTGCGTCGTGGCTGCAGAAGAAGTCGGGCCTCAACCGCGGCGACCGGGTCGCGCTGATGATGCCGAATATTCTGCAATATCCGATCGCGCTGTTCGGCGTGCTGCGCGCCGGCATGGTGGTCGTCAACACCAATCCCCTGTACACCGCGCGCGAACTCGAGCATCAGCTGGTCGATTCCGGCGCCAAAGCCATCGTCATCGTCGAGAACTTCATGCATGTGCTGCAGCAAGTGCTGCCGCGTACCGAGTTGAAGAACGTGCTGGTCACCCGCATCGGCGATTTTTTGGGAGTGCCGCGCGGAACGATCGTGAATCTCGCGCTGAAGTACCTGCGCAAGCAAATCCCGGAATGGAAAATGCCGGGCGCCATGCCGTTCAAGAGCGCGCTGGGCGGCGGCCTCGGATTGAAACTCGACGCCGTGCCGCTCACGGGTGAGGACATCGCTTTCCTGCAATATACCGGCGGCACCACCGGCGTCGCCAAGGCTGCGATTCTCACTCATCGCAACATGGTCGCGAATGTATTGCAGGCCTCGGCGTGGATCCATCCGTCGTTGCCCGGCGGCGAAGCGCGGGTGATCGTCACCGCGCTGCCGCTGTATCACATCTTTGCGCTCACCACCAATTGCCTCGCGTTCCTGGCATTGGGCGCCAACAACGTGTTGATCACCAATCCGCGCGACTTCAAGTCCTTCGTGAAGGAGATCAGGAAACGCAAGTTCAACTTCATCAGCGGCGTGAATACGCTGTTCAATGCGCTGCTGCACACGCCGGGATTCGAGAACGTGGACTTTGGGGCGTTGCGCGTGACTTTTGCCGGCGGCATGGCCTTGCAGGCCGTGGTCGCACAGCGCTGGAAGGAGGTGACGGGTTGTGTGGTCACGCAAGGCTGGGGCCTGACGGAAACCTCGCCGATCGCCACCGCGAATCCGATCGGGCTCGATTTCAACGGATCCATCGGCCTGCCGATCTCGTCGACCGATATTTCGATCCGCGACGACGCCGGCGCGGAACTGCCGCTGGACGGCGTCGGCGAGATTTGCGTGTTCGGACCGCAGGTCATGCGCGGTTACTGGAATCGGCCCGACGAAACCGACAAGGTCATGTTCGGCGATTGGCTGCGCACCGGCGATATCGGCCGCATGAACCCAGCGGGTTTCGTGTTCATCGAAGATCGGAAATAGGACATGATCCTGGTATCCGGCTTCAACGTGTATCCGAATGAAATCGAAGACGTCGCCGCCACCAACCCGGGCGTACTCGAGGTCGCGGCGGTGGCGCAGCCGGACGATAATTCGGGCGAAGTGGTCGCGCTATTCGTGGTCAAGAAGGATCAGAGTCTCACCGCCGAGGCGCTGATCGCGTTCTGCCGCAAGGAACTGACGGGCTACAAGGTGCCGCGACATGTGTACTTTCGCACCGAGCTGCCCAAATCCAACGTCGGCAAGATTTTGCGGCGCGAGCTGCGCGATGAGTTGCGCCGCGCGGCCGCGGCGCTGCCTCAAACCGCGGCGTAGCTCTGCACCGTGTCGATGAGCACCGCCACCCGTTCGGGGTCGACGTCCGGTGTGATGCCATGACCTAAGTTGAAGACATGCCCGGGGCCGGATCCGTAGCTCGCGAGCACTTTCAAGGTTTCGGCGCGCAACACCTCCGGGGTGGAAAAAAGCGCCGCCGGATCGAGATTACCCTGCAGGGCCACGCGGCCGTCGACCGAGCGGCGCGCCGTCGCAAGGTCCGTGGTCCAATCGACGCCGACCGCATCGCAGCCAATCGCGGCGATCTTGTTGAGCCATGCGCCGCCACCTTTGGTGAACACGATGCACGGCACCCGGTGCGCATCGACCTTGCGCGTCAGCGCATCCACCACCTCGGCCATGTAGCGCAGCGAGAATTCCTCGTACTGCGCAGGAGTCAGCACGCCGCCCCAGGTGTCGAACAGCATGACGGTTTGCGCGCCCGCCGCGATTTGCGCATTCAAGTACAGGATCGTCGCCTTGGCCAGCAACGCGAGCAACCGATGCAGGTCACGGGGCGCTTCGTACATCATGCGTTTGATCTGGCCGAAGGTCTTGCTGCCGCCGCCCTCGACCATGTAGGTCGCCACCGTCCACGGGCTGCCTGCGAATCCGATGAGCGGAATGCGGCCGTTGAGCTCGCGGCGTATCAACGCCACGGCATCGGTCACGTATTTGAGCTCCGTGCCAGGATCGGGCACGCCGAGTTTCGCGATGTCGGCGGCGCTGCGCACCGGGCGCTCGAACTTGGGGCCTTCGCCGGCTTCGAATTCCAATCCGAGATTCATCGCGTGCGGAATGGTCAGGATGTCGGAGAACAAGATGGCGGCGTCCAAGGGATATCGATTCACCGGCTGCAACGTGATTTCGCAGGCGATCTCGGGGTTGGTGCACATCTCGAGAAAGCCACCGGCGCGCGTGCGCGTCGCTCGGTACTCCGGCAGATAGCGTCCCGCCTGACGCATCAGCCAGATCGGCCGTCGCGGCGTCGGCTCGCGCAGCAACGCGCGAATCAACAAGTCGTTCTTGAGCGGCTCGCCTGTCATGTGCGTTCTCCCGGATCGAACAATCGCCGATGCTCCAGAATTGCGTAGCGATCGGTCATCCCCGCGATATAGTCCGCCACCGCGCGGGCTCGGCCGGCCGGTCCTTGCGCCGCTTCCAGCCGCGCGCCGGTCGCCTTGTGCTCGTCCGGCATCAGCGCGGGATCGCCGAAGAATGCATCAAACAGCTGGCGTATCACACGGTGCGCCTTGGCGGTCATGCGCCGCACTTTGTAATGCCGGTAGACGTGCTCGCGCAAGAAGGTCTTCAAGGCGTGATTGAGTTCGCGTGTCCGGTCGCTGAAGCCGATCAGAGGCTTGGGATGCGAGCGCACCTCGGCGATCGAGCGCACGCCGGCCGCGGCGAGCCGCGACTGGGAGGAGTCGATCAAATCCGTGACCAGATGGTTGATCATGCGCCGCAGAATTTCGTACACCTGGCGGCGCCCCGCGAGCGCCGGGTACTTGGCAAGCACCTCGGCATGGTATTCACGGAACAGCGGCACGGTGAGCATTTGATCGACGCTGACGAGACCGGCGCGAATGCCGTCCTCCACATCGTGATTGTTGTAGGCGATCTCGTCGGCAAAGTTCGCGAGCTGCGCCTCGAGCCCGGGTTGCTGGCGCTCGATGAAGCGTCGGCCCAATTCGCCGAGCTTCAAGGCATTGTTGTGCGAACAGTGCTTGAGAATTCCTTCGCGGGTTTCGAAGCTCAAATTCAAGCCGTCGAACTCCGCATAGTGTTCCTCGAGCTCATCGACCACCCGCAGCGACTGCAGATTGTGCTCGAAGCCGCCGAAATCCAGCATGCACTCGTTCAAGGCGTCCTGTCCGGCGTGCCCGAAGGGCGTATGCCCCAAATCGTGCGCGAGGCAGATCGCCTCGGCCAGCACTTCGTTGACCTTGAGCGCACGCGCGATGGTGCGCGCGATCTGTGCCACCTCCAGCGAATGGGTCAGGCGGGTCCGATACAAGTCGCCTTCGTGATTGACGAACACCTGGGTTTTGTAGACCAGCCGGCGAAACGCGGTCGAATGCACGATGCGATCGCGGTCGCGTTGATATTCCGAGCGGTAGGCGGGCTTCGGCTCCGGGTAGCGGCGCCCGCGCGAGTGCTCGTCGAGTGCGGCATAGGGGGCAAGATCGCTCATGCGAAATAGTCCTTGAGCGTGGCATCGAGCACGGCTTGCGGATAATCGCCGGTGACGATGGCGCGTCCCAGCTTCTCGATCAGCACCAGGCGAAGGGTCCCGGCCAGCACTTTTTTGTCCATTTGCATGAGCTCAAACGCCTTGGCGGCGCCGACGCGGGGCGCCTCCGTGGGCAGGCCGGCCTTCCCCAGGAGGGCGTTGACGCGCCCTTCAGTGGCTGCGTCGATGAGCCCGAGGCGGCGCGACAGGCTGCATGCGATCAGCATCCCCAGGCCAACGGCCTCGCCGTGCAGGTAGGTTTCATAGCCCGTGGCCGCTTCGATCGCGTGGCCAAAAGTGTGGCCGAAATTCAAGATGGCGCGCAAATTATGTTCGCGTTCGTCCTTGGCGACCACCGTCGCCTTGATTTCGCAAGACCTGCCGATGGCGTAGGTGAGTGACTCGGCATCGCGCGCCAATAATGCCGGCATGTTGTTGTCCAGCCAATCGAACAACAGCGGATCCCACACGCATCCGTATTTGATCACCTCGGCAAGCCCGGCGCGCAGTTCCCGGTCGGGCAACGTCGCCAGCGTATCGATGTCCGCGATGACGCTGGCAGGCTGATAGAACGCGCCGATGAGATTCTTTCCGCCCGGGTGATTGACGCCGGTCTTGCCGCCGACCGACGAGTCGACTTGGGCGAGCAGCGTGGTTGGAATCTGCACGTAACCGATGCCCCGCTGATAGCAGGCGGCCGCAAAGCCCGCGATATCGCCGATCACGCCGCCGCCGAGGGCGAGCACGGTGGCGTCGCGGTTCATTTTTTTCGACACCAGCGCGTCGAACACCATGGCCGCGGTACTCAAGGTCTTGTGCCGCTCGCCGTCGGGCAGGGCGCAGAGGGCGATTCTGCGCGAGTCGAGGCCGGCCGTGAGCTTGGCGAGGTACAGGCTGCCGACGGTGGTATTGGTCACGACCAGCAAATCGCGCCCGCTGACGTGGCTCGCCAGAAGCGCGCGATTGCCCAACAGGCCCGCGCCGATCAGGATCGGATAGCGAGCATGACCGACATTGACTTCAAGAGTTTGCACAGCGTTGATTATACGAACCTCTAGCTCACGGGCGCGCGTTTGAGCTCGTGAAAAATCTCCTCGGCCACGAGCTGCACCCGCCGGCCGTCGGTGGACACCGTAAAATCGGCTATTTCGGTGTACAGCCGCGCCCGGCGCTGCATCAATTCCTGCAGCTTGTGTTCCGGATCCGTGTCGTTCAGCAAGGGACGGTGCCGCGCGTGGCGGGTGCGCTCGAGTTGTTGATCGATCGAGGTCGCGAGATAGACCACCACGCCGCGCTCGGCGAGCGCACGGCGGTTCTCCTCCTCGATCACGGCGCCGCCTCCGGTCGCGAGCACGATGGCCTCCAGGTGCGTAAGACGCGCGATCGACTCCTTTTCGCGCAGCCTAAAACCCGTTTCGCCCTCTTTCTCGAAGATGAACGCGATATCAACGCCGGTTCTGGCCTCGATGTCCGCATCGCTGTCATGAAAGGTAAAGCGCAGCATGCGCGCCAGGTGACGGCCGACCGCGGTTTTTCCGGAGCCCATGGGACCGATTAGAAAGATATTTCCCTTTCCGAACATGCGCCCATTTTGTACGGTTTGGCGTGCGGAAAGCAGCGAATTCTCGTCAGTTCGCCGCCCACAAAAGAAAAAACCGCCGGAAAGGCGGTTTTTTCTTTTGTGGGCGGCGAAC